>Ga0209985_10002560_pt1 | contig 16275 bp, 15 predicted proteins | sample NOAtaG_FD_187305 | JGI IMG/M metagenome (GOLD analysis project Ga0209985, IMG submission 187305) | Freshwater lake microbial communities from Lake Erie, under a cyanobacterial bloom - NOAA_Erie_Diel6S_1000h metaG (SPAdes) (version 2) | ecosystem: Environmental > Aquatic > Freshwater > Lake ...
CGCATCGAAGAAGGACGGCTGCTCGCCTTCGAGCGCCGCCTGAGCGCGACGGAAACGCTGCGCCTGACCCGCGAGCCGGATGGCCGCTTCGCCGGCGAGGTCCAGACGAACCCGCTCGAACGCGTGGTGCGCACCACGGGCGGCGAGATCCGGGGCTCGCTCTTCCAATCGGCCGATGCCGCCGGGATCAGCGATGCGACGGCGCTCAAGATCGCGGAGATCTTCCGCTGGGACATCGATTTCGTGCTCGACATCCGCCCCGGCGACCGCTTCAAGGTGACCTACGAAGCGCTGAGCCAGGATGGCGTCCCGGTCGGCGACGGCGACCTGCTCGCGGTGGAGTTCATCAACCGCGGTGAGACGTTCCGTGCGGTGCGTTGGACGCCGCCGGGCGGCGCCACGGACTACTTCACGCCGGAGGGCAAGAGCCTGCGCAAGGCGTTCCTGCGCGCGCCGCTCGAGTTCAGCCGCGTGAGTTCGCGCTTCAACCTGTATCGCCGCCATCCGATCCTAAACCGCATGCGGGCGCACCGCGGCGTCGACTACGCGGCGCCGATCGGCACGCCGGTGCGGGCCGCGGGCGGCGGGCGGGTCGCCTTCGTCGGCACCAAAGGCGGCTACGGCAAGGTCGTCGAGATCACCCATCCGGGCGGCGTCCGGACCGTCTATGGCCATCTGTCACGCTTCGCCCCGCGGCTGCGCGCCGGCATGGGCGTCGAACAGGGCCAGCTCATCGGCCAGGTCGGCATGACCGGGCTCGCCACCGGCCCGCACCTGCATTACGAATACTTGAAGGACGGCGTGCACAAAGATCCGCAGAAAGTGCCGCTGCCCAAGGCGGAGCCCGTTCCCGGACAGCACATGGCCGCTTTCCGGGCGCACGCCGATCCGCTGCTGGCCGGGCTGGATGCGCTCGACGTCGCCGCCGCGCCGGCTGTCGCCGCGACTGCCCCTGCCGCGACTGCCCCCGCCACGACGGCCGCCGCCACGACCGCCGCCGCCCGGGGTCCGGGCGGCCTGTAACACAGCCCGGCGCCGCGTCGTGCTTTACTGGGCAGCCTCGCGCCCCGGCGCCCTGCCCTGACGCCCTGCCGCCCCGACACCATGCCGCGCCCGCCCCGCCCACGACGACGCAACGCTGCCAAGCCGAAAGCTGCGAAGCCGAAGGCTGCGAAGCCGAAGGCCGCGCTCCCCCAGGGACGGCTGATCAACCGCGAATTGTCGCTGCTGGAGTTCAACCAGCGCGTGCTCGCGCAGGCGCAGGACCCGTCGGTGCCGCTGCTCGAACGCCTGCGCTTCCTCTGCATCTCATCGAGCAACCTCGACGAATTCTTCGAGATCCGCGTCGCCGGCATCAAGCAGCTGCTGGAGGACTCGCCGCGGTCGCTGAGCCCGGACGGCCTGACCCCGGCACAGCAGCTCGCCGCGATCCACACCCGCGCCACCCGGTTGGTCGCCGAGCAGTACGCCTGCCTCAACAAGACGCTGCTGCCGGCGCTCGCGAGAGCGGGCATCGTGCTGCTGCGCCGGGACGAGCTCGACGATGACGCGCGCGCCTGGCTCGCCGGCCATTTCGAGCGCGAGATCGAGCCCGTGCTGTCGCCGCTCGCGCTCGACCCGTCGCGCCCCTTCCCGCGCATCCAGAACAAGAGCCTCAATTTCGTGGTGCGCATCGAGGGCGAGGACGCCTATGGCCGCGAGGCGACGCTCGCCATCGTGCAGGCGCCGCGGTCGCTGCCGCGCGTCGTGCCGCTGCCTCCCGGGGACGGACGGTCGCAGCGCTTCGTGCTGCTCTCCACCGTCATCGAGGAGTCCGTGCCGCGGCTCTTCGAGGGCATGCGCGTGCTCGCCTGCCATCCGTTCCGCCTGACCCGCGACAGCGACCTGTTCGTCGACGAGGAAGAGGTCGAGGACCTGCGCCGCGCGCTCGAGGGCGAGCTCGCACAGCGCCGCTACGGGTCGGCGGTGAGGCTGGAGGTGGCCACCGACTGTCCGCGCGACCTCGTCGCGTTCCTCGCCGGGCATTTCGCGGTCGGCCCGACGGACATCTTCCGCGTGCCGCCACCGGTCAACCTGCACCGGCTGTCGGCGCTGCACGAACTCGCGCAGCGTCCGGACCTCAAATATCCGCCCCTGTCGCCGAGCCTGCCGCGACGTCTCATCGACGGCGCCGACATGTTCACCGCGATACGCCAGTCCGACCTGCTGCTGCACCATCCTTTCCAGTCGTTCGCGCCGGTGGTCGATTTCCTGCGCCAAGCGGCGACCGACCCGGCGGTGCTCGCGATCAAGCAGACCTTGTACCGCACCGGCGGCGACTCGGCGATCGTCGATGCCTTGGTGAAGGCGGCGCATGCCGGCAAGGACGTCACGGTGGTGATCGAGCTGCGCGCGCGCTTCGACGAGCAGGCCAATATCGAGCTCTCGGACCGGCTCCAAGAGGCCGGCGCGCATGTGATGTATGGCGTGGTGGGCTTCAAGACGCACGCCAAGCTCGCGATGGTGGTGCGCCGCGAGGAGGGTGGCATCCGCCGCTACTGCCATCTCGGCACCGGCAACTACCACTCGCGCACGGCGCGGGCCTACACGGACTACGGACTGCTGACCTGCGACCCGGAGATCGGCCAGGACGTGCACGAGGTGTTCCTGCAGCTGACCAGCCTCACGCGTTCGCCGCGGCTTGCCTGCCTGCTGCAGTCGCCTTTCGAGCTGCAGCGCGCGATGGTCGCCAAGCTCGAACGCGAGGCGGCGCACGCGGCGGCCGGGCGGCCGGCGCGCGTGATCCTCAAGATGAACTCGCTCGTCGAGCCGCAGTCGATCGCCGCCATCTGCCGCGCCGCGCAGGCCGGCGTCGAGGTCGACCTCATCGTGCGCGGGGTGTGTGCGCTGCGGCCTGGCGTGCCCGGGTATTCCGAGCGGGTGCGCGTGCGCTCGGTGGTCGGGCGTTTCCTCGAGCACTCGCGGGTGTTCTGGTTCGCCAACGGCGGCGACCCGGAGATCTTCTGCAGCAGCGCCGACTGGATGGACCGGAATTTCTTCCGTCGCGTCGAGATCGCCTTCCCGATCCGCCGCCCGAAGTACCGCGAGCGCATCCTCCGCGATCTCGAGAGCTACCTGCGCGACGACACGCAGGCCTGGCTGCTCGACTCCCGCGGGCGCTATGCCCGCGCCGCGCACGGGGACGGACCGCCGCGCTGCGCCCAGTTGGAACTGCTCGAGGCCTATACGGCCGGCAGGCCGCGCGAGGAGTAGATCCGCAGCCGGAAGCCGGCGGCGGCCAGCAGGTCGATCTCCTGGCTGAGGTCGGCGACGGTGAGCGGATGTCCGCGCAGCCATCGCACCGGGAAACGCATCTCCAAGGTGCGGCCGCGGGCGGCCAGCGAGATCTCGGGCAGCGGTGCGCGGCCGCGGCCGCGATGCAGCAGCACGGCGAGGCGCAGCAGCACCGTCAAGGGCAGCACCCGGCGGTCCCAGGGCGGCAGCAACTGATCGATGCCCTCGACCGACAGCTTGCGGCGATGTCCGCCCACGAGCCGGGACAGCAGGCGCTGCTCCTCGCGCGGGAACCCCGGCATGTCGGCGTGCTCGAGCAGGTAGGCGCCGTGCTGGTGATGACGCGAGTGCGCGACGTCGAGGCCGATCTCGTGCAGCCGCGCCGCCCAGGCGAGCGACTGCGCCGCCAACGGGTCCTCGAGCTGCCAGTCCGCAGCGACCTGCCCGAGCAGCGCGAGCGCGGTGCGCTCGACACGCTCCGCCTGCGCGAGATCGACGTGATAGCGCGCCTGCATGGCACGCACCGTGCGCTCACGTGAATCCTCGTGCGTGATGCGCCCGACGAGGTCGTAGAGCAGGCCGTCGCGCATCGCGCCCTCGGCGACCTCCATGCGCTCGATGCCGAGCACCTCGAAGACCTCGGCGAGGATGGCGAGCCCGCCCGGGAACACGCCGCGACGCTCCTCGGTGACCGTGCCGAGCGGGATGTCGCGCACGCCGTCCGCGCGCAGCATCGCCTCGATGACCGCCTCCAGGCCGGCAGGCGTGAGGGCGTTCGCGGCCGGGTCGAGCTCGCGCAGCGCCTCGAAGATGGCCTTGACCGAACCGGAACTGCCGGCCGCCTGCTGCCAGCCGAGTTGTCGGAACGCGTCTTCGATGGGTTCGAGCTCGCGGCGGGCGTCGACCCGCGCACGCGCGAAACGCTTGGCCGACAGCCGACCGCCGACGAAATGCCGCTCGCTGAGCGTGACGCAGCCGAGGTCGGTGCTGGCGAGGCGCAGCGGCTCCAGGCCCTCGCCGATGATCAGCTCGGTGCTGCCGCCGCCGATGTCGACCACCAGCCGACGGCCGGCGGCCGCAGGCGAGGTGTGCGCGACGCCCGAGTAGATGAGACGCGCCTCCTCCATGCCCGAGACGATCTCGATCGGATGGCCGAGCGCGGCGCGCGCCTTCTCGAGGAAAGACTGCTTGCGGCGCGCGCGTCGCAGCGCGTTGGTGCCGACCACCCGGACGCTGTCGGCATGGATGTCGCGCAAGCGCTGGCCGAAGCGCTCGAGGCAACCGAGCGCGCGCACCGCGACATCGCGGTCGAGACGCCCCTCCTCGTCCATGCCCGAGCCGAGGCGGACCATCTCGCGCAGGCGGTCGATGACGACCAGCTGGCCGTGGGTATAGCGGGCGACGACGAGATGGAAACTGTTGGAGCCGAGGTCGACGGCCGCGAGCAGCTCCGGGGCGGCACGGGAACCGGCCCGCGTCATGGTGACCCCGTGGGCATGCCGGACGGGATCAAGCCGAACGGGATCAGGCCGGACGGGTTCAGGCGGAGAACGAGGACCCGCAGCCGCAGGTCGTGGTGGCGTTCGGGTTGCGGATCACGAACTGCGAGCCTTCGACGCTCTCGCGGTAGTCGATCTCGGCGCCGCTCAGGTACTGGAAGCTCATCGGATCGACCAGCAGCTTGACGCCCTGGTTCTCGACCAGCGTGTCGCCGTCCTGCACCTGCTCGTCGAACTCGAAGCCGTACTGCATGCCCGAGCAGCCGCCGCCTTGCACGAAGACGCGCAGCATCAGGGCGGCGTTGCCCTCGGCCTCGATCAGGGTGCCGACCTTGCGTGCCGCCGCATCCGTGAACACCAAGGCGGGCGGCAAGTCGAGAGGCAGGTCTTCGAGTACGGTGCTCATGAGGGGATTCTAGTTTCGCGGGGCGGCAGCGTCAAAAGGCTGCAACTCGAGTTCCGGCGCAGTGGGCGCGGCAGCGGCGGGCGCAGCAGCGGCGGGCGCGGTGGCCGCTGGCGGGACCGCGGCGACCCGGGCCGCAGCAGCCTGCGGCACCAATCTGCCGTCGATGCGCGCGCCGAGGGTCATCTCGATGGCGCCGTAATGGACATCGCCCGTGATGCGCGCTGTCGCACCCAGCACCACACGGTCGTGGCCGCAGACATCGCCCTTGACGCTGCCGTGGACGACCACATGGCGGGCCTCGACGCTGCCCTCCACGCTGCCCGGCTCGCCGATCCAGAGCGTCGACGCCTCGGCCGTCGGCGCGGCGCGGACGCGGCCGACCACGCGGCCATCGAGGTGCAGGCCACCGGCGAACTCGAGATCGCCCTGCAGCGAGGTGCTGCGGGCGACCAAGGTATCGATGCGCCCCGGGACGGGCGGTTTGTTTCGCGAGAACATCGGGATCTCCCCCGTCGGCGTGGCGCCGCTACGGGCCGTGGGATATTACGCCGGTTCGACCGACCAGAGCAGCGTCTGCGTCACGGGCGGCACGTTCCGGGTGGCCGACCGGACCTCGATCACCACCCGCTCGGGCGAAAACCCGGCCGGCAGCGTGAGTTCGACCTCCAGGTTCTCGAAGTACTGGAAGCGGTAGCTCAACCGGGGGCTGCGGGCGGCGGTGGTCTCGCGCAGGTCGAGGCGGACGGCGCGGCCGCCGCGCTGCCCCTCGACGGTCACGCCCACGCTGCCCGAAACGCTGCGGTCGGGACGTCCGGGCTGCGCGAGCGCGAGCCGCAGCAGATGACGGCCAGGTCCGGACCCCGGCACGATGCGGACCTGACGGATCGCGACTTCCGCCTGCGGGCCGGCCCGACCGACGATGCCGCGCATGAACTCGAGCTGCTGCGACTGGCGCGCCACCTCGGCCTGCAGTTCACCGATGGTGCGCGACACCTCCTGACGCTCGCGTTCCTGGGCGGCCTTGAGCGTGTCGAGCTCGGCGACCTCACGGCGCAACCGGGCGACTTCCGCCTCCCGTGCCGTCAGGGCCTCGCGCAACCCCGCTTCGCTCTGCACTGCGGCCCGGCCATCGAAAGCGGCGTGGGCGCGCCCGAGCGCGTACAGCCCGGCCATCACGGCGAGCGCGACCGTCACGGCGAGGGCGATCCCCCACGGCGTACCGAGCCACGCAGGCCCGCGGATGACGAGAGGATGGACGGGGCGCGTCATCGGGACCGGTCAGCCGGTGCTGCGGGTCCGCAGACCGCGCGCCTTCGCGCGACCGGGGGCGGCGTCCGACGGGGACATCGCGCCCCACCACGCGGGGTAGGGCGGCAGCCCTTCGGGCCAGACCTCCCGACCGAGCTCCTGCAACGCCCGGCGATAGACCTGGCGCTTGAAATGGATGACTTCCCGCACCGGCTCCCAGTAGTCCGCCCAGCGCCAATCGGCGAATTCAGGCTCGCCGGTGGTGTCGAACCGGAAAGACGGTTCGGCGGCGCGGCTGCGCAGCAGGTACCAACGCTGCTTCTGGCCGATGCACACGGGCGATTGGTCGCGGCGCACGAAGCGCGGCGGCAACCGGTAACGCAGCCAGCGGCGCGTCACGGCGAGGACCTCGACGTCGTCCGCCGTGAGCCCGATCTCCTCGCCGAGCTCGCGGAACATGGCCTGCTCCAGGGACTCGCCGATGCGGACGCCGCCCTGCGGGAACTGCCAACCCTTGCCGCCGACGCGACGGCCGAGGAACACGCGGCCGTCGTCCTGCATCAGCACGATGCCCACGTTGGCGCGGAACCCCTCGTCATCGATGTGGTCGCTCATGCGCGCGCGGCTTGCCGGCTGCGCCGGTCCTCGAGGTATTCGCGGCCCTGCCGCATCAGCGCGGTGAACGCCGCCTCGTCCTGCGCCAGCACGGCGCGACGCAGCGACTCCACGGCCCGCGCCAGCGCCTCGAGCGACTCGGCGCCGTAATCATTGAGGCCCTGGATCTCGTAGTAGAGCTCGGGGCTCTCCTGCGCGACGCGGGTGGCGACGTCGAGCTGCGCATCGAAGGTCGTGCTCGAGAGCTGCGCGAGACGGGGCGCCGCCTCGCCGCTGCCCGCCAGCGCGGTGAAGAACGCGATGTTGAGCGCGTGCGAGAGACCGAGCACGTAGGCGATCAGGCGGTCGTGCTCGTCCAGCGACATCACGGCCTGTTCGACCATGGTCGAGGCGAACAGGTCGCGCGCCGCCTGCAGCGCCTCGGAATGGCCGAGGTCGACGAACACGACGTGGCGGCCCGACAGCAGCTCGGTATCGGGGCCGAACATCGGGTGCACCGAGGTCACCCGGCAACCATGGGACTTGAGCGCCATCAACGCGCCGCGCAGCGGCGACTTGAGCGAACCGAGGTCGAAGATCACCCCGGGCGGCCGCCGCAACGCGAGCCCGCGCAGCACGGCATCGGTGCGCCCGAGCGGCGTGGCGACGACGATGAAATCGTGCTCGAGCTCGGCGTTCTCCCAATCGGCGAGCGCCTGCGTGCCCTCCGGCGCGCCCGCCGGGTCGGCGACCTCGACCGCAAACCCCTGCGACAGCAGGAACTCCGCGAACCAGCGGCCCATCTTGCCCGCGCCACCGATCACGAGCGCGCGCCGACCGCTGCCCTGCCCCTGCGCCGCGACGCTGGCGCGCTCCTGGGTCGCGAGCGAGCTGCGGATCAGCAGCCGCATCAGCTCCTCGGCCACCGCGGGCGGCACGCCGTGCGCCTCGGCCGTGGCGCGTGCGCCCAGGATCACCTCGCGCTCGCGGCCGTAGTCGCGGGTGGGATGACCGGTGCTGCGCTTGACGCGCGCGATCTCGCGGCTGGTGCGCTGCCGGTCGGCGATGAGTTCGATCAGTCGATCGTCGAGTTCGTCGAGGTGCTGGCGGAGTTCGTCGAGGCTGGCCATGTCGCGGGACGCCCTGTGTCGGGACCGGGTTGCAAGGACCGGGATTCGCACCCGGATGCTACCATCCACGCATGCCGCTGCCCTCCCAGTTCCTGCCCGATCCGCTGCCCGCCGAGCCGCTCGCCCTCGCCGCCGAGTGGCTCGCGCTCGCGCGCCGCCGCGCCGACCAACCGAACCCGAATGCGATGGTGATCGCCACCGTCGATGCCCAGGGCCAGCCCTCCGCGCGGGTGGTGCTCTGCAAGGAGATCGTGGTCGACCCCGGCCATGTCTGCTTCTACACGAACTACCTCTCCCGCAAGGGGCGCGAGCTGGCAGCGAGCCCGCGGATCGCGATCGTGATGCACTGGGACCACCTGCACCGGCAGGTGCGCATCGAGGGCCGCGCCGTGCGCGCGCCGGCCGCAGAGAGCGACGCATATTTCCGCACCCGCCCTTGGCAGCGCCGCATCGGCGCCTGGGCGAGCGCACAGAGCGAACCGGTCGGCTCGCGGGCCGACCTCGAACAGGCGGTGGTCGCCACTGCCGCGCGCTTCGGCACGCCGGTCCCCGGTCCCGAAGACGACCCGGCGCAGGCGGGCGTCGGCGAGGACATCCCGCGACCGCCGCACTGGGGCGGCTATCACGTCTACGCCGAGGCGGTCGAACTGTGGGTCGAGGGGGAATCGCGGATCCACGACCGCGCACGCTGGGTGCGCGAGCTGCGATGGGACGATCCCGCCCTGCCGCCGCGTGACCTCGGCGCCTGGCAGGCCACGCGCCTGCAGCCCTAGCCGACCCTCACGCCCCGCCCGCGGCGAGCCGCGAGCGGATCGGCTCGTGCAACAGACCATTGGTGGCGAGCACCGTGGTGGTGCCCAAGGTCACCGGTCCGCCGTCGAGGTCGGTGAAGCGGCCACCCGCCTCCTCGACGATCACCGTGAGCGCGGCGATGTCGAGGATGTTCACGTCCGATTCGACCACGGCATCGAGCGCGCCGCGGGCGAGCAGGTGGTAATGCACGAAATCCCCGTAGCCGCGCAGCCGGTCCACTTCGGTGACGAGGCTGCCGAGGCGTGCCCAGCCGGGCCCGGCCGCGAGGGTCTTGAGGTTGCCGGTGGAGAGGATCGCCGCATCGACGCGCGAGACCTCGCTCACCCGGATGCGCCGGCCGTCGAGCCACGCACCCGCACCCCGCTCGGCCCAAGCGAGCTCGCCGTAGGCCGGCGCCGCCGAGACGCCGAGCACCAGCCGACCGCCGCGCAGCAGCGCGATCTGGGTCGAGAAGAACGGTGTTTCGCGGACGAAGGATTTGGTGCCGTCGATCGGGTCGACCAGCCAGACGCTCTCGGCGTCCATCGCGTGGCGCCCGGTCTCCTCGCCATAGAACCCGTAGGACGGGAAGCGCCGCGCCAGCACGCTGCGGATCGCCTCCTCGGCGCGCACGTCGGCCTCGGTCACCGGCGAGCGGTCGGATTTGGTGGTGACGGCGAGGTTGCGCCGGTACAGGTCGCGGATCACGGCGCTCGCGGCCTCGGCGGCGTCGAGCGCGGCCTGCAGTTCGGGTGATGCCACGAAACGCTCCTCAGGGCGACGGGTGCGGGATGGTATCTTATCGGCCATGGGCAACCGCTTGAGCAAGATCTACACGCGCACCGGCGACGAGGGCACCACCGGCCTCGGCGACGGCACCCGCGTACCGAAGGACGCCGCGCGCGTCGAGGCCTACGGCACGGTCGACGAGGCCAACAGCACCATCGGCATGGTGCTCGCCGTGCCGGGCCTGCCCCCGGCGATCGCGAGCTGCCTCACGGCCGTGCAGCACGACCTCTTCGACCTCGGGGGCGAACTGTGCATCCCGGGCATGACCCTGGTGACCGACGCGCAGATCGATCGGCTCGAACAGGAGCTCGACGCCTTCAACGACCCGCTGCCCGCGCTCAAGGATTTCATCCTGCCGGGCGGTGGACCTGCCGCGGCGGCCTGCCACCTCGCGCGCACCGTGGTGCGCCGCGCGGAGCGCCGCGTCTGGACCCTGTCGGCGCTGGAGGCGGACGGTGCGCAACCGCTCTCGCCGGTGCCGGCCCGTTACCTCAACCGGCTCTCGGACCTGCTGTTCGTGGTCGCGCGGGTGCTCGCGCGCCACGAGAACGGCAGCGAGGTGATCTGGCGCCGCGATCGCGGCGCCAGCCAAGGATGATCAGCCGCGATCGCGGCGCCAGCCAAGGATGACCTGCTGCGGCTAGCGCGCGGCGACCGCGCTCTCGTCGACCTCGCTGCGGATCAGCAGCCCCACCAGCAGCGCCACCACGATCGCGACCGCCAGCACGGTGAACGGCACCTGGTAGCTGCCGAAGCGGTCGAACAGCATTCCGGTCACCCAGCTGCCGAGGCCGACGCCGACCGATTCCATCAGGCTGATAGAACCGTTGATGCGGCCGATCTCGCGCAGGCCGAAATTGTTGACCGCCAGCATGTTGTAGAGCGTGAACAGCCCGCCCCAGCCGAGGCCCACGACCATCGCCGAGACGATGACCCACTCGCGCTGCATGCTGGCGAGCCCGATCATGCCGACCAGCATGACGACCTGGCAGGCGGTGAACACCTTGTGGCGGTCGATGTGGTCGGCGAGCCAGCCGATGGCGAACTTCGAGCTCATCGCCACCAGGCTGAACGCGAACATCATCTTGCCGGCCTCGGCGAGCGTGAAGCCGAAGCCCTTGTTGAGGTGCAGCACGAAGTGCTGCACGAAGCTGAAGATCGAGTAGTAGGCGAGGAAGCCCGAGACCGCGATCGCCCAGAACGTGCGGGTGCGCAGCGCCTCGCGGAAGGTGAGGCCATGCTGCTTGAGGTCGGCCAGCGCCGCGGATTGGCCGACGGCGCGGTAGCCCGCCTGGGCGGGCGTGCCCTTGATGGCGAGCGCCACCAGCACCAGCAGCACCAGCGGCATCGCCGCGTTGTAGGTGAAGGCCTGGCGCCAGCCGAAGGCCTCGATCAGCGGCGGGTTGAGCAGCGGGAAGACCGCGCTGCCCAAGCTCGTGCCGATGAGCGCGATGCCGATGGCGAGCCCGCGATGCTTCACGAACCAGCTCGACACCAGGAAGATGACCGTCATCGAGCCCGCCGCCGACAGCGCGAGGGCGAACAGCATGTGGATGGCATAGAGCTGCCGCAGCGCATCGCCCGACCACGAGCCGTGGAACTTCCAGAGGAAGGCCGCGGCCAGCGCGGCCGCGATGCCGATGGCCGGGCCGCGGCCGAGGCGCGGCAGCAGGCTGCCGAGCGCGACGACCAGCACCGCCGCGACGCCGAACGCACCGAGCGTCGCGATCAGCAGGATCACCGGCGGGGCGGCGCCCACGGTGAGCGCCGCATACCCGAGGTAACCGAGCGAGAGCAGCAGGCAGCCGGTCATGAGCAGCCAGCGCGGGTTGACCTTGTCGATGAGGATGCCGACGAAGGGCGCCATCAGCGCGGTCAGCACGAACTTGATCGTATCGGTGAACTTGAAGGGGCCGCGGTCCCAGCCGAACTCGTCGAGCAGCGCCGAATCGAAGATCGTGACGCCCGTGGCGGTCATGCCGTTCGACAGGAACAGCGCCAGCATCCCCATCACCGCGACCGACCACGGATACCACTTCGGCGCCTCGCGCCCCGCCTTGTCGTCGCCCCCGCGCTCGTCGCTCATGCAGCGCCCTCCCCTTGTTTGGACGGGTCCTGGGCCTGACCGCCCTCTGCCGCGCGCAGGCGCCCCCAATCGAACGAGGGCCCCGGATCGGTCTTGCGGCCCGGCGCGATGTCACTATGCCCCACCACACGATCGGCGGCGAGCGCCGGCCAGATGCGGCGCAACGCGAGGAGCAGGGCCGACAAGGCCGCGTACTGCGCCGCCTCGTACGGTGTCTCGTCGGCGCCCTCGAGCTCGATGCCGATCGAGAAGTCGTTGCAGGCCTCGCGCCCCTGCCAACTCGACACCCCGGCGTGCCAAGCCCGCGCCTGCAGCGGCGCATACTGGGTGACGCTGCCGTCACGACGCACCAAGAGATGAGCGGACACGCGCAGCGCCTGGATGCCGGCAAAGAATGGGTGGGCGTCGGGCGGCAGGTCGCCGCAGAACAGCCGATCGATCCACGGGCCGCCGAACTCGCCGGGCGGCAGGCTGATGCCGTGGATCACCACGAGCTCGGGCTGCTGGCCCGCAGGCCGCAGGTCGTGGTGCGGGCTCAACACCTGACGGACACCGCGCAGCAGGCCGGTGGCGGCATCGAGTTCGAAGGTCGGGGCGTGGGCCATGGACATCGATGATGCCAGAACCCGCCGGTGACGACGGTCGCGACGGACCGGTCGCCGCGGGGCGGCCACGACGCGGCAGGCGTGCCAAAATGCGGCATGCCTTCCCGCCCCGACGCACCGACCAGCAACGCCAGCCTGCGCGCCCTCGACCTCGCGCACGTCTGGCACCCCTGCACGCAGATGAAGGACCACGAGCGCGCCATGCCGATGGTGCCGCTGCGCAGCGGACGCGGCGCCTGGCTCGAGGACCACGACGGCCATCGCTACCTCGATGCCATCAGTTCATGGTGGGTGAACCTCTGGGGACACGCCCACCCGCGCATCAACGCCGCGGTGCAGGCGCAGCTCGAGCGCCTGCCGCACGCGATGTTCGCCGGCTTCACGCATGAGCCCGCGGCGCGGCTCGCCGCGGAGCTGGTCGCGGTCGCGCCGCCGGGACTCACGCGCTGCTACTTCGCCGACAGCGGATCGGCGGCGGTCGAGGTGGCCGTGAAGATGAGCTTCCATGCGTGGCGCAACGCGGGCCGGCCGCGCAAGACGCGCTTCGTCACGCTCGCCAACAGCTACCACGGCGAGACGCTGGGCGCGCTCGCGGTCGGCAACGTGGAGCTCTACAAGGCGATCTACCGGCCGCTGCTGATGGATGTCATCACGGTGCCCGCGCCCGACACCGACGGCGCCGCCGAGGCGCTGGAGGCGACGTTGGCGGCGCAAGCCGACGAGATCGCAGCGGTCATCCTCGAGCCGCTCGTGCAGTGCGCGGGCAGCATGCGCATGTACCCCCCGGAATACCTGCGCCGCGCACGCGCCGCCTGCGACCGCCACGGCGTGCACCTCATCGCCGACGAGATCGCGGTGGGCTTCGGCCGCACCGGTCCTTTGTTCGCCTGCTCGCAAGCGGACATCACCCCGGACCTCCTCTGCCTGTCAAAGGGCCTCACCGCCGGCTACCTGCCGATGTCGGCGGTGCTCGCGCGCGAGGCCATCTACCAGGCCTTCTACGACGACCACCACAAACTCAACGCCTTCCTGCACTCGCACAGCTACGCCGGCAACCCGCTCGGCTGCGCCGCCGCGCTCGCATCGCTCGCGCTGTTCGCCGAACCCGGCGCCACAGAGGCGCGCCTGCAGCTCGCTGCCGGACTGGGCGCAGCGGTGCGCGAGGCCTTCGACGGCCATCCGCAGGTCGCCGACGTGCGCCAGTGCGGCACCATCGTGGCCGTGGAGTTCGTGCGCGACCGAGTGACGCGCGAACCGTTCCCGTGGCGCGAACGGCGGCACCTGCACATCTATCGCCACGCGCTCGCCCGAGGGGTGCTGCTGCGACCGCTCGGCAACGTCATCTACTTCATGCCGCCCTACTGCACGACACCGGATGAGGTCGCGCTGATGGCGACCGTCGCGCGCGAGGGTCTCGACCTCGCCGTCGCCGCACCGGCGGGTGACGCATGAACCGTACCGCATGAGCCGCCCCGCATGAGGAACACCCGGCTGCATCTGCCCGGCCCCTGGGCCGTTCCGCTGGCGGAAGGCCTCGAGATAGATCTGCCGGCGGCGGCGGCCCAGCATGTCACCACCGTGCTGCGGCTGCGGCCCGGCGCGCCGTTGACGTTGTTCGATGGCCAGGGCGGCGAGTGGGCGGCAAGCCTGCTCGCGACCGATCGGCGCGGCGCGCGGGCGCGGGTCGGCGCGCACGACCTGGTCGAACGCGAATCTCCGCTCGCGATCACGCTGCTGCAGGGCCTCGCGCGCGGCGAACGCATGGACCAGGTCGTGCAGAAGGCCACCGAACTCGGGGTCACGCGCATCCTGCCGATCGCGGCCGAGCGCAGCGTCGTGCAGCTCGGCGAGGCGCGGGCGGAGCGTCGCATCGCGCATTGGCAGGCGGTCGCCGCCTCCGCCTGCGAGCAGTGCGGTCGCAACCGCGTACCGGAGATCCTGCCGCCGCTCGCGCTCGCGGCCTGTGGCGCTGCGCCGCTGCCGGCGCTGCGTTGGGTGCTGGACCCGGCCTCCGGCCGCGCGCTGCCGGAGGCCGTCGCGACGGCGCAGACCTCGATGTCCGGACTGCGGGAGATCGCGCTGCTGGTCGGTCCGGAGGGCGGCCTCAGCGACACGGAACTCGCGCTCGCGGCGCGGCTCGGATTCGAGCCGGTGCGGCTCGGGCCACGGGTGCTGCGCACCGAGACCGCCGGACTCGCGGCGCTCGCCGCCCTGCAGGCGCTCGCCGGCGACTTCGGCGCCCGGAGCGCGACCGGGAACTGACGCGCTGCGCGGCGCGCATTACACTCGCCGCATGAGCGCCCGACGTACCCTCGCCGTGGTGATGGACCCCATCGCCGACATCAAGTTCGCCAAGGACACCTCGCTCGCGATGCTGCTCGCGGCACAGGCCCGGGGCTTCGAGCTCTGGTACCTCGAGCAGGGCGATCTCTGGCTGCGCGACGGCGTCGCCTGCGGCCATGCGCGGCCGCTCACCGTGCGCGACGACCCGGCGGATTGGTTCACCCTCGGCGAACGCCGCGTCACCCGCCTCGGCGATCTCGACGTGATCCTGATGCGCAAGGATCCGCCCTTCGACACGGAATACATCTACACGACCTACATCCTCGAACGCGCCGAGGACCAGGGCGCGCTCGTCGTCAACCGGCCCCGCGGCCTGCGCGACATGAACGAGAAGGTCTACACGGCGTGGTTCCCGCAGTGCTGCGCGCCGACGCTGGTCACCCGCGACATGGCGGACATGCATGCCTTCCTCGCCGAGCACGGCAAGGTGGTCTGCAAGCCCTTGCACGGCATGGGCGGCCGCTCGATCTTCGTCATCGAGCAGGGCGACAAAAACGCCAACGTCATCCTTGAGACGCTGACGGACTACGGCACGCGCTTCGCGATCGTCCAGCGTTACCTGCCGGAGATCGTCGAGACCGGCGACTCGCGCGTGATCCTGGTGGACGGCGAAGCGATGCCGTTCGCGCTGGCGCGCATCCCGAGCGGCGACGACAACCGCGGCAACCTCGCCGCCGGCGCCACCGGCGTCGGCCGGCCCTTGAACGACCGCGACCGGTACCTTGCCGCGCAGATCGGTCCGCGGCTCGCCGAGCAGGGCATGCTGTTCGTCGGCATCGATGTCATCGGCGGCTTCGTGACCGAGATCAACGTCACGAGCCCGACCGGCGCACGCGAGCTCGACCAGCAGTTCGGCATCGACATCGGCGGCGCCTTCATCGACGCCGTGCTGCGACGGCTCGACGCGCGCGCGTGAGCGTGGCGTCGGATGCGGCCGCGGCGGGCGTGGCGCCGGGCGACACGCCGCCCGAGCGCGACCGGCTCGCCACGACGCTCTTCATCGCCGTGCTGCTGCACGGCATCCTCATCCTCGGCATCACCTTCGGCCGCCCCAAGGCACCGCCCGGCGTCGCGCCGACGCTCGACGTGCAGCTGGTGGTCGACACGCTCGATGAACCGCGCAGCGGCGACGCGGCGTACCTCGCGGAGGTCGACCGGCAAGGGCGCGGCACCACCACCGAGCGTGTCCCCAAGTTCACGCCGCGGGGCGTGGCGCCGCGACCGCTCACCGACGAGGGCCCGCTCGACCCCGGCGTCTCGGACCCCGAGGGCCGCTTGACCCCGGAGGCCGTGCTGGCGGTCCGCGTGCCACGCATCACGGTGCTCTACTCGGGTCCGGACGCCCCGCAACCGCTCACGCCGGGCGCGCGCCGGCCCGAACGCTCCACCGCACCGGTCACCCCGCTCACCGAACGCGGCGGCGAGGACCGGGTCGACCGCGCCCAACTCACCGGCCCGCTGGCCGCCGAGGGCGAACGCCTGGCGCCCGATGCCCAGGCGGCCGTGATCG
>Ga0209985_10002562_pt1 | contig 16271 bp, 9 predicted proteins | sample NOAtaG_FD_187305 | JGI IMG/M metagenome (GOLD analysis project Ga0209985, IMG submission 187305) | Freshwater lake microbial communities from Lake Erie, under a cyanobacterial bloom - NOAA_Erie_Diel6S_1000h metaG (SPAdes) (version 2) | ecosystem: Environmental > Aquatic > Freshwater > Lake ...
ATGCCACCGGCGACTGCTGCGACTCATGCGACAAACCACCCTCCCACGACACCTCGCGACGCCAAAGGCCAAACTCATGGCCCGGGTGGGCGAGGAGTTTCCTGTTGCGTGCCCTTGGGTGTGGTGGGGACATCCGGCTGATCGCGTGCAGGTCCACGACGACCGGGCAATCTTTCTCGGGCCGCATCCAGCCCGACCAGCTCCGGCGGTTGCTCCTCATGATCCGCCCCGCTCGGCCGTCGCTTGCCGAAGTGCCATTGGCCGACCTATTCTTTTCAGCCCGAGTGGCGACGCTACTTCCGGCGGCGGTACCGAACGCGGGCCGAGGCGGCGGCGGCGATGCCGATGGCGGCCAGCGCGATCGCCCCCGGCTCGGGCACCACGACCACGTTCATCGTCAGCGTGAGGTCGCGGGTGTTTGCCGCACCGGAGAGGTCTTGCTGATCGCGGAACTTCAGCGTGTACGTGCCGCTGTAGCTGCCTTCGGCGAGCCCGCCCGGCGACACCACGGTCGCGAAGAAGCCGTTCGAGCCGCCAGCGGCGAGGTTTGCGAACGACGAGAAGCCCACGCTAAACACGTTGTCGCCGCTCGCGAATGCCCAATCATAGAGATTCAGCCCGGCCGTCTCGGCGTTGCTGAACCCGAGCGACGCGATATTGAAGACCGAATACGCCAGCGAGCCGTTGCCGCCGTCGCCGCCCGACCAGCTGCCGGCGTCATACGTGCCGAAGTTGAGCGTCTTGGTGACCGTGTCGGTGGCGGCGAAGCTGGCCAGCGAGTGATTGAGCACGTTCACGCTCACGCTGCCATTCGCCGTCGTGCCGATCGCATCCGGGTCGGTGAGCGTGAACGAGCCGATCTGATTCAGGCCCACGCTCGTGCCGGTGAACACCAGGCCCGCGATGCTCGCGCTCGTGCCACCCGCAATCGCCGTGCCGTTGCTCGCGCCGGCCACGTTCGCGCCATTTGCGCTTGAGAACGAGAGCGTCGAGCCATTGGTGGGCGTGGTATTGACCACGGTGTAGCTGAAGGCCGTCGAGCCGCCGGTGATGATCGAGACCGCCGCGGGCGTGGCCGCGACCGTGCCAAACTCCGCCTTCCGCTGGGCGCTGATTTCGTTGGCGTTCACCGTGCCGTAGCGGAGGATGTAGTTCGAATCGAGGGCCGTCACGCTGCCGAACGTGCCGGTGATGCCCGTCGACGAGATGAGCCGGTAGTTCCCGGCCGTCGTCCCCATGCCCGTGAGGTCGAGGCTGGCGTTCGAGCCGAGCGACAGGGCTGAGGTCGTGCTCAACTGCGGGCCCGTCGTCTGATTGGCCGCCATCCGCACCGTGCCGCCGCCGACGCCGAACGCCAGGCCGCCGATGGCATTGGTGAACGTGCCGAGCGTGAGCGTGCCGGCGCTCGTCGCGTCGCCGAGCGTCACGGTCGAGTTGCTCGGGATCGCGTCGTTGATGCCGACGATGAGCGTGCTCGCCTGGTTCACGAACGTTGGGCCGTCGTAGGTGTTCGCGGAGGAGAGCGTGACGGTAGACGTGCCGTCGACGAGCAGGTCGCTATTGGCGCTCGCCCCCACGATCTGCCCCGTCACGTTGAACGTGCCGCCGGTGAGCCGCAGCACGCGGCCGTCTTTCGTGAGCACGCCGGAGAGCGTGAGCGCCTGGCCGCCGGAGTTGCGGATCGTGCCGGTGCCGCTCGACGAGACCGTCACGTTCCGCGAAAGGGTGCCGGCCGCGCCCGTGTAGTCGAGGATGGCGCCTCCCGCGATGCCGATCCCGCTCGCCGAATTGAGGGCCGCCACGCGGTCGAACGCGAGCGTGCCGACATCCACGTTCGCGGCGCCCGTGAACGTGTTGGTCGCGGTGAGCGTGAGCGTGCCGAGCCCCGCCTTCACGAGGCCCGCCGTCCCGGAGGCGCCGTTGGTGATCGGGACGGCGATCGCCAGGTTGGCACCGTTGGCGGCGGTGGTGAAGGTGCGGGACACGGTGCCCGCCGTGCCTGACAGTTCGACGCGGCCGATGCCTGCCTGCCCGGAGGGCGTCATGATGCTCGAGGCCACGCTGCCGGCCGTCGTCACATTGCCGTTGAGGATCAGCCTGGCGTACGCAGTCGCCGCGTTCGCGCTTTGGAGCAGCAGGTTGCTGCCGTCGAGCGACAGCCCGCCGGCGCCGACCGTGAGCGGCGTCAGACCGCTGCCGGCAACCGCGAACCCGGTGCGCGCCGCCGAGCCGCCCGCCGTGGTGCCCGTCATGCCGATGAGCGAGAGGCCGCCGAAGGAGGCGGTCGCGCCACTGTTTTGCAGGTATTCCACGTAGCCAGTCGAGGCGTCGAACGTGCCCGTACCCGTGACGGTGATCGCCGCGCCGTTACCGGTCTGGAAGATGCCGCCCGTGACGGTGAGCGAAGCGATCGTCTCGGCGAGGTTACTAAATGCTCCCGCATTGAACCCCGTGCCGTTGAACACCGACGTCGAGCCGCTCATCGTGACGGCCGCCCCGTCTGCGATTTGGTTGTTCGCGCCGAACGACACGAGACCGCCCGTGATCGCCAGATTGCCCGCCACGGCGTTCACGCCGGCGGTCTTGTTGAGGTTGAGCCGGCCGGCCGACACGGTGGTGGTGCCCGAGTAGGTGTTGGCGGCCGCCCCGGAGAGCGTGAGCACGCCCGCGCCCGACTTCGTGAGGGCCACGATGCCCGAGCCGTTGTTTTGGATCACGCCGCCGAAGACCGACGTGCCGGAGGCCACAGCCGAAGTGAGCGTGGCCGTGCCGGCGGTGTTCGCCGTCGTGATCACGGCGCCGGCCGAGCCGGAGAGGGCGCCCACATTGACGGAGAAGCCGCCCAGGTCGAGCGTGCCGCCGTTGACGGCCAAGGCCCCCGTCGAGGCGCCGAGGGCGTTGGCATTGCCAAGGCGGAGCGTGCCCACCGAGACGGTCGAGCCGCCGTTGAAGGAGTTCGACGCGGAGAGCGTAAGCACGCCCGCCCCCGCCTTCTCGATCCCGGCCGTCGTGGCGATGCCATTGGAGATCGGCACGGCGATCGAGAGATCGGCCCCGCCGCCGGCGGTGGTGAACGTGCGGGAGACGGTGCCAGCCGTGCCTGACAGCTCGACGCGGCCGATGCCTGCCTGACCGGCGGGCGTCATGATGCTCGAGGCCACGGTGCCGGCCGTCGTCACATTGCCGTTGAGTATCAGCCGGCCGTACGCAGTCGCCGCGTCATTGCTTTGGAGCAGCAGATTGCTGCCGTCGAGCGACAGCCCGCCGGCGCCGACCGTGAGCGTCGACACAGTACTGCCGCCAACCGCGAACCCGGTACGCGCCGAGCCGATCGCCGTGGTGCCCGTCATGCCGATCAGCGAGAGGCCGCCGAAGGAGGCGCTTCCGCCGGAGTTTTGCACGTATTCCACGTAGCCAGTCGTGGCGTCGAACGTGCCCGTGCCCGTGACGGTGATCGCGCCGACGCCGGTGTTGACGGCGCCGCCGGTGACGGCGAGCGAAGCGATCGTCTCGGTGAGATTAAACGCTCCCACATTGAACCCCGTACCGTTGAACACCGACGTCGAGCCGCTCATCGTCACGGCCGCCGTGTCGGCGATCTGGTTGTTCGCGCCGAACGACACGGCCCCGCCCGTGATCGCCAGATTGCCCGCCACGGCGTTCACGCCGGCCGTCTTGCTGAGAGCGAGCTGCCCGGCCGACACGGTCGTGGTGCCGGAGTAGGTGTTGGCGGCCGTCCCGGAGAGCGTGAGCACGCCGCTCGTGGTCTTCGTGAGGCCGACGCTGCCGGCGAGAATCGCCGACACGGTGCCGGCCTGGCCGTCGAAGGCGCCGCCCGTGCTCGTGAGCGTGCCGCTCTGCACCGTGCCCCCCTGGAACGAGATCGCGCCGGAGGTCGTCTGGCCGAAGTTGTTGAAGTCGAGCACGCCGCCGGTGATCGTGATCGGGGCGGTCGTCGCCAGGCGGTTGGCGGCGGTGGAAAGCGTGAGCTGGCCGGCCGTGATCGTGGTCGTGCCGGTGTAGGTATTGGACCCGGTGAGCGTGAGCGTTCCGCTGCCAACCTTGGTGAGGCCGCCGAGGCCGCTCAACACGCCGGTGTAGTTAAGTAAGGTCTCAGTCCTGTTGTTGCCACCCACGGAGAGCGTGATCCCAATGCCTGCCGTGTCGTTGAGCACGATGTTGCCTGCGTCCCCGAGCGAGCCCACGTTGAACGTGCCGATGCCGGAGGCGAACGCGATCTTGTTGTTCGACCTGGGCTCCAGCCGCGCATTCTGGATGGCGTTGGAGTGCGACAGGAGAAGCGTGGAGACGTTTGTCTGGCCTGACGCCCCGACGATCAGCCGGCTCGTGAAGAGCGGATTGGCCGCGGCCAGCGTGACTGTGCCTGAGCCGGTGGGAGCGCCGTTTTGGACGAAGAAGATCGAGTCGTTCGTGGACGACACGATGTTGCCGGTGAGCGTCTGGTTGGCGTCAGACATAAACACCATCCGGTTGTGGGTTCCTTGGCCTCCGAGGGTGATCGTGCCGGCATAGGTGCCGCTCGTGCCCAAGACGCCGTTACCGCCGACCTGGAGCACGCCCGCGTTCACCGTGATGTCGCCGGCGAACGTGTTCGTACCGGTGAGGTTGACGATCGACGTATTCGAATTCGTGCCATCCCTGACCAGGCCCCCGGCGCCGGAGATGTTGCCCGAGATCGTGACGGTCGAGTTGGTGTTGTTGGTGAACGTGCGGGTGCCGGAGAGCGAGAGTGGCATCGCGATCGTTTGGGCGTTCGACGAATTGTTCACCACGCTGCCGCCGAGCGTGATCGAGTTGCCCGACAGCGTGTAGGCCGACGCGCCCGAGTTGAACGTGATGCCGTTGAAGTTGGTGCCGGCGGAGATGTCGTTGGTGAGCGAGCGGGTGCCGGTCGTGGTTGCGAAGGCGAGCGAGTCGTTGGCGACGGGCGCCGTGTTGCCGCTCCAGTTCGCGTTCACGCTCCACGTGGGGTTCGTCGACGACGTGCTCCATGTGCGGGTCGTCTGGGCGGCGGCCACGCCCGGCCATGCGAGGCCGAGCGCGAGGCAGGCGAGCGTGGCCGGCAGGCCGCGCAGGCGAAGCGACGAAGTGAGGGGAGTGTTCATGCCTGGCATCCTTTTTCGGTCTTTGAGTCACGCGCACTCGAACCAGCACGATTGGGCGGAAACCGAATCCCGTCCCACCAGCCGGCATCATAGCAAACATGTTTCCACATGTCAAACAGTCGGGAAAAGTTTTTTTGCGAGGCGGGCAGGCCGGGGTTGCATACAAGCCCCCGGGCCGCGAACCGGGGGCGTTTAGATTTCCCGCTCCGTGCCGGTTGGCTTGTATTCCGCCTCGGCCGGAATCTCGATGTCGTGCTCCGTGCCCCCCGGGGCAACGTCGAACCGCACCTCGTATTCCGCCACGAGCGGCCCGCGCGGGCCGGCCAGCGCGATCACCCGCGCCACCACCGGCCCCGGCGCTACGCCCGGAGCCCGCGTGCCGGCCGTGTCGTAGCGGCCACCGGAGATCACGGCGACCCCCTGCGGCCCCGAGGTGCCCCGCGCTGCGTCGGGCGTGAACACGATCTCGCCGTGCGTGACGGGCCGGCCGGCGAACAGGATCCGACCGCTCACGCGGTGCCGGCCGTCGTCGACCCTGCCGCCGCAGCCTGCCGCGACCACGGCCACCGCCAGACCCGCGACGATGCAGGCGGCAAAGCCGAACCGGCGGGCCACCGACCAGATCGCGTCATTCATCGCTCACCGACTCCCTGCCGCGACGGCTGGCCAGCGGCAGAAGCACGCTGTTCAGGTCGACCGTCTCCGCGAGAAACCGCACGCTGCTGTCGGCCATCACCACGTTGCAGCCGCCCGGATGGTCGCTTCCCATGCTGTGGTTGTTGAACATGGACGTGCCGCCCGTGCTGCCCGCCGTAATGCGCATCGCGTCGCGAACGTTCTTCAAGGCGGTGGCCTCGCCGTCCCAGTCGGCGCCACGAACCCACGAGCGGTAGGAGCTTGTCTCCAGCCCCCTCCAGCTCACCTCGAACGCCATCAGCGTGCGCGACGTGCCGTCGGTGATGCCGGCGACCGTCACGCCGACCGCCTGCTGTGGCCACGGATTGGCCGCCCCGGCCGCGGGATGCAAAGGAAAGACGCCCCAGCATGCCAACTGTCCGTGGCCGCCGCCCGGATACACGGGATAGGTCGTCCCGGTCACGACGTTCGGGCCGACGGGTCCCATGTTGCCCACGTAGTGGGTCGTGAAGGCGAAGACGCCCGGCGAGACTTGGTCTGTGAGGCCACTCGAACGATCGCTCACTGCCGAGGGACAGAGGAACGTGCCGATGCGATGTCGGCCGAGACTTTTATTCGTATCATCCTCCCATGAGGGATTGGCGGGCAGCAGCTGGTCATAGATCGCCTGCTGCTCGATCTGGGGCAGTAGGAGGCTCAGCCAGCTCACGCCGGCCCGGGGGGCCGCGGGGGTGCCCACAACCGGCGATCGATGCGCCGGAAACGAGCCATGCGAAGTGTGGTAGGCAGTGGCAGCCAGGCCCAGTTGGCGGATGTTGTTGGCGCACACCAATCGGCGGCCCGACTCCCGCGCCGACTGCACGGCCGGCAGAAGCAGCGCGATCAAGAGGCCGATGATGGCGATCACCGCGAGCAGTTCCACGAGCGTGAACGCCGCCCGTAGCGATCCCCGCCGCATCGATCCGGCACCTGCTCGAACCGCCATGTTCCCCTCGTCGCTGTGGGGCCGCCGCCCGCGTGCGGCACGGCGAATTTTACGGCCAAGACTGACGGCCACGCCGAGCCTCTTGATCTGTATACCAAACCATATGCTACACTTCAAATCATATCTGAAACGGCCGGTGACGGGCGGCTCATAACGGAATATATGCTCTGACGACCCATGGCGAACTTCTTCGAACCCGTCTGCACTTCTTGGAGAGAGCACGCAGTGACGACGACTTACCGCGACGCGCACGAATCGACGAATCATCCCACCGCCGGCCGGCGCGGCCTGCTGGCGGGATGCCGCACCCTGGCCCTGGCGGCCTCGCTGGCCGCGGCCCTCACGGCCTGCGCCGTGGCGGAGGAACGGGCGGCGCTGAAGGCCGTCTCTCCGCCCGTGCCGGTGATCCTGCCGCCGTGGGGCAACACGCCCGACGGCATGACGCTCCTCGACGACGGCACCGTGCTCCTGTCCTGCCCCAACTTCAACGACACGACCTATCCCGGCGTGATCATGAAGCTCGATCGCGCGAATGCCCTCTCCATCTTCTTCCCCTGCCCGGTGCACCCTGAAACAAAGCGGGGCTGCCCGATGGGGCTCGACGCGGGGCCCGACGGCCACGTGTATTACGCCGACAATCAATACTTCTACGACAAGAACCACGCCTCGCGTCTGATGCGGGTGGTGATGGAGAACGGCCGCCCGGTGCGGGGCGAAGTGGCCGTGGAGGGGCTGAAGCTCGCCAACGCGGTGGCCTGGCACGGCGACGCCGTCTATGTGTCGGACACGTTCCTCGACATCGAGGGGAAGCCGGGCATGAGCGGCGTCTACCGCTTCACGCGCGACGAGCTCGCCCGCGGCACGGTGAAGGTGACGCCCGGCCTCGGCGATCGGCACCTGCTCGCCACGTTCCAGACGAGGGCCAATCCCCGCAACGAGATGGCCGGGGCCGACGGCGTCACGCTCGACCCGGCCGGCCGGCTCTACACCGGCAACTTCGGCGACGGCGTCTTCTCCCGCGTGACGATCGCGGCCGACGGCACGGCGGCGGAGAAGGCGGTCGTCTCCACCGCGATCAGCTGCGTGGACGGCATCTTCCACGACGCCGCCCGCGGCCTGATCTTCATCGCCGACTCCGAGAAGAACGCCGTGCAGGTGTTCGACCCGGCCACGAACCGGATGACCACGCTCTGGGAAAACGACGATTCCGACGGCCGCGACGGCCTGCTCGACCAGCCCTGCGAGGTGCTCGTGCGCGGCGACGACCTGATCGTGGCCAACTTCGACATGCCGTTTCCCGGGATGAAGAACAAGGCCTTCGACAAAGCCCACACGCTGAGCATCTTCCGCCTCCCGCCCGCGGGCCGCACGGCCGCGACGGGCGCTCGGTGATGCCGGGCCCATGACCTCCCGCGACCCGCACTGGCTCGGCGTCGACAACGGCAGCACCGTCACGAAGGCGGCGGTGTTTGACGCGGAGGGCCGCGAACTCGCGGTGGCGGCGCGGCGGGCGGCCGTGAGCAGCCCAGCGGTCGACCAGGCCGAGCGCGATCCCGACCGCTCGTGGCGCGACACCGCCGACTGCATCCGCGAGGCGATTCTCCAGGCCGGCATCCCGCCCGCGGCGATCGCCGCCGTGGGCTGCACCGGCTACGGCAACGGCCTCCACCTGCTCGACGCGGCGGGCCGGGCCGTGCGGCCGTTCATCGGCTCGGGCGACACGCGGGCGCGAGAGTGGGTGGAGCGGCAGATGGCGGGCGGCGCGGCGGCCGCGATCCTGCCCCACACGGCGCAGTCGCTCTGGCCGGGCCAGCCGCCGGCGCTCCTCGCCTGGCTCCGCGACCACGAGCCCGGGCCGCTCGCCGCCGCGCGGCATGCCGTGGCGATCAAAGACATCACGCGGATCGCGCTCGTCGGTGAGGTCGCCGCGGAGATCACCGACGCCTCGGCCACGAGCGCGATGTCGGTGGTGGGGCGGCGGCACGAGCCGGCCGTGCTCGAGGCGCTCGGCCTCGGGGAGTTTCAGCGGCTCATGCCGCCGCTCGTGGAGAGCACGGCGATCGCGGGGCGGGTGCACGCCGCGGCGGCGGCGGCCACGGGCCTCGCGGCGGGCACGCCCGTGGCCGGCGGCCTGTTCGACATCGACGCCTGCCTGCTCGCGGCGGGCATCACCGACGAGTCGGCCATCGGCGTGGCGGCCGGCACCTGGGGCAACACGCTCTCGCTTGCCGCAAAGCCCGTCGTTGACGGCAGCCTGTTCATGACGTCGTGCGGGCCGGAGCCGGGCACGTTCGTGCTCCTCGAGGGCAGCCCCACGTCGGCGGGCAACCTCGACTGGTTCACCCGCACGCTCGCGCCCGACCTGGCGGCCGACGCGGGCGGCGCGGGCCCCGGCGGGATCGACGCGGTCGTGGGCTCGATCGCGCCCGGCCTGCGGGATCCGCTGTTCCTGCCGTTCGTGACCGGCGCGTTCGGCGGCGGCCGGGCCACCGGCGGCTTCCTCGGCCTCCAGGCGGATCACACCCGCGCCCACTGCCTGCGGGCCGTGCTCGAGGGGATCGCCTTCGCGCATCGCTGGCACTTCGAACGGCTGCTCGCGCATCGCCCCGCGCCGGCGGCGGTGCGGCTCACCGGCGGCATCGGCCGGCTGGAGACGTGGGGGCAGATGTTTGCCGACTCAGTCGGCCTGCCGGTGGAGGTGCCGGCCGGCCGCGAACTCGGCGCGCTCGGCGCCGCGATCCTCGCCGCCGCGGCCGCGGGCCACGGGCCGCTCCCCGCCGCCGCAGGCCGCATGACCCGCATCGACCGCGTGTACGAGCCCGCGGCCGACCGCGCGCCGCTCGTGCAGGAGCGATACGCGAGGTTCACGCAGGCGCTCGCCGCCCTCGCCCCGTGGTGGACGTGAGCGGGACGTGCCCCGCCACGTGCCGCGGACCCACCATCCCGCCCGCCAAAAAGCCCGGAGCGGAAGCGACGGGGTCAATGCGGGTGGCACCCCATCCGCCACACCCCCGGGCTCCCGCCCGGGGCTTGCTGGGCAACGCATCGCACTCCCGCGCGCCAAAAAGCCCGGAGCGGAAGCGACGGGGTCAATGCGGGTAGCACCCCATCCGCCACACCCCCGGGCTCCCGCCCGGGGCTTGTTGGGCAACGCATCGCACTCCCGCCCCCAAAAAGCCCGGAGCGGAAGCGACGGGGTCCCGTCGCCCTTGCATTGAGGAATGTACTCCTGTACACTCACGCTATGCGACACGACGTTGGTTCGATCATCCGCCCCGACCCGCTGGCGTTTTTCCTCACGTGGACGACCTACGGCTCGTGGCTTCCCGGCGACGCGCGCGGCTGGGTCGCCAAACGCGGCGTGCAGCACACCGCAAACCCACGCCTGGCCCGCGCGATGCAACGGCTCATGGGCAGCCCTCGCGTCTCGCTGGATGCGTGTCAGCGCCTGATCGTCGAACAGGCCGTTCACGAGCACTGCCGGTTTCGCGGCTGGACGATGCACGCCGTGGCCTGTCGAACCACGCACGTGCACGCCGTCGTGTCCGCCGCCCAGCGATCGCCGGAAGCGGTTTTGCGGAGCCTCAAGGCGCGGTGTTCACGGCAGTTGTCCGATCGGCTGGCGGCGCAGGGCCCGTGGTGGACGATGGGAGGCAGCACACGACGTGTGTACGACACGCGGTCGTTGGAAAACGTCGTCGTGTATGTGTGCGAGTGTCAGGACAAAGATCGGGGCGACGGCTGGTGACGGCCGAGCGTCGGCGAAAGAGCGGCGCCGGGCGATGACCCCGTCGCTTCCGCTCCGGGCTTTTTGGCGAACGGGACGCGCGGCGCACCCCACACAACCCCGGGCGGAAGCCCGGTTGCCACTCAAGGCGACTCCCCCGTGCCTGCCTTCACCACCGCGATCGTAGCGGCGTGCTTCATGGCCGGGCTCGTGATGAAGCGGAACGACTTCCGATCGGGGGCGATCACGCGGATCCGGGCCGACAGGCATTCCGACACGTAGATCGTGCCGTCGGGCAGCCGCACGAACCCACTCGGCCAGTCGAGCCGCTCGTCAGCAGGCGCCTCGTCGCCGCCGTACTTCCAGACCGTCTTGCCCGCAGGATCGACCTCGATCAGGTAGTAGCCCTTTTTGCCGGCTCCCGCACCGCTCGAAATCACCGTGTTGCCGTTCTCCAGCCGCTGGGCGAGATAGGGGAAGGGGAGCTCGTACCGCCAGACGATCTCCTTGGCCGGATTCACCTCGAGCACCACGTGGTGTGACGACGCGCAGATGAGCGTGTTGCCATTGGCGAGCCGGCGGACCTGCCGCATCGTCGGCTTCCCCGGCACGTCGTACCGCCACACGACCTGCTTGTCGGGCGTGACGTCGATGATCACGTGGGCGGCGTTGTCGGCGATCATCGTGTTGCCATTCGGCAGCCGCTGGCACGACTCGGGGTCGTGCACGACCGGCTTCCCCACCTCCCAGGCGACCGTCCCTGCGGGCGTGACTTCCTGCACGACGCCCGGGTTGATGAGCACGTTGCCGTTCGTCAGCACCTGCACGTCGTGGGAGTTTTTGTTGGGGAAGCTCCAGAGCTTCGTGCCGTCTTCGGCAAACTTCACGACCTCGCCCGTCTCGTGATCGGCCCCGTAGATGTGGACCTCCGCGCGGGCGGCTTGCGCGGCAACGCCCGCACAGCATGCGAAGGCGATGCCCAGAGCGACGAGTCTCGTCATGACGTCTTCCTCCAGTAGGTATCGGGGCTTGGGGCTTGGGCCGTCAGGCGAGGATGCCCTTCACGAGCTTGCCGGCCACGTCGGTGAGCCGGTAGTCGCGGCCCTGGAAGCGGTAGGTGAGCTTCGTGTGGTCGAAGCCGAGGAGGTGGAGCAGCGTGGCGTTGAGATCGTGCACGTGCACCGGATCCTCCACCGCGTTGAAGCCGAAGTCGTCGGTCTTGCCGTGCACGTGGCCCGCCTTGATGCCGCCGCCCGCCAGCCACATCGTGAAGCCGCGGTTGTGGTGGTCGCGGCCGTCGGTATCTCCCTGCATCATCGGCGTGCGGCCAAACTCGCCCCCCCAGATCACGATCGTGTCGTCGAGGAGGCCGCGCTCCTTCAGGTCCATGACCAGCGCCGCCGAGCCCTGCTCCGTGACGCGGCAGTTGCCCTTCACGCCGGCGGTGAGGTTTGTGTGCTGGTCCCATCCCTCGTAGACCAACTGCACGAACCGCACGCCGCGCTCGAGCAGCCGCCGCGCGAGCAGGCAGTCGCGGGCGTAGCTCGGCTTGTTGACGTCGGTGATGCCGTAGCGGGCGAGCGTCTCCTTCGATTCGGAGGCGAGGTTCGTCAATTCGGGCGCGCTGTGCTGGAGCTTGTAGGCCATCTCGTAGGCCTGGATCCGCGCCGTCGTCTCGGGGTCGCCAAACTCCGCTCCCGCCACGTCGTTGAGCCGGCGGAGCACGTCGAGCGAGGCCCGCTGGGCCTCGCCGTCGACGCCGCTGGGGTTCGAGAGATAGAGGATCGGATCGCCGCTGCTGCGGAGCGGAATGCCGGCGTAGGTCGTCGGCAGGAAGCCCGCGCCGTAGTTGCTCGCCCCGCCGCTCGCGCCCCGGCCGCTCGAGAGCACCACGAAGCCGGGCAGGTCGTCGGCCTCGCTGCCCAGGCCGTAGAGCGTCCACGCCCCGAAGCTCGGCCGGCCGAACTGCTGCGAGCCCGTGTTCATCAGGATCTGCGCGGGGGCGTGGTTGACGGCATCCGTCTGCATCGAGCGGACGAGGCAGATCTCGTCGGCGATGCCGCCGATGTGCGGAAGCAACTCGCTCATCTCGGTGCCCGACCGGCCGTAGGGCCGAAACTTGAACCTCGGGCCGAGAAACGCGGAATTCGGATTGATGAAGGCCGCCCGGTAGCCCGCGAGCAGCTCGGCCGGCGGGAGCTTGCCGTCGTGCTTGGCGAGCTCGGGCTTCGGGTCGAAGAGTTCCAGGTGGCTCGGTGCGCCCGTCTGAAACATGTAGACCACCCGCTTCGCCCGCGGGGCGTGGTGGGGCGGCTTCACGGCCAGCGGCGACGGCGGTGCGACGCCGGCGACCGACTCACGGGCGGCGAGCGCCCCCGCGGCGATGCCGGCCAGGCCGACGCCGCAGTCGCCGAAGAACCAGCGGCGGGAGAGACGCGCGTCGTGGATGGGGTGATCAAGCGTCATGGGGCACCGTGGTGTGGGGAACCGACAAAAAGCCCGGAGCGGAAGCGACGGGGTCAATGCGTTTTCAACTCCTCAATTGCTCAATTCTTCGTGACGGTCTCATCGAGGTTCAACAGCACCCGCGACACGAGCGTCCACGCGGCGGCGTCCTGCGGCGTGGTGCCGGCGGGCAGGTCGGGGAGCTGCTTCGGGCTGCCGCCCACGACCGCGCGGGCGTCGAGCCAGCCGGCCGCGAGCCGCTGCCGCTGGTCGGCGAGAAACGCGAGCAGCTGCTCCCGCTCGTAGCCGCTCGGCGGCCGCGACGTGCAGAGCAGGAAGGCGCGGTCCACCCGCGCTGCGTCGTCGGCGCCCCCTTCGCGGAGCGTGCGCAGCGCGAGGCCGCGAGCCGCCTCCACGAACACCGGCTCGTTGAGCCCCGTGAGCGCGGCCAGCGGCGTGTTGCTCCGCAGCCGGCGGGCGCAGGAAATCTCGCCGTTCGGGGCGTCGAACGTGGCCAGCGCCGGGTCGGGCATCGAGCGGCGGCGAAACGTGTACAGCGACCGGCGGTAGCGGTCGGGGCCGGTGGCCTCGGGCCAGGGCAGATTCACGTAGTTGAACTCGAGCACGCTCTTCGGCATCGGCGGATACACGCTCGGGCCGCCGAGTTTCTCCGTGAGCAGGCCCGAGACCGCCAGCGCCACGTCCCGCACCACCTCGGCGTCGGGGCGAAACCGCGGCCCGCGGGCGAGCAGCCGGTTGAGCGGGTCGCGGGCGAGCGCCTCGGCCGACGCCGCCGACGACTGCTTGTAGGTTTCGCTCGTCACGATCTGGCGGATCGCCTCCTTCTGGCTCCAGCCCCGCTCCATGAAGTCGACCGCCAGCCAGTCGAGGAGATCGCGGTGCTCGGGCACGGCCGCCCGCGTGCCGAAGTCGTCGGGCGTCTCCACGAGGCCCTGGCCGAAGAGCGTCTGCCAGAGGCGGTTCACCGCCACGCGGGCCGTGAGCGGCGACCGCGGATCGGCGAGCCACTTCGCGAAGGCCAGCCGGGGCGGATCGTCCGACGTCGCCAGCGGATGCAGGCCGGCCGGCACGTGCGGCTTGACCTCGTGCTTCGGCTGGTTCCACACGCCGCGGTCGAGGAGGTGGGTGGGGCGGTGCTGCGCTTCCGACCGCGACGCCGCATGGAGCATGGTGGTCGGGGCCCGGGGCGCCTTGGCCCACGCGGCCGCGATCCGCTCGTTGGGGGCCGCGAGTTCGGGCAGCGTGGTGCGCCAGGCGGCGAAGATCGCGGCCCGGTCGGCGGCGGAGCGCTCCGCGGCGGGCTTCCGCGCCGCGAGGATCGCCGCGTGGTCGATCGGCGGCGCGGCGGGCGCCGCATCCCGCGTGAGGCTGAACCGACAGCAGCCGATCGCCGTGTTGTCGAGGCCGTTCTCCTTCGTGCCATACCAGCGGAGGGCGATCTTGAGCTTCGTGCCAGAGGGCAGCGCGAGCGGCTCGGCAAACTGCACCACCGCGGCCGACGGCTGATGTCGGAGCAGGAGGCCGCGGTCGGCCCGCCAGGCCGAGAGGGCGTCGTCGTCGATCAGGTTGGCGACGGGGCCGATCGACACCGTGGGTGGGGCGGGCGGCGCGGGCTCTTTCTTCTTGGGCGCGGTTGGGTCGGGGGGCGGCCGAGACACGATCTGCTCGGGCTCCGAGAAGTCGGCCGTGGCCGCCGCCAGCTTCAGGTCTTCCCAGTCGGCGGCGCCGGGCTTCTTCACCTGCACCCGCAGCCGCCCGACCGACCACACGCCGTCGCGGCCGGGGCCGTTCATGAACAAGTCGCCGTCGGTGAGGGCTTCGAGCTGCAGGCCCGTGGCCCCCGTGAGATCGGGCTCGCCCCTGAAAAACAGTTCGTTATCGCGCTGGCCGATGATGAGGATCGAGCCGTCGGGCCGCTGCGTGGGATGCGAAAACAGTTTTTCGCTGTCCATCTCCACCATCGTGATCGGTGTCCAGGCCGGCAGTTTCGCCACCGCCTCCGCAGCCCAGGCCTCCATCTCGGCCTGCCACTGCGGCCGCTGGCGGCGGACCTCCTCCTCGGCGGCGGCGATCTCGGCCCGCAGCGCGGCGAGCTGCTGCAACTGCTCGGGCGCGTAGAAGTATGAGCGGGCCTCATACGTGTCGTTCAGGAAGGCGAACATCCCGAAGTATTCGTCATGCGTGAGCGGGTCGAACTTGTGCGTATGGCACTGGGCGCACTGCGTCGTGAGGCCGAGCACCGCCTTGCCGACGCAGTCGATCCGGTCGAACATCTCGACCATCCGGAACTCCTCGGGGATGACCGCCCCCTCCTCGTTGAGCATGCTGTTGCGGAGGAAGCCCGTGGCCACGACCTGATCCTGCGTGGCGCCCTGCAGGAGGTCGCCGGCGATCTGCTCGACCACGAACTGGTCGTAGGGCAGATCGCGGTTGAACGCGTCGATCACCCAGTCGCGCCAGGCCCACATCTCGCGGGGCCAGTCCTTCTCGTAGCCGTTGGTGTCGGAGTAGCGGGCGAGGTCGAGCCAGTGGCGGGCCCACTTCTCGCCGTAGCGGGGGCTGGCGAGGAGTTTTTCGACGGTCTTGTCGTAGCCGTCGCGATGAAAGGCGGCGAGGTCGTCGGGGGTCGGCGGCAGGCCGACCAAGTCGAGATAGAGCCGACGGCAGAGCCGGGCGGCATCGGCCGGCGGCGCGGGCTGCATCTGCTTCGCGGCGAGGCGGCTGCGGACGAACGCGTCGATCGGGCTGCGGGCGCTCGCGGCCGCGGGCACCACCGCCTTCGCAGGCGCGACGAACGCCCAGTGCGGATCGTAGCCGGCCCCCGCGGCGATCCACGCCTCGAGCAGCGCCTTCTGCGATTCGGAGAGCGGCTTCTTCTCATGCGGCGGCGGCATGACGACGTCGGGATCGGTGGACCGGATCCGGGCCACCATCTCGCTTGCCTCCGGCGTGCCGGGCACGATCGCCGGCGTGCCGGAGTCGCCGCCTTCGAGGGCGCTTTGCCGGATGTCGAGCCGCAGGCCCCCCTGCCGGGTCGCCTCGTCGATCCCGTGGCAGTGGGCGCAGTGCTCGGCGAGCAGCGGCTGGATCTCGCGCTGGAAGTCGGGCCCGGCCGCCACGGCGACGCGACAGGCGACGACGAACAGGCAGACGGCGATCCGGCGGACCATGGCCATCGCAACCTCGCTTCCCGAGCGTTGATTAAACAAACGCCGTTTTTATTCTATCATCGGCCCGCAGGACCGCCAGCCTGAGATCGGGCCGCAAAGGCCGGTGATGGCCAGCGTCCCCCCCCGCTCGCTTCCGCGAAGGGTTTGGAGGGTTCGTGGCG
>Ga0209985_10002563_pt1 | contig 16270 bp, 9 predicted proteins | sample NOAtaG_FD_187305 | JGI IMG/M metagenome (GOLD analysis project Ga0209985, IMG submission 187305) | Freshwater lake microbial communities from Lake Erie, under a cyanobacterial bloom - NOAA_Erie_Diel6S_1000h metaG (SPAdes) (version 2) | ecosystem: Environmental > Aquatic > Freshwater > Lake ...
TATCCCCCAGGCGCAAAGTGGCTTGCGGGTGGCAACCCCCCGCAAGCCACTTTGCGCCTGGGGGATACCTCGGCCAAGACCAAGACCACCAACCTGCTGCTCAGGGCAGAGAAGCCCTACACCAAGGCGTCTGGTTGGGGAGCCCAGGTGGCGCTGACGCTGTCCAACGCCTACACCACGGCCACGGACTACGGCGCCGAATCCAGCGATGCCAATCAGTACAACTGGTCCGCGGGCAAGCCCGAGGGCAGCGTGTGGCGCCGCTCCATCGACGTGGAGAAGTACCGTGTGGTGGCCAGTTACAGCGCCGACAACCTGCTGCCTTGGGGGATTCTGCTGGGCGGCAAGGTCACGGCCGGTCCGGGCACATCCTTCTTTGTCACCAGTTGCGCGGCGGGCTGGGGTGCGGGCTGTCAGCGCTACCTGGTCGATGGCAATGCCTTCGAACAGTTCGATCTGATGCTGTCCAAGGAGATGCGTCTGGCCGGTCACAAGCTGACCTTCCGCATGGACGTGCTGAATCTCTTCAACAAGACCAACTACGGCAAGTACGAGACTTGGGGCGGCGGCCCGGGCAACCCCCAGAACGCCTGGGGAGGTGACAACCCCAACGCCGGCAAGCCGCTGGGTCTGTCCGGCCCGATGCGTACCGTCAAGTTCGGCATGAAGCTGGACTTCTGATCGTCACCGTTACGCGCTACGGGTTCCGGGCTGCCGCCTGATGGCAGGCGGTGGCCCGGGTGCGCGTGAGCTTGGGTCATGATGGCGGGGTCATGCGTATGAACTTCCCTTTGGTGCGCGATCCTGGGGTCTCGTTGTCCAGGCGTCGGTTGCTGGCCGGTGCGGGGGCGCTATCTCTCGGGGTCGGCTTGGGTGGGTGCCAGTCCACAGCGGGAACTGAACTGCAGGCGTTGACGACTGGCACGCCGAACGTCGGCTTGCTCGACGACCTGGAGCGTCGTACCTTCGACTTTTTCTGGGAAACCACCGACGCGGCCACCGGGCTGGCGCCGGATCGTTGGCCCACGCCCTCCTTCTGCAGCGTGGCAGCCGTTGGGTTCGCCCTCACCGCTTACTGCGTTGGTGTCGCACGCGGCTACGTAACGCGAGCTCAGGCCCGCGGTCGGGTGCTCACCACTCTGCGCACCTTCCGAGATGCGCCGCAAGGCCCCCAGGCTACTGGTGTGGCGGGACACAAGGGGTTTTTCTATCACTTCCTGGACATGAAGACGGGGCTGCGCTTCGACCGTTGTGAACTGTCCACCATCGACACCACCTTGTTCCTGGCAGGCGCCTTGTGCTGCCAGTCCTTCTTCGACTCATCAGATGCGCCCGAAACCACATTGCGATCGCTTGTGGACGAGCTCTATGGCCGTGTCGACTGGCGCTGGGCGCAGGTCCGCTCGCCGCTCATCGGCCACGGCTGGCACCCCGAGACCGGCTTCATTGCCTCGGACTGGAAGGCTTACGACGAGTCCATGATCCTGTGCTTGTTGGCGCTGGGTTCACCCACGCAGCCGGTGGATGCTTCGGCTTGGGGAGCTTGGGCCAGTGGCTTGCCTGCCGCCTGGGGTCAGGAATACGGCCAGACCTTCGTTCGTTTTGCGCCGCTGTTTGGACACCAGTTCACCCATTGCTGGGTGGACCTTCGCGGTGTGCAGGACGATTTCATGCGCGCACGAGGCATGGACTATTTCGAGAACTCCCGGCGCGCGACCTTGGCCCAACGGGCTTACGCCATCGCCAATCCTCAGGGCTGGGCCGGTTATGGCCCCGACTTCTGGGGCATCAGTGCCTGTGATGGCCCGGCGGATGTGGAGCGCGAGTTCGGAGGGCGCTTGAGGCGTTTCATCAGTTACGCTGGCCGCGGCATGGGGCTGTACGACGACGGTACCCTCACGCCCTATGCGGCAGGCTCGTCGATCGCCTTCACGCCCGAAATCGTTCTGACCGCGCTGCAGGCCATGAAGGACCGCTACGGCGCCGCGCTGTACGGGCGCTACGGCTTCTTTGACGCGTTCAACCCGAGCTTCACCTTTACCGACGTCAAGCTCACACACGGCCGGGTCCTGCCGGATCTGGGTTGGGTGGACACCGATCACTTGGGTATCGACCAGGGGCCCATGCTGGCCATGCTGGGCAACCACCGCGGGGAGGTGGTGTGGAGCGCCATGCGTCGCAATGCCCATCTGCGCCGTGGCATGGAGCGCGCGGGGTTCCGCGGAGGTTGGCTGGGTTGACCTCGACCTCACGCCGCCACTGGCTGCGAGGTTCGGCTGCCGTGCTCGCCGTGGGCGCGGGCCTGGGCAGCGCCGCCTGCAGCCGCCGTGATGGTCGGTTGTTGCGTTTCTGGGCCATGGGGCGCGAGGGCGAGGTGGCGGCCGAGTTGGTGGCCGGCTTCGAGAGGGAGCACCCTGGCCTGCGCGTGCGTGTGGAGCAACTCCCCTGGAGCGCTGCCCACGAAAAGCTCCTCACCGCCTTCGCCGGTGACGCTACGCCCGATCTGGCCCAGATGGGCAACACCTGGCTGCCTGAGATGGCAGCCCTGGGCGCGCTTCAGCCGCTGGACGCGCTGATCGCGCAGACCCCTGCCATCGATCGGGGCGACCACTTCGAGGGCATCTGGGCCACCAACCTTGTGTCCGGCACCTTGGTGGGCCTGCCCTGGTACGTGGATACACGCCTGTTCTTCTACCGGCGCGACCTGCTCCAGGCTGCAGGCTACGCCGAGGTGCCCACGGATTGGTCGGCCTGGGTGGATTGCCTGCGGGCCCTGCAGGCGTCCAAGACCCGGCCGGTGGCCACTCCGGTGCTGCTGCCCACCAACGAGTTCGAACCCTTGTTGGCCTTCGCCCTGCAGCAGGAAGGGGAGTTGCTGCGCGACGGAGGGCGCTTCGGTCACTTCTCGGGGGCCGGGTTCCGTCGGGCATTCGAGTTCTATCGCAGTTTGTTTGAGCAGGGCCTGGCGCCGGGACTTACCAACAATCAGGTGGCCAATGTTTGGCAGGAGTTCTCCCGCGGCACCTTTGCCTTCTACCTGTCTGGCCCCTGGAACATCAGCGAGTTCAAGCGCCGTTTGCCCGCGGCGCAACAAGGCAATTGGGCCACCGCGCCGTTGCCCGGGCCGTTTGGGCCGGGCGCTTCCATCGCCGGTGGCTCCAGCCTGGTGTTGTTTCGCCGTTCCCCACGCCAGCGCGAGGCCTGGCAACTGATTGAGTACCTCAGCAGACCTGCGGTGCAGCTGCAGTTCTACCGCCTCACTGGGAACCTCCCGCCTCGGCGCAGCACGTGGGCGCTGCCACGCCAGGACGGCCCCACCCTGGCCGAGGATCTGCACGCGCGGGCCTTTGCCCAGCAGCTAGAGCGCGTTCGCGCCACGCCGGCCGTACCGGAGTGGGAGCGCATCGTGCAAGAGATGCAGCTCAGCGCTGCACGCGCCGTGCACACCCGTGCAGACCTGGACGCCACCGTGCGTGGCCTGGACGCGCGCGTGGACGCCATGCTGGAGAAGCGGCGCTGGATGCTGGCGCGTGTGGGAGCACCGGCATGAAGGCGCGTACTCGTCAGGCCCTGGCGGGCTGGTGCCTGGCCGCACCCGCCCTGGTAGTGATCGCCCTGTTCTTTTTCGTGCCCGTCATCGGCGGGCTTGCGTTGAGCCTGACCGACTTCGACATCTACGCCCTGGCAGATCTGCGCAACCTGCGCTTTGCCGGGCTGGATAACTACGCCCGACTCTTGTCGCAGCCCTTGTTCTGGTCGGCCATGGGCAACACCGCCTACTTTGTTGGCGTGGGGGTGCCGCTGTCGGTGGGCCTGTCGCTGGCCGCAGCGGTGCTGCTGGAGTCGCGGCTCACACGTTTCAAGCCGCTCTGGCGAACGGCGCTGTTCGCCCCCATGGTCACCACCGTGGTGGCCGTGGCTGTGGTCTGGCGCTACTTGGTGCATGTGAAGTACGGGCTTTTCAACGAGATGCTGGGCTGGGTCGGGGTCGACCCAGTGGATTGGCTGGGCGACCCGCGCTGGTCCATGCCCACCGTCATTGCCTTTGCCGCTTGGAAGAACCTGGGTGGCAACATGATCATCCTGATCGCCGCGTTGCAGGCCATTCCGCAGGACCTTCACGAGGCCGCCCGGATTGACGGCGCCAGTGCCTGGGCCCGCTTTCGCCACGTGACCCTGCCCGGGCTTGCTCCCACGCTGATGCTGGTGACCATCCTCACCACGGCCGGCTACTTCCAGCTGTTTGCAGAGCCCTATGTGATGACGCAAGGAGGCCCGCTACAAAGCACGGTGAGCGTGCTGTACCTCATGTATGAAGAGGGCTTTCGCTGGTGGAACCTGGGTGCGGCTTCGGCCGTGGCCTTTCTCCTGTTCATCGTCATCTTGGCCGTCACGCGCGTGCTGTCGTGGGCGGCGGCCCGCTGGCAGCCTGGGGCGGTGACATGAAAGCGGTCGTCGCTTGGGCAGTGAACGGCGCTCTGGCCGTGGTCAGCTTGCTGGCCTTGCTGCCCCTGCTTTGGATGGTGTCTGCGTCCTTCATGCCTGCAGGCGCGGCCAGCACTTACCCTCCGCCGTGGTGGCCGGCGGAACCCACGCTGGTGCACTACCGCCACCTGCTTGGAGAAGGCGGCATCGGCCGGGCTTTCGTCAACAGCCTGGGCATCGCCTGCGTCGCCACGGCGGTGTCCACGTTGCTCAACGCCGCGGCCGGTCATGCGTTCGCCAAGCTGCGCTTCCCAGGCCGTGACCGGGTGTTTGCTTTCATGCTGGCCGCGCTCGTCATACCGGGGCAGGTGGCCATGCTGCCGCTGTTTCTCATGCTCAAGGGCATGGGCTTGGTCAACTCCTGGGCTGGTGTCCTGGTGCCTAGCCTGGCCGGCATCTTCGGCATCTTTCTCGTCCGGCAGGTGGCTCGCAGCATTCCCGATGAGTTGCTGGAAGCCGCGCGTATCGATGGCGCAAGCGAGCTGCGCATCTTCGTGCTTGTGATGCTGCCGCTGCTGAGGCCGGTGCTGGCCACCTTGGCGGTGCTGGCCTTCCTGGGCAGTTGGAACGACTTCATGTGGCCCTTGATTGTGCTAACCGATGGCGACCTTCACACCCTGCCGGTGGCCCTGGCCTCGATGACGCGCGAGCACGTGCAGGACATCGAGATGATGATGGCCGGGGCGGTGATCACGGTGTTGCCAGTGCTGCTGCTGTTCCTGGCCTTGCAGCGCCACTACCTGCAGGGCCTGCTGATGGGGAGCGTCAAGGGATGAGGGTTCACTGCAAGAGCGCCTGGGCCTGTGCAGTTGTATGGGGCCTGTCGATGGTGATGGGCACTGCGCAGGGTCGTGTGCTGGACGACTTTCGTGATGGCGCGCTCTGGCAGGCGTTTGCCTCTGATCAGGTCCACGCCGACCTGCGCCGCGATGCTGACGGCAGCCTGTGCCTGGACGCCGATTTCGGCAGCGTCTCCGGCTATGCCGTCATGCGCCGAGAACTGCCCCTTGAGTGGCCGGCGCACTTCGACCTGTCCGCCCGGCTCAAAGGCCGCGGGGCGACGAATGACGTCCAGATCAAGTTCGTTGACGGTTCCGGGGACAACGTGTGGTGGGTAAATCGGCCCAATACCGTCCTGCCTGGAGCCCTGAGCGAGTGGCGGCTCAAGCGCCGGCATGTGGTCTTTGCCTGGGGCCCTGCGGCCGAGCGCGAGTTGCGCCAGACCCGGTATGTGGAGTTCGTGATTGCAGCCGGACGTGAGGGTGGCAAGACCTCCCTGTGCGTGGCCGCCTTGCGTCTGGCCGAGCGCGCGCCAGATCCAGTCCCCTGGCCCGAACCGCGTGTGCATCACCAGGGCCCTGTCACCACGCTGGACTTCCAGGTGCCGCGCGAGTTCAACGGCGTGGCCCTGCGATGGCCCGCCGGGACTCGTCGACTTGATTACGGCCTGTGGGCCAGCGATGACGGCAGGCGCTGGCGGCGGCTGCGGACGGTGCGCGCCAGCGACGGGGGCCTGGATGCCTTGTTCCTGCCAGAGAGTGAAGCCCGGTGGCTGCAGGTGCGCCAGGCGCATCCCGTAAGGGCCACGCCTGGCACCTTACAGCCGGCGCTGTCCTTGCGCAGTGCCGCCCAGTGGCCTGACGCCAATGCGGTGCTGGGGGAGTTGGCGGCTGACCTGCCTCGTGGCCACCTGCCACGGGCCTTTCTGGGAGAGCAGAACTACTGGACTCTGGTCGGCGTGGACGGCGGCGGACCGCGCTCTGGCCTCCTCAGCGAGGACGGTGCGCTGGAACTCGGCCGGGGCGGTCCCAGTATGGAGCCGGTCGTCTGGCTACATGGCGCGGGAGAGCGTGCCGTTACCTGGGCCGATGTGCGCCTGGAACACCACTTGCCCGAAGGTTTCCTGCCCCAGCCCATCGTGCGCTGGCGGCACGACGCTTTCGGTCTAGACGTTCAGGCCACGGCGGACGGCCCCGCCCGAGCCCCCGAGCTGCTGGCCCGCTACACCTTGCGCAACACCACCACCCAGCCGCAGACCTACACCCTGGCCTGGGTCCTGCGCCCCTGGCAGGTCAATCCGCCGCAACAGTTTCTCAACACTCCCGGTGGCGTGCGGCCAGTGCGCCACTTGGCTTGGAAGCAAGGCGCCTTGCAGGTGGACGGCCGGATGGTGTTGAAGCCGGTGCAGACCCCTGCACAAGTGACAGCCTCGCACTGGGACGGAGGCTTGGCCCTGGATGCCCTTCGGGCGGCCCCGACGCTGGCCTCGATGACCGATCCGCAGTCACAGGCCTCGGCGATGTTGCAGTACCGCATCACCTTGGCTCCAGGTCAGTCCCAGACCTGGGCTTGGGTGGCCCGCATGGACCTGGAGCCCAAAGTGGCTTCCGCGATATCACTGGCCTCGGGGGGGCGTCTTGACAGTGTCCGGACTACGCCGTCCAGCCCCGACGCGGCCGCTGTTCAGATGCGGTTCGACATGGCCGCGCGCCACTGGCGCGAGCGCCTGACGCGCGTGGGTCTGCAAGTCGGTGGCGGCGAGGGGCCCGGTCTGGCTGCGGGTCCGTCGGACACGGCTTGGGGTGCTGCAGTACCTGGCGTGGCGCACAGCCTGCGCAGCGCCCTGGCACAGATCCTCATGTCGCGTGACGGGGCGATGCTGCAGCCCGGGACGCGGTCCTACTCGCGCAGTTGGGTTCGTGACGGTGTGATGATGGTGGCGGGGCTGCTGCGCCTGGGGGAGGTGCAGGCCGCCCGCGAGTTCATGGACGCCTTCCAGCCCCATGTCTTCGCCTCGGGCAAGGTGCCGTGCTGCGTGGACGCCCGCGGCGCCGACCCGGTGGTGGAGAACGACAGCCATGGCCAATACCTCTACGGGGTGGCAGAGATCTGGCGGCACACGGCCGACCGGGCCTTTCTGCAGCGCCATTGGCCGACGGTTCAGCGGGTGGTGATGTGGCAGGAGGCGCTGCGTCAGAGCGAGCGGGGGACCGCCAACCGCCAACCCGATCGCATCCACTTCTTCGGCCTGATGCCGCCTTCGATCAGCCACGAAGGCTATTCCGACAAGCCGGCCTACTCCTACTGGGACGACTTCTGGGCTCTGCGCGGCTACAAGGACGCCGTGGTCATCGCCCTGGCCTTGGGTCAGGAGCGTTTGGCCCATCAATGGGCGCTCTGGCGGGACGAATTCGAGGTGGAATTGCGCGCTTCTGTGGAGGCCACCGCCCGCCACCACCGTATCGACTTCATCGCTGGGGCAGCCGACCGCGGTGACTTCGATGCAACCAGCACGACCATCGCCCTGAACCCCGCGCAGGCGGCGGTGCCCAGAGCCCTGCTTGAGTCCACCTTCGAGCGTTACTGGGCCGAGGCCGCAGCCCGTGCCGAAGGCCGCAAGCCTTGGCGCGACTACACGCCCTACGAGTGGCGTACCGTGGGTGCGCTGGTTCGGTTGGGGCGCGGCGACCGTGCCCATGCACTCATGCGCTTCTTCTTTGCTGACCAGCGCCCGGCGGGCTGGAACCAGTGGGCCGAAGTCGTGCTGCCGCAGATACGCGAACCCCGGTTTCTGGGCGACATGCCCCACGCATGGGTATCGTCGGACTACATTCGATCGGCCCTGGACCTTTTCGCCTTCGAGCGCGACTCGGATCAGGCCCTGGTCATCGGCGCGGGCTGGCATCCGCAGTGGATGGCCTATGGTCTGAGCGTGGAGCGCCTGTCCACACCCTGGGGCCTGTTGTCCTACCGGCTGGAGCGTGACGCTTCGGGTTGGACGCTGCAACTGCCAGGCCTGCAAGCGACGCCGGGTCTGGCTGGGAGTGCATCGTCAGCCGCGGTACACCTTCGTCTGGCCTGGCCCTTGAGTGGCACCTTGCCGCAAGCCCTCTTGGATGGCCAGCCTCTGGTATGGCAGGGGCGAGAGCTGGTGCTGCCCTCGCAGCGGGCCACTGTGCGCTTGAACGACACTGGCCTTCGGCCTGCGCCATGAACTCTCGCCTTTTCAAGACCCCGGACCCGGCCTGTGGTTCTGCTCCCCCGCTGGTCCTGCGCAACCGGGCCGGCTTGTGGTTCGAACTGCTGCGCCACGGCGGCGTACGACGTGCCGGCCTGGGCGACGACATCCTGGGTCACTTCGTCGGGCACGAGGCCGAGGCTCCTTTCGCCAACCTCTGGTTGCGCCGCACGGACGACGAAGGTACGGAGCTATTGCCTCTGCTTGGACCGGCGGCTGGTGGCGTCTGGCAGCCGCACGCATCTGGCCAGCAGGCGAGCTTTGAGGGCCAGTCGAGCTCGGCGTGCGGCTCGCTGCGGTGGAGGGTGCATCTTCAGCTGGCCGAAGACGTGCCGGCCTGGTTCTGGCATGTGCAGATTCAACATGCTGGCGCGTCACCCCTGCACTGGGACGTGGTGCAAGTGCAGGACATCGGGTTGACGGCCTACGGTGCACTGCGGCTGAATGAGCACTACGTCAGTCAGTACGTGGACCTGCAATCGCTGCCGCACCCGCACTGCGGTACGGTGCTCGCGGCGCGGCAGAACCAGAGTGTGGCTGGGCGCCATCCGTGGGTGGTCATGGGCACCTTGGGTCCCAGTAGCGGATGGGCCACTGACGGCCTGCAGGTGCAAGGGTTGGCGCCCCGCTTGGGCGGCCTGCCCGCGGGCTTGTGTGCGGGCCTGCCCGCTTCCCGCCTGCAGCATGAGCATGCCTGCGTGGCCTTGCAGAGTGCGAGGTGCTCAATCGCGCCTGGCGATGTCGGCTCCTTCGGCTTCTTCGGTCGCATGCTGGGAGACCACCTCGCGGCCAGCAGCGCGGCCGACCTCGTGTGGGTGGAGGACACGCTGGCGCTGCCGCAGGCCCAAGCCCCTGGCATGAAGCCCTTCAATGGGTGGGGCCCTGGGGCTGAGAACCTGTCCTGGTTCAATGCCGTTCCCTGGTTGCAGACCCTGGATCTTGAAGAGGCATCCTGCCAGTCCTTGTTCGGTCCGCAACGTTCGCATGAGGAGCGGGATGACCAGGGTGCACTGCTGTCCTGGTTCGCAGCCGCCGAACGGCACGTGGTGCTGCGCGCCAAGGAACTGCAGGTGCTGCGACCGCATGGTCACCTGCTGCGAAGCGGTGGCGCCTTGGTGCCAGATGAGTCCGCGCTCACGTCCACCGTGTGGATGGGCGGTGTGTTTCACTCCATGCTCACCCAGGGTCACGTCAGCATCAATCGCCTGTTGTCCACCGTCCACGGTTACCTCGGGCAGTTCCGCAGCCACGGTCTGCGCCTGTTCGTGGAGGGGGGCCAGGGTTGGCAGCAACTCGGTACGCCCTCAGCCTTCGAGATCACGCCGCAGGCCTGCCGCTGGGTCTATCGGCATGAGGCGGGCCTGTTCGTGGTGCGCAGCGCGGCAGATGGTCAGGCCATGACGCTGTCGCTGAAAGTCTTGGAAGGCCCGCCCTTGAAGTGGCGTGCCAGCCTGCATGTGGCGCTGGGGGGTGATGACGGAGCCTCGCCGGCGCCGCTGTGTTGGCAGGTCATGCGCCAGGATGAAGCCTCCATCCACGAGGTGGAGTTGCGCCCTCCCCAGGGCAGTGAATTAGCCCTGCGCTTTCCACAGGGTTCTTTCGCCATCGAGGCTGTCGGCGGTGAGGGCTTCACTGCGGTGGCCGGTGACGAGGCCCTCTTCATGGACGGTCAGTCGCGGGGCGAGCCGTTCCTGTGTCTGGACGGGCGGGCCGCACCCGCGTCCGAACTGAGGATCAGCGGGCGACTGATTCCGCACACTGATGTGCTCGCAGCGGTGCCCCTGCCGCAGTTCGAACTGTTGGCGCCAGACAGCTCGCCGTCGGCGCCTCTGGTGGCCGGGGTATCCAGCATCCTGCCTTGGTTCCGGCACAACGCGCTCATCCACTACCTTGCGCCCCGAGGTTTGGAACAGTACTCAGGTGGGGGTTGGGGTACGCGTGATGTCTGTCAGGGCCCTCTGGAGATGTTGCTCGCGGCGGGGCGCACGCCACCCGTGCGCGACCTCTTGCTGCGGACCTTTGCCGCGCAGAACCCGGATGGTGACTGGCCGCAGTGGTTCATGTTCTTCGAACGGGACCGCGCAATTCGCGCTGGCGATGCCCACGGTGACATCGTCTTCTGGCCCTTGGTAGGGCTTGCGCGTTACCTGCTAGCCAGCGGCGACGCCGGCTTGCTGGGCGAACACCTTCCTTTCTTCGGCGAGACCAACTCGGTACCCGTGTGGACTCATGTGGACCGAGCCCTGGCGCTGATCGATGCACGCCGCATTCCCGGCACCCATCTGGCCGCCTATGGTCATGGGGACTGGAACGATTCGCTGCAGCCGGCTGATCCGGCGCTGCGAGAGCGCCTGTGCAGTGCCTGGACCGTAACGCTGCACCACCAGATGCTCACCTCCCTGGCGCAGGCCTTTGAGCGCATCGGCCAGTCCGAAAGGGCACAGGCGCTGCGTGATGAGGCAGCGCGAGTACGCACAGACTTCCAGAGGCTTCTGCTGGCTGATGGCGTGGTGGCTGGATACGCTCTCTTTGACCAAGGTCCAGAGCAGCCCGAACTTCTGTTGCACCCGCGTGATCGGCGCACCGGCCTGCACCATAGCCTTCTGCCCATGATGCATGCGGTGCTGGAGGACCTTCTGGAACCCGAACAGGCCTCGGCCCAGATCGAGCAGATCCGCCGCCACTTGCTGGCGCCTGACGGCGCGCGCTTGTTCGACGCGCCGCTGGCTTACCGGGGCGGACCACAGAGACTGTTCCAACGGGCCGAGAGCAGCAGCTACTTCGGCCGTGAGATTGGCGTGATGTACGTCCATGCCCATCTGCGCTGGGCGCAGACGCTGGCCCACGTGGGCGACGGCGCCGGCTTCCTCGACGCCCTGGCACGCGTCAATCCCATCGGGCTGCAAACCTTGGTACCTCATGCGGGGCGACGCCAGGCCAATGCCTACTTTTCAAGCTCGGATGCGGCCTTCTGCGACCGTTACGCCGCACAGCGTGACTATGACCAGGTTCGTACCGGCCAGATCCGTGTGGATGGCGGCTGGCGCGTGTACTCCAGCGGACCGGGCATCTTTCTGCATCTGGTGATGAAACACCTCGTGGGAGTCCTGGAGGAGGCGGACGAGGTGATCTTTGATCCGGTGCTGCCCCCGGAGTTGGACGGGCTGCTCGCGCGAACCCGATTGCTGGAGTTCGAGGTGGAGTTGTTGTACCGCACCGGCCGCCGAGGCTGTGGGCCGATGGTGATCACGGTGGACGGTAAGGGCTTGCCGATAGCTTCGCAGCATCATCTCTACCGCCCTGGGCCGGCCCGGGTCAGGAAATCGGTGCTGAGGCAGGCACTTGCCAGTTCTGCCTCTCGGAGGATCGTCGTGCAACTGGTCTGATCGCGGCAGCCGGCCCAAGTGGGTCTGCGCTAGCGAGCCTCGGCTTGCAACGGTGCCGGATGCTCACACCACCGCCGGCTCCAGCAACCGCAGGGTCCCGGCATCGGCGTCCATCTCGGCGGGCACACCCAGGGGCAGCGTGAATTTGCGCTTGATGTGGCCGAATTGTGCGCCGCGGTAGACGGGCACGTCCACGGAGCCGAAGTAGTCGTTGAACACCTCGTCCAGCGTAAGCGAGCCGAAGCTGCCCTCGCTGGGCTTGCAGTCGGTGAAGCCGCCCAGCACCACGCCGGCCACGCGCTGCAGCGCGCCGGAGAGCATCAGCGTGGAGAGCATTCGGTCGATGCGGTAGACGTATTCGTTGACGTCCTCCAGGAACAGGATGGCGCCGTCAAACGAGGGCCAGTAGGGTGTGCCGGCCAGCGAGGTGAGCACGGCGAGGTTGCCGCCCACCAGCGGTCCCTGCGCGGTACCGCCGCGCAGGGTGGTGATGCGGCCTTCCTGCGGGCACAGATCGTCGCCCTTGATCTCGGCGTTGCGCATCGTGTGGGCCTGGCCCTCCATGGCCACGGCCTTGAAATGCTCCACGCTGAACGCGTTCCACTCCGAGCGGCCCAGCGGGCTGTGGAAGGTGACCAGCCCGGTCTTGACCTGCACGGCGGTGATCAGTGCGGTGAGGTCGGAGAAGCCCCCCAGGAACTTGGGGTGGCGGGCGATCAGCCCGTAGTCCAGCAAGGGCAGCACGCGGTTGGCGCCAGAGCCGCCGGTCATGGCCAGGATGCCGGCCACTTCGGGGTCGGCGAACAGGGTGTGGATGTCATCCGCTCGCTGCTGCGGTGTGCCGGCCATGTGGCCGTAGCGCGCGCGCAGATGCGCGCCCTCCTTCACCTGGAGGCCCAATGCGTTCAATCGCGCGTGGGTGTCGTCGTAGGGCGCGCGCTCGTACACGGCGCCGGAAGGGTTGATCAGGCCAATGGTGTCTCCCGGCATCAGCCGGGGTGGACGGATGGGGGCAGGGTTCGGCGTCATCGCTGCAGCGGAGTTGGAGCCCAGATGTTCGCACGGCCCCACGCGCCCGAAACCTGCTGCCTGTCTGGTGCGGCGGTGGTCCCCCTGATCGGGCGAAAAGCAGCTGATTTCCGCCGCTGTTTGGCATTTCGCCAAACTTGAGTCATATTTCCCCTAATTGACGCGGGCCTTGAGGCTGCTGGGAGCCAGCAGCGGCCGGTGCGCTTGTCACGGGAGTTGGCGTTGCTGTCCCTGAACACGAACATGATGGCCTTGATGGCCCGCCGCTCCTGGGCGCAGACGGAGTCGGCCTTGGCCGTCACCACGGCGCGCGTGTCCTCTGGGCTGCGTATCAACAGTGCGCGCGACGATGCGGCGGGTTTGGCCATCTCCGAGCGTTTGCTGGCGCAGATTCGCGGCACCGATGTGGCGGCGCGCAACGCGAATGACGCGGTGTCCCGCGCCCAGATGGGCGAGAGCGCCACGGGCTCGGTGGTGGATGCGCTGCAGCGCATGAACGAGCTGGCCGTGCAGGCGGCCAATGGCTCGCTTACGAGCGCGGACCGCGCCTTGCTGGAAGTGGAGTTCGACCAACTCCAGGCCGAGGTGGCCGATCTCGTGTCGGACACCGCTTACGACGGCACCACGCTGCTGGACAACGCCAACAGCGTGGCCATCCAGGTGGGCCCTAATGCGGGACAGACGGTCAGCGTGACCAACACCAATCTGTCAGCGCTGTCCACTGCGGTGGGGGCTTTGTCCCTCACTGACGGCACTGGCGCGCTGGCAACCGCAGCGATTTCAACCCTCAGCACCCAGCTCACCAACGGCACCAGTGCCCAGGCCTCCTGGGGCGCGACGCTCAACCGCTTTGACAGCGTGGTGTCGCAGTTGCAGTCCTCCTCCCTCATCCTCACTGCGGCGCGCGGGCGCATCGTGGACGCCGATATCGCCACGGAAACCTCCAACCGCGCCCGCCTGCTGGTGCTGCGGGAGTCGGCCGTGGCGATGCTGGCCCAGGCGAATGCGCAGCCCCAGCGCGTGCTCAGCCTGCTGCTGGGCTGACCAGTGCGTGAGGCCTCCAACAGGGTGAGGCGCCGCCCCGGTACCGCCCGTCTGCAACGCGGGCTTGGGCCGCACACGGCGCATGTCGGCAGCGGTACCGCAGCTTGCGACAATCGCCGGCTGATCTCCTCGTTGCCCTCCATCCCATGAGCCAGAACATCCTGCAATCCCTGCCCGCCGGCCAGCGCGTCGGCATCGCTTTCTCCGGCGGTCTGGATACCTCCGCTGCCGTCCATTGGATGCGCGCCAAGGGCGCCATCCCCTGCGCCTACACCGCCAACCTCGGCCAGCCCGACGAGAGCGACTACGAGGAGATCCCGCGCAAGGCCAAGGCCTACGGCGCCGACATCGCTCGCCTGATCGACTGCCGCGCGCAGCTGGTGGCCGAGGGCATCGCCGCCATCCAGTGCGCGGCCTTCCACGTCACCACCGCGGGCGCCACCTACTTCAACACCACTCCGCTGGGCCGCGCCGTGACCGGCACCTCGCTGGTGGTGGCCATGAAGGATGACGGCGTCAACATCTGGGGCGACGGCAGCACCTACAAGGGCAACGACATCGAGCGCTTCTACCGCTACGGCCTGCTCGCCAACCCGGCGCTGAAGATCTACAAACCCTGGCTGGACCAAACCTTCATCGACGAGCTGGGTGGCCGCAAGGAGATGAGCGAGTACCTCATCGCCAACGGCTTTGACTACAAGATGAGCGTGGAGAAGGCCTACAGCACCGACTCCAACATGCTGGGCGCCACCCACGAGGCGAAGGACCTGGAGTTCCTGAACGCCGGTATCCGCATCGTCAACCCCATCATGGGCGTGGCCTTCTGGAAGGACGACGTGGTGGTCAAGGCCGAAGAAGTGAGCGTGCGCTTCGAGGACGGCCACCCCGTGGCGCTGAACGGCCGCACGTTTGCCAACGACGTGGAGCTGTTCGAGGAGGCCAACCGCATCGGCGGCCGCCACGGCCTGGGCATGTGCGACCAGATCGAGAACCGCATCATCGAGGCCAAGAGCCGCGGCATCTACGAGGCCCCGGGCATGGCGCTGCTGCACATCGCCTACGAGCGTCTGGTCACTGGCATCCACAACGAAGACACCATCGAGCAGTACCGCAGCAACGGCCGGCGCCTGGGCAAGCTGCTGTACCACGGCCGTTGGTTCGACCCGCAAAGCCTGATGCTGCGCGAAACCGCCCAGCGCTGGGTGGCGCGTGCCGTCACGGGCGAAGTGACGCTGGAGCTGCGCCGCGGCAACGACTACTCCATCCTCAACACCGAGAGCCCCAACCTCACCTACGCGCCCGAGCGGCTGAGCATGGAAAAGGTGGAAGACGCCGCCTTCACCCCCGCCGACCGGATCGGCCAGCTCACCATGCGCAACCTCGACATCAGCGACACGCGCGACAAGCTGGGCATCTACACCCGCACGGGCTTGCTTGGGTCGGGCAGCGAGGGGGCGATTCCGTTGCTGGGGCAGGGTAAGGGCTGAGACGGCCCGCGCTGGGGCGCTACACGGCTTTGCGGCGCCGCGCTGGGCGCGCGGCGGGTGGTGCATCCTGGGTGGGCGTGAAGCTGCCGCAGGTCAGGCGCTGGCCGGCGCGGTAGTGCGGCGCGTAGTCGAACACGGCGTAATGCTGCGTGGCCGCGTTGTCCCAGATGGCAATCGAGTCCTGTTCCCAGCGGAAGCGCACCATGAACTCTGGCTTCTTGATCCACTCGAACAGCATGTTCAGCAGGGCCTCAGACAAGTCCAGATGAAGGCCCAGCAGGCGCTTGGTCCAGATGCTGTTGACGAACAGTGTCTTGCGGCCGGTGACCGGGTGTGAAATGACCGCCGGGTGCACAGTGGCCGGGTTGTCCTTGATCATCTGGGCCTCCCGCTCGGCCAGCGCGGCCACCAGCGCCTCGGCGCTCATGGGGGCAGCCGCCGTCCCGCCGGCCTGCTGACGGGCAGCGGCCTGCTTCTGGGCCAGCCGTTCGTAAGCGTTGATGCGGCGAAAGTGCCAGGGCAGGTCATGCTCGGCTTGCAGGCTCAGCAGCAGGTGCTGCAGCGGCCCGCCCAGCGCGTCAAAGGCCGCCCCCGCACTCATCCACATCGTGTCGCCGCCGGCTGGGGGCAGGTCGGTGATACGCAGGATGGACACCAGGTTGGGCTTCTTGCGAAAGGTCACGTCCGTGTGCCAGCGGTCGGTCTCGGGGGCGTCGTGTCCCTGGTGGGCGATGAGCTGGATCTGCGGGAAGTCCTGGACGTGCGGAAAGAACTCGTGCTGCTCCATCTCGCCAAACTTGCGGCCCAGGCGCAGGTAGTTC
>Ga0209985_10002565_pt1 | contig 16265 bp, 16 predicted proteins | sample NOAtaG_FD_187305 | JGI IMG/M metagenome (GOLD analysis project Ga0209985, IMG submission 187305) | Freshwater lake microbial communities from Lake Erie, under a cyanobacterial bloom - NOAA_Erie_Diel6S_1000h metaG (SPAdes) (version 2) | ecosystem: Environmental > Aquatic > Freshwater > Lake ...
CTGAGACCATCCCACTTAAGTTAACGCTGGATTTCGATTCCGGCCACTTCCCCCAACCATCCCCACAAAAAGCAGGAGACAGTCATGGCAAGAATGCGCGCAGTAATGGCAGCAGTCCAAGTGATGGAAAAAGAAGGCATCACGCAGGCCTTCGGTGTTCCCGGTGCCGCCATCAACCCCATGTATGCAGCGCTCAAGGAGCGCCAATCCATCGCCCACATTCTGGCGCGTCACGTTGAGGGCGCATCGCACATGGCCGAGGGCTACACCCGTGCCGCAGCGGGCAACATCGGTGTCTGTATCGGCACCTCGGGCCCTGCTGGCACCGACATGATCACCGGCCTTTATTCTGCGATCGCTGACTCAATTCCTATTCTCTGCATCACAGGTCAGGCGCCCCGCGCGCGGCTGTATAAGGAAGACTTCCAGGCGGTGGACATCGAAAGCATCGCCAAGCCGGTCACCAAGATGGCCGTGACCGTTCGCGAGCCCGCCCAGGTGCCGCGTGTCTTTCAGCAGGCCTTCCATTTGATGCGCTCCGGCCGTCCGGGCCCCGTACTGATCGATCTGCCGTTCGATGTGCAGATGGCCGAAATTGAATTTGACATCGATACCTATGAGCCGCTTCCGGTCTATAAGCCCGCAGCCTCGCGCAAACAGGTCGAGAAGGCCATCGATATGCTGCTGGCGGCCGATAAGCCTGTGATCGTTGCTGGCGGCGGCATTATCAATGCCGATGCAGCGAAGCTTTTGGTGGAATTTGCTGAGACCATCAATGTGCCCGTGATTCCGACACTGATGGGCTGGGGTTCAATTCCCGATGACCATCCGCTGATGGCCGGCATGTGCGGACTGCAGACCAGCCATCGCTATGGCAATGCCACGATGCTGGCCTCGGATTTTGTGCTTGGCATTGGCAATCGCTGGGCGAATCGCCACACAGGCTCTGTCGAGGTCTACACCAAGGGCCGTAAATTTGTGCACGTGGATATCGAGCCGACACAAATCGGCCGCGTATTCATGCCAGATTACGGCATCGTCTCCGATGCCAAGGCAGCCCTGGAATTGTTTGTTCAAGTCGCCCGTGAGCGTCGCGCCAAAGGCGGCCTGAAGGACTACGGTGACTGGGTATTCCGCTGCCAGGAGCGCAAGCGCCTAATGCACCGCAAGACCCATTACACCGAAACCCCAATCAAGCCGATGCGCGTCTACGAAGAGATGAACAAAGCATTTCCTCGCGACACCATCTACGTGACCACCATCGGCCTTTCACAGATTGCCGGCGCGCAGTTTCTGAATGTCTATGGCCCGCGCCAGTGGATTAACTGCGGCCAGGCCGGCCCGCTGGGCTGGACCATTCCGGCAGCGCTGGGTGTTGTCGCCGCAGACCCCACCCGTACCGTGGTGGGCCTTGCCGGTGACTATGACTTCCAGTTTCTGATCGAGGAGCTGGCAGTGGGCGCGCAATTCCGTCTGCCCTATGTTCAGGTGCTGGTCAACAACAGCTACCTTGGCCTGATCCGACAGTCCCAGCGCAATTTTGATATGGACTTCAACGTTCAGCTGGCCTTTGAAAACCAAAATATCGATGATCCAACCCTGAAAGGCTACGGCGTAGATCACCAGGCGGTTGTCGTGGGGCTCGGCTGTAAAGCCCTGCGGGTCACCGATCCTTCAAAAATTCAGGATGCCTTAAAAGAAGCACAGGCCACTGCACAGAAATATCGCGTGCCGGTTGTGGTTGAGGTGATTCTCGAGAAGGTGACCAATATTGCGATGGGCACCGAGATCGACAACATCATGGAGTTTGAAGAAATCGACTGCCGTCACCCCGAGGGCCGCAAGGGCCTTGAGGTCGCCGGACTGCTGGACTAAGTCCGATATCGCTTACTGACTCCAAAAGGATCCCTCATGCCGCGTTTTGCTGCCAACCTCACGATGCTCTTTAATGAGGTGCCGTTTCTGGATCGCTTCGAGAAGGCCGCTGCTAGCGGCTTTCAAGCGGTGGAATTTTTGTTTCCGTATCCTTATCCGGTCCAGGAACTGAAAGCACGCCTGCAGTCACACAATCTCAAGCTGGTGCTGCACAACCTGCCCGCCGGAGATTGGGACGCAGGCGACCGCGGCATCGCCTGCGATCCCACGCGTGTCGATGAGTTTCGCGCGGGTGTGCCCAAGGCCATTGAGTACGCAACCCAGCTGGGCGTACCCCAGTTAAACTGCTTAGCCGGCAAGGCACCCGCTGGTGTCAGCCCCCAAGCGCTGCACGACACACTGCTTGCAAACCTTAAATTTGCGGCAGCTGAACTCAAGAAGGCAGGCCTGAAGCTGCTGACCGAGCCCATCAACACCTTTGATATTCCGGGCTTTTATTTGAATCGTACCGAGCAGGCCCTGCGCCTGCACGACGAAGTCGGCGCAGACAACCTCTTTCTTCAGCACGACCTCTATCACATGCAGCGCATGGAGGGTGAGTTGGCAGCAACGCTGAAAAAGCATCTCAGTCGCATCGCGCATATCCAGATCGCGGATAACCCGGGCCGCAATGAACCCGGCACAGGCGAGATCAATTACAAGTATCTCTTTCGTCTGCTCGATGAGATCGGCTACGCCGGCTGGGTCGGCTGCGAATACAAGCCTGCAACCACCACCGAGGCGGGCCTCGGATGGCGCGCCACACACTAGAAAGGAAACTCCCTCATGTCGACACTCAATGTCGGATTTATTGGCTTAGGCATCATGGGTGCGCCGATGTGCGGCCACCTGATCAACGCAGGCCACAACGTATTTGTCACCACCCGCAGTAAAGTCCCCGAGGCGATCGCTCAATCCAAAGCAATACAGTGCGCCTCTGCACAAGAAGTTGCGCAGAAGGCCGATCTGATCATTACCATGCTGCCCGACACCCCGGATGTCGAAAAGGTGCTGTTTGGTGATCGCGGTGTTGCCAGCGGCCTATCAAAGGGGAAGCTCGTGATCGACATGAGCTCGATTTCCCCAATCATCACCAAGGAGTTTGCCCAGAAAATCAACGCCTTGGGCTGCGAGTATCTTGATGCTCCTGTCTCTGGCGGTGAAGTGGGTGCAAAAAATGCAGCGCTGACCATCATGGTGGGCGGCTCCGAGACCTCGTTTGCCCGCGCCAAGCCCCTCTTTGAGTTGATGGGGAAAAACATCACACTGGTAGGCGGCAACGGTGATGGTCAGACCGCAAAAGTGGCCAATCAGATCATCGTGGCACTGAACATCGAAGCCGTATCGGAAGCCCTGCTGTTTGCAGCAAAGGCGGGGGCAGATCCCGCAAAGGTCCGTCAGGCACTGATGGGCGGCTTTGCGGCTTCGCGGATTTTAGAAGTCCACGGTGAGCGCATGATCAACCGGACATTTAATCCTGGCTTTCGGATTGAGCTACACCAAAAAGATCTCAACCTTGCGCTTCAAACTGCGCGCGCCATGGGGGTATCGCTGCCCAATACCGCCACGGCCCAGGAACTCTTTAATGCCTGCGCCGCCCACGGTGGTAAGGCCTGGGATCACTCGGCGATGGTCCGGGCCCTGGAAAAATTGGCCAACTTCGAAATCGGTCAGAAATAAAGCAAAGGCCGCAGCTCAGATCTGCGGCCTTTGTCTTGTTGTTGCAGGCCGGCTAGCCCAAAAGCCAGCGGGCCATACCAACATATAGCGGGATGCCCACGATGATGTTCAGCGGGAAAGTCACCCCCAGGGACATGCCCAAGTAGAGGACCGGTGAGGCCTCAGGAATTGCGTGCTTGAGCACTGCCGGCACCGCAATATAAGAAGCGCTCGCAGCAAGCACCGCCAGAAGTGCTGCATTACCGGCTGGAATATTGAAGACTGCGCACAGGCCAATCGCGATTAAGGCGTGACACGGTGGCGCAAGCACGCCATACAGCAGCAGTCGTTTTGGCACATTGCCAAGATCAGCCATCCGACTCGCGGTCGCAATGCCCATATCCAAAAGAAAAAACGCCAGCATGCCTTTGAAGAGCTGTCCGGTGAAAGGCTCCATGATCTGCTTGCCTGCATCCCCGGTTAGCAGCCCAATCAGCATACTGCCCAAAAGCAGAATCTGTGCGCCCTCCGTGAATGATTCCTTCAGCACCGCCCCGAGGCTGGAATTTTCATCAACGCCGTGTCGCGACTTGGGCACCTGCTCGGGCCGTAACGCATAGGTCTGGCCGAACAACGGGTCCCCGCCAGCAGCGGAAAGCGAACGACGTCGCAGCATGTTGGCCATCAACACCGCAAAAATAATCGCCGGTGATTCCATCAGTGCCATCGCGGCCGCCATATGGCCGCCGTACTCCAGGCCCTGCTTTTCCAAAAACTGGGTGGCCGTGATGAAGGTCACTGCACTGACCGAGCCATAGGTTGCCGAGATCGCCGCCGCATCAAATCCGCCAATAACCCGACGCAAGATGGCGTAGCAAAGTAGTGGAACAATGACTGCAAGGGCGATGGCAATTCCAAGATCGGCCAGCACCTCGAGTGTGAAGCCGCTTTGCGCTAGTGCGAATCCACCCTTCAGGCCCAGGGCCATCAGCAAATACAGCGACAGGAATCGCGCAATCGGGACCGGGATTTCAAGGCTGGATTTCATCAGCCCAGCCGCAATGCCCACGACGAAGAACAGAATGCTCGGATCAAAAAGCGGTGCGAGAGACATGATCCCCGATTCTAACCAGTGTTGGCGGCCCGCTTATGCCGAATAAAAGGGGTAATCGATATAGCCCTTCGGGCCGCCTTTATAAAAGGTGGAACTGTCTGCCTCATTGAGGGCAACCCCACGCTGAAGCCGCAGCACCAGATCTGGGTTGGCGATAAACGGCACACCAAACGCAACGAGATCGGCGGCCCCGCTTGCCACCGCCTGTTCGGCCATCTGCCGGTCGTAGCCGTTATTGGCCATCACCGTCAGACCGCCCGACTCCCGAAATACCCCCTTTAACCATTGCAGATCGACCTCAGGCCGCCAGTCCCGTGGGCCGCGAGTCTGGCCCTCAATTAAATGCAGATAGCCCAGCCGGCGGCTGCCGAGTTCGCCCACCAGTGTGGAAAAAACATCCATCGGCGCGCTGTCCTCGCAATCATGAACGGTGGCGGCAGGCGATAGACGAATGCCCACGCGGTGCGGCGGATAAATCTGGCATAGGGCATCAATGACGGCCAGCGGAAACCGAATTCGATTCTCGATACTGCCGCCAAACGCATCGGTCCGTCGGTTGGACTGATCCCGCAGGAACTGATCAATGAGATAGCCATTCGCACCGTGCAGTTCAATCATGTCAAAGCCGGCCTGCTGCGCATTTCTTGCTGCCTGCGCATAGATGGAGACCAGGCCAGTGATCTCATCGGCCGTCAAAGCCCGCGGCTCGGAGCAGTCCTCGAGGCCATCGGGCGTAAAGACCTTTGCCTTTGCTGCTATCGCAGATGGTGCCACCGGGGCTGCATGATTGGGCTGAAAATAACGATGTGAAATACGGCCCACATGCCAGAGCTGAATACAGATCTTTCCGCCTGCCGCATGCACCGCATCTGTGACCCGACGCCATCCGGCAATCTGTCCGGCCGAGTAAATTCCTGGCGTTGAGACATAGCCCTGACCCTCAGGGCAGACCTGGCTGGCCTCGGTGATGATGAGCCCGGCAGATGCCCGCTGCTGATAATAGGTCACCGCTAAATCGGTCGGCTCAAGCTGTGCATTGGCCCGACTGCGGGTTAGCGGGGCCATCACGATGCGATTCGATAAAGCGAGATCACCCAAGGAAAAGGGTTCATAAAGAGATGGCAATTGACTGTCCTTTTCTTAAATTAAGCCCGGCCGGATTTTAAAAAGCCTTGCACACGCTCGACACCCTCCTGCAAAAGATCGAGCGGCTTGGTGTAGGAGACCCGCACAAAGCGATCACCGTGATGCTCCCCAAAATCGCGGCCTGGCGCCATCAGCACGCCCGCATGGTCACAAAGATCGAGACAGAACTGATAGCTGTCATCCGTGAGGCCCGATACATCGCAATAGCCATAAAAAGCGCCCTGCGGCGCAGATGGCAAGGCAAAGCCCAGCCCCTTGAGCGCGGTGAGTAAATATCGGCCCTGCTCAGCGAATCGCTGGCGATAGTCTTCGGCCACCGCAAGTGACTCTGGCTCAAACGCAGCCAATGCAGCCCGCTGCGCAAGTGAGGAGGCCGAGATATAAAGATTCTGTGATAGCCGCTCCACTGCACCGCTCATCTGCGGAGGCAGCACCAGCCAGCCCAGGCGCCAGCCAGTCATTGAGAAGGTCTTAGAGAAGCTATTCACAGAGATGATGTCCTCGCCCAATGAGACCAATGATTTGGGGGCGCCTTCAAACACCACGCGTTGATAGATTTCATCGACCACCATCACACCGCCGAGCTCACGCACAGCCTGCGCCAGTGAACTCGCCGATGCATGGCTTAACATCGTGCCGGTGGGATTGGCAGGACTTGCCACCAGCAATGCCTTGGTTTTAGGTCCCCAGAACTGACGGACCTGATCTGCGGTCGGCTGAAACGCAGTCGTCGCATCGACCGCGATAGTGCGCACCACACCGCCCATTGCCGTCACAAACTGTCGATTACAGGGATAACTGGGATCAGGCATTAAGACCTCATCGCCTGGATTGAGAATCGCCGCCATCGTTAACAGCAGGCCGCCCGAGGCGCCTGCAGTCACCGCAATACGCTCAGGATCAATCTCAAGACCATCGCGCCGCGCATAGTCTGCAGCGATCGCCTGCCGTAATTCCGGCATGCCAAGCGCATGGGTGTAATGAATGTCGCCCTTTGATAATGCCGCCTGGGCTGCGCGAATCACGGGTGCGGGCGGCGGAAAATCCGGCTCGCCCACCACCATGCTGACCGCCGGGCCGAACTGCGCCGCCCGCGCCGCTGCCCGGGCCAAGAGCTCCATGACATAAAACGGCCGGGTCTGTTCGGCACGAATGGAGAGCAAAGCATTTGATGTCATAGTCGCTATTGTCACAGGTTTATCGAGCCCGCCTTGAGATCAAAAAATTTGAGACCGCCCGCAATCTACCTGGCCTCACAGAGCCCACGCCGTCGCGATCTGTTGCGCTCGGTAGGCTTAGACCCAATCGTAATTGCTCCCGATGTCGGCGATGATCCCGAGCAGCTGGAGCGGGCCCAGCCCGGCGAGGCGCCGCTCACCTACGTGCAGCGCGTCGCCCACGCAAAGCTGCAGCAGGCGCTTTTGCGACTCCACCGCTTAGGCCCGCGCCAACGCCCAGCGCCGGCGGATTTAATCATCGCCGCCGATACCGTGGTCGCACTCAACGGTGAGAGCCTGGGCAAACCGGCGACCCCCAGCGCGGCAAGAAAAATGCTTGCCCGCCTCTCCGACAAGACCCATCAGGTCATTACGGCGGTCAGCATCAGTCGATTCGATGGCGGTAACGCCGGCGATGTCACCGTCAAATCCGAAGTAACCTTCGCACCGCTATCGCCCGCCTGGATTCAGGCTTATGTGGACTCTAAAGAGCCAATGGATAAAGCAGGCGGCTATGGCATTCAAGGGGCTGCCGGAAGCCTCATCCCCCGAATCTCTGGAAGTTTCTCTGCCATCATGGGCCTGCCATTGCATGAGACGTTGATGCTGATTCAACGCCTAAGCCGCAAACGCTAAGACCGAATTCGCGTAAGCCACACCACTGCTCCAAGGACCACAGCCGCACCGATCAGCTGCACGGGCTGCAGTCGCTCGCCCAGAAAAATCGCTGCCAAGGCGATAGTCACCACCGGCTCCAGCGTCGATAGTGTCGAGGCATCGGCGGCGCCAAGAATTCTCATGCCGATAAAAAATCCTACGATTGCAATGACCGTTGAGAAAACCGCTATGGCCACAATGGCGCGCCACCCTGCTGCAGACTGCGGAAACGCGGGCTCGCCAATCGCGACCATCACACCGAATACGGCTGCGGCAGACAGCATCACCACCGCAGCGGAGCCAAAAGGCTCTTCATTTTTTAAGATCCGGCTGCCCACTAAAATATAGGCGGAATACAGCAGCGCAGCGATAACACCAAAAGCAACGCCTGCAGCAGATCCGCTCATGCCACCCCATAAGGTTAACGCCGTGCCGGCAAGCGCCAAGCAGACTGCGGTAAAGCGTTTTACGCCCAGCGGCTCTCGGAACAATACGGCGCCCAATACCGTGACCAAAAAAGGATAGAGATACAGCAAAAGCCCGACCAAGCCTGCCGACGCGTACTGCAAGGCCTTAAAAAACGAAAATGACTGCAGCACATAAATCCCGCCACCCATCAGTGTCAGGATCCCAATTGCAAAAGGCCGTGGCCAGGGCCGCCGGCCAGCCACCATCAGCAGGGCCATCAGCAGGCCTGCAATCAAAAACCTTAAAAACAATACCGCCGTGACATCCGCGCCATCGGCATAGGCCTGGCGGGCGAAAATCGCCATTGCACCAAATCCCGCCGCTGAACCAATAACAGCCGCAACTCCCCATGCTCTTGCCTGCACATCGACTCCCTGCCCAAAGCGTTCCAACGAACCTCAGAGTCTATCTGCATCAAGGCCATCGACCGGTCCAAGCCCTGCTTGGTGATTACGGCCGCCGATCAAAATCATTATGTCCTATTGCGCGACGAGGAAATTCCGACTATTTTTAGCGGCGTTGGGCTTTCAAAAGATGCAAAGGGAAGAACAATGAACTGGCAGCCATATCTGAAAGCGAGCTGGGAACTTGTCATGGAGTCCGAGGGCAAGAGTCAGGTCTTTCTCGACCAGGAACTCGAGGCCTATTTGGTTCACATGATGGCGAGAAACTTTCGCAAGACCCAATTTCCTCCCGATATTGTCTGCCTTGAGCTCTCCCGAGCTAAAACCAAGGATGACTACCGTGATATCGGCGACAGCTGCCTGTTGGTGGATGCGTGGGATGTGAAACGCGCTCGGCTGGTCGAACGCCAGTACTACGAAAAAATGGGCCAAATCGCCTACGCGCGGGCGGCCATCGCAACCCGGCCCGCCGATGAGCTCTTTGACCGCATTGCCCGCCAGTTCGGCCTGCTCAGCCGCGTGCTGCGGGTGCTCAAACCAGGCGTGCCACACTACGCGCTTTAAACACGGCCTGCGGGCTGCGGGAGAAGCACTCATGAAATCCGAATCGTTTGAGCGTGGGCTCGCCACACGCCGAGAGGTGCTGGGCAAACAGTATGTTGATGACTCCATTAGTAAGGCGGATGACTTTAATCTCCCCATGCAGGAGCTGGTCACCGAATACTGTTGGGATCGGGTCTGGAATCGGCCGGGCCTGGAGCGCAAGACCCGCAGTATGATCAATATCGCGATGCTGACGGCCTTAAACCGGCCGCACGAGCTCAAGCTCCATATCAAGGGTGCAATCCGAAACGGTGTAAGCCGTGATGAGATTCGCGAAATCCTGCTTCAGACCGCGATCTACTGTGGTGTTCCCGCGGCAATTGATAGCTTTAGACTTGCCCGGGAAGCGCTGGCCGAGTGATTCTGAATTTTTGGTGGCAGCAAACGGCCAGCAGCGCGGTCGCGCTTACGCTGGCGTTTCATCTTTCGATCGGCCAGGCGCAGACCGATCGACTAACGCAGGATCGACCCGAAGCAGGCCATGCCAGTGCTGCTACGGGCAGTCGCCCTTCGCCGCAAGTCTTTCAGCATCACATTGTTTCTGCTGCAAATCCCTACGCAAGCCGGGCTGGGCTTGAAATTCTGCGGGCCGGTGGAAGTGCCGTTGACGCGGCCATCACGATTCAACTCGTGCTCAATCTGGTGGAACCGCAATCCAGCGGCATCGGGGGCGGCGCCTTGATGCTGCACTTTAATGGCCGCAGCCTACAGGCCTATGATGGCCGAGAGACCGCACCACGGGCCGCAGATCAAAACTTATGGCTTCGTGATGGCAAACCGATTGGCTTTCAAGAAGCGGTTATGGGCGGCCGATCGGTGGGCACGCCGGGGGTATTACGTCTTTTGGAGCTTGCCCATCAGCAGCACGGCAGGCTCGCATGGGCAGATCTTTTTGTTCCCGCGATTCGCCTTGCCGAAAGTGGATTTCTAATCAGCCCGCGCTTACACCAGCTGCTACAGCGAGACCCTGGACTGCGCAAGGATCCACGAGCCCGGGCGCTCTTTTACTCCGATGATGGCAACGCACTCGCAGTCGGTACTTTACTTCGTAATCCCGATTTGGCTGCAATTTATCGCGAGATCGCGCAGCACGGCGCCCGCGAGTTTTATCAGGGTCCGATCGCGAATCAGATCGTTGCTGCGATTCAGCAACATCCAGCCGCTCCAGGCACCCTGGATCAGGAAGACCTTCGCCGCTATCGGGCCGTTGAACGCGAGGCCCTGTGTTTTTCGCTTGCGGCCACCATTCGGCCCAAACACGGCATCGAAATCTGCGGGTTCCCGCCCCCCAGCTCAGGCGCAATCACCATTGGCCAGATTCTGCAGACCCTTGCATCGCCCGAGATCAATCCGGAAAGCCCAAAGGCGCCGGGCCACGGACCCCGCTCCACACATGCCCAATGGATGCATCTTTACATCGAGGCCGCACGACTGGCATTTGCCGATCGGGCGGTCTTTATTGCAGATCCAGACTATGTTGCTGCGCCTGCAGGCAGCTGGAATCAGTTACTCATACCGCCTTATATTCAAGAGCGGGCCCGACTCATCGGGCCACGGCGCAGGGAAGCTGCCATGCCCGGCAATCCAGGGCCTGCAAAACGTTCGCAGGCACCCATGCCTGATCAGCCCGAGGCGGGCACGAGCCATCTGTCGGTTGCAGACCGTTTTGGAAATGTTGTGAGCATGACCACCACCATCGAAAGCGCCTTCGGCGCCCGGCTCATGGTGGGCCGTTCAGACCGGGGTGGATTTTTATTGAATAACCAGCTCACCGATTTCAGTTTTCAGCCGCAATCCACCGAGGGCCTGCCGATTGCCAACCGGGTGGAGGCCGGCAAGCGTCCTCGGTCATCGATGAGTCCGACCATGATTTTTGAAAAAAACGCTGATGGTTCTCGCGGCCCGCTGATTGCGGCTCTTGGCAGCCCGGGCGGCGCCTCGATACTGCATTACACCGCGAAAACTATTTTGGGCTTTACACAATGGGGCCTTGATCTTCAGGCGGCCATCGATCTGCCGAACTTCTCGATCACTGGGCCGCAGTCGGTCGTGCAGCTTGAATCGGGCCATCCACAGTCTGAGCGGCTAATAAACGAACTCAAGGCCTATGGCCATCCAGCCGAGCTTGTTGAGTTAACCAGCGGCCTTCAAGCCATCGCCCGACTCTCAGGCCAGTGGACTGGCGGCGCTGACCGACGGCGAGAGGGCGTAAGCCTTGGCGACTGAAATGAAGCAGCACGCTGCCTATCCTTGGCTTATTCTGTTGGTGCCGCCCACCATGTGGGCCTGCAATGCCATTCTCGGCCGAATCGCAGCCGACATGATTCCCCCGATGCTGTTTAATTTCATGCGCTGGCTTTTTGTGCTGGTGTTTCTACTGCCACTGGCTTATTGGATCTTTCGGCCCGGAAGTGGCCTGCTCACCCACTGGCGCCGCTATGCTGGGCTGGGATTTTTATCTGTATTTGCCTATAACTCGCTGCAGTATCTGGCACTGCATACGTCGACTGCGATCAATGTCACGCTGATTGCGGCCAGCATGCCGATCTGGATGCTGCTGGTGGGCCGGATTTTTTATCAGACTCGCATCACCGGCTTACATCTCTTGGGAGCGGCCTGCTCGCTTTTTGGTGTCGCGATTGTTCTATCCCAAGGTGATCTAAGCCGGCTTGCCGGCCTGAGGTTTTTGCCTGGCGATCTTTACATTGTGCTGGCTGCGATCGGATGGGCGATTTACAGCTGGCAGTTAAAGTTCACCGTCAAACCAGAGCGGCTGCGGCAGGACTGGGCGGCGCTGCTGATGGCACAGGTTGTCTATGGTCTGATTCCCTCAGGCCTATTTGCGCTCGGAGAAGTAGGATTTTCTGCGCAGCGCATTCAATGGAGCCTGCCGCTTCTTGGAATTTTAGTCTTTGTCGCCATTGGGCCAGCCATCCTTGCATATAAGACCTGGGGCGAGGGTGTGCAACGGGTTGGCCCAACATTGGCAGGATTTTTTGCCAACCTAACCCCCTTAATCACTGCCCTGCTCTCGTCTCTAATTCTTGGTGAGTACCCAAAGCTCTTTCACGCAGCCTCATTTGTCTTTATCGCGCTGGGGATCTGGCTGAGCTCGAGAACGTCTCGGTAGCTGTCGAAGGCCTAAGTCCCGCATCGGGGCTACACAGACCATGTGGCATGCTTGGCCCCGGTGGGCCTTAGGATGCAGCGGTGTTCAATACGATTGCCTCCCATGCAAGCAGCCCTTGCCATGCCTGCCGGTCCATCCTCTGGATCGCGGCTCGACTCTAAAGTACACGCCGGAATCGCCCGACTCACCGCATCGATCTCGCCAACCTCAATCGGTCTGGCTTGGATGGATTGGGCCACGCAGCTTGCGCTAAGTCCAGGCAAGCGGCTTGATTTGATGATTCTGGGCTGCAATCACTGGCTCTCACTGAACTGCTACTGCCAGTCGGTGGCCCTGGCCCCCTCGACAATCAGCATCCAGGAATGCATCGTGCCGCCAAGCTTTGATAAACGATTCAAGGCCGATGAGTGGCATCGCTGGCCCTTTAATGTGATTCACCAGGCGTTTCTGCTCACCGATCAGTGGTGGCACGCTGCCACCAACGGTGTGCGGGGCGTCTCCCGGCATCACGAACATATCGTGTCGTTTATTGCGCGACAGTGGCTGGATATGCTCTCGCCCGGAAACTATCCGCTGACAAACCCCGTGGTCATACGCCGGACCTCGGAGACCTGGGGGCGTAATCTGGTCTTCGGTGCAATTAATCTGCTCGAAGATATTGAACGGATCACCACCAATAAGCCACCCGCCCATGCCAACCGCTACCGGGTTGGGCTGAATCTGGCAAAAACACCTGGCAAGGTCATCTTGCGCAATCGGCTTGCCGAGCTTATCCAGTATCAGCCGGCAACATCCCTGGTGAAGCCCGAGCCAGTGCTGATCATTCCCGCCTGGATCATGAAGTACTACATCCTGGATCTATCGCCGCATAACTCGCTGATCAAACACCTGGTGGATCAGGGCTACACCGTTTTCTGTTTATCCTGGAAAAATCCCGGCCTGCCGGAGCGCGATCTAGAGCTCGACGATTACCTACAGCTCGGGGTCTTTCAGGCGTTAAGCGCAATTAATAAGATTCTGCCCAATCAAAAAGTACACGCAACCGGATATTGCTTAGGCGGTACGCTACTTGCCATCGCGGCAGCCGCCATGGCGCGTGAGCATGATGACCGCCTAAAAAGCATCACGCTTTTCACAACCCAGACCGACTTTCGGGAATCGGGTGAGCTGGCACTTTTTATCGACGAAAACGAAGTCAGCCTCTTAGAGGCCCAGATGGAGGAAACCGGGTATCTATCTGCGGGCCAGATGGCCGGTGCCTTTCAGATGCTGCGCTCCAATGACCTGATGTGGTCGCGGATGATTCACGAGTACTTGATGGGCGAGCGGGCGCCGATATCTGATCTTATGGCCTGGAACGCCGACACCACCCGCATGCCCGCCCGGATGCACGGCCGCTATCTGCGCGAACTCTTTCTCAATAACGCGCTCAGCGAGGGCCGCTACCGAGTCCACGGCGAGCCGATTACGCTTTTTAATATCCAGCTTCCGATCTTCTGTGTGGCCACCACCGCAGATCACGTTGCCCCTTGGCGCTCAGTCTATAAGCTGCACTATCTGACCCCGGCTGAAATTACCTTTGTTCTGACCACTGGCGGCCACAACGCGGGCATCGTGAATTCTCCAGAGCGCACCGATCGCAGCTATCAGATTCTGTGCCGCCCGGCGGCCGGCCACTACATTGGCCATCAGCAATGGCTGCAGCAGGCGCCCCAGCATGCGGGATCGTGGTGGCCAGCCTGGATTGATTGGCTCAATCGGCACTCCAGCGTAGCGATTGCACCGCCTGTGCTCGGACTTCCAGGCCAAGATTCGCAGCCACTTGCGGACGCGCCTGGCGCCTATGTATTCGAAAACTAGGAGCCCTCGATATGAACATCAATCAACAGGCAGCGCTAACGCTTTCCAAATCCAACCTCAGTCTGCTGGTGACACTCTGTGAACTCGGCAGAACTCAGTCGGCAAAGATGATCAACGAACTGGAGATCCAGCTGGAATCCTGCTACAAAGAGTTCGAATCGACCAGCCAGGCGCTTTTGCAGGCCAGCGACTGGGCGGCTGTCTGCTCGGCGCTCAGCAACATGCCCCTTCTGGTGATGCGTTTGCAGCTGCACCAATCCCAGAAGGTACTGGAATCCTCGATCGCTGCCCAGCTGCGCATCAGCACAGTCTCCCGTGAGGCAATGGCGAATTGGCAACGCGAGACGGCGCTCGCCTTGCAGGAGGGCGCAGGCGCGATGCCCTTGAGTACCACATTAAGAGGGTTTTTCGGCAAAGGGCCCGCCGACAGCGCGAGCATGAATTCTGGCGCCCGCCCCCTCGGGCAGCTTCTGCATATCCAGACCTAGCAGACCGCAAAACTCCCGGCCAATGAGTAAAAGCCAATTATGCCGGTCGTGAAAAAGCTCCGATGCCAAAGGGCTGCTCGCCAGTCGGCGTCGCGCCTCGCGGTCGGTCAGTCCCGTTGGCCCTGAGCGTAGCCGCGTAAACAGAGCGTCTGCTGCTCGAGTGTCCAGTAGGCCTCAGTCCGCTCCGGAGCTGGGTGTTCTGCTCGTTCAGTCACAGCAAATTAGGCAGCAATCGGATGCAATCCGCCGCCAGCGGTCTTTAAAAGCATCATCACCTCCTCATCGGAAACAGGAAGAAAATCCCGATAAAACGGCCCAACCGAATAAAAGTCTTTGGCAATAAGCGGACAAATCAAGCGGTCCGCATAAGGCCGCACCGCATCCCGGCCTGCCGGCGAGGCCACTGGAACTGCTGCAATCAACTGGCGCGGATGGCTGCGACGAATATTTTTCAGCGCCGCAATCATGGTTAATCCTGTGGCCAGCCCATCATCAACAATAATCACCGGCCGGTCTGTCCGGTCAATGCGAGACCTAATCTGCGCATAGGCTAGCCGCTGCTTACGCAGTCGCTGAAGCTGCAAATTTTTTTCCCGATCAACCTCTGCCGATCCGATTGCCAGCACAGCATTATGGGCCGCCATGGTGCAGTCACCGCATTCATCAATCGCACCAATGGCAACCTCTGGCGCGCTGCTCGCCCGCAGCTTGTGCACCAATACCGTATCAAGCTGTCCGCCCAGGCCATTCGCAATGATCGCTCCAATCGGAACGCCGCCACGCGGGATCGCCAACACAAGCGGGTCTGCATCCCTAAATTCCTCCAGCATTCCAAGTAGCGCCCTCGCGGCATCGTTGCGATCGGCATAAAGCGCTGGCGAAGTCGTCCGTTTCATAGTGCGAGAACCCCTAAAACCTTAGAGCCCAGGACTCTGAGGCCTGTTTGCTTCGAGCGGGCAAAGTCCGGTGGGGCAATTGCGAGGGTCGGTCTTTCCGAAACGGATTGCACGCGGATGGTGGACTCTATTGAATTGCGCCGCGATCTAATCCATTAGTCTTAAAACCTAATCGAGGTGCGCCCACATGATGTCGCTACGCTTACTATCGCTGGCCGTTTCGGCCGGACTCACGCTGATGGCCACTTCGGTCCAGGCCCAAGGCCAGGGCCGAATGGTAGATCTTGGAAAACGTGAATTTGAAAAAAGCTGTGCTAGCTGCCACGGCATGGATGCCCGCGGCTCGGGCGTGGTCACCCCGTGGCTTAAGAAAAGCCCACCAGATCTGACCTTGCTGTCGAAAAGTAATGGCGGGATTTTTCCAGCAGACCGGGTCTATAAAAGCATCTCGGGCGAAGACTCCCCGGCCCACGGTTCCCGCGAAATGCCCGTCTGGGGCCAGGTCTACCGCACGAGCGCCGCAGAGTACTACATGGACCACCCCTACAACGACGAGGCGATCGTACGTGCGCGAATTCTGTCTCTATTGGAATACATCAGCCGCATGCAAAAACCCCGCTAGACACAAGGCCCCCCGGGGGGGAGCCCTTGGGTCACCTCCCCGAACTGCCGTTGCGGCCCTCAAGGCGCGCCACTGCGCGCCACTGAC
>Ga0209985_10002566_pt1 | contig 16264 bp, 17 predicted proteins | sample NOAtaG_FD_187305 | JGI IMG/M metagenome (GOLD analysis project Ga0209985, IMG submission 187305) | Freshwater lake microbial communities from Lake Erie, under a cyanobacterial bloom - NOAA_Erie_Diel6S_1000h metaG (SPAdes) (version 2) | ecosystem: Environmental > Aquatic > Freshwater > Lake ...
TCGGCTTCCGCCGCTGAACCGCCGACAAGGGATCGCGGCGGCCCCCTCCCGTCCCGCCGCCGCAGCCTTCAGGCCGGCCGCCGGACGTCGTCCAGCAGATGGGCGCGCTCGTTCAGGCTGACCACGGCGCGCTGGCCGCTGCGGGCGGCCAGGAACCGATTGATGCTGGTGTAGTCGGCCTCGAAGAAGACGCGGGGCTCCATGCCCAGGACATGGGCCGCCCAGACATTGATGACGCCGCCATGGCAGAAGACCGCCACCTTGCCGCCGGGATGGGCGGCGATGATCTCCTCCATGCCGTCGACCACCATCTTCTGGAACTCGGCCATGTCGACGCCGTGGCCGCCGGTGGCCATGGCCTGCCAGGCGGCGAAGTTCTCCTTCTTGAGCTCTTCGGTGGGAATGTAGACCCCGGAGTTGCGGTCGAACTCGACAATGCCCGGGTGCTGCTGGACTTCATGCCCCACGAGGCCGGCGAAGGCCTCTGCGGTCTGGACGGCGCGGCGCATGGTGGAGGACCAGGTCGCTTCGATCGGCTCCAGGGCCAGCCAGGCGGCGGCGCGACGGGCCTGCTCCAGCCCGACCTCGTTCAGGTGCGGATCGGAGGTGGTCTCCATCCGGGCGGGGCGTCCATGGCGGACCAGGATCAGCTCCATGGGGTCTCTCCCTTCTGGGGGCGGATCAGCGCCCGCCGGTGGATCCGAAGCCGCCGGCGCCACGGGCGGTGGCGTCGAGGTCGCCGACCTCGCGCCAGGCCGCCTGGACCACCGGAGCAATGACCAGCTGGGCGACCCGGTCGCCCCGACGGATCACGAAGTCTTCCTCGCCGAGGTTCACCAGAAGGACCTTCAACTCGCCCCGGTAGTCCTGATCGATGGTGCCGGGCGCATTCGCGACGGTGACGCCTGACTTGAGCGCCAGTCCCGACCGGGGTCGCACCTGGGCCTCGAAGCCCTCGGGCAGGGCGAAGGCCAGGCCGGTGGGTACGGCGGTCCGGGCGCCGGGCCGCAGCACCAGGGGCGCCTTCTCAGGGACCGCAGCGCGCAGGTCCATGCCGGCGGCCCCCGCCGTCTCGTAGGCGGGCAGGGGCAGGTCCGGATTGTGCGGCAGACGCACGATGTCGACGACGGGTCTCACGGCGTCTCTCCCCCAAGGGCGGCGGCGATCCGCGCCGCCAGCCTGCGGGCCACTTCAGCCTTGGGCGCTTCTTCCCAGCGTTCGACCCCGTCGCGGGTGACGATGGAGACGGTGTTGTCGCTTCCGCCCATCACGCCGGGCCGGGAGACGTCGTTGGCGACGATCCAGTCGCAGCCCTTGCGGGCCAGCTTGGCCCGGGCGTGGTCCTCGACCGTCTCGGTCTCGGCGGCGAAGCCCACCACCAGCCGGGGCCGGTCCGCGGCCCGGGACAGGGTGGCGAGGATGTCGGGGTTCTCGACCAGGCGAATCTCCGGGGGCGGGGCGCCCGGCGTCTTCTTGGTCTTGCCGGCAGCGACCTCGGCGGGGCGCCAGTCGGCGACGGCGGCCACGCAGACGGCGACGTCGGCGGGCAGGGCGGCTTCGCAGGCGGCCAGCATCTCGCGGGCGGTCTCCACGTCCACGCGCCGGACGCCTGGCGGCGTCGGCTCGGCGACAGGGCCGGCGACCAGGGTCACCTCGCCGCCCAGCTCGGCCAGGGCGGCGGCGATGGCGAAACCCTGCTTGCCGCTGGAACGGTTCGTCAGCACACGGACGGGATCCACCGGCTCGGCCGTCGGGCCGGCGGTCACCAGGACGCGGCGGCCGGCGAGGGGTCGCCCGGCGTCTCCGGCCAGGGCGGCGAGGATGGCGGCGCAGATCGCGGCGGGCTCGGCCATGCGGCCCGGGCCGGTCTCGCCACAGGCCATGTCGCCCACGTCAGGGCCTACGAAGCGGACGCCGTCGGCCTTGAGGGTCGCCAGGTTCCTCTGCGTCGCCGGGTGGGTCCACATCCGCACGTTCATGGCGGGGACCATCATCACCGGCGTGTCGGTGGCGAGCAGGAGGGTGGTCGCCAGGTCATTGGCCAGGCCCGCCGCCGTCCGGGCCATCAGGTCCGCTGTGGCCGGCGCCACGACAATCAGGTCCGCCGACCGGGACAATCGGATGTGACCCATCTCCGCCTCGTCGGTGAGCGAGAAGAGGTCGGTATGGACCTTGTCCTCGCAGAGGGCGGCGAGGGAAAGGGGCGTGACGAATTGCGACCCCGCCGGGGTCAGGACAGGGCGCACGGCGATCCCCTGCCCGCGCAGCAGGCGGACAAGCTCCAGACACTTATAGGCCGCAATTCCGCCGCCCACGATCAGTAGCACTCGTCTGTCCGACACGATCCCGGCGCCTCCAGCCACGCCCCGCCTCTTACGCCAAAACATCGGGACTCGACAAACCGGACGAAGTGTTCCTTATTTGTTCCGGCCTGGGCGGGCGCAACGGGAGACCACAATGACCGTCCGGTCCATCACCGCCCCCACCGTCCTGCTTCTGGGGACCCTGTCCCTGGCCTTGTCCCTCGCCGGCTGCGAACGCCCCTCGGCCGTTCGGGCCGACAGCGCCGCCTCGGGCGGAGACGCCGCCTACGCCGCCGCCTCGCCGGCCGATACGTCTGACCGGGGGGATCGCTTCGACAGCCCCCGCGCCGGCGGCCGGTCCGGTGAGGTCGCCCAGGCCCCGGCGCCCCTCCTGGAGGGTCGTCCGATCTGGACGTCAAGCCGCCGCGGTTCAGCCGAGGAGAACGCCCGGCGTGCCTTCGCGCGGAACGGCGAAAGCTTCGGGACCCCCAGCCTTGAGGCCTATGTGCGCAAGGCGCGGACCTTCATCGACACCCCGCCACAGGGCGCCCAGCGTCTCACCCGCCGCAATGGCGACGTCCTGATCTATCATCCGGGGTCCAACACCTTCGCAGTGGCGAGCCGGGACGGTGCGCCACGGGCCTTCTTCCATCCCGACCAGGGCGGCGCCTACTGGGAGGCCCAGAAGGCGCGGGAGGCCCAGAGGCGCACCGCGCGGGCCGGGGCGGACCGGCCTTCAGAGGGCTGAGGCGGCCAGGGCCAGGGCCGCCAGCGCCGCCGTGAGGGCTCCGCCGGCCAGGATCAGGGCCAGGCTCTGCCTCCAGGGTCCGGACGGCGTCGGCTGTGGCGCGGGCGCTTCCGCCAGCGCGGCAAGTCGCGACAGGAGACGCCCGGCCTGCTCGCCGAGCCGCGTGATCCGCGCGGCCGGCGAGAGCTCGCGGGTCATCCAGCGTCGCACCACGGGGTCCGCCGCCGCCCAGATGTCGAGGTCCGGCCAGATCGATCGTCCCACACCCTCCACGGTCATCATGGTCTTCTGAAGGAGGACCAGCTCGGGCCGCAGGTGCATGTCGAACTGGCCCGTGATCTCGAACAGCTGGATCAGGACGCGGCTCATGGAGACGTCCCGGGCCGACCGGCCGAAGATCGGCTCGCCCACCGCGCGCAGGGCCTGGGCGAAGTCGCCCACGGCGTGGTGGCCGGGCACATAGCCGGCCTCGAAGTGGATGCGGGCCACCCGCTCGTAGTCGCGCTGAAGGAAGCCCCAGAGGATTTCAGCGAGGTAGCGCCTCTGATCATGGCCGAGCCGGCCCACGATGCCGAAGTCCACGGCGACGATGCGGTCCGGGGCGGAGACGAAGAGGTTTCCCTCGTGGAGGTCGGCGTGGAAGACGCCGTGGTCCAGGGCCTGGGCGAGGAAGGCCCGGATCAGGCCGGTGGCGAGGGCGGCCCGGTCGAGGCCCGGCGCCTCCAGGCTCGCCGGGTCGGACAGGGGCGCGCCCTGCGCCCACTCCAGGGTCAGGACCCGGCGACCCACCCCGTCCCAGACCACGGCCGGTGCGGACATGTAGCCGTCCCGGGCCATGATCTCGCGGAGTTCGTCGGCGCCCGCCGCCTCCAGGCGCAGGTCCAGTTCCCGCCGGACGGACTCGATCACCGAGGCGGCCAGCGAGCGGGGCTCAAGCCGGCGGGCGTCAGGCGCCAGGGCTTCGGCAAGGGCGGCGGCCAGGGACATCACCCGGGCGTCCGCCTCCACCCGCCGCTCCACCCCGGGGCGGAGAACCTTCACCGCGACCCTGCGGCCATCGTGCAGCCAGGCCTCATGGGCCTGGGCGAGGGAGGCGGCGGCCACAGGCGCTCCGAACCGGGCGAAAAGACTGTCTGCGGGTCGGCCCAGGGCCTCGGCCACCTCCCGAAGGGCGACCTCGGTCGGAAAGGGCGCCAGCCGGTCCTTGAGCCGGGCGAGGTCGCCGGCGAACTCGGCCCCGAAGATGTCGGCGCGCGTGGACAGAAGCTGTCCGAACTTGATCGCTACCGGTCCGAGCCCCTCGAGGCTGCGGGCCAGCCGCTCCCCGGGCCGGCCCCGGCGGGCTTCCGGACCGGCCAACAGGCCGGCGAGGCGGGACAGCCGGACCAGGGGCGCGGGGTAGAGCGACCTCATCTCCCGCGGCAGGAGGGCGTCGTGGCGCAGGAGCCGCCATCCCGCCGCCGTCAGCCTCGCCGCCGCCGAAAGGCCCGACAGCACGGTCAGACCGCCCAGCCGTGGTGCAGGGCCGCGACCCCGCCGGTGAAGTTGGTGTAGCCCGCCCGCCGGAAGCCCGCAGCCTCGATCATGGACTGGAAGGTCCTCTGGTCCGGGAAGCGCCGGATGCTCTCCACCAGGTACTGGTAGGAGGCCCGGTCGCCGGCGATCTGCTCGCCCATGAAGGGGATCACCCGAAAGGAATAGGCGTCGTAGAGCCGCGCCAGGGCCGGTGCGGGCGGCCGCGAGAACTCCAGGCACAGGAACCGCCCGCCCGGCCTCAGGACCCGCCGGGCCTCCCGCAGGGCCGCCGGGATGTCGGTGACGTTCCGGATGCCGAAGCTGATGACATAGGCGTCCGCACAGGCGTCCGGCAGGGGCAGCTTCTGGGCGTCGCCCACCGCCCAGGCGATCTCGGGCTCCAGCCCCCGGGCCCGCCCGGCGGCGATCATCTCGGCGTTGTAGTCGATGACCAGGATCTGCGCGTCCTCGCCGCCGCGGCGCTCCCGCGCCCGGCGCGCCAGGTCGGCGAAACGCCGGGCCATGTCCCCGGTTCCCCCTGCGCAGTCGATGATGGTCTCACCGGGCTGGGGGTTCAGGCGCGCCGCGGCGGCGTCCTTCCAGAGCCGGTGAACGCCCGCGCTCATGACGTCGTTCATGAGGTCGTAGCGGCTCGCCACACGGTCGAAGACCCCGCGCACAAGGCCGGGCTTCTCTCTGGGATCGACGTCCCGGAATCCGAAGGTCGCGCTCATGACGGGCTCTTAGAACGCCGGACGCCGCCGGGAAAGCCGCTTCAATCGAATCCCGGGCCGCCGCCTTGCGCCCGGTTGCCCGCCGGGCCCGGCCATGCGAGGCAGTCCCCATGCCCGAGCTTCCAGAGGTCGAGACCGTTCGCAGGGGATTGGCGCCCGTCCTCGAGGGCCATCGTCTCTCCCGGGTCGAGACCCGTCGGCCTGATCTCCGCTTTCCCTTCCCTGAGGGTTTCGTCCAGCGCCTGGCGGGCGCCCGGGTCACCGCCCTGCGGCGCCGGGCGAAGTACCTCCTGGCGGATCTTGACCGGGGCGAAACCCTGATCGCCCATCTGGGCATGAGCGGCCGGTTCCGGATCGAGGGGGAGGGCGGCGGGTCGCCAGGTCGTTTCCACCGGGTCGCCGGCGACGATACGAAGCATGACCACGTGGTCTTCGAGACCGAAACGGGCGGTCGCATCGTCTATCACGACCCCCGGCGCTTCGGATTCATGGGTCTGGCGTCCACGGATGACCTTGAGCGGCACCCCTGGTTCGCCGGCATGGGTCCCGAGCCCCTCTCGGACGCCTTCGGCGCCGGTCGTCTCGCCGAGGCCTTCCGCGATCGAAGGCAGGGCCCCAAGACCCTGCTCCTCGACCAAAGGACGGTGGCGGGGCTGGGCAACATCTATGTCTGCGAGGCGCTGCATGAGGCGCGCATCTCACCCTTCCGGCCGGCCGGAAGGGTGTCGCGACCCCGACTCGAGGCGCTCGCCGGGGCGGTCCGCGGCGTCCTGGAGCGGGCCATCGCCGCCGGAGGCTCCACCCTCAGGGACTTTTCGGCTGCGGACGGGGCCCTGGGCTATTTCCAGCACAGCTTCCGAGCCTATGACCGGGAGGGCGAAGCCTGCCCCAACGCCGGTTGCGGCGGCGTGATCCGCCGCCGCGTGCAGGCCGGACGGTCGACCTTCTGGTGTCCCGCCTGCCAGAAGTGACGGCCCTTGGCCTTTTCGCCCCCGCCGCCTAAAGCGTCGGAAACCCTCCGCCGGAGATCCCCATGGCCTATGAGACCCTGATCGTCGAAGCCCACGACGCCGTCGCCCTGATCCGGCTGAACCGGCCCGAAGCGCTCAACGCCCTCAACAGCCGGCTCCTGGAGGAACTGGGCCAGGCCCTCGACGCCGCCGAGGCCGACGCGGGCGTGCGCTGCCTTGTCCTGACGGGCTCGGAGCGCGCCTTCGCCGCCGGCGCGGACATCAAGGAGATGTCGGACAAGTCCTACGCAGAGATGTTCGCCGCCGACTTCTTTGGTCCTGCGGCGCGACGGATCGAAGCCTGCCGCAAGCCGATCATCGCCGCCGTCTCCGGCTACGCCCTGGGCGGCGGCTGCGAGCTGGCCATGCTGTGCGACTTCATCATCGCCTCCGAGACCGCGAAGTTCGGCCAGCCCGAGATCAATCTGGGGGTCATGCCCGGCATCGGCGGTACGCAAAGGCTGACCCGGCTGGTGGGCAAGTCCAAAGCCATGGACATGATCCTCACCGGACGGATGATGGACGCCGCAGAGGCCGAGCGCGCCGGCCTTGTCTCGCGGGTTGTTCCCGCTGATCGACTGGTCGCCGAGGCCCTCGAGGCGGCGGGCAAGATCGCCGCCCAGTCGCCCCTCGCCGTGATGATGAACATCGAGCTCGTCGACGCCGCCTACGAGACCACCCTGTCCGCCGGCGTGTCCATGGAGCGGCGTCTGTTCCACTCCCTCTTCGCCTTCGAGGACCAGAAGGAGGGGATGGCGGCCTTCATCGAGAAACGGAAGCCGGATTTCCGGGGAAGGTAGGCCAGGGACAGGCAGCCCGCATTGACCGGCGGGGCGCCGTACCGTATACCCGCGCCTCCGATTTCGGCTGGCGCCTGATGGCTGGCGCCGGCGAACTGTTTTGAGAGCTGAAGCATGGCCAACAATCCCGGCGCCCGGAAAGCGGTCCGCAAGATCGCCCGTCGTACCGAGGTGAACAAGGCGCGCCGCTCGCGCGTCCGCACCTTCCTGCGCAAGTTCGACGAGGCCCTGGCCTCCGGCGACCTGACCGCCGCGAAGACCGCCTTTGTCGAGGCGGAGTCCGAGCTGATGCGGGCCGTCTCCAAGGGCGTGGTCCACCATAACACCGGCTCGCGCAAGGTGTCCCGTCTGGCGGCCCGCCTGCGGAAGGCTTCTGCGGCCTGAACCGACTGACCCGTTTTGGGTCGGTTTGTTTTGATCGCTCTGTTTTTATTCAGGAAAAAAGCCCCGCCCCTGGCGGGGCTTTGTCGTTTCGGTACAGGATTCCGGGGGCGCCGCAGACCCGACGAAATGTCCCGAAATGGACCGTGAATTGGGCAGTTCCTTGCGAGAATTGGCTTTCCCGGAGTCAACGAAAATATCCGCCCAAGCCGCAAAGAATCTCCGTTGACCGGTCCCTTTCGGGCACTAGTGTTGGGTCCGTAAAGCGTTTTTCCAAGCGACCTCGAGAGAGAAGAAACAGCTACCTGCGACACCTGTCCGGGCGGCGCGGGGAAGCTGTTGCGACAATTTTGGGGAGCTCTTCGGCCAGGTGGCGGTGAAGAGCGAAGACGGGTCAGGACGGGTCGGCGATGGCGAACAGGAGCGTGTCGAAGGATGGTGCGACAGTGGAAGTCTGGAGCAAGACCTGTCAGATCCTGAGGCGGGAGCTCGGCGAGGCCACCTTCGGCTCCTGGTTGAGTCAGGCCTCTCTCAGGGAGCAGGATGGGGATGTCTGCCTCGTCGCCGCCACGGGCGTCGCCCGGGACTGGATCCGCCGTCACGCCTGGCGCCGGATCGGCGAGCTCTGGGCGCAGAACGATCCCATGGGCCGCAGCCTCGCCCTGAAGTCCAAGATGGAGTTTGAAGGCCAGGGTTCCGCAACCGCCGCCCCGGCGCTTGAGGCGCCCCCCCTCTCGGCGCGACCTCAGGCTGAGGCTCCTCGCACAGCACCCGAGCCGTCAGCGGCCCCCCACTCCGCCGCCCCCGGCCGGCAACAGGGTCTCCAGGAGCGGTTCAGCTTCGAGACCTTCGTTCCGGGGCCGTCGAACGAGTTCGCCTTCGCCGTGGCCCGTCGGGTGGCCTCCTGGGCGGACGGGCACTTCAACCCCGTCCTCTTCCACGGTCCCTACGGCTTCGGGAAGACCCACCTCCTCAACGCCCTGGCCTGGGAAGCCATGCAGACCGGTGAAGCGAAACGGGTCGTCTACCTGACCGCCGAGCGTTTCACCTCGACCTTCGTGCGGGCCATCCAGGACCGGCAGACCGCCGCCTTCAAGGCCGAGCTGAGGAATGCGGATCTCCTCCTGATCGACGATGTCCACTTCGTCGCGGGCAAGCAGAACACCCAGGAAGAACTCTTCCACACCCTCATCGCCCTGATCGAGGACGGTCGCCGGGTGGTGCTGACCGCCGACCGCTCTCCCTCCGAGCTGTCCGAGATGGAGCCCCGGCTGCGCTCGCATCTTCAGTCCGGACTGGTCTGCGGGATCGAGCCGGCCGATCGGGCCCTGCGCCTGGGCATACTGGAGCGCAAGCTCGCCATCCTGGCCCAGGCCGGTGGCTTCCTTCCTTCCGCCCGTGGTGAGGTGCTGCAGTTCCTGGCGGACCGGTTCACGGACTCTGTCCGGGAGCTGGAAGGGGCGCTCAACACCCTAATCGCCCGGGTCGGCGGCGACATCGCCCGCCTCAGCCTGGACGAGGCCCAGGCCATCCTGCGTCCGCACCTGGCCTGCAGCGAGAAACGGGTGACGGTCGATCAGATCCAGAAGGCCGTGGCCGAACACTACGGGCTGAAGCAGACGGACATCATCTCCGAGCGGCGGGCCCGGGTCGTGGCGCGTCCCCGCCAGGCCGCCATGTGGATCGCCAAGCAGATCACGACCCGGTCCCTGCCCGACATCGGCCGCCGGTTCGGCGGGCGTGACCACACCACGGTCCTCCATGCCGTCCGTCGCATCGAGGCCCTCAAGCAGGACGACGCCGTCCTCGCCCGCGACCTGGACGCGATCATCCGCAAGCTGCGGAGCTGAGCCCCGGCCTTACCCTGGCCCCAGCCGGCGGATCAGGGCCCGGGCGTCTGGCGGCGGCCCTCGCTCGATCCGCCGATAGTCCCGGCAGTCGTCCGTTCGCGACACCAGGCCGGCATGCACCATGGAGCGGCGCAACAGGGCGGGATCGCCGATCTGGCTGATGGCGTTCAGCCTCTGGTTGAATCCGACCTCCGAGAAGACGGTTTCCGCCGGGATCCGGGACCACAGGCCCCATAGGGCGAGAGATTGCAAGGACGTCTTGGCGGGCCAGGAGGCGAGGCGCCCCTCAGCATCGAAGTGGCGAGCGGTTCGTTCCACCAGGGCGAGATCCGGCTCTGGTTCCGGCGCCGATGGAGCGGGACTTGAAGCGGTCTGCGCCCGGAGCTGCTGGAAATTTCGGGCGCCGGCGGCACGCGCCAGCATGTTCAGCATCTCGACATGGCCGGGCGTCCCCGTCCGGGCGGCCAGCTGGAGCCGGAGGGACCGGGCCAGGGCCGAGATGTCGTCGACGGCAAAGGGCAGGAAGGTTCTGGGCATCACGCGTCCTCAGGCTGCGCCTGGCCCGCGAGGGCGGTGTCGGGGTCGCCGGCTTCGACCTGGCGCAGAAGGAAGGCGTCAGATGCGGAGGGAGTTTGTCTTCGCAGGTTTAGCTCCCCTTGCGGGGCGGCGACGCCTGGGTGAACTGCGGACCCGGCCCCCGCTTACCGCGGCAGGCCGGAAATGAAAAGGGGCGGCCGGATCGCTCCGGCCGCCCCTGAAGTCTTCCGGGAGGGAAGGCCGATCAGCCCTCGGCGTCCTCCGAGGCGTCTTCCTTCTTGGACAGATCCTCGCCGGTCTCCTGATCGACAACCTTCATGGACAGACGGGTCTTGCCCCGGTCGTCAAAGCCGAGAAGCTTGACCTTGACGGTCTGGCCTTCCTGCAGGACGTCGGAGACCCTGTTCACCCGCTCCTTGGAGATCTGGCTCACATGCACCAGGCCGTCCTTGGCGCCGAAGAAGTTCACGAAGGCGCCGAAGTCGACGATCTTCACGACCTTGCCGGTGTAGATGGCCCCCAGTTCGGGCTCCGAGGCGATGGACTTGATCCAGTCTCGAGCCGCGTCGATCTTGGCCTGATCTGGGGCGGCGATGCGGATGGTGCCGTCCTCGCCGATATCGACCTTGGCGCCCGTCTCGGCGGTGATCTCGCGGATCACCTTGCCGCCTGAACCGATCACTTCGCGAATCTTGTCCACCGGAATCTTGATGGTCTCGATCTTCGGGGCGAACTCGCCGAGCTGGGTGCGCGGGGCCTCCATGGCCTTGGCCATTTCGTCCAGGATGTGCTGGCGGCCGCCCTTGGCCTGTTCCAGCGCCTTGCGCATGATCTCCTCGGTGATCCCGGCGATCTTGATGTCCATCTGGAGGGAGGTGATCCCGTCCTCGGTGCCGGCCACCTTGAAGTCCATGTCGCCGAGGTGGTCCTCGTCGCCCAGGATGTCGGAAAGCACGGCGAAGCCGTCCTTCTCGAGGATCAGGCCCATGGCGATGCCGCTGACCGGCTTCTTCAGGGGCACGCCGGCGTCCATCAGGGCCAGGGACGCGCCGCACACCGTGGCCATGGAGGAGGAGCCGTTGGACTCCAGGACCTCGGACACCAGGCGCAGGGTGTAGGGGAACTCGTCATGGCTGGGGAGCATGGGGCGGATCGCCCGCCAGGCCAGCTTGCCGTGTCCCACTTCCCGACGCCCCGGGGCGCCCATCCGGCCGGTCTCGCCGACGCTGAAGGGAGGGAAGTTGTAATGCAGCAGGAAGCGTTCGTAGTACTTGCCTTCGAGGGCGTCGATCAGCTGCTCGTCGTCGCCGGTGCCGAGGGTGGCGACCACCAGGGCCTGGGTCTCGCCGCGGGTGAACAGGGCCGACCCGTGGGCCCGCGTCAGCACGCCGACCTCCGAGACGATCGGGCGCACCTTGTCCACCGTCCGGCCGTCGATGCGGATTCCGGTCTCGATGATGTTGCGCCGGACGACCTCGGCCTCGAGCTCCTTCAGCACGCCGGCCAGCTTCTGGCCGTCTGCGCCTGACGGATTGGCGTCGGACTTGGCCAGGGCGGCGACAGCCTTGGCCTTGGCCAGGCTGACGGCGTCATGACGCTGACCCTTGGCCACGATCTTGTAGGCGGCGGCCAGGTCGGCGCCCACCAGCTTGCGGGCCTCGGCCTTGAGGGCCTCGGTGTCGTCGGGGGCGAACTCGAAGGGATCCTTGGCCGCGTGCTCCGCCAGCTCGATGATCGCGTCAATCACCGGCTGCATGGCCTTGTGGGCGAAGGTCACGCCGCCCAGGACCACCTCTTCCGAGAGCTCCTGAATTTCGGATTCCACCATCATGACCGCATCGCTCGTACCGGCGACGACCAGATCCATGGCCGACTCCTTCATCTGGTCGAGGGTCGGGTTGAGGACATACTCGCCGTTGGCGTAGCCCACGCGGGCGGCGCCGATGGGTCCCATGAAGGGGGCGCCGGACAGGACCAGGGCGGCGGAGGAGGCCACCATGGCGACGATGTCGGGATCGTTTTCAAGGTCATGGGCCAGCACGGTGGCGACCACCTGGACCTCGTTCTTGAACCCCTCGACGAACAGCGGCCGGATCGGACGGTCGATCAGGCGCGAGGTCAGGGTTTCCTTCTGGCTCGGCGCGGCTTCACGGCGGGGGAAGGAGCCGGGGATCTTGCCCGCGGCGTAGTACTTCTCCTGGTAGTTCACGGTCAGGGGGAAGAAGTCCTGGCCGGGCTTGGCGCTCTTGGCGAAGACGGCGGTGGCCAGCACCATGGTCTCGCCGTAGGTGGCGAGGACCGAGCCGTCCGCCTGGCGGGCCATGCGGCCGGTCTCGAGGGTCAGCGTGCGACCGCCCCACTCGATGGTCTTTCTCTTGATATCGAACATTTGGCTTCTTTCTTCTCCCGCGGGCGTATTCCCGGCGGGGGCGGACAGGGCGTCGGACGACCGAAATCCTCTCCAGGAACGACAGGCGCGGTGAGGATTTCTGTGGAACCCCCGACGTAGGACGGAGGCCCCCGAATGGACCCCCGCGCACCGCCCCTGGTCCCCCGGCCTGTCGCGGGGGCGGCGGTGAAATGGACCAGGCCCCCTGTCGGAGGCCCGGGAACTAGCGGCGCAGGCCGAGCTTCTCGATGATCGCCTGGTAGCGACCCGCGTCGGAGGCCTTGAGGTGGTCCAGCAGACGACGGCGCTGGGACACCATCTTCAGGAGGCCGCGACGTGAGTGATTGTCCTTCTTGTGGCTCTTGAAGTGCTCGGTCAGGTTGGCGATCCGTTCGGACAGGATGGCCACCTGGACTTCCGCGCTCCCGGTATCGCCTTCGGAGCGACCGTGGGTCTGGATGAGTTCCGCCTTGCGTTCCAGCGTAATCGACATCGTAGAATCTCCGCTCTGGTCAGAGGTGAAAGACGCGCGCAGGTTCGAGCCGTCCCATGCGCATCTCGCAGAGCGCCACCAGCGATCCGCCCGCCAGGACTGAAACGGTCCGGGTTCCGGCGGTGAGCCGGGACCTCAGGTCGTCAACCTGTCGGGGAACGAGAACGATGGGCCGTCCCTGCTTGAGCCTGAAGGCGTCTTCTGCGGTCACGGCCAGCTCCGGGATGTCGTCCAGAGCGGTCTCGACCGGAAGCAGGGCCTCCAAGAGGCGCGCCTTATGCCCCAGATCCTCCAGGTTTTCCAGCGTAATCGCCCGGGCCTCGGTGAAGGGCCCCACCCGGGTTCGCCGCAGGGCGCTGACATGGCCGCAGGCGCCGAGGCGTTCGGCGAGGTCCCGCACCAGGGCGCGCACATAGACGCCCTTGCCGCAGTCGATCTCGATCTCGACGTGGTCAGCGTCCGGGGCGCCGGTCACCCGGGCGTCGTGGATCACCACCCGGCGGCTGGCAAGCTCCACCGCTTCCCCCGCCCGGGCCAGGTCATAGGCGCGCTCGCCATCCACCTTGATCGCCGAGAAAACCGGCGGGACCTGGTCGATCTCGCCGATGAAGGCGGGCAGGGCGGCCTCGGTCTGGGCGCGCGTGGGCCGTACGTCCGACGCCGCCGAGGTCTCGCCCTCGCGGTCCAGGGTGGTGGTCGTCCGGCCCCAGGCGATGGTGAAGCGGTAGGTCTTCCCCGCATCCATCATGAAGCTGACCGTCTTGGTCGCCTCGCCCAGGGCGATAGGCAGGATGCCGGTGGCCAGGGGGTCAAGGGTGCCGGCGTGTCCGGCCTTCTGGGCGTTGAACAGGCGCCGGACCCGGCCCACGGCCTGCGTTGACGTCAGGTCATAGGGCTTGTCCAGGCAGACCCAGCCCGACACCGCCTCACCGCTCTTGCGCCGCCCCATGCTCAGGCCTCGCCGTCGGAGTCGCCCGGTCCCAGGTCCCTGGCCACACGGGGGTCGCGGAACAGGGCCTCCATCCGGGCCGCTTCCGTGAAGCTCTCGTCATGGGCGAACTTCAGGTCAGGGGTGAACTTCATGTCGATTCTCCGGCCCAGGCGGCCGCGCAGGAACTTCGCGTGGCGGTTCAGGGCCGCCACCACCCGGCCGGCCTCCTGGCCGCCGAGGGGCTCGACGAAACCGTGCGCGTGACGAAGATCGGGGCTCATCCGCACCTCGGTGAGGGTGATGGACACCCCTGTGAGATCGGGGTCGGGGATCTCCTCCTCGCGCAGGATCTCCACCAGGGCGTGGCGGATGAGCTCACCGGCCCGCAACTGGCGCTGCGAGGGACCGGCCGGGGCGCCGCGACCGGCGCCGGTGTGTCGTTTCATGGGGGTGTCCCGAATGGCGGACCCGGACCGCGGATCGGACGCGGGCGCGGGGGAAGGCGGCGGGTTCTAGTCGGGTGTGGCCCGGCTGTCCAGCCGAAGGGGGATCAGGCGCCCGTCCGCTGGCGGAAGAAGGTGATGACCTTCTGTTCGGCCGCCTTGGTGGGCCCGTCCTCCCGCAGGTGCAGGGTCAGGACCGAGTGGGGCGGCATGTCGGCGGGCGCGGCGTCCTCGTCCTCCAGCTCCACAGGCTCAAAGCGGTCGCCGAGCACGCGCTTCAGGGTCTCGAAGCGGGCGTCCGGTACGAACTTGTCCGACCGGAAGCGCAGGCCCATCACGGTGAGGTCCTCGGCCTCCAGCCGGTCCTTCACGCAGCGCAGGTCTTCGGGCGAGACATCGATGTCCGCCGCCCGGGCCCTGGAGCCGAAGGGCAGGGGCAGAGAGGGCTGGGACAGGACAGGCGCCACCACGGACGGGTCGGTCATCATGGCCAGGGCGAAGCCGCCGGAAAAGCACATCCCCACGGCGCCCACGCCCGACCCGCCGCATTCGGCGTGGGCCTTGCGCGCCAGGGCCCGGAGCCAGTCGGCGATCGGGCTGGTCCGCCCGGTCCGCCAGACATTGAACTCCCGGCGGACGCAGAAGGCCGTCGCCATGGACTTCAGGGCGTAACCGCCGCTCACGGGCCGGCCAGGATCACCGATCAGGCTGGGCAGGAAGACCGTCATGCCGGCCTCCGCCACCCGGTCGGCGAACCGGATGACCAGAGGATGCAGGCCGGGGATCTCATGGATCACGATGACGGCTGGACCCTGCCCGCGCCGGTAGACCGGGCGGGCCCAGGGACCGGCCTCGAAGGTGAACTTGTCGTAGGCGGACAGGGCGTCTTCCCAGGCCACGGCGCGCTCCTTCAGAGACGGATCTTCAGGGAGGAGAGGTCGCCTTCGAACCCGCTCAGCCGCCATCGTCCCTCGGCGTTACGCGTAAAGATGAGGACGCAGGGCCCGTCCTTCTCGACGGTGGCGCAGACCCGCCCGTCAGGCATGGCCTTCAGGCGGCTGGCGATGGCCACCGTTCCGGGCAGGGGTTTGTCGCGGCTGTAGCCATAGGCTTCGGCCACCTGGCGGAAGACCCTCGGCTGGATCAGGGCGTCTCCCGCGAAGTTGGCGAGGGCCGGGGCGGCCACGGCGCCGAGCCGGCCCAGATCCAGGCCCTCGATCTTCAGGCGGGAGGTCTCCCGGGCCAGGCGGGAGGAGATCTCGGCCTTCAGGGCCTCCCGGTCCACACGGGCGTCAAAGGCTGTCCTGTCCTCGTCCCGGATCGCGACCAGCAGGGCGTGCACATCGCTGGCTGCATCCAGGCGGCTGGCGGTCGCGCAGGCCGCCAGGAGGCCGAGGAGTCCGAAGAGGACGAGGCGTCTGAGCATGGACCCTCCCGATGGGCGCGCCCTAGAGGCTGCGCTTGACCTCTTCGATGGTGAAGCACTCGATGACGTCGCCTTCCTGGATGTCCTGGAAGCCCTGGAAGGCCATGCCGCACTCAACCCCGTTTCCGACCTCGGCCACTTCCTCCTTGAACCGCTTGAGGGTCTGCAGGACGCCCAGCTCGAGGACGACGATGTCGTTGCGCACGATCCGGACCCGAGCGCCGCGCCGGACCACCCCCTCGGTGACGCGGCAGCCGGCGACCTTGCCCACGCGGGTAATGTCGAAGACCTGCAGGACGCGGGCATTGCCGAGGAAGGTTTCCCTCTGTTCGGGCGCCAGCAGGCCGGACATGACGCCCTTCACGTCATCGAGCAGGTCATAGATGATCGAATAGTAGCGGATCTCCACGCCCTCGCGCTCGGCCAGCTGGCGAGCCTGGCTGGTGGCCCGGACGTTGAAGCCCAGGATGGGCGCTCCCGAGCCCTTGGCCAGCATGACGTCGCTGTCGCTGATGGCGCCGGCGCCGGACAGGATGATCCGCGCCCGCACCTCGTCGGTGGCCAGCTTATCAAGGGACCCGACGATCGCCTCCGCAGACCCCTGGACATCGGCCTTGATGATGACCGGCATCTCCGAAATCTTCTTGTCCTGCATCTTGGCCATGAAGTCGGCCATGGACACGCCGCTGGCGATAGGGGCCCCG
>Ga0209985_10002567_pt1 | contig 16248 bp, 15 predicted proteins | sample NOAtaG_FD_187305 | JGI IMG/M metagenome (GOLD analysis project Ga0209985, IMG submission 187305) | Freshwater lake microbial communities from Lake Erie, under a cyanobacterial bloom - NOAA_Erie_Diel6S_1000h metaG (SPAdes) (version 2) | ecosystem: Environmental > Aquatic > Freshwater > Lake ...
TGCCAATACTCGGCCTTGGCCGAACGATTCAAACGATCCACGATTTGGACTCCTAGATTCGAGGAAACAAAACCCTCAAACCTAACCCACCACGCAAGATGTGTTTCAACGAACGCTCACAAAGCACTTTCGAACCTTCTTTTGTCCTGGTTGAAACTTACGCACTCCCAGGATCGCTTCTTCTCGCATTCGATCCGGCGAACCCGGCCCACGGCTCTTGCCGAAGTACTTCTTGAAGTTCCAAACTAGATCGCACCACATCCCTTCTGCGATTCCGAGCCTAGCCAAGATCGGTGCATGATCCGCCTTGATCTTGCCTCTTTTGTCTTCCCGTCCTTGGCTGCCTGTCCAATACAAAAGGGCAAGATACTCCTCCATGCTCATATCCAAAAATCCCTTATCGCTCGCTCGCACCCCATCCTTATTCACCACCGGCCCCGTCAACCGCGGATTCAACTCTAACGGTGCCAGCCACCCGTCGCGTGCAATTCGCGGCCCACGTCGCTTCCTGGCCGCTTTGCGTAAATCCACCAACTCCTCGGGAGTGCTACTCTTTTGTATCTTTGCAGCTTCTTCCCGATTGATCGTCTGCATCGGAGCCGCCGCCGACTCGATCGTCTGGCCCTGCGCCGCCTTGATGCGATCGTAAGCAGAGGTGAACGTGGAGGTTTCGGGTGACTCGGCCATGGCCGCACGAACTGGATTCAAATCCACATACATGCAACAAGCCAATAACGCAGCCTCATCCAGAAGCCGCTGTGCCTTAAAACGCCCTTCCCAAAAGCAGCCAGTGCATTCCTCTTGTTTATTCGCCAATCGAGCGATCGGCTCAGAAAGTGCACGCATAAACCAAGAAATGTCGGACAGTCGCAACCTTACGACGGCCATACGCTCCGGATTGTTCGCCAACGCCTCGACATCTGACGTCGTCGGATCCCCCAATTGCTCCTCAAGCCGTTTCCCTGGGAAAATTTGCAACCACCGAAGAGCGACTTGCCGATCCGACCAAGTAGCAACGACATCCGGCCGACTTCGCAGCACCAAATGCATGTGATTGGAGAGGATTGCATAAGAAAGTACATCTGTACCAAAAACTGAAGCTAGCTTTTCGATCCGCTGGCGAATCCACTCTTTTCGAAAGGAATAATCCTTCCCGGAAACATTATCAATCCCACTCAGGTATGCGCGACGAACGCATCTTTGGACACAATGCAGGATTGCAATTTCTTGAGGCCTATAGACATCCGAACGTAATGAACGAGGCATAGTCATTTCTCCTTTTCCAGGATTCTATCAAATCTCTGTTGCTCCGCAAGAGACATGGGTGGCACGAACTGGTCTGTCATGGGTGGCACGAACTGGTCTGTCAGGGTTCCGATTGGCATGATAGAGTACCTAACAAACCAACACCAAACGAGAGCATTTCAACGCCATTAAGATGCCAAGAAAACTTGCTGAAACAACCTGAAAGTACACCAAACGTCATATTTAAAAGCCAGCAAAACACCGACTTTTGTCGGCTCTGTCCAGCGAGGAGGTTTTTTTGGGGGGCCTGCTGTTGGCGGTGATCGAGGGCTATGGGAAATCTGATATTATTTGCCTGTTAATTCTCGAACCCTGCTCCATTGAATTGGACTACCTCTGAATTGGACTACCTCTGAAAGATGAAACTGATGAAACGAATTTACTCAAAGCTCCTAGCTATTTCTCTGGTTTGGGCATCCGTATCCTCGTGTTTGCTGGCTGACGACAAAGCAAAGCCTGTTCGTATGGGTTGCGGCATCATGACCTTTGATACTGTCCCGGGATGGGGCCTGCGACCTGACGGTACTTCTTCGATCGGACCAACCCACGGGAGCGTTGTGATCGATGGCGAAGGTCACATTTACACCAGCGCGAACCAAGGTGTTTTTGTGTTCACCCCAGAAGGCATGCTGATCCAAAGCTACACCGACAAAGACTATACCAACCTCCACGATATGGAGATTCGCAAAGAAGGTGATCGCGAGTTCATTTATGGAGCCCGCAATGTCGCAGGCGAAGGGATCAAATTCGATTGCCATTCGGGCGAGGTTGTGCTCCGTTTGCCTTTTCCGAAAGAATCTGGCTTAAATTTAGATAAATTCGTCCCCACAGCCATCACCATTGCAGAGAACGGTGACATCTACCTTTCGAATGGATACGCGAGTAACCATATCTTCCGTTTTGACAAATCCGGAAAGTATCTCTCGCACTTTGGAACCAAAGGAAATGGCCTGAAAGAGTTCAACACAGCACACGGCATGACACTGGATACGCGATACTCACCAAACCGACTGTTGATTTGCGACAGGAATCACCAACCAAAAGGGCGACTCGTTCATTACAGCTTGGAAGGTGAGTTCATTGAAGAGGTCATCACGGGCCTTGGACAACCAACCTCAGTTGCCATCTTCGGTGATTATGTTTCGGTCCCTGATTTGAAAGGCCGAGTCGTGATCCTCGATAAAACCAACACGATCATGGCTGTGCTGGGTCACAATCCTGACCCAGCCAAAGGAGGCAATTATAAAGTTCCTCAAGCGGAATGGGTCGAAGGAGTTTTCAGCGGCACTCATGGTTCCTACTGGGACAAGCAGGGCAATCTGTATGTTCAAGATTGGAATGTGTCGGGTAGGTTGATGAAACTGGTTCGAGTCCCCGTCGGTGGTAGCAACTGATAATCGAAAGAGATGCAATGCTAGAATTCGTCGATCAATTCCATTCTCAAATCGAACAGATTGATCGCGCGAAGATACCATTGATCCTCGATTCCGACAGCAGACTGTCTGTCCAGGAACAGCTTGCATCGTTGAGAAAACGCTTTCTGCCCTGTGACGGAAAGCAATGCAATGCAGGCGAAGTACTGGCGTCGGGGGATTTCCCTCCAAACTATCGAATGGCACTGGAGTTTTGGCTCCAAGGCGAGTTTCAGCGGTCTCTTGACCAATTGAGTGCGCGAGCCGAGACTCGAAGATACCTTCATCGATCGGTTCAGTTCGTTGCTTTGCAGGTGATGCTGATCTTCGGTGGAGTTTTTCTAGGGCTCATGGCAACGTGTGTTTGGCTTTATCCTCGGGTCGATGCGTTCAGTGAGCCACAGTTCAATGAACCTGGACCAGGCATGCGATTGCTGGGAACGCTTCGCAATACGCTTCCTATTTGGGGTATTGCTGTACCGCTGCTAGTGATATCGATGTGGTCTTATTGGAAGCTGGGCTTGATTCGCTCTCGCAAGAAGGCGATGGCAGCCGAATTTATGTGGCTTCGAGAATTGGGTGGATTGCATGGGCCTCCAGGGCAGTTCCGAGTGTTGGCAGGAGTCGCGATGGTCGCTTGCGGATTGTCGGTTCTTGCCTTTGGTGTCAGTCTGTTTTGGCCAGCCATCGAACTTTTGCTCAGCGTCTCGGAACCATCGAGGTAAGCAAAGGCATGAGCTCGAACGGATCAACTTCGGACAGGTTGGCGAATTTGCCATCGGATCACAAAGCAACCATCGATCGAATTCTCGAGTCGAAGTCAGAGTTGAATGTCTCGCTTGAAAGATTGCTTCACATTCCTGAAGCTGCTGCGTATGCCAAGGAGATACGGAGCTTTATCGATGCGCTGCACCGCGGTATTTCTGCGGATGACTTTCTCGAAGATGGCTCGTTGGCCATCTGGCTGCCAGCCCTTTTGACGTTCGGTCGCATCAAGGATCGAGGGGGTTCCGACATGCGGCAGGTTGTGGAAGCGATCGTTCGATCGGCAGAGGATCGCTCGACGCGTTCCGGTGCATTAATGTACATGCTAACGGTGTTTTTCCTTGCGCTTGGTGTTGTCCTGTTCCTGTGTTCCACTGTCATTCCAGTGTTCGCAGAAATGTTTCGCGACTTTGGGTTACGACTTCCGCTCCCAACTCAAGCATTAGTCTGGGTGAGCGATCGATTAGGGCCACGATCGATTGCCATCTTTGGCGCGAGTTTAACAACGGTTTTGATGCTCTGGCTTGCGATACGAATTGGGCGGCGTTTGTTCGTTACGTTGGATCCTGCATCAGTCTTGCGTGGGTTTTCGTCTGGGAGCAATTCGAGTTTGATCGCGATGAGTCGATTCGTGACAACGCTCGCAGAATTGTTGCGCATCGGAACGCCAATTGGTGACGCATTGAATGCTTCGGGCAAAGCAAGCCAGAGCGCATTATTGGCTGGAGTTGCCATGCGATTTGCGAAAGATCTTCGAACGAAAGGCAAACCGAGCCATGTCGTAACGTCCTATTTTCCTCGTTTGCTTTTCTACGGTTTAAACCCAACAGGCTGTGGCGAACCCAACATCCCGTTGCTAGACGAACTGGGGCGGATTTATGCAGAGAGAGCTCGATATCGAACGGACTGGGTAGCAGGATTCATTGTGCCGGTAGCGACCATTTTCATCGGATGCTTTGTTGGTTTCGTAGCATTCGCACTGTTTTTGCCACTGATCTCTCTGATTACTTCTTTGAGTTAGGGGGGAATGGATGCTCGGACGTTTTGCAAGGGAAGTACAAACGTTGGGAGAATCGCTTCCCCTAATCAGTTTCTTGGTTCGCCTATGCACGGTCTTCAGCGTTCGTTGGTCCCTCACCCCGTGGCTCCAGCGCGAGCATCCCACGGCCGTACAGCATTCACTCCTTCGAGCATTGTCGATTGCAGACCGGGAAAATCTGGATGTGAAGCAGGTGATCGAATCCCTCGCTTACGAGCATTGGGGTGCGCATCGTCATCGTCTGTTGCGATTAGGGCGGTGCATACCAGAAAGCAACGATTGGCTGGCAGCTTTAGAAAAGTACCCGGGCATGGTAGGCAACCATGCACTTACCGCCCTACGCGTCGGCAAACGGTCGAACACGTTGGACGTTACGTGGCAGGAACTGCTCAAGAATGAGCGACCTGTCGATGCCTCATCGCTTCGGTTGACTCGCGATCGATGGATGTATTGGCCGTTCCTCGCACTGTTGGCTGTGGTTGTTGGTTTTAACATAAGGGCGATTGCACGAGAGTTCGTCAATTCCTCTTCGCACTGGTCCTTTCAAACATTAGTCGCGGCACTGGAGTTTCTAACCGATCATCTTGGTACTTTGGTTGTGGTAGGGGTGATCGTGGTTGTACTTAGTGCCGTACCATCTTTACGAATGTGTATCGTGCAATGGCTTGCAATGTGTGTACCATGGCGGCGGCAGGCTCTGGAATCGAATCAGTTATTGCGGCATTTGTCGGTCTCGCACTCGGAAGAAAGACCCTTAGCTGAATCATTGAATGTTCTCCAGAGTAGCCATGCAGATGCTCGAAGCAGAAATCGACTGGCAGCGATGCATCGAGAAACAATCGCTGATGAAAATGGTTGGCAACGTCTCATCAAGTACGGGATCATGAGTCAGGATGAGGTAAACGCTGTCGAACAGGCGGCCAATGCATCGGTTCAAAGTTGGATTCTTGGCCATCTAGCCACGAAGCGTCGAGAATCTTTGTACTTCCGAGGTTTGATCGGAGGCATGCTGACGCAACCGGTTTTGACGCTTGTTTTTGGCGGTATGGTACTGTGGATATCCTTGGCGCTGATGGGCATGTTGAATGAACTTGTTTACTCGCTAGCCGAAGTGGAGAGATAGCCTCATGCGAAAGAACCATGGATTTAGCAAGATAGAGTTACTCGTTGCCAGTTCCTTGCTCTCCGCCTTAGTAGTGATTGCAGTACCGCTAATCACGCGGTTGCAGAATGTATGGAAAAGCACTCGCATGTATCAGATTGCGACGTTGGAACTTGCAAATCGAATGGATGCGTTGCGAGACCTCGAACCTGATGCATGCGAAACAGCGATCGGATCGCTCCAAGTATCAGAACGACTCAAAGCCTCATTACCAAACGCGGAACTTACCGGCGAGTTGGTGCGAATAGAGGAGGAGACACGCATTGTCTTGCGAATGAAACTAGATCCTGCAGTGAGGAGAGAACCGTTGATCCTCATCGGTTGGCTTTCGTCAGATCAGGAGTCTTCGCCATGAGACGACGACAAGGTTCGACATTGCTCGAAGTGGTGATCGCCATTCCGATTTCCTTTGCACTGCTCATCGGCGCGATCGGTTTGGTTCACAAAGCGATGGTGGTTTCCAATCTTGCTAAGAATCAATCCTTGGCAAGACGAACCATTGGCAATTTAGCTCAGCAATTCAGGACCGATGTGCATGAATCTGAAACCGCCCAATTGGAAAGGGATGAGCGATCAAACAAATTTCGTTTGCTACTGAATCACCCCGATCGCAACCCGGTGATTTACGAATCTGGCGACTCTGTTATTCGCCGAATCGCTGGGGATGCCCAACAGGAGCAGTTTCTGATCTCTGGAAACCGAGACTCGCAAGTAGAGATTTTCGACGTGACTAGTAGAACGATCTCAAGTTCGAAGAAGCGGATCCGTTTGACGATCCTGCGTCAGACCGAGGGCAATCTAAAGAACGACGAATCAAACATCTTGGCGGATGCCGAGATCGAGGCGACGTTAGGAGTTTTTGCATCGGCGCGAACGGGAAAGGAAAGCCATGAATAGGGTGAATCGGAGTCGATCGCATCGACCGAAAGCAAGATCTGGCATTATTGTATTGTGCTTGCTCGTCTGTTTGAGCGTTGTTATCTCGTTGTTGATGACTTCCGTTCAAGCCGCGCTGCGGAGTCGAATGGAAGTCCGCAATCAGCTTCGACTGGTTCAAGCGTCGTTGCTCTGCGATGCGGGATTGCAGCGTGCGATGTCAAAGCTAAAGAAGGATACCGACTATCGCGGGGAAACTTGGAGTCCGTCGATTGAGGATGCGTCGTTTACGAAGACCGATGTCACCATCCGAGTCTCAGAAAAGGAGTTCGAAAGAACCATTGATGTCGTAGTTCAATTGAAGGGCTCCGATGCAGCATCAGATTTGATTCAACGTTCGAAATCGCTCCGATTTTCGACTTCACAGAAAGCAAAGGATGGGAACAAAGATGAATAACAACTCGCAGACACGAGCAATAGAGTCAGGACAAAGTCACCCCCTTTCGCAGTCCATCCGTTTGTTAAGGCAAGCCTTCACGCTTGTCGAACTGCTAGTGGTGATTGCCATTATCGGAATTCTGGTTGGACTGTTGTTACCTGCGGTGCAAGCGGCGAGAGAAGCTGCTAGGAGAGGGCAGTGTCTGAACAACATATCGCAGCTCATCTTGGCGGTGCACAATCACGAGTTCAGTTATGAGAGACTCCCGTCGGGTGTGATTGATTCGACGGGCCCAATTCGTAATGAAGCGATTGGTCAGCATGTGAGCTGGTTGGTCCAGTTGCTCCCGTACATGGAGCAAAACCAAACGTTCAAGGGATTCAATCAAACGCTAGGTACGTACGCAGACGAGAACAAGCGCGCGAGAAGTCAGAGAATTCTATTTTTGTTGTGCCCGAGTAGCCCTGCACCTCCGGTCGCCAATGTCGGCCTGACGCATTATGTTGGTTGCCATCATGATTCGGAGTCACCCATTGCAGCCGACAACAATGGAGTTTTCTTTCTCAATAGTAGACTGCGTCTAGCGGAGGTTGAGGATGGAACCAGCAGCACGATTTTTCTTGGAGAAGTGCTTCATCCTGACGCATTAGGTTGGGCGTCGGGGACTCGAGCATCATTGCGAAATACGGGTTCGTTCGATGGAATGACCGCACCGATTGTGAACCCGTTGGCAACACCTGCGAATTCGATTCTCTATGTCGGCGGATTTGGAAGCTGGCACGCAGGTGGGGCAAACTTTGCATTTGGCGATGGCTCGGTTCGATTCATGTCCTGCAATACGGATCCGATCGTCTATACAAAACTCGGGAGCCGAGCGGATGGACAAATGCTCGACTTGGACGAAAAAAACTCACCTTGGTAGGTCCATAGCCGAGTGCTCATTTCAACCAGAGAATCACGATTTACTATCCATGAGAAACTCGACCGATCCGTTCGATGTACTGAACATCGCAATCACTACTCGAATCTCCCCCGTGTCAATGCGCGACCTCAAGGCGGGGCTACGGTCGATCAATTGTTGCGCCATTCGAGCAACATGACGTCGAGCAACTTGCTCCAGATAATCGAGTTGCTCGCGTTCCGGTAGGCTTGAAAAACTGCGAGCCCCGTTAACATCGATAGACAAAGCGATCTGTTCCAGGACATCCTTCAGGCTTTCGCAATCGGCCAAAAGTGCTTTGTTTTCGGCGGAACTCATGTTCTGAATGGTCAGTGAGAGCAATGAGCTGTCGGAATGACCAAGCACAACCACCACCTTGGCACCACCGACGGAGACTGCATACTCGACTCCCCCGATTGTTTCAGGTCCGATGACAACACCAGGAGTTCGGACGACATATGCATCACCCATCCCCAGATCGAAGATCATTTCTACCGGAGTATAGGAATCGATGCCGCTGACGATCGCAGCGATCGCTGCAGATTGACGTTTGTCTACCACAGAAGACTTCAAAAGGGTACGATCCAACGGATGCCCTTCGATAAAACGCTTGTTACCAGTTTTTAAGATTTCCAAAACTTGATCAGGCGTTAGCTTCTCGCGGGCTTCTAAAAGCGAGAAATCGATCGAGTCTTCTTTGTTCGATAGTTTGTAGATCTGTCGAAAACCAACCAATTGTATCGTGATGCCGAATGCAGGTGCTGTCTTCTCCTTAAACTCTCGAATCAAGCTCAGCACGTCTGGATCAATATAGTCCGTTCGCCTCGCGTCCAAAAGCAACTGACTACCTCGCGGCGCTTCACGCAATGCAGACTCGAGAACAGCTTTGTTCAAAAAGCTAACTTGATCTGCAAGTTCAATGTGAAGCAGATCTCCGTCGACGTGTTTCTCATGGATCTTTCGGACCGGACGCCTCAGGTTGCTATTGAGAATGAAGAGTAAACTGATGACCATCCCGAAACAAATGCCGACCAAGAGATCCGTCAGAACTATGGCGACCAGAGTGAAGATGAATGGCAAAAACTGGTATGGCCCTTCGTTGGCCATTTGTGAAAACAATTTCGGGCTGGCGAGCTTGTAGCCTGTCATCAAGAGTATGGCAGCCAAGCAGGAGAGAGGTATCATTCTCAAAGCATGTGGAATCAGGACCAAACATGCGAGCATCAACAAACCATGAAAGATAGCTGCGAGCTTTGTTTCTGCACCCGAGTTCACATTCACTGAACTGCGAATCACGACGCTTGTAACAGGAATACCACCAATCATGCCAGCGGCCATGTTCCCGATCCCTTGGGCCAAAAGCTCACGATTGGGTGGCGAGACTCTTTGTTGTCGATCGAGTTTGTCTACGGCATCTAAGTTCAGAAGTGTTTCGAGCGATGCGACGACGGCGATCGTGATCGCGCCGGTGTATACCGATAGACTCAGGATTTGAGTAAAATCCGGTGTGCGAATCAAGCTCGCAAGCTCTCCGATACTCCCAGAGCTAGGTACATCCACCAACTGTTTCGGTGTAATTAACCAATCGCCTCCGAGCGGGCTCAGTATCTGGCAAAGCAGAGCACCGAGAATAACAATCACGAGGGGCGCGGGGATGAGGGACTTCTTCAACGCTGGTATGTGATCCCATACGTAAAGCAATGCCAGCGAGAATACTCCGATCGAAATCGCACCCCAATGTAAACCACCTTCGAAGGATACGATTTCTCTCATGTCTCGAATAAAACTGAAGAGGATATCACCTATTTCGTGCGAATGATCGGCGGGTCCCGTCGGATGCTTCTCCATATCGTTCATCGAATCGGTGCGATGGAAGGCGAGTTCCATGTCCTTTGAATACCCCAGCAGCAACGGTAGCTGTTTGAAGATCAGGATCACGCCGATTGCGGCGAGAAGCCCTTTGATCACACTCGATGGAAAAAAGGCAGAGAGAGCACCGGCCCGCAATAGCCCGAAACAGATCTGCACAGCACCACCCAATACGAGCGCTAGCAAAAACGTTTCATAGGTTTGCAGGTTTGCGATTTGAGCCGCAACGATAGCCGTCAAGCCTGCAGCAGGGCCTGAGACGCTGGTGTGTGAGCCGCTGACTAGCCCGACAACAATGCCCCCCACGATACCAGAAATCAAACCAGCGATTGGTTCCGCATCCGATGCAATCGCGATACCCATGCAAAGCGGCAGTGCTACTAAAAAAACGATAATGCCTGATAGGAAGTCCTTCGCGATCGTCTTCGGGGTGAGATTGAATTCATTCGCAATTTTCATGTATCGTTTTCAAAATACGAATCAAAAAGAACGCCAGGACTTGCAGCCAGCAACGGGTGTGAATCGATGGTTATCCATATCGCGTCTCGAGCAATTCTATCACTTGTTGAATCTCTGCAGGGATAGGGAGCTGTTTACCATTCAGGGATTGACTGAACGAGCCATGCAATTGATTGCAATTCGTCTCTCGAAGAATGGCTTCAGCATTGCAGGGGCGGATACCCCCCGCCGGCAGAATTTCGATGCCATTCGTTGAATTTTGATTCCATAGCCGGAGATTTTCGAGCCCATCGATGGCATTCACAGGTCCACCACTCGTAAGGATTCTGCGGTATCCGAGTTGCTTCAAACGCACAAGAGCTTCCCATTGCCCCTGAACACCATCAAAAACGCGATGGACAACCAGCTCCATCGAACCGCAGGCGTCCGCGATTTGCTCCAGAAAATCCCAGTGAAGCGAGTTTGTCGAGTCGCTCGCGCCGACGGCCAGTCCCACGACACCGGTGTCCTTCATCTGGATTGCCGATGCCCTCATCGTTTCCAGTTCAGCAGTAGTGTATTGGAAGTCTCCCGATTTGCACCGAATAAGAGCAATGACCGGCAGCTTTGCATTGCGACAGACATCAGTGACCAATTCCATAGATGGTGTCAGGCCGCCGACTTCTAATAGTCGGCTGATTTCGATTCGAGTCGCTCCGGCTGCTTCCGCAATCAACGCACCTTCTAGACTATCGACACATACTTCCAAGTGAAATTGTTTCATCGCGAATATCCTTTGTGAAAAGTCACAAGCAGCCCTGGCAGAATACATCGGTAAGGGGCAAAAAGTCGTCTACAGGTTCTTTCCCACAATACTTTCTTTATCGATTTTCATTGCACTCAATTCGCTTTAAAGCTAAAACAGCGGTTGATAAATTTCCTTTGATCGTATTCGCTTTATTTTTTGAATGTTTACTATGTTTCGTCACTCTGATTCAAAACGTTACTGGAGTTCAAGGCGAGGGTTTACCTTGGTCGAGCTGCTAGTGGTTATTGCCATTATTGGGATATTGGTCGGGCTGTTGTTGCCTGCAGTGCAGGCTGCGCGGGAAGCGGCTAGGAGAATGCAGTGTAGCAATAACTTGAAACAACACGGTTTGGCGTTGTTGAATTACGAGTCTACTCATAAGCGTTTTCCGGCTGGTTACACCGATTATTTCAATTCCAACCCTGTAGGACGGGATGGTGGCTGGAGTTGGATGTCCGCGATTCTGCCATTCATGGAACAGAACGCCCTCTTCCAATCATTAGATTTCAATTGGGCTCCTTACGGTACACCAGGAACCGTTTCTGATGCTGCCGGAAGAAACAACGCTGCGGTTGCGGTGCCCTTACCCATGTTTCGATGCCCATCGGATATTGCACCACCAACTCGTGCGATCAATGCAGGCAATCCCGGTGGAACCGGGACTATCGCCGTAACAAGCTACTGCGCAGTGCTTGGTCCATTCGATGGTGAACGATGTCAGAATATCGGAGGATTGATGCAGCCCGCCACACGCAATATTGGTGTTTTCGTCGTAAATGTACAACGCAAGATTGGCGACTTGACCGATGGCACGTCGAATGTCTTCATGGTAGGTGAGGTTTCTTGGCGGCCACTCGTGAATGGAGATGGTTCGGATCGGCAATTCGTCCTTGGTAGCGTTATTACCTCCGGTGCAGTGAATTGTAATAACGGCAGTGCTGGCACAAATGGAGCATTCCTTCACTTACGGGCAACCCGCAAGAAATTGAATGGTCCGATCATTGGCGGCGACAAGCATGCAGCGTTTCACAGCTATCACACGGGAGGGGCACAATTCTTGTCGGGAGACGGTTCCGTTCGATTCGTCAGTGAAAACATCGAACATACGAATACGAATTTTGACAACACTAACTTGAATGGTCCTTATGGGCTCTATCAGCGATTGGGTGGAATGAACGACGGGCAAGTTATCTCTGGCGATTTCTAGATCAATACGATAGTGAAACGAATAATGCAAATGATGCGAAAATGGACGATGTTGAGCGCTGCAGCTGTCTCGCTAAGCATTTTAGGATGCAGCGATGGTCCGCCGCTCGGCACAGTTGAAGGAGATCTGACCGTCGACGGAAAACCTGTAGGCAAAGTTACATTGACCTTTTCTCCTACGACTCCAGGAGGTTCTGTCTCGTATGGAAAGACGGACAACAAAGGTCATTACACCCTTATGTTTACCGATACAAAAGCTGGCGCGATGCTCGGCCCTCACAAAGTGACTTTGGAGCAAACTCGAATCTCCAAAGGGGAACTCGCCGAGATGAAAGCGGAGGGACAGGATGTACCTGATGAATTCGTTCCCCTGCCGAAATCCGCGTTGAAAGATGGCTTGACCGCAGAAGTGAAAAAAGGCCACAACACGATCAGCTTCGAATTGAAGAGCAAATAGTCGATCCGCTAGCTGGATGTGGTTGCTGTAGCGAGGGAATTTCCTTAGTGTGACGGGTGTCTGTTTGGTATGCTTTGTTGTTTTGCCAAACAGTTGTTGCCCACAACAACCAGGTTCCCTCGACAGGTTTTTTCGCATGGTTGCAATCGTTTTTCTACGAAAGTTCCTTTTCGCATGGATTGCGATTGCTTTCATACTCCAGGTTTCCGAGACATCGGCCCAATCCCCTGATCAACGGTATCAACTGGGGCGACGATTAACCCGTTTCGAACAACAATGGCAACTGGCTGACAATACGACGCGTGCTCGCACAACGTCGGCGATGCAATCGGCAGTTAGCAGTTTTTTTTCCTTGCAATTGGATGTAGCGACTTCCAAACTCGATGAAGCTTGGCTTATCGCGCTCGGTACAGACCGCGAGCTACTCCAAGAGCGCGTTTCCGACACTTCGTGGTTCGTTCGAACCAGCCCGCTCCTTCAAGATTCGAAAGCAACTACTAGACACTTCAGGTTGGAACGAGTGCCAAAGCAACAGAACACTGAGTTACCAGACGGTGCCGTTCCGAAGGGTGGACTGACGTTGAGAATCGAGATTCTCAACGCAGATGACAATTCGGTTTGCGAGGAACAACGAGTAGTTGAAGCTTCGCAGTTGTCTTGGGAGTGGACCACCGGTCCGCTGGCCGAAGGGGACTATCGAGTCCATGCAACGCTACAACAAGAAGGAAAAGCAATCGACATCATTGCTAATCGTTTTTCTGTGATCGCGGAATCGGACACGCGACTGGCCGCCATTCGCAATCCGAAAGATACCCCTCGTATTGCTGTTGCGGATACGAAAAGCCTAACTCGCCACGCGATCATGAAGATGATCTCCACGGGGGACGCCAATCGGATTGCAGAGTCAGATATGCCATTCCATACGCTACTACAAGATTACGAGTTCCTGACAGACGATAGTCACTCGATCCGAGAGTTGCTTGCGCAACGATCGAAGAGTTCTTATTGGCTACAACTCGGGCGAGGCAAGAGCAAACAGTATGTTCGATTTCAATCTCCCAATCCACTTACCGTTGGACCACTCGTTGTGGCGTATCATGGCGCGGGTGGTAGTGAGAACATGTTCTTTGAGTCCTATGGAGCAGGTGGACTTATTGATCTATGCATGCGGAATGGTTGGTTGGTGGTTTCTCCTCGTCAGACGCTGCTGGGAACAGGAATGGAGCTGGATGCGTTGCTCGACGAACTGCAGGAGCATCTTCCATTCGATCCGTCGCGAGTGTTCGTCGTTGGCCATTCGATGGGAGCTGCCCAAGCGATTGCGCAAGTGTCCAAGCATGCGGACCGAGTGCGGGCTGTTGCTGCGATCGGTGGCGGCGGTTCTCCCACGAAGACAGACGCGTTGACTAAGTTACCGTTCTTCGTCGCTGCTGGTGAAAAGGACTTCGGTTTGCCAAGAGCCAAAGCACTTGCCGCTACCTTAAAGAACTACGGAGCGAAGGTAGACTTTGAAGAAGTGAAGGATGTGGAGCACATGGTGATTGTTCAAGCGGTCTTGAGCGAGATCGAACAATTCTTCAAGCAACATTCCAACTGACTCGCAACTACGAAAATACATTTGCTAAACTAACCTGACATCGATCAAGCACGACACCTTCGTTCGACTCCCTCCACTTCCCTCTCCTTCCTGCCTCGAGCTGCCACATGAAAAAAATAACGCATTCCTTCTTCAGCAAATCGCGATTCCGATCGATGTTGATCCTTGGACTCGTCGGAATTTCCAATATCACTGCCGTGCGAGCCGATGGGCCAGGCGAAGTTCAAGACGGATTGCAAGTAAGCGAATCCGACTGGCCTTGGTGGCGAGGTCCACATCGGAACGGCGAAGCCGCACGTAACCAAACACCACCCGTCGCTTGGGATGACGCAAAGAATGTTGCATGGAAGACCGCCATCCCAGGGCGTGGTTATGGTTCGGTCTGTTTGCATGGCGACAAAGTATTCTTGGTAACCTCCGACGAGTCGACAGGTTCGCAATCCGTTCTTTGCTTGGATCGACAAACGGGCAAAGTTTTATGGACGAAAGTCGTCCATGCGCAGGGAGGAATGCGGAAGAACGCAAAGTCAACCTCCGCATCCAGCACACCGGCCTGCGATGGTTCAAACCTCGTTGTTTGCTTTCCGAATCAAGATGGGTTGTGGGTTAGCGCACTTGATCTCAAAGGCTCCATCGTTTGGCAAAAGAAGATCAGTGCGTATGTCGAACACCAAGGATTTGGTTCCTCGCCAGCGCTTTATCAATCGTTAGTGATCGCGTCTTCCGACAACAAAGCAGGAGGGGTCATCGTTGGGTTGGACCGAAAAACGGGTGAGACGGTCTGGCAACACGATCGACCAAAATTACCGAATTACCCGTCCCCTATCTTGATTCATGCGTTTGGTAAGGACCAGGTGATCATGACCGGTTGCGACTTGGTTACAAGCCTCGACCCGATGACCGGCAAAAGCAATTGGCAAACCGCTGGCGCTACAACGGAATGCGTGACCTCGACGCTAACGGATGGCGAACGCATATTCACAAGTGGTGGTTATCCTCGCAATCACATGTCCGCTGTTGCTGCGGATGGTTCGTCCAAGCTCGTTTGGGAGAACGATGTTCGACTCTACGTGCCCTCACCGCTGTTCCGTAATGGAACGTTGTATGCTGTTCTTGACGCTGGTATCGCGGCCGCATGGGAATCCGCCACGGGCAAAGAGCTCTGGAGGCAGAGATTGGGTGGCACCTTTTCTTCTTCTCCGGTTTTGGTAGGTGATAATATCTACGCAACCAATGAAAGTGGCGAGACCTTCATTTACAAGGCAGACCGAAAGGGTTACCAACTCGTTGGGAAAAATCAACTTGGGAGCGAAGTCTTGGCAACTCCTGTCATTTGCAACAGCAAGATCTACTATCGATGTTCAAGCGAAGTCGATGGCAAGAGGCAAGAGTTTCTCTATTGCCTCGCATCGGAGACAAATCAGTAGCGATTGTTCGAATTCGAAGTGCGAATCAGCGAAGTTACATCAACTTTAACTTCGCTCCAATGTCGGGATGTTTTGCTACGACGTCGTTTTATTTCTTATTTGCTTTTTCGCGTAGTTCCTCGGTTGCGTACTTCGGTTTCACTGGGGCTGGTGCTTTGGCGACTTCTTCCTGAAGCACCTTGACGGCAGTCTCCAATTGGCGATCAATTCCGGCCGGCATTTCACCCGGTTTTGGCCACACAACAATGTCGGGTATTGCTCCGTGAAGCTCCATGTCTTCTCCAGTCTTGATAGAGAACCAACCACGGAAGGGAGCTCGCAAAACACCGACATCATTCACTCTCGCTACTCCGGTGCTGACAACGCCGCCCGCTGTTTGCACTCCGATGAGTTTGCCTCGTCCCAAGGCTTTGATCGCGTGGCTGAAGATCTCGGCGTTGCTATAGCTGTTTTGGTTGCACAATACGACGATCGGTTTTGACCATGTCGCATAAATCATTCGGTCATG
>Ga0209985_10002569_pt1 | contig 16247 bp, 13 predicted proteins | sample NOAtaG_FD_187305 | JGI IMG/M metagenome (GOLD analysis project Ga0209985, IMG submission 187305) | Freshwater lake microbial communities from Lake Erie, under a cyanobacterial bloom - NOAA_Erie_Diel6S_1000h metaG (SPAdes) (version 2) | ecosystem: Environmental > Aquatic > Freshwater > Lake ...
TGGCTCGCCGCGCCGGCACGGAGCCCCGCCAGCGGTGCCGCGTCAAGCGCCGCGCGGCGCCAGGTCTGCACCTGCCTGAACGTCAGCGAGGAGCGCATCGTGCAATGGCTGGCGGCTCACCCCGGGCCCGCTGCAGCGCGCTATGCCGGCCTGCAGGCCGCTCTGCAGTGCGGCACCCAGTGCGGCTCCTGCACGACCGAGTTGAGGCGCTACGTGGCGGCGGCCCCCGAAGCCCTGGCACCCGTGTCGCCGGCATGACGCCATGGGAACGCTGGCCACCTTCATCAAGACTGCCGGCCGCGGTGCGGCAGGCTCACGCGCGCTGACGCGCGAGCAGGCGCGTCAAGCGTTTGCCGCGATGCTCGACGGCGACGCCAGCGCGGCCGAGATCGGCGCCTTCACGATGGCCATGCGCATGAAAGGCGAGTCGGTGGACGAACTCGCGGGGTTCCTGGACGCGACCCAGGCGCGCTGCAGGCGCATCGCGGCCTCGTCACCCGTTGTCGTGCTGCCGTCGTGCAATGGGGCCCGCCGCTTGCCTCACCTGACGCCGCTGCTGGCCCTGCTGCTCGCCCGCGAAGGCGTCAACGTGCTGGTGCACAGCCCGCGGCCGAACGCCGATGAAGAGTCTCGTCGGCTCACCACCCCGGCGCTCCTGGCCGCACTGGGCCTGTCCGAAGCCGAGTCGGAGGCCGCCGTCCTGAGCTGCTGGGCCCGCTGCGAACCCGCCTTCGTTTCAACGGCCTGGCTCTGCCCGCCGCTGCAGACGCTGCTGGACCTGCGCTGGCAGATCGGCGTGCGCGGGCCGGCGCATACCGTGGCCAAGATGCTCGCCCCGGTGGCCGGCGTCCCGGCCTTGCGGGTGGTCAACCACACCCACCCCGAGTTCGGCGCGCTGATGCGGTCCTGGGCCGAACGCGATGGCGTCGATGCCCTGCTGCTGCGGGGTCTGGAAGGCGAGCCCGTCGCCGACCCGCGCCGGCAAGGCGAACTCGTGCTGTTGCTCGGCGGCCGTGCTGTTGCCGATCTGACCGTGGCGGCTGAAGACGCCGTCCCTGGCGCTGGCCTGGAGTTGCCGCTGCTTGAAAACGCTGCGGGTCCCGATCCGCAACCCAGCGCGCGCTGGACCCGCGACGTCCTGGCCGGCCACCGCCCATTGCCTCGGCCGATGGCCCGCCAGGTACAGGCCCTGGCTGCCGCCGTGACGCGGCTGCGCACGACGATGCCCGCCGCGTCCGGCACCGGGCGCTCACTGCAAACCGCATGAACGCGCGACCAGACACCTCCCGCAAAGGCCACTGCGCCCTTGTCGGCGCGGGTCCGGGCGACCCGGAATGGTTGACGCTGAAGGCGGTGCGACTGTTGCAGCAGGCCACGCTGCTGCTGGTCGACGATCTGGTGGGCGACGCCATCGTCGCACTCGCCCTTCAAGGTCGCCCGACCGGCTCGCCAACGCCACGGGTGGTCAATGTCGGCAAGCGCGGCGGCTGCCGCAGCACGCCGCAAGCCTTCATCGAGCGGCTGATGGTGGCTGAAGCGCTGGCCGGCGAGCGTGTCGTACGCGTCAAGGGCGGCGACCCGTTCGTCTTCGGCCGTGGGGGCGAGGAGGTGCAGGCCTTGCGCCGCCACGGCATCGAGGTCGATGTGGCGCATGGCATCACTTCCGGACTGGCGGCGGCGTCGGCGCTCGGCGTGCCCTGGACGCATCGCGACCACGCCCATGGCACGATCATCGTCACCGGCCATGCCCGCGACGACGGCCGACCGGCCGGCGGCCCGGCCCCGGGCCCGGACTGGGCGACCCTGGGTGCCGCAGCGGCCACGGGCCTGACACTGGTGGTCTACATGGGCATGGCCGCCCTGGACGGGATTGCCGCCGGCCTGGCCTTGACGCTGCCGGGCGACACTCCGGCTGCAGCGGTGATGAATGCCGGTCGGACCGACGCGCGGGCCGTGATCGCGACGCTGGCCACGCTGGTCTCTGCCGTCCGCGAGGCCGGGCTGGCCAGTCCGGCCATCCTCATCATCGGCTCCGTACTGCGTGAAGCCGATCAGAACGCCGTGCGCGAACTTGCCTTGGGCTATACTCGCGGGCTTTGCCAAGAGGGCTTGGCCAGCCCTCCACCCCAAGGGACAGGCACCCGAGCTGCCCGCAGCCACCGAAGCGCCACCCTGCAATCCCGTCCACCCACCGGCCGCACCACCGCAAGATCCGCATGACCACCATCCGCGTCAAAGAAAACGAGCCGTTCGACGTCGCCCTGCGCCGCTTCAAGCGCGCCATCGAGAAGATCGGCCTGCTGACCGAGCTGCGTGCCCGCGAGTTCTACGAGAAGCCCACGTCCGAGCGCAAGCGCAAGAAGGCCGCGGCCGTCAAGCGCCACTACAAGCGCGTGCGCAGCATGCAGCTGCCCAAGAAGATGTACTGAAGCGGCCAGGATGGCGCGCCGTGCTCGGCGCGCCCAGGCCTGCGAATCCTGAGCCCGCGCCGGCCTGCCGCCGCGGGCTCTTGTCGTTTTCGAGGATCGAAAGGACCCGACCCCATGAGCACGCTGAAGGATCGAATCGTCGAGGACATGAAGTCCGCCATGCGGGCCAAGGAGGCGGACCGCCTGTCGACCATCCGCATGCTGCTGGCGGCAATCAAGCAGCGCGAAGTCGACGAGCGGATCGAGCTCGATGACAACGCCGTCGTCGCCATCGCCGACAAGCTGATCAAACAGCGCAAAGACTCCGTGAGCGCCTTCGAACAGGGCGGGCGTCACGACCTGGCCGCCAAGGAGTCGGCGGAGATCGCCGTGCTTCAGGCCTATCTGCCGCAACGCCTTTCGGCCGAAGCCGTCGACACCGCGGTGCTGGCCCTGGTGGCGCGCCTGGGCGCCGCCAGCCCCGGCGACATGGGACGCGTCATGGCCGCAGCCAAGGCCGAGCTGGGTGGCCAGGCCGAAATGGCGCTCGTCTCCGCCGCGGTCAAGAAGGCGCTGGCACGCTGATCGCTTGCCCTTCGGCCCACCCCACCACTTTTGGCACCCCGATGAGCCTGCCCCTTCGCCAGATCGCGCCCGACTTCTTCGTCGCCCCGCAACTCGGCCCGGCGCACATGGCGCTGGCGGCGGAGATGGGCTTCAAGACCGTCCTCAACAACCGCCCTGACCACGAGCACGGTCCTGGCCAGCCGACGAATGCCGAGGTGGAAGCCGCCGCCCTGGCGGCCGGCCTGAGCTATCACTTCCTGCCCACCGATGGCAGTGCCTCCAACCCGGCGCACATCGCCGCGCTTGCGGCCTTGCTGCCCAGCCTGCAGGGCCCGGTTCTCGCGTTCTGTCGCAGCGGCAACCGCTCGGCAGGCCTGTACCTGCGCGCCACGCAACAGGTCTGAGCGCCCCGCACGGCAACGGTGCAGGGGTAAGTACGGGGGCGTCGTTCAGCGGGTTTTCAGTGCCGGACGCCTAGATTCGCATCTCTAGAATTTGCCGCAGGCCGACCATGGTCTTGCTTCCATGGCGGCGGGCAACACAACAGGAGACGCAGTCCATGGGCGGTTTGCTCAAGCTCTCGAACGTCATCGATCGCATCAATCTGGCGATCGGGCAGTTGACGATGTGGCTGGTGCTGGCCGCGGTCGTCATCAGCTCGGGCAACGCCATCATGCGCAAGGCCTTCGACATGGGATCGAATGCCTGGCTCGAGATCCAGTGGTACCTGTTCTCGGCCGTGTTCATGCTCGGAGCGGGCTACGTCTGGCTGAAAAACGGCCATGTGCGCATCGACTTCATCTCGAGCAAGCTCAGCAAGCGCACCAACACCATCATCGACATCCTGGGCATGCTCGTGTTCACGGTGCCGCTGTCGATCATCCTGGTCTGGTTGTCGTGGCCGGTGTTCGAGCGCGCCTGGGTGTCGGGTGAGGTCAGCCAGAACGCCGGCGGCCTGATCCGCTGGCCGGTGCTGCTGCTGATCCCGGTGGGGTTTGCGATCCTGACCGCGCAATGCGTCTCCGAATTGATCAAGCGATTCGCGTACCTGAAGGGCGTGCTGCCCGAGCCGTTCACGGTTGAAAACGAAAAGAGCGACGAGGAACTGCTGCTCGAAGAGCTGCAGGCCAAGGCCGAGGCCGAGGATGCGGCCCGCGCCGCTGCACTGCGCGCCGCACGAGAGGTGAAGTGAGATGATGCAGTTCGTCGCCCAGAATTTCGTCCCGCTGCTGTTCTGCGGGTTGCTGTTCTTCCTGCTCACCGGCATTCCGGTGGCCTTCGGTCTGGCCGCCACCGGCCTGCTGTTCGGCTTCGTCGGCATCGAGGCCGGGCTGTTCCCGCCGAACATGTTCCAGGCGTTGCCTTTGCGCGTGTTCGGCATCATGCAGAACGACACGCTGCTGGCGATCCCGTTCTTCACCTTCATGGGGATCATCCTCGAGCGATCCGGCATGGCCGAGGACCTGCTCGAGACCGTGGGCCAGGTCTTCGGTCCTCTGCGCGGCGGCCTGGCCGTCGCGGTGATCCTGGTCGGCGCCCTGCTTGCGGCGACCACCGGCGTCGTTGCGGCGGCCGTCATCAGCATGGGCCTGATCTCGCTGCCGATCATGCTGCGCTACGGCTACAACCGCACCATCGCCACCGGCACCATCACCGCCAGCGGCACGCTCGCGCAGGCGATCCCGCCGTCGCTGGTGCTGATCGTCCTGGCCGACCAGCTCGGCCGCTCGGTCGGCGACATGTACGCCGGTGCGCTGATCCCGGGCCTGCTGCTGGTGGCCTGCTACCTGGCCTTCATCGCCGGCGTGGCCATCGTCAAGCCCAAGTGGGTTCCGGCATTGCCCGCCGAAGCCCGCATCTACCGTGAGAAGTCCGGTGCCTCCGGCCACGTCAGCCTGCTCGCGCTGCTGGCGATCTGCGGTGCCGTGGGCATTGCCTGGTCACGCGTGCACCCCGGCCTGATGAGCGCGTGGCTGGAGCGCACGACACCCACGCCGGGCGACGAGGTCTTCATCCTGTCGATGACGGTGGCGTCGTTGCTGGCGCTGGTCCTGGCGCTCGGCGACAAGCTGCTCAAGCTGAACCTGCTGTCGCGTCTGGCGCAGCAGGTGACCTTCGTGCTGATCCCGCCGCTGGTGCTGATCTTCCTCGTGCTCGGCACCATCTTCCTCGGGGTCGCGACACCGACCGAAGGCGGCGCCATGGGTGCCGTCGGCGCACTGATCATGGCCTTCGCGCGCCGCAGGCTGGACTTCAAGCTGATGCGCCAGGCCCTGGACAGCACGGCCAAGCTGTCGGTGTTCGTGCTCTTCATCCTGATCGGCTCGACCGTCTTCAGCTTCACCTTCAACGCCGCCGACGGCCACATCTGGGTCGAGCACCTGTTCGACGGCCTGCCCGGCGGCGAGATGGGCTTCCTGCTCGTCGTGAACATCCTGGTCTTCGTGCTCGGCATGTTCATCGACTTCTTCGAGATCGCCTTCATCGTCGTGCCGATGCTGGCGCCGGTGGCCGACAAGATGGGCATCGACCTGATCTGGTTCGGCGTCATCCTGGCAATGAACCTGCAGACCAGCTTCCTGACGCCGCCGTTCGGCTTTGCGCTGTTCTACCTGCGCAGCGTCGCGGCCAAGAAGGACTACAAGGACCGCGTCACTGGCGAACTGATCCCTGCCGTGACCACGGCGCAGATCTACAAGGGTTCGATCGCCTTCATCTGCATCCAGCTGTTCATGGTCCTCATGGTCGTGCTGAACCCGGGCCTGGTCAGCGACAACCTCGACAAGAACACGACCAACATCGACGCCGATGCCGCGCTTGAAAAGCTCAACGCCGGGCGCCAGGCCCTGCAGGACATGAGCCCGGGCGCTGCCGCCTCGGCGGCCGAAGAAGACGACCCGATGAAGCGCATGCTCGAGCAGATGAAGGACGAGCCGAAGAAGTAGCGGCCCGCGCGGATCACGGTGCGCCGTTCAGCGCATCGTGATCCAGTGCACCTCGAGCCAGTTGTCGGCGCGGTGCACCACGTCCACGTTCTTGCGCGCGGCCCAGGGGATGACCTGGCGGTGCAGCGGAAGGTGATGCACCTGCGATGCAAATTCGCGCAGCGCGGCCTTGACCAGTTCTTCGCGCTTCTTCGGGTCCGCCTCGCCTGACGAGGCAATGGCCAGCTGCTCGAACTTGTCGTTCTTGACGCGGCCCCAGTTGAAGATGCCGACACCGCCCGGCGCCGGGAACCGCATCACCGGCACGAAGGTGGTTTCGGCATCGGTGACGGCACCGCCCCAGCCGAGCATGTACATCGAGGTGTCGAGCTTCTCGCCCTTCGGGAAGTAGGTCGCCCGCGGCATCGCGTTGACGCGCACCTTGACCTTCAGCTGCGCCCACATCGCGGCCAGCGCGATGCAGATCTCCTCGTCGTTGATGTAGCGGTTGTTCGGGCAGTCCAGCGTCACCTCGAAGCCGTCGCCATAGCCCGCGGCGGCCATCAGCGCGCGCGCCTTGGCCAGGTCGAACGGCAGCCGGGCTTCGATCTGCGGGTCGTTGTAGGCGCCCAGCGGGCTCGGCGTCAGGCCACCGGTCGGAAACGACTGCCCGTTCATCAGCTTGGTCTTCAAGGTCTCGATGTCGACCGCGTGGTAGAGCGCCTGGCGGACACGCAGATCCTTGAACGGGTTCCTGCCCTTGACGCTGCTGTACAGCAGCTCGTCGCGGTGCTGGTCCATGCCGATGAAGACGATGCGGTTCTCCGGTCCGTCGACGATCTTCACGCCCTCGGTGTTGCGCAGCCGGGCCACGTCGCGCGGGGCCGGGTCGAGCACGAAGTCGACCTCGCCCGAGACCAGGGCCGCCAGCCGCGTCGCGTCGTTGGCGATCTGGGTGTAGACGATCTCGTCGACATTGCCTTCGTGCTTGCCCCACCACGCCGGGTTGCGCTTGTAGACCGTCCGGATGCCGGGCTGGCGGTTCGCGAGCAGGTAGGGGCCGGTGCCGTTGGCATTGAAGCCGGCGAAGCTCTCTTCCTTGTTCTTGAAGTCCAGCGGACGTGTCACCCTGTTCTTCTCGCACCAGGCCCGGCTCATGATCCAAAGCGGCGCGGCGATGTGCTCGAGGAAGATCGGGTTGACCTTGGCCAGGCGGAACTCGACCGTCTCGCGGTCGATCGCGACCGGCGTACCGACGGCATTGGCATACACCGCGATGTTGCTCGTCGGCTCCTTGGCGCGCTGGATCGAGAACACCACGTCGTCCACCGTCATCGGGCTGCCGTCGTGGAACCTGACACCCTGCCGGATCTTGAAGCGCCAGGTCAGCGGCCCGGTCTGCTGCCAACTCGTCGCGAGCGCCGGCACCAGATTCAGCTTCTTGTCGCGCGCGACCAGGCCTTCGTAGACCTGGCCGTTCATCATGTTCGTCATGGACTCGTTCTGCGAGTGCGGGTCCATGGTCTGCGGGTCGCCGGCGCTGGCCCAGCGGAAGGTCTTGCCTTGTGCTTGGGCGCCGGCCACGGCGCCAGCCAGCACGGCCGCAAGGGCCCAGATCGCAACAAGTCGTTTCATGGTCGTGGGGCCGGCGAGGGGCTCGCGCAGCGGCAGTTGAACGAGGCGGCCGAGTGTAGGAGCGAGCCCGGAGTCGCGGCCTGAGGCGCACTCGCCTCCTTCGTCTGCACACCCCGCGAATGCTGGAGTTCCACCCCCCACGGAGGGTCACGCGCCGGGCGCCAGCGGCCTAGCCTGCTTGCATCCCAACGCCGCTGGAGACCCACCATGCGAACCCCGAACCGAATCCGTCCCGTGCTGGCGCCCCTCGCGGCCGCAGCGATCCTGGCGGTCGCCGCGCCGATGCCGGCGATCGCCAACGTCACCGTCGAACTCGTCGACTCCGGCCAGCGCACGACCACGGTCCGCATCCGGGTCGGCACCCCGACGCTGACGACGGTGGACACGCCGGCCGGGCAGTTCCAGCGCTTCAGCGCCCTCAACAACGGCGGCGTTCGCGCCGGTGACGGGGCCGTGAACCAGCCCGAGTTGCCGATCGCGGGATTTCCGATCGCGCTGCCGCTCGAGCAAGTCGATGCGCCGCAGATCAACGTTCAGCCCGAAGGCACCGTGCGTTTCATGAACGCCCGGCTGTACCCCGTTCAGCCGGGCGAGGAGGCCAATGCCGAGGACCGACGCCGGGCGCCGTTCACCTTCGTCCAGCGCCTCTATGACATCGGAGGAGCCAACCCCGGAGCGCCGCTGGACCGGGTGCCGATGTTCAAGGGCGACGCGAACCTCGAGACGCTGCGCTTCATGCCCTATGGCTACACGCCGGCCAACGGCCTGCTGACCTGGCACGACAGCTATCTGATCACGATCACGCATGCCGCAGGCGACTGCTTTGCCGTCGACCGCAACAGCGACCGCCGGATCGTGATGGACGGCGTCGACCGCGCCCTGGAGTCATTGCACCGCGCGACGGCAACGCGCTTTGCGATCAACCAGGCTGCGCTGCAACGGACCTGCGGCGACCTGGGCTTGACACCGACACTGAGCGGTGCGCGCTTCGTGATCGTGACCCACCCCGACTTCGTCGCCGCCGCCAACACACTGGCGGCGCACAAGGAGGCGATGGGGATCACGACCCGGGTCGTGCGCACCGACGACATCGCCGGGCCGGCGGCCACGCTCACCGCCACGGCCATCCGCAACTGGCTGCGCAACTACCGCAACAACAGCATCGTCAAGCCCAAATGGGTGCTGCTGATGGGCGACACCGAGAAGATCCCCACGCACTACGACAGCCAGCACTCGGGCGGCACGAGCTGGAACGCCGGCGACATCTACTTCGGCCAGATCAGCACGGTCACCAGCCCGACCGCGGTCCCGGTGGTCGGTGTGGGTCGTTTTCCGGTCGACACGCTGACGCAGGCCAACACCATCGTCAACAAGACGATCGCGTTCGAGCTCAACCCGCCACGCGGGCCTGGATCTGCGAACTTCTACAACCGGCTGACCTTCGCGGCCTTCTTCGAGTTCGACCCGGATGTCTTCAATGACCGTCGACAGGACAGCCGCTGGTTCGTCGAAAACGCCGAGATCGTGCGCAACCATGCGCTGAGCAAGGGCCAGAGCGTCGAGCGCATCTACAAGGCGTTTGCGGCCGACGACCCGCGATGGTTCCGCAGCGGCGCGCCCTACCCCGCGGCGCTGCGCAAGCCCGGCTTCGCCTGGGACGGCAGCACGGCCGACGTGATCAATGCCTTCAACGCCGGCACCTCGCTGTTCTTCCACCGCGACCACGGCAGCAAGAACGGTTGGGGAGATCCGCTGTTCCAGACCTTCGATCTGAACTCGGTCTCGGTGCCCGGGACCCGCTACCCGGTGGTGTTCAGCATCAACTGCGCCAGTGGCCTGTTCGACAACGAAACCGTCAACGCCCACGCCGCCGGCCAGGGGCTGGCGGGGCTCAACGTCGAGGTTGGGACCACCTACTGGGCCGAGGCCTTCATCCGCAAGGCCGACGGTGCGCTGGCCATCATCGGCGACACCCGCAACAGCAAGACGGTGGACAACACCATCCTCGCGTTCGGCCTGTTCGACGCCATCTACCCTGGCCTGGCACCGTCCTTCGGCCCGAGCACCAAGATCCGCCGCATGGGCGACGTGCTGAACCACGGCTTCGCCTACCTGGCGGCAGTGGCTGCCGGCACCACGCCCAACCTGCACCCCAGCGACCAGGGCGCAGTCGTGAACGTGAATGGCCTGCGCCAGCAGATGAACATCTACAGCCTGTTCGGCGATCCGACGGTCAAGCTGCGCACGGGCGAACCGACGGTATTGACGCTGTCGAGCATGAGGCAGGTCGCCAACCTGGTCGAGATCGCGATCACGGCGACGCCCTGTGCCCAGTGCCCCGAGCCCGAGGTGCCGGACTTCATCCCGGTGATCGTCATCGATCCGCTGTCCGGTCGGGTTCTCGGCCGCAACGTCCTCGACCGCACCGGCCGCACGCAGGTGGACATCGGCAACTTCCGCGGCCGCTTCGTGGTGCGCGTGAGTTCGCCCGATGGCACCACGATCCAGGCGAGCAACGACGAGACCGACACCGACCGCGACGGTGTGCCCGACAGCAGCGACAACTGCACGGCCGTCGCCAACGGCGACCAGAAGGACAGCGACAGCGACGGCTACGGCGACGCCTGCGATGCCGACGCGAACAACGACGGCATCGTCAACAGCATCGACCAGGCCCAGGTGCGCATCGCCTTCGGCAGTCGCACGCCGACACGGGCCGACCTCAACGGCGATGGCGTTGTCAACGCGCTCGACCTGGCGCTGGTGCGCCGGCTGTTCTCCACCCGCCCCGGGCCGTCGGCCTGGCACCGCTGAACCCTGTGAAACCCGCCCCCACCCAGAAGGAGTCGAACATGAACCGATTTGCACTGTCCCTGATCGCCGCCGCGCTCGCATTCGGCACCGGGCTGACCGCCCACGCGGCCGCCACGATGCAGATGAGCACCACCAGCAACATCGTCGATGCCGGCGCCAGCTTCGAGGTCCTGGTCAGCGGCACCGGGTTTGCCGACCCGATGCTTGGCGGCGGCTTCATGCTCGCCTGGAACCCCGCGGTCCTGAACCTGGACAGCGTGACGATCAACTCGACCGTCTGGGAATTCGCACGGGGCGGCGGCGTGATCGACAACACCGCGGGGACGCTGTCGGACGCCTACTTCGCGAGCAACAAGGTGGTGCTGCCCCGGGGCGACTTTGCCGTCGGCACGCTGCGCTTCACGGCACGCGGTGTCGGCGACACGACCCTGGCGATGTCCGAATCGATGCTGTTCCCCTTCGTCAGCGAACCGGGCGACATCGTGCCGGTGGACTTCGGTCGGCTGGCGATCACAGTCGCCGTGCCGGAGCCTGGAACCTATGGCCTGATGGCCCTGGGTCTGCTGGGCATTGCCGGCGTCGCGAGCCGGCGCCGCTCGGCCTGATCCAGCATCAGCGCGGCAGAAGCTGCGGGTCCAGCCAGAGGTCATCGAGCCGACCGAACTGGTCGGCCCGGTCACCCTCGCGCGCGACGATCCGGTCGGAGCAGCCCGGCGCCGCAAGGTCCAGGCGCTGCGGAGGGATCCGCATCTCGCTCCTCAGCGAGTAGAAGACCTGAACCACCGGCGCAGTCAGGGCCTGCGGATTGGGCTCGGCCACGATGGCCAGGCGTTGCGACGCCAGGCGCACCACCGATCCCACCGGATAGATGCCCAGGCTCTGCACGAAGGCCGCGAAGATCCGCTTGTCGAAGTGGCCGGCCCAGCCCGCCATCCTGGCGATCGACTCCGCGGGATCCCAGCCGGCCTTGTAGGGCCGGTTGGAGGTGATCGCGTCGTAGACGTCACACACCGCGCCCATGCGCGCCAGCTCCGCGATCTGGTCCCCGGCCAAGCCGTGCGGATAGCCCGTGCCATCGACGCGCTCATGGTGGTGGAGCACCACGTCCAGCACCGGCTCGGCAAACGAGCCGCCGCCCTGCATCAGCAGGGCGTGGCCACGCTGGGGGTGCAGCTTCATCGTCTGGTACTCGTCCGTACTCAGCTTTCCGGGCTTGTTCAGCACCTCCAGCGGCATCTCCACCTTGCCGATGTCGTGCACCAGTCCGGCAACGCCGGCCATGCGGCAGGCCTCGTCGTCTTGGCCGAGCTGGCGCGCCAGCGACACCATCAACGCGCACACGGCCACCGAGTGCATGTAGGTGTAGTCGTCCTTGGTCTTCAGCCGCGCCAGGCTGACGATCGCCCCGGCGTTGCGTTGCACCGACCGCCGGATGTCGTCCACCAGCGGGAGGCATCCTTCAGCGTCCAGGCTGCGGCCCAGGCGAGCTTCGGCGAGCATCGACTTCACCGCCTCGCGGCCGCGACGAACGATGGCATGCGCCTCGGCCATCTCGGCCTTCATCGAACGGTCGGGCTCACCGGATGCCGCCGGACCGGCTGCCGCCGTGGCGACGGCCCTGGCCCCATGGACCGGAGCGGACGGCGCCGGGGGCATGTGGCGCGGATCCGGCAGGCCAAGGCCGGCCGAGGCCACATCGAGCCCAAGTGCCACGTCGATCCAGCACTCGCGCACGCCGCACTCGCGGATCGCACGCAGGTCGGCCGGGTCGGTGACGACAAAACGGCTGCGCCAGAACGGGTGCGAGATCCACGAGCCTTCGAGCGCATGCAGGTGCATGCCCAGGCGCAAATCGGAGGTGGAGATCTTCTTGAGCATGACGGACGCTCTCCGTTATCGGCCCCCCGTCGCCACGCTTGAGTTCATCGCGTCGGTCTCTTGCGGATACTGTGCCGCTGCAGCGGCATGGCGCTCCCGGACCTGACGGGCCAGTGCCACCGGGGCGAGCACGCGAACGTCGGCCCCGTGGCGCAGCAGGTCCATCACGAGTTCGGTCGGATCGGTGTACGGCAGCTCAAGCTGCCAGCGGCCGTCGGCCAGCCTCCGACCGCGCTGCTGCGGGTGCCACTGCTGGTGCGCGACCCAGCGTGCCGCCTGCGCGCTGAAGACCAGCCGCGCCCAGTGCGGTCGGGCCCCGGCAAAGGCGCCGTAACCGGCGTCCATCGCCGCTTCAACGTCGGCCAACGGGATCTCGCGCGCCGGCTCGGCCAGCAGCACCGCCTGCTCGATGGCGTCGAGCGAGAAGCGCAGCAGGCGGCAGCGGCTGTGGCACCAGGCGTCGAGGTACCAGGTGCCGCGGTCGTGCACCAGGCGCTGGGGCGAGACATCGCGCTCGGTCGCCTCGCCGCGATTGCGGCCCAGGTAGCGCAGGTGCAGGCGCCGCCGCTGCGCCAAGGCCTGGCCGACGCGCTCGAAGAAGCGCCCGGAGGCCAGACGCTTGCCGGTGCCGAGGATGCGCACGCGGTCGCGCCAGGAGGCCTCTGCACCCTGGCCGAGCAGCGATTCGATGCGCGCCAGCAGCGGCGCCAGGTGGCGGCTGATGACGCCCTCCCCGTCGAGCTCGCTGAGCAGCCGGTGCGCCATCAGCACCGCGGTCAGCTCGCTTTCGCTGAACCACAGGCCGGGCAGCTCGTGGCGCTGAGCCGCGCGACCGGACATTGGTTGGCCGAAGCGGTAACCGTTGACATCCGGGTCGTAGTCGATCGGCGCGTGCAGCCGGCTGCGCAGGTACTCCAGGTCTCGCTTGAGCGTCGCGCGCGAAACCTCCAGCCGTGCCATCAAGGCATGCCTTCCGACATGGCCATGGTGGCGGATCAGGCGTTCGATTTCGTAGAGGCGGGCAGTCCGGTCCATGGCAAAGAAAAAATTTCCTGGCGAACGCAGGGGGTGGCTCATCCGGTGAGCCACCCAGCCTGCATTCTGACGCGGTCCGCAACCCCAAGACCGGAGCGCCCCATGTCCGCCACGATCCTCACCCGTCCGACCTTCAACGCCCGCGGCAGCTTTGCCGACACCGTGCCGGCGGTACATCGGACGCCTTTGCGCCAGGCGGCCGTTTGGCCTGTCGGCGACCGGCCGCCCGAGCCCGATGCCGGCCACGGCGACCCGGGCTTCCGGCTCGGCTGGGAGCATGCCCGCCATGGTGTGCTGCCGCCGACCGAGCACCTGCTCCCGATGTCGCCGGTGCGACAGGGCTGGGAGTCCGGTCGACGCGCCTTTGCCGGTCGCACGAGGGTCGCCGACGTCGCCGTGCACCAGTGGCTGCACCTGAACCAGCGGGCCTGGCTGGACGGCGCCGGGATCGACGCCGTCCAGGTTGCGCCGGCCTTCCTGCGCCGCATCGCCGCGGGAGCCTGCCCGGTGACGCGCGAGGACTTCGGCAAGGTGCAGCCGGCGCCGATGGCCGTCTGGCACGAGGCCGGGTGCGTCGCCGGCAACCTGGCCCTGCTGAGCCCACGAGCGGCCCGCGTGCTGGCGCGGGTCGACGCCCGCAGCGCCATCGCCCAGGCCGACTCGATGGCGGGGGACGACGTGCATGCCGGCTTGACCACCCGTGAATGGGCCCGGCTGGCCACCCTGCTGTCGTTCGTCACGCCGCTGCCCCATGGCCTGGTCGCTGGGCGTGCGATGCCGCTGCTGCCGCCACCGCGCCTGCGGCTGCTGAACCCGGCCCAAGGGCTCCAGTGCCTGATCGGTCTGCAGGCCCCGGGCGCCGGGCAGGCCCGCCGTGACGGCCTGCTGGCCGCGCTGATGCCCCACGCCGAGGCCCGCTATGCCCTGGCCGACCTGCAGTCGACGATGCTCGCCCGGCGCAAGGCGCCAGCCCGCGCCGGCGACCTCCGGGCCCAGCGCGAGGCGATCGAGGACCTCTGGACCGACGGCCTGGTGCATCGCCGCTGGCAGCGCCTGGTGTCGCGCCTGAGCGAGGCCGATTGCGAGTCCATCGTGCGTGTCGCCGTGGCGCGCGGTGCCGCAGGCGACCGCGTCCAGTGGTTGCCCGCCACCGCCGCCACCGACGGCTGGGGCTCCGGCGCGGCATGTGCCTAGACTCCCGGTCACCCCCAACGCCCGTCCCCGTGCTGCATCTGCATTTCTCGAACCGCCACGAGGTCCTGGCCGAGCGACTGGTCGGTGCCCTGGCGCAGTCGCGGGCGGGCGTCTTCGGCCGTGAACAGGTCATCGTGCCCAGCGCCGCCTGGCAGCGCTGGCTGTCGCTGCACGTGGCGCGCCGCCTCGGGGTCTGCACGCAGGTCGAGTTCAGCTTCCTCGGGCCCTGGCTCTGGCAGCAACTGCCGGCCGACGACCCATTGCGGACGCCGGCACCCGACACCCACCGTCTGGCCTGGCGGATCTGGCGGCTGTGGGCCGACCCGGCCCGGCGTGCCGAGCATTCCAGGCTGCGCGACGCCCTGGGCGCGGCAGGTCCGGGCGACGATGGAGCGCTGCTGCGTCTGGGCCTGGCGCGCCTGGCCGCCGAACGGATCGAAGCCGTCGAGACCTGGCGGCCGGACTGGCTGGCCGCGTGGCGCGCAGGCCGCAGCGCGCTGGCTTCCATGCCCGGCGTCACGGCGCAACATCAGGCCGACGAAGCCTGGCAATCCGCGCTGTGGCGCGAACTGCGGCTCGTGTCCGGCAAAGTGGGGGACGAAGGGGGGGACGAAGGCCTGTGCGCCGACATTGGGGCCAGCGACACCGCCGCCAGCCCGCAGGCGGTGCACCTCTTTGCCCTGCCGGCGGTGCCGCCCGTGCACCTGGCCGCGCTGCGCCGGCTGGCCCAGGGTCGGGAGGTCCACGCCTACCTCTTCAACCCGTGCCGCGAGTACTGGTTCGACCTCGTCAGCCCGCGCCGCTTCGCCCACCTGCGGTTGCGGGGGCAGTCCGACGCCCATGAAGTCGGCCACGCCCTGCTGGCACGCTGGGGCGGCAGCTTGCAGGCGCAGTTGTCCCTCTGGCAGCAGGCTCTGGGCGAAGAAGGCGCGCTGGACGACGGCGACTACGCATCGAACGTCGAGCGACTCGAAGCCGCCGGCCATGAGTCGTCCACGACCCTGCTGCACCGCGTACAGGACAGCCTGCTCGACCTGGCCGAGCCCGCAGCCGGCGATTGGCCCCTCGAAAGCCACGACCGCAGCATCGAGTTGCACGTCTGCCACTCGTTGACCCGCGAGCTCGAAGTGCTGCAGCAGCGACTGCTCGCGATGTTCGCGGCCGACCCGACGCTGCACAGCGGCGACGTCTGGGTCGGCGTGCCCGACCTCGACGCCGCCGCGGCCTCGATCGACGCGGTCTTTGGCAGCGCGGTCGGACGCGAGTCGCTGCCCTACACCCTCACCGGGCGCAGCCAGCGCCAGGCCGCGATGCGCACGCACAGCCTGCTGGCGGTGCTCGACCTCGTGGCCTCGCGATGCACCGCGAGCGACCTGTTCGGTGTCTTGCAATTGCCCCTGGTGGCTGGCGCGTTGGGACTGGACGATTCAGAGCTGGCCGAAGCCATGGCGGCACTGCGCGACGCAGGGCTGCGCTGGGGCCTGGACGCCTGGCATGTCAGCCGGTTCGATGTGCCGGCCCACGGCCACACCCTGGACCAGACGCTGGAGCGACTGGTCCTCGGCCTGTGCCTGCCGCCCCAGCCCGAAAGCCTGCTGGCCGGCGCGATCGCCGGTCGCGCGGCCGAGACCTCCGCGGTGCCCACCTGGCCCGCCAGCGCACCGCCGGGTCGCCATGGCCAGTGGCTGGTCGGCGTGCTGTCGCGCTGGGCTCGGCAGTTGGTCGATCTGGCGCGCACCCTCGCCGTCCCCAGGCCGGCCAGTGCATGGTGCGACTGGCTGGTCGGCACCGT
>Ga0209985_10002570_pt1 | contig 16246 bp, 16 predicted proteins | sample NOAtaG_FD_187305 | JGI IMG/M metagenome (GOLD analysis project Ga0209985, IMG submission 187305) | Freshwater lake microbial communities from Lake Erie, under a cyanobacterial bloom - NOAA_Erie_Diel6S_1000h metaG (SPAdes) (version 2) | ecosystem: Environmental > Aquatic > Freshwater > Lake ...
GTGCGTGGCTCGCCTTGCATATGCATTAAAAAAATTGGTACTTGCAACTTTCCCGCTAGAGGCAGCATTTCAGGATCAAATCTCCCAGCGGACACATCATTGAGCATATCTGCACCTGCGGCGATCGCAGCTTTGGCGACAGTTGCCTTGACTGTATCAACGGAGATGGGCAAGTTGGGATAGATTTCGCGTATAGCTTGAATAATCGTCAAAATGCGATCGCATTCTTCGTCAGCGCTAACTGGCTGAGCATTAGGTCTAGTTGATTCGCCGCCAATATCAAGAATATCAATATAGGGAAACATTTGCGCGACTTGTTGCAGCGCCGCATCTCGCGATTTATATTGACCGCCATCGCTAAAGCTATCGGGTGTAAGATTCAAAACACCCATGAGGTATGTGCGATCACCCCAAATAAATTCGCGATCGCGAATTTTCCAATTGGCTAATTTATTTGAGTTTGCAGTCTTGCTTGTGCTTGGATTCAATGTTTACACCTCAGAATTTTTTACAGCACTTGATGCTATTACAGCGCCTTGCGCTCAAACCCAAACCAAGAAATTTTAAAAAAGTGTTGGTTTGCAACACTTTTTTAAAATTTCTTGTGGCTCGTTTGATCGGTAACTGCTGTAAGTAAATAGAATGCGCAAAGCGCATCCTATTTACTTAGATGTCTGCGAGAACCTCGGCGGGATGTAGTTCGGCCTTAACAGCGAGATAAATTTTCTCGATTTTACCCTCTGAATCAATCACAAAGGTATTGCGGAAGATTCCCATATATTCTTTGCCCATCATTTGCTTCTTGCCATAGCTCTCGTAGGCTGTAGCAACTTGAGCATCGACATCACAGAGTAATGGGAAAGGTAAATCAAACTTTTCGGTAAACTTTTGATGAGACTTAGCATCATCGGTACTGACCCCAAAAATCAGTGTATTCTTGGCTTGAAACTGAGCATAGTTATCGCGAAAGCCGCAAGCTTCTTTAGTACATCCAGGGGTGTTATCGCGAGGATAGAAATATAGAACTACACGCTTACCTTGAAGACTAGAGAGCGTCACAATGTTGCCGCTCGTGTCAGCAACGCTAAAATCTGGGGCGATATCGCCAACATTCAAAGCCATAGATATTCTCTATAAGTTGTTATCCAAAACATATTATGAATCACTAGTGTCTGACAGTGCATGTCAACTTTTGCAGACTTTTGCAAACCTAGTAAGGAATGAAAATTAATTAACTTGTGCAATTAAAACCAAAATTTGTTGGGGTGGGCTTCGCCCACCCCAACAAATTTTGGTTTTAATTAATTTTCATTCCTAAGTAGCTTGTATTTTGGTGTTTCCAGCACCTTTGGCGCTGGAAACACCAAAATCAGTTTTTTGAAAGCACGCCGTAGGCGTGCTTTCAAAAAACTGATTTTTATTGTGAAAATTGATGGAATCGTCGCCTATTGGTTTGCAAAAACAAAGCTTTGTGCAATGATCTGTGGCAGTCGATCGCAAATGCAAATTTTTGCAAAAATCCTGTGAATCCTTGGCTTAGTTTGTTGCAACAGCATCGCATTATCGCTGTTATTCGTGCTGAAAATATTGTGACTGCAAGAGAAATGGCTCTTGCCGCCGCCGCAGGTGGGATTAAGCTAATCGAAATTGCTTGGAATACCGATCGCGCCGAGTCACTGATACCCAAATTACAGCAGGAATTACCTGATTGTAAAATTGGCACAGGCACAGTTTTAGATGTAGATAGCGCCGAAAAGGCGATCGCCTGCGGTTGTAGCTTCTTATTTACGCCCCATACAAATCCTGAGCTGATTGCTAAAGGTGTCGAGCATAATATCCCTGTAATTGCAGGGGCACTGACACCAACTGAAATAATTGCCGCATGGCAAGCAGGAGCCTCAGCCGTCAAGGTTTTTCCGATTAAGCTGGTTGGCGGGATTGATTACTTGAAGTGTTTACAGCCAATCTTGCGAGATATTCCCTTAATTCCTACGGGTGGGATAAGCCTTCAAAATGCCGATCAATTTCTGGCATCAGGGGCGATCGCTGTGGGTATTTCCAGTCATTTATTTTCGCCAGAAACCATTGCCGAGGATGATTGGACAACAATCATTGCGCGATCGCGAGCTTTAATTCAAAAAGTTCAACCATTTCAAAACCAGTAACATGTCTCGACCCATCAATAGAATTACGGCGCTTCGCGCCGCAATTCTATTGATGGGATTTGGTAGCAAAATGCCTAGCTACAGATATAAAAAAGAATTTATGCAATATGCAGCATTAGGGCTAGATGTCGGCAGAAAACGCATTGGTGTAGCGGGATGCGATCGCCTTGGCATATCTGTACATGGCATCACTACGATTACACGCAAGTCATGGGATGAGGATATGGCAATCTTGCGATCGTTAATTATTGAGCGTGATATTGACATGCTTGTGGTGGGATTGCCCTATAACATGGATGGTTCCCTTGGTCATCAAGCCAAACATGTCCAAAAATTTGCCAATGGTGCTGCTAAACAATTAGGTATCTCAATAGAATTTGTCGATGAGCGCTTAACCTCCTACGAAGCCAAGGAGATGATGAAATCTCAGGGTATTTCTACAAGACATAACAAAGAAATGATCGATCGCAAAGCCGCTGCTTTGATCTTGCAACAATGGTTAGCGCTAAAACGTCAAACTGTCAAATAGCAAAAAAACAGCAACTCTCATTAATTCTTATTTTCAGCGCTTTATCCCAAAGCACAAAATGGCGTAGCCATTTTGTGCTTTTAAAACCCTTACTGGGTTTGTTTTTTAATTCACAAAAGTTTCGTCATACTTTTGTGAATTGGTATAAAAATTGGTTTTTTGAAAGTCAGCCTGCGGCTGACTTTCAAAAAACCAATTTAGGGGTTTCATAATGAGAAGTGGGGATATCAAAATCTCGCGAAGCGAGACTTTACGATAAACTGTCACATTTGCTGTCATAATGCTTAAAAGCGCCAAAAGCCTTATACAAGAGGGTTTCTCTGAGCTAGTAGTGCTATAGGATACAAAACAGCAATCTATGGAAGGATCGACGATCATACTTACGGATGACGCAGGTAAGAGCTTGCCTTGCACTGTCGAAACCGCGTTTAAAGTGGACAGCACCGAATATTTGTTGCTGCAACCAGTAGACTTTTCTGTGCAAATCTTTGCATGGCAAGAAACCGATGACGAAGAAGAGACTGAGTTAGTCGATGTCACTGAAGAGGAAATTGATCTAATTTTCCCAGTAGCCCAAGCGGTTTTAGCAGAACAAAATCTTTCCCTCAAGCGTTCAGCACATACATTGACCGTTCAAGGTGAATTACCTGAACCAACTGAAGACGATATCATTGAGATTGATACCGAAGAAGATGGGAACTGTGGTGAATTTCAAGAGCTAGCCCATTTCTATTATGAAGAGCAAGCTTTTTCTGTATTTACATCCCTAGATCCTTTGATGTTTATTGCCAAAGTTGGAGATGATGGTCAACCTGAAATTCTCACTCCTGACGAAATGGTAGCCCTTGAGCCTTATGTGGAGCAATATCTAGACCATGTCCTCAGCACAGAAGATGCCGAAGAAGAGATCTAATTGGCTGTTTTATGGTGTTGCCGTTCCCTTAACTATCCTAGTTACTGGTATAGCTAGCAGTTCTTGGTGGATATGGGCAAGTGCAGCACCTAGCAATTTTGGGGCGAAGATTCGTTTAACTATTACTGATGGGATGCCAACCCAAGCGATCGCTCAAGAGCTAGAGTCAGCAGGCGTAATTCGCTCTAGCTTAGCTCTACGGCTGTGGGTTACGTGGCAATCATTGCGAAGTAATGAGTCGGTAGCCTTGAGAGCAGGAACCTATGACTTTGCGACTAATCAGTCATTGCCAGAGGTTGTTTCTCAAATTCAGACTGCGAAATCCTCGGAAGTCCGATTTACGATTCCCGAAGGTTGGTCAATCGCACAGATGGCGGATCTATTTGAAAAGCAGGGTTTTTTTGCTGCTAAGGATTTTGTGGCATCAGCTCAGCGTGTCAGTCCTAGACGACGCAATTGGATTCCTGAAGGTGTGCCAAGTTTGGAGGGGTTTCTATTTCCTGATACTTATCAAATCTTGCCTTCTGAGGCGACACCTGATCGCATTATCGATTTAATGCTTGATCGCTTTGAACAAGTAGCTTTACCTGTTTATCAAGAAAATCAGTCTGGTAAGCCAAAGGTCAAAGTTAGTCTCAAAGATTGGGTCACTCTGGCAAGTATTGTTGAAAAAGAATCGGTAATTGAATCAGAGCGTCGGATAATTTCAGGCGTTTTTTGGAATCGCATCAGAAAAAATATGCGTTTAGAGTCAGACCCCACGGTTGAATATGGCTTAAATATCAAACAAACCCCTGAAAATCCGCTTACCCTAGAACAGGTGCGGACTGATTCGCCCTACAATACTTACTTAAATGAAGGGTTACCTCCAGGGGCGATTTCTTCAGTCGGATTAGCTAGTCTCAAGGCAACTCTTGATCCTGCAACCACTGACTACTTATTCTTTGTGGCTAAGTTTGATGGCAGTCATGTATTTAGTCGTTCTTTAGAAGAACATGAAAAAGCATTACAAGCGATCGACAAAAAAATCCAGCAAAAAACACCCAAACAGTAATCAAACCCAAAAAAGAGTTGCGGCGCAAAGCGCCGCAACTCTTTTTTGGGTCAGCGTTATAACTGTTCTAGCGCAAAGCGCTGTAAGATATTCTTAATTATTTAATTAACATTTTCAAGATATTTGTGAAACCTTGGCAACTTATTTCTCCTGACTTAGTTTTGTCAGCACCAATTTACGCGATCACTCCGCAACTGATGGGAACTTATGGCTTAAGTGGTCTGATTTTGGACGTGGACAATACATTAATTGGTGATGATGAAGCCGATGTGTCAGCGGAAATTCGTATTTGGATCGAGCTAATGCGCTCAAAATATCCCATCTGGCTAGCTAGTAATAACTTTAGCGATCGCCGCATTCAGAAAGTCGCAGAGAGTTTAAATCTTCCCTATCGTAGTCGTGCTGGCAAACCTTCTCGGAGGGTTGTGCGTCAGGTTCTCGAAGCAATGGAATTGCCAGCTGCTCAGGTAGCGATGGTAGGCGATCGCCTATTTACAGATACCATTGTTGGTAATCGCTTGGGCTTATTTACAATTTTGGTACAGCCTCCTTGCGAAGAACTTGTATTCAAGCCATCGATCGCCACAATATTTAAAGCGCGATCGAGTTTTCTCCGAAATTGGGAAATTTGGCTTGCCCGCAAGTCTGGTGTGAAAATTTAAAAAATGGGTGTGCATAGCATACCCATTTTTTAAGGTTGCAAAGTCGGTGTTTCGACTGGGCGAATGATCGGTGGGGTGATTCCTGGATCTGGCTTAAAGATTGCTGCGATCGCCTGTTGTAAAGTTTGTGCCATCACAATGCGATTTTCATAGGCGACAATTACGCGGACTAGGGTCGGCAATTTATTTTGAGTTGATTCTAAATAGAGTGGTTCTACATATAAGAGTGACTGTTCTATGGGAATAATTAACAAATTCCCTTGAATCGCTCGCGATCCTTGGCGGTTCCAAAGTGAAATTTGTTGAGAAATAACTGGATCTTGGTTTATTCTGGCTTCGATTTGTTCGGTTCCATAGACAAGTATTTGCTTAGGGAAAGTATAAAGTAGAAGTTTGCCATAGTTTTCTCCATCAGATCTCGCTGCTAGCCAAGCTACAAGATTTGTGCGCTCTTTAGGAGTGAATGGCAAAAGCAGAATGAACTCCTCAAATGGAACCTCAGGCAAACTCGTAATCAAATAATAGGGTTCCACCAAACGCGGTTTATCGCCATAGACCTCATTGGGAATTTGCCATTGATCTTCACGATTGTAGAACACTTGAGCATCAGTCATGTGATAAGTCATCAAGCGTTCTGACTGAATTGAGAATAAGTCTACAGGATAACGCAAATGCTGGCGTAATGCTTCAGGCATTACACTCATGGGTTTAAACAAATCAGGAAAAATCTTTGCCCATGTGTGAATAATCGGATCGCTGGGTTCGGCAATATAGAAATTCACATTGCCATGGTAAGCATCAATCACGACCTTGATCGAGTTACGAATGTAATTGAGCCCTTCTTTGCCAATATCTGAATAGGGATAGCGATCGCTGGTTGTATAGGCATCAACAATCCAATAAAGGCTACTTGGATCATTAGCTTGAGTTTTGGTACTTGCCGCCACTAAATAAGGATCGCTGTCATAGCGCAAAAATGGGGCGATCGCCTTAATCCTTTGCATAATGTTCCGCCGAAACAGTAACTTGGTTTCGGGCTGAAATTCTGGAGTTACAGCCATGCGCCAATCATTCAGATACTTGGCAAATAGCATTCGTCGCCACCATGAATCAAGGGCAAGCCCACCTCTGCCATCGTAAATGTTGTAAACATTATCATTGTCGCTAGGATAATCTAGCTCCTTTACTTTTGTACCAGTCATCACATAGGTGTCAGTATTCTCTCCGTAATAAATACGAGGCTGACCAATCGGGATACTTGTCCGCACTGCCTCGCTAGCAGTGGTGAGAGGAGTACCTTCGGTGATGCCAATATCTTTAATAAAATATTCAGGTAAGCCCCCAGCCGCAACCCGATTGACAGGACTTAGGGTAAATCCATAACCATGGGTATAAATCAAATGTTGGTTAACCCAAGTTTGTGCTTCTTGAGGAACTGCCGCATAGTCTAATTCTCTCGCTGCGATGAGTACCTGTTGCTGACTAGCAGGAGATTTGGATAGCTTCTCCTCATTAATCGTATAGCGGTCTATATCGGCATCAGGAAAACTGTAATAAAGACGGATTTGTTGAAGTTGGCGATTGGTGGCAAGTAAAGGTTGTTTATCCCAAAGGCGAATATTGCGAACCGTTAAATCATTATTTTGAATGGATTTTTCGGTTAACTTGCCCTGTGGATTAAAAACTTGAGAACTAATACTTTCAAGTCCAAATGCTTGACGGGTAAAGGAGATTGTGCGTTGGATGTAAGGCTGTTCACGGGCGAGTTCATTCGGCTGTACGATTAATGATTGCACTGCGATCGGTAAACCCTCGCCAAGCCCGATCGCCATCGTCAGATATAAGATTAATACGGCTACTACGGGCTTACGGCTTACAGGCTGACGATGAAATCTAATCCATCTCAAAATCAAGTAAATAGCGATCGCTAAAGCTAAAACACTGAGACCTGTGTAAACTGGCAACTGCACCATGTTATCTGTATAACTAGCACCATAGGAAACGCCGCGTGGTGAATATAAAAGTTCATAACGATTGAGCCAATAACTAAATCCAATCACCATCATCACAACGCCACCAAGTCCGTAGAGATGGCGTTGTTGATCGTGGGAAATGCCGACAAATTTGCCTTCGCTCAGGCTATTACCAGATAACAAATAGGTTAAAAGTACGGCGATAAAACCATATAGGCAAATGCCAACTAGCCCAAATTCCACAACTTCCAATGTGGGGAAATTGAATATATAAAAACTAATATCTTGATTGAAAACTGGCTCAGTTCGTTCAAAACTAGTGGGTTGAAAGTAAGGAATAATTCGCATCCACTGCCGTGAGATCACCCATGCTGTAAATGCACTCATCAAAAACGCGATCGCTTTCAGTAAAAACTTGGGATAGACCAATAAGGCGATCACTACACTAATAGTCACTACGGCAGATAGTCGCTCTCTTAATATCTGAATTGTCAATTGACCGATCAGCTCTGGTCTAAATAGTAAAGGGGTAATTGGGGCAATACTTGGCTGAATAACTGACGGCTGCCATTGCGCGATCGCTACCTGTCCATAATGAATTATGAGCAAACAGATTAATAGGCTCAAGCCTAAAACTAGTGGCAATAGCCAACGCAATCGCAGAGAAGTGGGAATGTATTTAGATGATATTGCTTGCTGCTTATGTAGTTGCTGATTTAAAGATGCTCGCTTTCGTGTTTTGGACTGTTTCCGTTCAGCATCGCTATGCAAATCAGTATATTTCAGCGTTTCAGCAATCTGCAAATTTTTGAATAAATAGCCTAAGGCGCTCGCAAATACGGCACTTCCCAACCCAATTTGCCAAGTAATCCGCAACAAATACATTGGCAAGTAGCCCATCTCTTGAAACCATAAAATCTCACCTCCCAATCGCGCCACGATTTCACTGGTCAAAACTAAACCCGCAATCCCCAACAATGCAAAAAGGTAATAGCGCCTAGACAAATTAAATGTGGTTAGTTTTGCAGAGATTAACTTCATGATTTTATCTAGACTCGAAATTATACCAATTCATAAAAGTGTGACCACACTTTTATGAATTAAAAACTAAACCCTGTGAGGATTTTAAAGACACAAAAACGAATTGCTTAGCGGAATTCCTGTAGCAGCTAGAGGCGATCGCACTTTGCTAATTTAATTAAACTCATAACTTTTTTAGAAAAATGCTGCTTTACATTACTTTCCTAGCAAAGCCGTTTTTGATTCAGGGCAAAGCGCTGTAAGTTGATGATACAGTCATTACAAGATCTTTTCTAACTAACAACAATGGGAAACCTTCAGGGACGCGATCTTCTTAGTTTGGCAGATTTGCAACCAAGCGAAATTCAGGAATTGCTGACTCTTGCAAAACAACTCAAATCAGGAGAAGTCCAGTTTGACTTTCAGCGTAAAACCCTTGGCTTGCTTTTTCGCAAAGCATCAACAAGAACGCGAGTTAGCTTTACCGTCGCCATGCATCAACTAGGGGGACATGTCATCGACCTCGATCCAAGTGTAACTCAAGTTAGTCGGGGTGAGCCGATAGAGGATACCGCCAGAGTACTCGATCGCTATTTGGATGTTTTGGCAATTCGTACCTTTGAGCAAGCGGAGTTAGAGACTTTTGCTAAATTCTCGAAAATGCCAATTATCAATGCCCTGAGCGATTTAGAGCATCCATGTCAAGTACTTGCGGATTTGCTAACCGTAATAGAAAACTTCGGCTCTTTAAAAGGATTAACCCTCACTTATTTGGGTGATGGTAATAATATGGCGCATTCCCTGATGATTGGCTGTGCTCTTGTTGGCATGAATGTTCGCATTGCTTCACCGAAAGATTTCATGCCCGATCCTGCTGTTGTTGCTCAAGCAAAAGCTCTTGCTATTAATTCCGAAGTAATCGTTACTGATGATCCTAAATTAGCGTCACTAGCTGCGCATGTCCTTTATACAGATGTATGGGCAAGTATGGGACAGGAATCAGAAGCAGAAGATCGGATTCCAATTTTCCAGCCCTATCAATTAAATGCGAAACTTATGGCTTTAGCCGATAAAGATGCGATCGCTCTGCATTGCTTACCTGCGCACCGTGGTGAAGAAATTACTGATGAAGTCATGGAAGGTGCTCAGTCTCGCATTTGGGATGAAGCCGAAAATCGTCTTCATGCTCAAAAAGCTTTACTAGCTAGCGTTCTCTAGGTTTGTCTGCACAAACTTAATCAATCACATCTGAATGAATAGCTTTTGAATAGCTTTTTTTCCCGTTTTTAAAATTGTCCGAAGTATTGTTACTGAGGACTTATCCCAAAACACAAAATGGCTACGCCATTTTGTGTTTTTAAAACCCTTACAGGGTTTGGTTTTTAATTCACAGAAGCGTAGCCACACTTTCGTGAATTGGGATTATGGAATTATTGTTTCACCAGTTTTACAGGCTGATTGTCAGCCTGTAGGGTTTTGCCATCTGCTAAAAGAGTATAGGACTGAGTAGGAGGAAGTTGAGCAGGTCTTTTCCCATTTAAGGTTTCTACTTGAGACAAGACTTTTCCATTCTTGATCAAAACTTTTCCTGTTGTTCTGAAAGTCTGTTTTTTGCCGCTGGTAGAAGTAGCATCGATAACAGCTTCAAATGAGCCATTGGGTTTGATCGTCCATAAGCCTGAAATTGATGCCAAGCCTTGTTTTTTTGCATTGACTAAAAACTCAGGCGTAAAAACAGTTTTATAGGTTCCTGCAATTTTAACAACCTTTACTTCAGTCTGCTTTTGTTTTGTGATAACGCTTGTATTCTCAAAAGCTTGGGCTGGTTGTAACGCCTCCCAAATACCAACCGCAGAAAGCGTCATGGCTAATGAAGCGATCGCGCCCAAAATGGCGAAATTCAAGTTATGCGGATCTTGCTTCTGATACTTGTTGCTATTTGACATTGTAACCTCGCATAAACTACTTGCAAAATTAGAATAAATGATTCTAAGCGCTGTCTATCCTAATCTTTGGAAATCTTCAATTTCTAAGACATCACCGATCGCTGCCGTTGTGAAAACATCATCTCGGATTTTTGCATTAACCTTGACTTTCAATCCCTCTTGCAAAATTGCTTCTGGCGCAGGTTGCCAAATCTCGTATTGCTCATCAGTATCGGTAATGACCGCCCAAGTTCCAGTACCAATATCGATATATTCTACAGTTCCGACAATTTGGATGTTCATATACTTGCTATAGCTATTTTCAAAAAGAGCCAAAAGATGGGGTGCATCGTGCCCCATCTTTTGGCTTATAAGGTAGAAGTCTCTGATTTGATCGATAGATAGGCAAACCCAAAGCAAAGTAGTGAGTTAACGCTGAGAAATGCAATCGCAGGGCTTCCCTCACCAATCCACATCATCTGTGGTGCAAGCACTGCACTAGTTGCTAAGCAAGCCGAAGTACCGATCGCTGAGCCGATCGCAAACCACTTCCATTGTGGATGTCCAAGCAGAATCAACAATAAACCAAGCGGTAAAAGTACACTTGCGGTAATTGGATTCAAGGCATTTGTATTAGAAAAAGCGTTGCCTAATTCAGGTAAAGAGCTTCCTGCTATACGGAAGGGAAGTTGGGTAACATCAAATAGATAGAAACCTCGCAAAAAGAATAAACCTGCACCACCAAAGAAAATGCCATTATTAAATGACCAATTCCATCGGAATGGGAACCAGCGATTAAGTAGCCATGCTAATAAATAGGATCCAATCATCATAATCAATTTAGGAATTAATGCGATCGCACCGCCATCAACCCAAAATCTGGGACTCAAGTAACCATTGTCCCGCGCCCAGCGCAAGAAATCAGGAATCCCCAATTGCCCCTGTGAAGCAAGATTTACAGCCGCAGCAGCATTCAAGTGCCCAGCACCGTAATAGTTAAGAGTATCATCGGTAGACTTGCGCGAGGACTGTTTGAGAATTTGAAATACTTTCTCAGGATCTTTTACTCCTGAAGCTTCGATTAAGGCGACAACTCCCGCAACGTGAGGAGAGGCCATACTTGTTCCTTGGAAAGAACTAAATACGGATTGCTTCGTTTTCGGATCAATTGTGTTTTGCAAAATACCGCCAGACGTATCGCCCTTTTCGCCATTTTTACCCCTTGATATCGCACCACCAGGAGCAGCTAAATCTATACCAGCGCCGTAATTAGAATAAGGAGCTTTTTCTCCTGTCGAACCTGTAGCGGACACTGCGATTACTTTAGGATAGCGAGCTGGATAAAAAGCCGCATTACGATTGGAATTACCCGCCGCCGCTACAATTACCACACCTTTTTTATAGGCATAGTCGATCGCATCTTGCATGAGTTTACTTTCGCCACCGCCCCCAAGGCTCATATTGATCACATTTGCGCCATTGTCAGCAGCAAAGATAATTGCTTCGGCAATATCGGAGATTGTGCCGCCGCCTGAAGCTGACAACACTTTCAGTGGCATGATATTCGCTTCGTAGGCAATGCCAGCTACCCCAAAATTGTTATTCGTCGATTGGGCGATCGTACCAGCGACGTGGGTTCCGTGCCCATTGTCATCACTAGCATCTTCGCGATCATTAACAAAGTCGTATCCTTTGACAAAATTAGTGCTTTTGAGGTCATCAACTTTGCTTACACCTGTATCAATGACAGCAACCGTGATGCCCTTACCTTTTGTTTTTTGCCAAGCCTTTTCCACTTCGATCGCTTTTAAATTCCACTGCTCCTTATACATCGGATCATTCGGAGTGGAGTCACCGATAAATTCCATCGAATAGACATAATTGGCTTCGACATATTCGGTCAAGTTGAGAAGTTCTTCTGACTGTTTGAGCTTTTCGAGGACTTGAGCATCGCCTTTGACCACATATAGGTTTTCGGATTTAGAAAAGGGACTATTAAATTTTGGCTCAATTCCATATTTTGCGGAGATCGCCTTTAGTTCACGCTCGACTTGAGCGGGAGATAAATTATCACGAAAGTTCAATACCATTGAGTCATATTTACCTTGGACTGCCAATCCTTGATAGCTTGAGAGCGCCCAAAATAAACCCACAAAAAATAAGCATGAGAGCAGAAATTTTTTCATAACCCTAAGACATTGATCTCCAGTCCTCAATAGCTTTGAAAGTATCAGGGAAGGTGGCGATTTGCGCCACCTTCCCTGATCAATATTTTAACTATTCCCTTTTTGTTTGCGACAGCGATCGCTACAATATTTAACGTCATCCCAACACCTTTCCCATTTTTTGCGCCATGTAAATGGCTTGCCGCATACTACACAATCTTTGCTAGGTAAAAAAGATTTATTGCCTTTATGAGTCATATTTCTATGAATTTTTACTTTGAATCAATATAACTTTCTGTTCGGCTTTTTCTAGGTATTCACGACAATATTGCGATCGCTTCATCCCTTCTTCATAGAGGGCAAGCATCTCATCTAGAGCAGTTTCCCCATCGTCAAGAATTTCCACAATTTCTTCGAGTCGCTGTATTTGGGCTTCAAAGGGGAGATCTTTAGGTTCTTTTGGTTTCTTTGGTGATTTATTCGGTTCGATCATATACTTTATCGATTACTTTCTCAATCTTGGCTTGGGCTATTTCTGATCGCCGCACGATTTCTACTTTATCAAATTCAGTGAGCGAATCATCATTGCTAAGTATGCGATCGCCTGAACTCAATAAAGCAAAACCCCGTTGCAATGGTGATAGTGGGTGTAGCGATCGCAGATGGGCAGTTATCCCTTCGAGTTTAGTTTTGGATTGATGCAAATGTCGCACAAGAGACTTTTGCATTTCACGTTCGGCTTCGTCTAACTGTTGGACACGATCATGTAGGTGATCACTAAAATTCTGTAAAGCATAGCTATTGGTAATTTTATTCAATCTTCGATTGTTATTCTGGATTGCTAGTTGGGCAGAGCGATTTAGTAGATTTTCCCAAGCAATAATCTGCTGCCATAGGGTATCGCGATCGTATTGAGATACCAGTTCTGCCGCTGCCGTTGGCGTAGCAGCGCGTAAATCTGCAACAAAATCAGCGATCGTAAAATCAGTTTCATGTCCGACAGCAGAAATAATCGGAATGCGCGAATTATAGATTGCTTCAGCAACAGGTAAGGTATTAAACGCCCAAAGATCCTCAATCGAGCCGCCACCACGACCGACGATGAGGACATCGGCATCGGTATTTTGCAAAGCTTTAATGGCTGACGCAATCTCTTCATCGGCATTTTCTCCCTGCACAGTGGCGGGACATAGATAAATCTCGCAATGAGGCGATCGCCTATTTAATGTACTGAGAATATCCTGAATCACGGCTCCTGTCGGTGAAGTGACAACCCCAATTTTGAGAGGAAAAGCAGGAATACCTCGTTTTCGGTATGGGTCAAAATATCCCTGCTCAGCGAGAGATTCTTTGAGTGCAGCAAAGGCAAGATAGAGATCACCCTGCCCTGCGGCAGTCATGCGATCGCAATCAATCTGATATTTGCCACGGGGTGCATAAACCGTTAACCGACCTTGGATGACCACTTGCATTCCACTTTTAGGACGAAATGATAAAGTGCGACTTGCCCACATCACACAATCGATCTGGGCTGACTCATCCTTAAGGGTAAAATAACGATGTCCAGAGGCTGCGGCTGTAAAGCCTGATATTTCCCCTGTGACTCGAACAATGCCAATTTCGTCCCGCAACAAAAGCGTAATTGCCTGCGTCAAATTAGCTACAGTCATCGCATCTTTAGAACCGTTCATACAACCTACTGACCATGGGGCATTCTGCTAAATAATATGAATATTTTTCCAAGTAATTGTTTAAATACAATTTCTATCTACCTGAAACATTCTATGTTGCTGATCGCTGTCTTGCCAGTGACATTATTGCCGGTCAACGTTGTCCAAGCCGAGGTTGCCGTCCCAGATAAACAGGGCAACTACTACAGAAATGAAACTAATGTACGAGCGCAAAGAGTAGATAGATATGGGACAGGATCGCTCTGGAGAGTAGTTGTTGATAGCCTCAATTGTCGTAAAGAGCCAAGTATAAATAGTGCTGTTCAACGTACTTATAATGCCAATGACATTATAGAAGCACAAATCGGTCGGGGCGGGTCTGATGAAGTTTTAATAAATGCTCGTGATAAAAATGGAAGACCTTGGATGCAAGTTCGTTATGTGACTTCAACATTTGAGGGATGTTATGTTAGGGCAAATAGTAGATTTATTCAGCCCGTAAATGAGTAATGCCAATTCACAAAGGTGTTGCAACACCTTTGTGAATTGAACCCCAAAGCTAGTAAGTTTTTTAATCAAGAAATGGCTACGCCATTTCTTGATTTGGTATAAAGCTATAAAATCGCAGAAGCGCTTTTATTTTTCGGCTTTATACCAAATCACAAAAGTGTGGCTATACTTTTGTGATTTATAGCTGTCGTCATTTGTATTAGAACAAATCACAAACCCAGAAGCGGGTGGCGGCGCTTCGCGCCGCCACTCGTCTTCTGGGTTTGTGTCCTAACAAGACTGGCGACAGTTATAAAATCCAAACCCAGTTAGGGTTTTAAAAACATGAAATGGCTACACCATTTTGTGTTTTGGACTTAGAGCGTATTTGCTCTAAATTTACAGTGCAATACCGTAGTATCATAGTAAACAGTTAAGAAAATTTTTTAAACAAAAATTACGGTCTGTTGTGGAACTTTCCTTAAAGAGTGAATATGCAATCTTGGCTATGCTTGAGCTAGCTAATAATTTTGCGATCGATCAGCCTCCTCTCCAGATTCGCCAAATTGCAACCCAACAAAATATTCCCGATCGCTATTTAGAACAATTGTTAGCGGCTTTAAAACGGCAGGGTTTAGTCAAGAGTCAACGTGGTGCAAAGGGTGGATATATTCTTTCCCGTGCTCCTTGGGAAATCAGTTTACTAGAGATCATTCGGGGCATCGAAGGTTATGATCCAATTTCGGAAAAAAATAGTAAATCTGGCAATGAAAGCGCTTCTCTTTCAGTAATTCTTGAAGTATGGGAAGCAGCGCAAAAGTCAGCGTCTAATGTTTTGGATGGCTGTACATTAAAAGATTTATGCGATCGGCAACGCCAACGTCAAATCGCGACAACCATGTATTACATCTAGTCAATCAACATGGAATTAACTATGCTGGGATTTAAACTGCGGATGTATCGGGTAGAGTGAGCATTTCTTGACTTAATATCGCGGCTTTTGATTACTCAATTCATAAAACCCAAAAGGTAAGAGGCGGAACAAATTGCCGACTCTTACCTTTTGGGTTTATAGATATTAAAACGCTATATGATTACTTTGCATTTATTTTTTAACTTAAAGCCAATATGTTGAGTTCGACTAAGGAACTTCTAGAAACTGCAAGACGCAATGCCTATGCGATCGGCGCATTTAATATCTACAACTTAGAAGGCGTAAAAGCCGTAGTAAATGCCGCTGAAATTAGTCGCAGTCCTGCAATGTTGCAACTACATCCTAGCGCTCTCATCTATGGCAAACTCCCTTTAGTAAAAATGTGTATCGAAGCTGCCAAATCAGCAAATGTACCGATTTCTATTCACCTCGATCATAGTACTTCGGCAAGTGATATTCGCTTAGCTCTGGATGCAGGAGTGCGATCAATCATGGCAGATGGCTCTCCCATGCCCTATGACAAAAATCTTGAATTTACAAGAGATATGACAACCCTCTCCCATAAATTCCATGCAGTTGTAGAAGCAGAAATTGGTAGAATTAGCGGAACAGAAGATGGCTTAACGATCGCCGAGAAAGAAGCAAAAATGACTGATCCAATTCAAGCCTTTGAGTTTGTCAATTTAACCAAAGTTGATGCGATCGCTGTCACCATCGGCAATGTACATGGCGAATATAAAAGTCCAC
>Ga0209985_10002571_pt1 | contig 16244 bp, 11 predicted proteins | sample NOAtaG_FD_187305 | JGI IMG/M metagenome (GOLD analysis project Ga0209985, IMG submission 187305) | Freshwater lake microbial communities from Lake Erie, under a cyanobacterial bloom - NOAA_Erie_Diel6S_1000h metaG (SPAdes) (version 2) | ecosystem: Environmental > Aquatic > Freshwater > Lake ...
CACCAAACTTGGTCGCCAAAATGGTGGTGATCGCCGCCGTCAGCGTGGTCTTCCCATGATCCACGTGACCAATCGTCCCCACGTTCACATGCGGCTTCTTGCGCTCAAACTTGCCCTTGGCCATCTTTCGGGTCCTTCAAAGAACGAGTGTTGGTGTTGATGTCGCGCTGAAACGCCGGACTACTTCGCCTTGGCGCTGATCACGGCCTCGGCCACGTTCTTCGGGGCTTCGGCGTAGTGCTTGAATTCCATGGTGTAGGTGGCGCGGCCCTGCGTCAGCGAGCGCAGCGTGGTCGAGTAGCCGAACATTTCCGCCAACGGAACCTCGGCCTTGACGGCCTTGCCGCCGCCGCCGGCTATGTCGTCCATTCCCTGGATGACGCCGCGGCGCGAGGACAGGTCGCCCATCACGTCCCCCATCTTCTCCTCCGGCGTCTCGACTTCCACGGCCATGATCGGCTCGAGCAGGGCCGGGCTGGCGGCGCGCATGCCGTCCTTGAAGCCCATCGAGGCAGCCATCTTGAACGCGTTCTCGTTCGAGTCGACCTCGTGGTAGGACCCGAAGTGCAGAGTCACCTTGACGTCGACCACCGGATAGCCGGCCAGCACGCCGGCCTTGAGCGTCTCTTCCACGCCCTTGTTGACCGCCGGGATGTACTCGCGCGGCACCACACCGCCCTTGATGGCGTCGACGAACTCGAAGCCTTTGCCGGGCTCCTGTGGCTCGAGCTTGAGCACCACGTGACCGTACTGGCCGCGACCGCCCGACTGCTTGATGAACTTGCCCTCGGCGTTCTCCACGATCCTGCGGATCGTCTCGCGGTAGGCCACCTGCGGCTTGCCCACCGAAGCTTCCACCCCGAACTCGCGCTTCATGCGGTCGACCAGGATCTCTAGGTGCAACTCGCCCATGCCGGAGATGATGGTCTGACCCGACTCCTCGTCTGTGTGGACGCGGAACGAGGGGTCTTCCTGCGCCAGGCGCCCGAGCGCGATGCCCATTTTCTCCTGATCGGCCTTGGTCTTAGGCTCGACGGCCTGGGAGATCACCGGCTCCGGGAACTCCATGCGCTCGAGCGTCACCACCTTGTCGGGATCGCACAAAGTGTCGCCGGTGGTCACGTCCTTCAGGCCAACTGCGGCGGCGATGTCACCGGCGCGGACTTCCTTGATCTCGTCGCGCTGGTTGGCGTGCATCTGCAGCAAGCGGCCAATGCGCTCCTTGCGGCTCTTGACCGAGTTGTAGATCGTGTCGCCCGAGTTCAGCACGCCTGAGTACACGCGCAGGAAGGTCAGTTGGCCGACATAGGGGTCGGTCATGATCTTGAACGCGAGCGCCGAGAACGGCGCAGCGTCGTCGGCCGGCCGGCTCTCTTCCTGGTCCTTCTCGTTCATGCCCTTGACCGGCGGAATGTCAACCGGCGACGGCATGAACTCGATCACGGCGTCGAGCATGCGCTGCACGCCCTTGTTCTTGAAGGCGCTGCCGCACAGCATGGGGTGGATCTCGCCGGCAATGGTGCGCAGGCGCAGGCCCTTCTTGATCTCGTCCTCGGTCAGTTCGCCCGTCTCGAGATACTTGTTCATCAGGTCTTCGTTGGCCTCGGCGGCCGCCTCGACCATCTTCTCGCGCCACTCCTCGGCGAGTTCCATCAACTCGGCCGGCACTTCCTGGTACTCGAACTTCATGCCCTGGGAAGCCTCGTCCCAGAGGATGGCCTTCATCTTGAGCAGGTCCACGACGCCCTTGAAGTTCTCCTCGGCCCCGATCGGCACGACGATGGGCACGGGGTTGGCCTTCAAGCGCGCCTTCATCTGCTCGTAGACCTTGAAGAAGTTCGCGCCGGTGCGGTCCATCTTGTTGACGAAGGCCAGGCGCGGCACGCCGTACTTGTTGGCTTGGCGCCACACCGTCTCCGACTGCGGCTGAACCCCACCGACGGCGCAGTACAGCATGCAGGCGCCGTCGAGCACGCGCATCGAGCGCTCGACCTCGATCGTGAAGTCCACGTGGCCTGGCGTATCGATGATGTTGATGCGGTGCTCAGGGAACGACAGGTCCATGCCGCGCCAGAACGTGGTCGTGGCGGCCGAGGTGATCGTGATGCCGCGCTCCTGCTCCTGCTCCATCCAGTCCATCGTCGCGGCGCCGTCATGCACCTCGCCGATCTTGTGGTTGACCCCGGTATAGAAAAGGACACGCTCGGTCGTCGTAGTTTTGCCGGCGTCGATGTGCGCCGAGATGCCGATGTTCCGGTAGCGCTCGATGGGGGTCTTGCGTGGCATAGGACAGCTTTCAAAGAGGCGAGAGGCGCAGCCTCCCGCGTTACAACCTCGTCAGAACCGGAAGTGCGCAAACGCCTTGTTTGCGTCGGCCATGCGGTGCACTTCCTCGCGCTTCTTCATCGCGCCACCGCGGCCCTCGGCCGCCTCGAGCAATTCGCCCGCCAGCCGCAGCGGCATCGACTTCTCGCCGCGCTTCTTGGCAGCCTCGCGCAGCCATCGCATGGCCAGCGCCATCCGCCGCACCGGACGCACTTCCACCGGCACCTGGTAGTTGGCGCCACCGACGCGCCGGCTCTTCACCTCGACCATCGGCTTGACGTTGTTCAGCGCCTGGGTGAAAACCTCGACCGCGTTCTTCCCGCTCTTGGTTTCGATCTGAGCGAGCGCGCCATAGACGATCCGCTCGGCCACGGCCTTCTTGCCGTCGAGCATGATCACGTTGACAAACTTGGTCAGTTCCGAACTCTTGAACTTGGGATCCGGAAGAATCTCGCGCTTCGGTACCTCACGACGACGGGGCATCGCACACTCCTCATGGCTTCAGTCATGGGGCAGGCCCATGGAAACGGCCTGCGACTTACTCGCTGCGACGAACCAGCCGCAACCGGCGCGGCAGCGAAGGGAAACGGGGACTGGTTCCAGCCCCGCGGAAGATCAGGACGCCTTCGGGCGTTTGGCTCCGTACTTGGAGCGGGCCTGCTTGCGGTCCTTGACCCCCTGGGTGTCAAGCGAGCCGCGCACGATGTGGTACCGCACGCCCGGCAGATCCTTGACGCGGCCGCCGCGGATCAGTACCACCGAGTGCTCCTGCAGGTTGTGGCCTTCACCGCCGATGTACGAAATCACCTCGTAGCCGTTGACCAGACGGACCTTGGCCACCTTGCGCAGCGCCGAATTCGGCTTCTTAGGTGTGGTGGTGTAGACCTTCGTGCACACGCCGCGCTTCTGCGGGCTGTTCTTCAGCGCCGGGCTCTTGCTCTTGGTCCCGGCGGAGACGCGCGGCTTGCGCACGAGTTGATTGACGGTCGGCATGGTGCTTGTGCTCGCTCGAAGTTCCGATGGCGCAGCATCGGGACAGATGTTGGTTAAGGGTCCTTGCCGGTGGTCGCCTCGATGCCGGCGTCACCATGAGCCCCTTGGCGGAGCTGGCTACCAGGCACGCGGCCAAAGCAGCAGGCAAAGAGCGCCGGGCCAATCGAAACACCGACCCGCAGGAAGCCCAAGATTATGCCAGCCGCAAAGCGGCTGGGTCAAACTCTCCAAATCTTGCCGCAGCGCGCGGCGCTGAAAGGCCCGGCGCACCACCGCGACCGCGGGTCGACTCGCCGCGCCCGACAGGCAAGGGGCGAGCCCCCGGGACCGGCCAAGCCGGCCCCAGGCCGCCCGGACCCGCTGGCGACTACTGCTCGGATGCCTCCTCGGTGCCCTCGGCCGCCTCCGGCGCGTCGGCAAACAACGACTCCGGATTGGCCTGCTGCGCCTCCAGCGCCGCCAGGGCCTCGCGCTCGGCCGCCTCGATCTCCTCTTTTTCCTTGCGGGCGCGGTGATAGGCCAGACCCGTGCCAGCCGGGATCAGGCGGCCGACGATCACGTTCTCCTTCAGGCCCCGCAAGTCGTCGCGCTTGCCCATGATGGCGGCTTCCGTGAGGACGCGCGTGGTCTCCTGGAAAGACGCTGCGGAGATGAACGAGTCGGTCGACAGCGACGCCTTGGTGATGCCCAGCAGCACGTTGTCGTACAGCGCCGGGCGGCCGCCCTTGGCGATCGCCTTGTCGTTCTCGTCCAGCAGTTCGGAGCGCTCGACCTGCTCGCCAGTGATGAACGGCGCCTCGCCCGGGTCGGTGATCTGTACCCGGCGCAGCATCTGCCGCACGATGACCTCGATGTGCTTGTCGTTGATCTTCACGCCCTGCAGGCGGTAGACGTCCTGCACCTCGTCGACGATGTAGCGCGACAGCGCCTCGATCCCGAGCAGGCGCAGGATGTCGTGCGGGTCAGCCGGACCGTCGACGATCGACTCGCCGCGGTTGACCACCTGGCCGTCGTGCACCAGCAGGTGCTTGTCCTTCGGGATCAGGAACTCGTGCTCCTTGCCGTCCATATCGGTGATGATCAGGCGCTGCTTGCCCTTGGTTTCCTTGCCGAAGGTCACAGTGCCGGTGACCTCGGCGAGCATGCCGGCGTCCTTCGGCGAACGCGCCTCGAAGAGTTCGGCCACGCGCGGCAGGCCGCCCGTGATGTCGCGCGTCTTCTGCGATTCGGTCGGGATCCGCGCCAGCACCTCGCCCACACCCACCTGCTGCGCGTCGCGCACTACGATCAGCGCGCCGACCGGGAAGCTGATGGTCACCGAGTGCTCGGTGCCGGGGATCTTGACTTCCTGGCCCTGCTCATTGAGCAGCTTGACCTGCGGACGTACCCCCTTGGTTGAGCTGCTGCGCCGCTTGGCGTCGATGACCACCAGAGTCGACAGGCCGGTTACCTCGTCGATCTGCTTGGCGACGGTCACGCCTTCTTCGACGTTCTCGAACTTCACCGTGCCACTGTATTCGGTGATGATCGGGCGGGTCAGGGGATCCCAGCCGGCCAGTTGCGTGCCAGCCTTGACGGTCTTGCCGTCGGCTGCGAGAAGCGTGGCGCCATAAGGCACCTTGTGGCGCTCGCGCTCGCGGCCGTTATCGTCGACGATCGTGATCTCGCCGGATCGAGAGATGGCGACCTGCTCGCCCTTGGCGTTGGTCACGTAGCGCATGGTGGCAGTGAAGCGCACCGTGCCGTTGCTCTTGGCCTCCACGCCCGAGGCCACCGCCGCCCGCGAGGCCGCGCCGCCGATGTGGAAGGTGCGCATGGTGAGCTGCGTGCCGGGCTCGCCGATGGACTGCGCGGCGATCACGCCGACCGCCTCGCCCGAATTCACCAGCACGCCGCGGCCCAGGTCGCGGCCGTAGCACTTGGCACAAAGGCCGTAGCGCGTCTCGCAGGTGAGCGGCGTGCGCACCTTGACCTCGTCGATACCCAGGCGCTCGATTTCATCGACGGCGTCCTCGTCCAGCATGGTGCCGGCCGGGTACAGGACATCCTGCGTGTCGGGGTTGATGACGTCGACCGCGGTCACGCGCCCGAGGATCCGGTCGCGCAGGGCCTCGATCACCTCGCCGCCCTCGACCAGTGCGCGCATATTGACGCCGTTCTGGGTCCCGCAATCGTCCTCGGTCACCACCAGGTCCTGCGTCACGTCCACCAGCCGGCGCGTCAGGTAGCCCGAGTTGGCCGTCTTCAGCGCCGTGTCGGCCAGGCCCTTGCGCGCGCCGTGGGTCGAGATGAAGTACTGCAGGACGTTCAGGCCCTCGCGGAAGTTGGCGGTAATGGGCGTCTCAATGATCGAGCCGTCCGGCTTGGCCATCAGGCCGCGCATGCCCGCCAGTTGGCGAATCTGCGCCACCGAGCCCCGCGCGCCCGAGTCGGCCATCATGTAGATGGAGTTCAGAGAGTCCTGCTTGACATCGTGGCCATGCCGGTTCTTCGTGACCTCGGTGGCCAGCTGCTCCATCATGACCTTGCCGACCTGGTCGCCGGCGCGGCCCCAGATGTCGACGACCTTGTTGTAGCGCTCGCCCTGCGTGACCAGACCCGAGGTGTACTGCGCCTCGATCTCTTTCACCTCCTTCTCGGCGGCGCGGATGATCTCCCCCTTCTGCGCCGGCACCAGCATGTCGTCGATGGCGATCGACAGGCCGGCACGGGTGGCCAGCGCAAAGCCCGACTGCAGCAGGCGGTCGGCGAAGATCACCGTCTCGCGCAGGCCGACGCGGCGGAACGCCGTGTTGATCAGGCGCGAGATCTCCTTCTTCTTCAGCGGCTTGTTCAGCACACTGAAGGGCAGGCCCGCCGGCAGGATTTCCGACAGCAGCGCGCGCCCGACGGTGGTCTCGCAGCGGCTGATCTTCGGCGTCTTCTGGCCCGTCTCGCGGTCGAGGTCGAACTCCTTGATGCGCACCGTGATGCGCGTCTGCAGCTCGACCTGCTTGTTCTCGTAGGCGCGGTGCACTTCACCCACGTCGGTGAACATCGCGCCTTCGTTCTTGGCGCCGATCTTCTCGCGCGTGGCGTAGTACAGCCCCAGCACCACGTCCTGGGACGGGACGATCGACGGGTCGCCGTTGGAGGGGAACAGGATGTTGTTGGACGCCAGCATCAGCGCACGCGCTTCCAGCTGCGCTTCGAGCGACAGCGGCACGTGCACGGCCATCTGGTCGCCATCGAAGTCGGCGTTGAACGCCGCGCACACCAGTGGGTGCAACTGGATCGCCTTGCCCTCGATCAGCACCGGCTCGAAGGCCTGGATGCCAAGGCGGTGCAGCGTCGGCGCGCGGTTTAGCAGGACCGGGTGCTCCCGGATCACCTCCTCGAGGATGTCCCACACCACCGGCTCCTGGCCGTCGACCATCTTCTTGGCGGCCTTGATCGTGGTCGCCAGCCCCATCAGCTCGAGCTTGTTGAAGATGAACGGCTTGAACAGTTCGAGTGCCATCAGCTTCGGCAGGCCGCACTGGTGCAGCTTCAGCTGCGGGCCGACCACGATGACCGAGCGGCCCGAGTAGTCGACCCGCTTGCCAAGGAGGTTTTGGCGGAAACGGCCGCCCTTGCCCTTGATCATGTCGGCGAGCGACTTGAGCGGGCGCTTGTTGGCACCCGTCATCGCCTTGCCGCGACGGCCATTGTCGAGCAGCGAATCGACCGCCTCCTGCAGCATGCGCTTTTCGTTGCGCACGATGATTTCGGGCGCCTTGAGCTCCAACAGGCGCTTCAGCCGGTTGTTTCGATTGATGACGCGGCGATACAGGTCGTTCAGATCCGAGGTCGCGAAGCGCCCGCCGTCGAGCGGCACCAGCGGGCGCAGCTCCGGCGGCAGCACCGGGAGCACCTCGAGGATCATGTACTCGGGCTTGATGCCCGATCTCTGGAAGCCTTCCAGCGTCTTCAGGCGCTTGGCGAACTTCTTGATCTTGGCCTCGGAGCCCGTCTCCGACAGGTCCTTGCGCAGCGTCTCGATTTCCTTGTCGACGTCGATCGCGCGCAGCAGCTCGCGGATCGCCTCGGCGCCCATCAAGGCGCGGAACTCATCGCCGTACTCCTCGGTCTTGGCGATGAAGTCGTCCTCGGTCATCAGCTGGCCCTTCTTGAGGGGCGTGAAGCCGGGGTCGGTAACGCAGAACGCCTCGAAGTACAGCACGCGCTCGATGTCGCGCAGCGTCATGTCGAGCACCATGCCCATGCGGCTGGGCAGGCTCTTGAGAAACCAGATGTGGGCGACCGGGCTCGCCAGCTCGATGTGGCCCATGCGCTCGCGGCGCACCTTGGCCAGCGTCACTTCGACGCCGCACTTCTCGCAGATCACGCCGCGGTGCTTCAGGCGCTTGTACTTGCCGCACAGGCACTCGTAGTCCTTGATCGGCCCGAAGATCTTGGCGCAGAACAGGCCGTCGCGCTCCGGCTTGAACGTGCGGTAGTTGATCGTCTCGGGCTTCTTGACCTCGCCGAAGGACCACGAGCGGATCTTCTCGGGCGAGGCGATGCCGATCTTGATCGCGTCGAATTGCTCGTCTTGCTGAACCTGTTTGAATAGATCGAGTAGCGCCTTCATGCGTTCCTCTCAGTGCGACAGTCGGTGCCGACCAACCGCAGAAAAACAATCTGGGCAAACGAGGGGGCTGGGCCGGCCCCCTCGTGCTCCCCCAGCCAGTGAGTGAGCGTGCTAACAGCCATCGTCGACTAGTTGCGCTCGAGATCGATGTCGATCCCGAGCGAACGGATTTCCTTGACCAGCACGTTGAACGACTCCGGCATGCCGGCGTCGATCGAGTGCTCGCCCTTGACGATGTTCTCGTAGACCTTGGTGCGGCCCTGCACGTCGTCCGACTTGACGGTCAGCATCTCCTGCAGCGTGTAGCTGGCGCCATAGGCCTCCAGCGCCCACACCTCCATCTCGCCGAAGCGCTGGCCGCCGAACTGCGCCTTGCCGCCCAGCGGCTGCTGGGTGACGAGCGAGTACGGGCCGGTGGAGCGCGCGTGCATCTTGTCGTCGACGAGGTGGTGCAGCTTCAGGACGTGCATGTAGCCGACCGTGACCGGGCGCTCGAACATCTCGCCGGTGCGGCCGTCGAACAGGCGCGTCTGCGTGCGCGAGGGCGTCAGTTGCAGGCGCTCGGCGACGTCCTTCGGGTAGGCCAGCTCCAGCATCGTACGAATCTCGCGTTCGCTGGCACCGTCGAACACCGGCGTGGCGAAGGGCACGCCCTGCGCCAGATGGCTGCCGAGCTCGATCAGTTCGGCGTCGCCCATGGCCTCGACGTCCTCGGTCTTGCCGGACTTGTTGTACAGGTCCTTCAGGAAGCCGCGCAGCTGCGCAACCTGGGCGCCCTGCGCCGCGCCGAGCATCTCGCCGATGCGCTGGCCCAGGCCCTTGGCGGCCCAGCCCAGGTGCGTCTCGAGAATCTGGCCGACGTTCATGCGCGAGGGCACGCCCAGCGGATTGAGCACAACGTCCACCGGCGTGCCGTCGGCCATGTACGGCATGTCCTCGACTGGCACGATGCGCGAGACCACGCCCTTGTTTCCGTGGCGGCCGGCCATCTTGTCGCCCGGCTGCAGGCGACGCTTGACCGCCAGGTAGACCTTGACCATCTTCAGCACGCCGGGCGGCAGCTCGTCGCCCTGCGTGAGCTTCTTGCGCTTGTCCTCGAAAGCCTGGTCGAAGGCGCGGCGCTTGGCCTCGATCGACTCCTTCAGGCCTTCGAGCTGGCCCTGCGCCGCCTCGTCGGTGAGGCGGATGTCGAACCAGTGGTACTTCTCGAGCGACTCGAGATAGTCCCGGGTGATGACCGTGCCCTTGGCGATCTTGCGCGGACCACCGCTGGCCTCCTTCTTGAGCAGCAGGCGCTCGATCCGCGCGAACGCATCGGCTTCGACGATGCGCAGTTGGTCGTTGAGGTCCTGGCGGTAGCGCTTGAGCGCATCGTCGATGATCTGCTGGGCCCGCTTGTCGCGCTGGATGCCTTCGCGCGTGAACACCTGCACGTCGATCACGGTGCCGTTCATGCCCGAGGGCACGCGCAGCGAGGTGTCCTTCACGTCAGAGGCCTTTTCGCCGAATATCGCGCGCAGCAGCTTCTCTTCCGGCGTGAGCTGGGTCTCGCCCTTCGGCGTGACTTTGCCGACCAGCGAGTCGCCGGCCTGCACCTCGGCGCCGATGTAGACGATGCCGGAGTCGTCCAGGCGCGCGAGCTGGTTCTCAGACAGGTTGCTGATGTCGCGCGTGATTTCCTCGGGGCCGAGCTTGGTATCGCGGGCGACGACGTTCAGCTCCTCGATGTGGATCGAGGTGTAGCGGTCTTCGGCGACGACGCGCTCGGAGATCAGGATCGAATCCTCGAAGTTGTAGCCGTTCCACGGCATGAACGCCACCAGCATGTTCTGGCCGAGCGCTAGCTCGCCCAGGTCGGTCGAGGCGCCGTCGGCAATCACGTCGCCCTTGGCGATGACATCGCCCTTCTTGACGATCGGACGCTGGTTGATGTTGGTGTTCTGGTTTGATCGCGTGTACTTGACCAGGTTGTAGATGTCGACGCCGACTTCGCCCTCGACGTTCTCGTCGTCGTTGACGCGCACGACGATCCGGTTGGCGTCGATGAAGTCGACCACGCCGCCGCGCAGCGCCTGCACGGTGGTACCGCTGTCGACGGCTACCGTGCGCTCGACGCCGGTGCCGACGAAGGGCTTCTCGGGGCGCAGGCAGGGCACCGCCTGGCGCTGCATGTTGGACCCCATCAGCGCGCGGTTGGCGTCGTCATGCTCGAGGAACGGGATCAGCGACGCCGCCACCGACACGATCTGCGAGGGCGCGATATCCATGTACTGCACGCGCTCCGGCGACATCAGCACGAACTCGCCGTTCTCGCGGCAGCTCACCAGCTCATCGGTGAACCTGCCGCTCTTGTCGAGCGGCGCGTTGGCCTGCGCGATGACGTACTTGCCCTCTTCGATGGCCGACAGGTAGGCGATCTCATTGGTAACCGTGCCCCCCTCGACCCTGCGGTAGGGGGTCTCGAGAAAGCCGTACTCGTTCAGGCGCGCATACAGGGCCATCGAGTTGATCAGGCCGATGTTCGGGCCCTCGGGCGTCTCGATCGGGCAGACGCGGCCGTAATGGGTCGGGTGCACGTCGCGCACCTCGAAGCCGGCGCGCTCGCGCGTCAGGCCGCCCGGTCCCAGCGCGGAGACACGGCGCTTGTGCGTGATCTCCGACAGCGGGTTGGTCTGGTCCATGAACTGGGACAGCTGGCTCGAGCCGAAGAACTCGCGGATCGACGCGCTGATCGGCTTGCTGTTGATCAGGTCGTGCGGCATCAGGTTCTCGGTTTCGGCCTGGCCGAGGCGCTCGCGCACCGCACGCTCGACCCGCACCAGGCCGGCGCGGAACTGGTTTTCCGCCAGCTCGCCGACGCAGCGTACGCGGCGGTTGCCGAGGTGGTCGATGTCGTCGATCTCGCCGCGGCCGTTGCGCAGCTCCACCAGGACCTTCATCGTATCGACGATGTCCTCGTTGGCGAGCGTCATCGGACCGGTTATCTCGTTACGGCCGAAGCGCGAGTTGACCTTCATGCGGCCCACGCGCGAAAGATCGTAGGTCTCGTCATCGAAGAACAGGCGCCGGAACAGCGTCTCCACCGCATCTTCGGTAGGCGGCTCGCCGGGACGCATCATCCGATAGATGGCGATGCGCGCCGACAGCTGGTCCGGCGTCTCGTCCAGGCGCAGCGTGTTGCTGATGAACGGGCCCTGATCGAGGTCGTTGGTGTAGATGCAGCGGATTTCCTTGATGTTGGCGATCCGCAGCTTCTTCAGCAGGTCCTCGGTCAGCTCGTCGTTGGCGTGCGCCACGACCTCGCCCGTCTCCGGGTCGACCGCGTTGCCTGCGAGCACGCGACCGAGAAGGTAGTCGTCCGGCACCTCGATGCGCTTCATGCCCGCGGCTTCCATGTCGCGGATGTGCTTGGCGTTGATGCGCTTGTCCTTGGCGACGATGACCTTGCCAGTCTTGTCGGCGATGTCGAAGCGGGCGATTTCGCCGCGCAGCCGCTCGGGCACGAGCTCCATGTAGCCACCGGTGTTGCTGGCCAGCTGGAACGTGTCGAACGTGAAGAAGTGCGCGAGGATCTGCTCGCTGTTCAGGCCGATGGCCTTGAGCAGGATCGTGGCCGGCATCTTGCGGCGGCGGTCGATCCGGAAGTACAGGATGTCCTTCGGGTCAAACTCGAAGTCGAGCCAGGAGCCGCGATAGGGAATCACGCGCGCCGAGAACAGCAGCTTGCCTGAGCTGTGCGTCTTGCCGCGGTCATGCTCGAAGAACACGCCCGGCGAACGGTGCAGCTGGCTGACGATGACGCGCTCGGTGCCGTTGATCACGAACGAGCCGGTGGTGGTCATGAGCGGGATCTCGCCCATGTAGACCTCCTGCTCCTTGACCTCCTTGATCGTCGGCTTGGTTGCCTCGCGGTCCATGATCACGAGTCGCACCCTGGCGCGCAGCGGCGAGGCAAAGGTCAGGCCGCGCTGCTGGCATTCCTTGACGTCGAACGCGGGCTCGCCGAGGGTGTAGCCGGCAAACTCCAGCCGCGCCATCTGATTGTGGCTGCTGATCGGGAAGATCGAATTGAAGGCCGCCTGCAGGCCCTCGCTCTTGCGCTGCGACGGCGCAGTGTCCGCCTGCAGGAACTGCATGTAGCTCTCGAGCTGGGTCGCCAACAGGAAAGGCACGGCCTGCACGGCCGGCCGCTTGGCGAAGCTCTTGCGGATACGCTTTTTCTCGGTGAACGAGTACGGCATGGACACTCCGTTCGGGCAAAACGGCTAGTTGCGTGAGCTCTTCGGCGCGCGAGCGTTTGCGAGGGACGAAGAAAGCCACGCGGGCGGCACAGCCCGCGCGGCAATTCGCTCACGCGCGTGTTCTCTCATCAGGGGAAGTCTTTGGTGTAGGCGCCGGGATGCCACGGCGGTCCCTGCCACAACAAAAGCCTCCGTTGCCGGTGAGGGCCGCGCCCCCACCGGCGTGCCACGGTTACTTCACTTCGACTTTCGCGCCGGCTTCTTCCAGCTTCTTCTTGGCCGCCTCGGCGTCGGCCTTGTTTACGCCTTCCTTGACGGGCTTGGGGGCGCCATCGACGAGGTCCTTGGCCTCCTTGAGGCCCAGGCCAGTCAGCTCGCGCACGGCCTTGATCACGTTGACCTTGTTGGCGCCGGTCTCGGCCAGCACGACGGTGAACTCGGTCTTCTCTTCGACCGCCGGGGCGGCGGCACCACCGGCGCCCGGGGCGGCCACTGCGACTGCGGCAGCGGCAGCGGAGACGCCGAACTTTTCTTCCATCATCTTGATCAGTTCGCTGATCTCGAGGACAGACTTGGCGGCGATTGCGTCGAGGATTTCCTGGTTGGAAAGTGCCATTCTTCTGACTCCGGAAAGGTTGTGAGGCTTGCAGTGTTCAGTGCGGGATCAGGCGCCAACCTTCTCTTTCGCATCGCGCACGGCGGCAACGGTGCGAACGAAACGGGCAGGGACCTCGTTGAGCGTGCGGACGAACTGGCCGATCGGCGCCTGCATGGTGGCCATCAGACTGGCCAGCAGTTCCTCACGGCTCGGCAAAGAAGCCAGCGCCTTGACGCCCTTGTCGTCCATGACGACGTTGGGCATGGCGCCGGCCTTGACCACCAGTTTGTCGTTGTCCTTGGCAAAAGCGCTGATGACTTTGGCGGCGGCCACCGGGTCGGCCGAGAAGCCGTAGACCAGGGGGCCAACCAGTTTGTCGCCCAGCTTCTCGAACGACGTGCCGTTGAGGGCACGACGCGCCAAGGTGTTCTTCAGCACACGCAACTGGACACCCTGGCCGCGCGCGTTCTTACGCAGCTTGGTGACCGAGTCCACGCTCAGACCACGGTACTCGGCAACGACGATCGACTGGGCGTTCGCGACGAGCGCGGATACCTCCTCGATCATGGCGGCCTTGTCTTGCCTGTTGAGTGCCATGTCTGACTCCAAAAAGGTGCTCGGCGAGTGCTTCGCACCGGTTCGAAACCGGCGACCAACCGAGAGTCCTTCGCGCTGCTCTGCTGCCGCCAGGAGCGGCCAACTCACAACTCGACAACCTCTCTTCGGGTACGCCGTCTGCGCGGGGCGCCGCGGGATCTATCCCCTTGGCGATTAAGCCCCTGGCCTGCCGGATGCGGGATTGCAGCCCCCGCCCCGTCTGGCCCTTGGCCCCTGCGGTCTTTGACAGCAGCGCGTCCGTATCGGGTGGTTGCCCACTTGGCCGACGCGACGCACAGCCCAAAGCTCGTGCAAACGGCCTCGCGGGGCGAGGCCGATCGAAATCTCTCCCTAGGACTGGGCCGTCAGCGACGCCGGATCGATGCGAACACCGATGCCCATCGTCGATGACAGCGCCACTTTCTTGAGATAAATGCCCTTGCTCGACGCCGGCTTGGCCTTGTTCAGGGCCTCGACCAGCGCAGCGATGTTGGTCTTCAGACGGCCAGCATCGAAGGAAGCGCGGCCGACCGTACAGTGAACGATGCCGGCCTTGTCAGCGCGGAACTGCACCTGACCGGCCTTGGCGTTCTTCACTGCCAGCGCCACATCGGGCGTCACCGTACCGACCTTCGGGTTCGGCATCAGGCCGCGCGGACCCAGGATCTGGCCGAGCTGGCCCACGACGCGCATCGCATCGGGCGAGGCGATCACCACGTCGAAGTCCATGAAGCCGCCCTTGACCCTTGCGGCGAGGTCGTCGAAGCCGACGACGTCGGCGCCGGCGGCAGTGGCCTCTTCCGCCTTGGCGCCCTGCGCAAACACCGCCACCCGCACGGACTTGCCGGTTCCAGCCGGCAGCACCACCGAACCGCGGACGGCCTGGTCGGACTTCTTGGCGTCGATGCCCAGAACCACGGCCACATCGATCGACTCGTCGAACTTGGCGTTGGCGGTTTCCTTCACCAGCTTGAGCGCCTCATCGAGCACGTAGCTGGTGTTGGGCTTGACCTTGGCGCGAATAGCCTGGGCGCGTTTGGAGAGCTTGGCCATTTACACACCCTCCACGGTAATGCCCATGGAGCGGGCCGAGCCCGCAATGGTGCGAACGGCAGCGTCCATGTCGGCCGCGGTCAGATCCGGCAGCTTGGCCTTGGCGATATCCTCAGCCTGCGCGCGCGTGATCTTGCCGACCTTGTCCGTGTGCGGCTTGCTCGAGCCCTTGTCGATCTTGGCCGCCTTCTTGATGAGAATGGTCGCCGGGGGCGTCTTCATCACGAAGGTGAAGCTCTTGTCGGCGAACGCGGTGATCACCACCGGGATCGGCAGGCCGGGCTCCACGCCCTGCGTCTGCGCGTTGAACGCCTTGCAGAACTCCATGATGTTCAGGCCGCGCTGGCCCAGTGCCGGACCGATCGGTGGCGAGGGATTGGCTTTACCCGCTGGCACTTGCAGCTTGATAAAGCCGACGATCTTCTTTGCCATGTCAGCTTTCCACGTGGGTTCGAACGCGCGGTCGGTTGCCCTACTGGCGCTCCCCTTGTCACTTCACACGGGCCTGCACGCCGGCCCGAACGCGTCCTGCAACGAACCTAGACCTTCTCCACCTGGCCGAACTCCAAATCCACCGGGGTCGAACGACCGAAGATCGTCACCGACACGCGGACCCGGTTCTTGTCGTAGTTCACCTCTTCGACGTTGCCGTTGAAGTCGGTGAAGGGGCCTTCCTTCACGCGCACCATCTCGCCAACCTCGAACAGCACCTTGGGCCGGGGCTTCTCGTAGCCTTCCTGCATGCGCGCCAGGATCTCGTCGACCTCGCGCTGCGGCAGGGGCGAGGGCTTGTTGGCGGTACCGCCGAGGAAGCCGGTCACCTTGGGCGTGCTCTTGACCAGGTGCCAGGCCTCGTCGGTCATGTCCATCTCGACCAGCACGTAGCCTGAATACAGGCGTCGCTCGGTGATCGCCTTCTTTCCGCCCTTGACCTCGACGACCTCTTCGGTCGGCACCAGGATGCGGCCGAACTGCGCCTGAAGCGCAGCGCGGTTGACGCGCTCCTGCAGGGTCTTGGCCACCGACTTCTCCATGCCCGAGTACGCATGCACCACGAACCAGCGCTTGGTCCCCGAGGGCTTGAGGCTTTCGTGGTGCCCGCCGTCGGCGCGGGCAGCTTCGGCGTGATCCTGGCTCATCACTTCCACCCCAGCAGGAGGTCGTACAACACCCACTCCAGGCCCTTGTCGACCAGGAACAGGAATATGGCCATGATCGCCACGAAGGCAAACACGATGCCGGTGGTCTGCAGGGTCTCCTTGCGCGACGGCCAGACCACGCGGCGGGTCTCGTCGTACGACTCGCGCGAGAAGCCGATGAAGCGCTTGCCCGGCAGCGAGAACCACGCGATGACCAGACCCGCCACCAGACCGCCGGCCAGGATGCCGAGTCGCGCTAGCAGCGACTGCTCCGACAGCAGGCTGAAGCCCAGCACGCCGCCGAGCGCGACCACGGCGGCCAGCGTCACGAGCACGGCGTCCAGCTTGCCATTTACGGTTTGAACGTCTTGCGAATTCATCAAGAACCTTCAGAGCCAAGCCAAGAATGCAGCGGCGGCGTGGCGGTGGCAGGGGCAGAGGGAATCGAACCCCCAACCTTCGGTTTTGGAGACCGACGCTCTGCCAGTTGAGCTATACCCCTGCGCGAACCGGCAAGCGCGACCGGCCCAGCGAGCCGGCCACGCCTCGTAGAACCCGTTACTGGATGATCTTGGCCACGACGCCGGCGCCGACGGTCTTGCCGCCCTCGCGGATGGCAAAGCGCAGGCCCTGGTCCATCGCGATCGGGGCGATCAGCGTCACCACCATCTTGATGTTGTCCCCGG
>Ga0209985_10002576_pt1 | contig 16218 bp, 14 predicted proteins | sample NOAtaG_FD_187305 | JGI IMG/M metagenome (GOLD analysis project Ga0209985, IMG submission 187305) | Freshwater lake microbial communities from Lake Erie, under a cyanobacterial bloom - NOAA_Erie_Diel6S_1000h metaG (SPAdes) (version 2) | ecosystem: Environmental > Aquatic > Freshwater > Lake ...
TAATCGGCGCCGCGACCGTATTTGTCTTCACGGGTCACGTCGCGGTCCACGGGGATCGCCGGAATGGTGAAGGCCTCGGCGAGCGCGCGGTAGTACGCTTGGCGCTGTGCAACCGGGCCTTTGTTCAGGCTCGACCAGCTGCTGACGTCGGGGAGCGCCGTGACGCGACCGCGCTCCACCATCAAGTCGAGGTCTTCGGAGAAGCGTTCGATGAGCCCGAATCCCTTCGACAGGCTGGTGCCGCCCTTGAACCAGAGGTCGAGCCCGGTCTCATGCAGCGCCCAGAGCGCGTGAGTGATCCAGTAGTCCTTCTCGACCAGCGCGGGGGCGATTCGGGTCTGGTCGGCGACCTGCGTCAGCAGCGATGCAAAGCCCGGTTCATCGTGGACGAAGTTCATGCAGCGCTGGCCTCGGTCTCATGGAGGGCCTCGTCGACCAAAGACAGCGTCGCCTTCGTGCCGTAGGTCTCGGCCATCTCGCGCAGCCGCGTGCGATCCCAACGACCGCTCCGCAGCGTCGCGACCAGCCCCTCGCAAAGCACGCTGAGCCCGACGCCGGCCATGTCGTGGTGCTGGAGGAGGTCGATGATGAACCACTCGGCGGTCGGCCTCTCGGGGAAGTACACCCGCCGCAGCAGGAAGCGACGGCCGCCGAGCTGGAACTCGCCGCTCCGCCGCGTGTTGTAGACCAGCGTGACCGCGAACATCGCCGTCGAACCCAGGCCGAGGGCGTTCCAGCAGGGAGGGCCGGTCACGAGGAACCGTTCGCCGCCGAGAAATGCCCGCAGGAGCGCCTCGTCGGACGCAGGCGCGGGCCCGAAGCGCGAGGGAACCGGCGCGTAGTAGAGCCCGTGGGCGGCCTCGCGGAGCTTGCCCTCGTCGACCAGCCGCCGCGCAAGGCGGGTGGGGTTCGCGCTCCACGGCCGCAGATCGCGCGTCCGGTAGGCGCGTCCGGGCTCGAGCTCGGGATGGGCGGGGGTGTTCATGGAGGCCTCGCGTAGAAATCTACCGCAGGAAACATACGGCGCGGTAAGGCCGAAGGCAAGACCGACCCTCCCCGACGACAGCCGAGGACGTCCGATCTGTTCCAAAAACCCGGGATCCGTTACGAACGGCGCTGCGGCTCGTGATGCAGCGGGCCGACGAAGGCGCCCGCAGATGACCCGACGCCGTACCACGCCACCGTCGGCTCGCCCCGAAGCCGCGCCCACGACGTTCACCGCTGACGGCCGACCGGTCGTCCGCTGCGCGATCTACACGCGGCAGTCGGTGGCGCGCGGCGAGCAGGACTTCACGTCCTGCGAGGCCCAGCGCGAGCGGGGCGAAGACTACGTCCGGGCGATGAAGTACGAGGGGTGGACGGCCCTCGACGAGCGCTTCGACGATCTGGGCCGGAGCGGCGGGACCCTCGAGCGCCCGGCGCTTCGTCAGCTCCTGTCGTGGTGCGCGCAGGGGCGCGTCGACGTGGTCGTCGTCACCAGCATCGACCGCCTCGCGCGCAAGATGGCCCATTGGGTGCAGCTCCAGGAGTGGCTCAAACACGCAGGGGTCCATCTCGCGATCCTGCAGGGGGCCGGCGGTGCGACGGGACCGCTCGCCGAACTCGTGCACAACGTGGTCGCGAGCTTCGCCGAGTTCGAGCGGGATCTCATTCGCGAGCGGCAGCGTGACGCTCGGGGTCGTGCCCGCGCGCGGGGACTCCGCACCGCCGGTCGTGCTCCGCTGGGGTACCTCGCCGACCCGAACACGCGCCAGCTCCTCGTCGATCCGGAAGAAGCGGCGCTGGTGACGGGGTTCTTCGAGCGTTGCGCAGCCGGCGAGCCCGGCGCCGCCATCGCCACGTGGGCCAACGCAGCCGGGCACCGCACGAAGGTGCACGGCGGACAAGGCGGCGGACTCTGGACGGGTCGCACGGTACTTCAGGTCCTCCACAACCCGATCTACGTGGGGCGTCGCGCGCACGGCGCGGGAACCGTCGCCGGCGTCCACGAGGCGATCATCGGCGAGAACCTCGCGAAGCGCGCGCTCGTAGCCCTCGATGCCCGCCGCACGCGCACCCCGTCGCCGCGACCGAAGGCGCCCGCGTGGGACGCCGACCCGTGGATGCTGCGCGGCCTACTCCGCTGCGCCGGTTGCGGGCGGGTGATGACGACCACCGCATCGACGGCGGTCACCCTCGACAACGCCGACGACGTCCCGCGCTACTACCGCTGTCGGGGCGAGCCCAGTCGGCCCGCGTGCACGCCGCCGGTCCAGGTCGCTGCGCGTCAGGTCGAGGCACGGGTGCTCGACGTGCTTCGGGAGGCGTCGCCCGCCTGGTTTCGCAACTCGCGGTCGCGCGGCTTCCTCGCCCACATCGCGCCGAACTGGTCCGCCCTTCCGCCGGGCGAGCGAAACGCATTTGTCCGCGGCCTCGTCTGGGCCGCGCAGTGGCACCCCGAGCTCGGCTTGTCGGGCGTCGAGCTCGACGACATCACCATCGACCGATTCATCGACGAGACGCCGTCGCTCGCGGCGTCGCTGCCGGCGCGCGAAGCGTAGCTAGACCGGGACCGCCCCTACGGAGAGAGGTGGATACTATTCACGTCTCGGGGGCCCACGGCGAGTCGGCTCTCAAGAGCCCCTCCAGAGCGCTCCAGAATCCCGCACCCCGATGTCCCACGCGCCGACGTCAACCATCGGCTCTTTGGTGTAAACCGCCTCCGAAGCGTCTCTGAGCGTCTCTGGACCGTCCCAGAGCCCCGCAGACCTCCAGAGCCACCCGCCGGGGCTCTCGGGCGAGACGCCGCGGCTCTGGCGCAGAGCAGGGCGCGGCGCGCGCTCGGATCGCCACCGCGCAGAACCCCGCGTTCTCACAGGCCAAAACGTCGAGAGCCCCGGTGGGGTGACCACCGAGGCTCTCTGTTGACCGCCTACGCACGCGATGCGTCGTAGGAAGAAATGGCTCCGGGACCTGGACTCGAACCAGGGACCATTCGGTTAACAGCCGAACGCTCTACCAACTGAGCTATCCCGGAAAGAGGCCGGAATCTAGCGGGATCGGGCGGGGCGTCAAGTTCGAGGAGCGGGGCGTGGTAGCGTGGCGGCGTGAGCGTGACCGACCCGCGTCCGGAGGCCCGGATCTTCTCGCCGTGCGACCTGAACGAGATGGTCGACGCGGCGCTTCAGGCCAACGTGCGGCCGCTGTGGATCGAGGGGGAGCTGTCCGACGTCTCGCAGCGGAACGGGCACCTGTACTTCACGCTCTCGGATGCGCGGGCGAGCGTGAAGGGCGTGATGTTCGCCCGCGATGCGCGCACGGTGCGGCACCTCTTCGAGGACGGGCGCTCGGTGCGCCTTCAAGGGACCGTCGGGGTGTGGGTGCCGCGGGGCACGTTCCAGGTGCGGGCTTTCGTGGCGCTGCCGGCCGGCGACGGCGGGCGGGCCGCCGAGCTCGCCCGGCTGAGGGCGAAGTTGAGCGCGGAGGGGCTGCTCGCGCCGGAGCGCAAGCGGCCCTTGCCGCGCTGGCCGAAGGTCGTGGGGGTGGTGACGAGCCGCTCGGCGGCGGCGCTGCAGGACGTGCTCGAGGTGGCCAAGGGCCGGATGCCGGTGCGCCTCGTGCTCGCGCACGCGTCGGTGCAGGGCGTCGACGCGAAGGCGGAGCTGGTGCAGGCGCTGCGGCGCCTTGCGGCGATGCCCGGGCTCGACGTGGTGATCCTCGCGCGCGGCGGCGGGGCGAGCGAGGACCTCTCGGCCTTCGACGACGAGGCGGTCGCGCGGGCGGTCGCGGCGATGCCGGTGCCGATCGTCACCGGGGTCGGCCACGAGACCGACGTGACCACGGTGGACCTCGTCGCGGACGTGCGGGCGGCGACGCCTTCGCATGCGGCCGAGCTGGTCTTGCCTTCGCGGGCCGCCTACCTGCAGGCGCTCGAGGCGGGGATGCGCCGCATCGAGACGCAGCTCCGGGCCGGTCTCGCCGGGCGGGCGCGGACCGTCGAGCTGAACCGGGCCCGGCTGCCCGATCCCGACGTGCTCGTGCTGCGCGCCCGGCAGCGCACCGAGCGGGCCGAGACGCGGCTCGAGGAGCTCTTCGCGCAGCGGCTCGCGGCCGGGCAGCGCACCCTGCGCGGGCTCGGCGAGGCCTTGTCGCGCGGCGAGCCGCGGGCCCGCGTCGCCCGAACGCGCGGGGCGCTCGAGGCGCAGCAGCAGGCCCTCGAGGGAGCGCTCACGGCGCGCCTCGTCCGGGCCCGCGCCGAGCTGACGCGGCGGCAGGAGCGCAGCGAGCGCCTCACCGCCGAGCGGGTCGCCGAGGCCCGCGCGTCCCTCGCGGAGAAGGCGGCCGCGCTCGGCGCGCTCTCGCCCCTCGGGGTGCTCGGCCGCGGCTACGCCATCGCGCTGCACGAGGGCCGGGCGGTGCGCCGGCCGGACGACGTGCGGCCGGGCGATGCGCTCGAGCTGGTGCTCGCCGAGGGGCGCCTCGCGGCCACCGCGGGCGCGCCGATCGAGGAGCCGACGTGAGGGGCCCGACCGACGGAGCGCGCCCGTGACGCGCCTCTGGGTGATCGGGCGGCCGATCGCGCACTCGCTCAGCCCGATCATGCACGGCGCGGCGCTCGCGGCCCTCGGCAGCGCGGCGCAGTACGGGCGGCGCGAGGTGGCGCCCGACGGGCTCGCGGCGTTCGTCGACGAGGTGCGCGGGGATGCCTCGACGCTGGGCTTCAACGTGACCCTGCCGTACAAGGTCGCGATCGCGGGGTTCCTCGATCGCCTCGAGGCCTCGGCGGTGCAGGTCGGCGCGGTGAACACCGTGGTCCGAGAGGGCGGTGCGCTGGTCGGCCTGAACACCGACGCCGAGGGGCTCGCGCGCTCGCTGCGCGAGGCCGGCATCGAGCCGCGGGGCCGGCGGGCGCTGGTGATCGGCGCGGGCGGGGCGGCCCGGGCGGCGCTCGTCGCGCTCGAAGGAGCGGAGCGCCGCATCGCGGCCCGCGATCTCGAGAAGGCCCGTGCGCTGGTGGGGATCCTGGGGATCGACGCGGCGGTGCAGCCGCTCGACGCGATCGACCCGGACGTGGAGCTGCTGGTGCAGGCGAGCAGCGCGACCCTCGACCCGCAGCAGGGCGCGGCGCTCGCGGCGCGCTTGCCGCTCGCGCGCCTGCCGCGCGAGGCGGCGGTGGTCGATCTCGTCTACCGCCCGCGGCGGACCGCGGTGCTCGCCGCCGCCGAGGCGCTTGGTCTGAGCACCGTCGATGGGACCGGGATGCTGGTGCACCAGGGCGCGCTCGCGCTCGAGCGGTGGCTGGGCGTGCCGGCGCCGGTGGCCGTGATGCGCGCGGCGCTGACGGCGGCCCTCGACGCGGGCTGACGCGCCGGGCGGAGCGCCGGGCCGCTGGTGGCTCGGGGGCGTTTTCGGGTACCTTGCGCGCACTCCGCCATGCCGCACTCCGCCCTTCGCGTCCTCTCCTTCGGGCTCGCCGTGCTCGGCGCCTCCGTGCTCGCCTCGTGGCCCGCGATGGCGGCCGCCCAGCGGCCCCGGGTGATCGTGCTCTCGTTCGAGGGCTGGCACGCCGACGAGGCCCGCACCGCGGTCGTGCGCGGCCTCGAGACGAGCTTCGAGCTGGTGGACGAGCAGGCGGCGATCACCGCGGCCGCCGAGATCGGCGTGGACGTCACGACGCCGGACGGCATGGCCACGGTGGTGGTGCACCTCGGGATCGAGCTCGTCGTGGGCGGCAGCGTGACGGGCCGGGCGCGCTCGGCGCGCACCTCGATCTGGGTGAGCGACGTGCAGGGCAACGAGCTCGCGGTGGCCGAGGGCCCCTCGCCGAGCGGGCGGGCGAACGCGACGGTGCTCGGCGAGGCCGCCGCGGGCGCCTGCGCGCAGGCCTACGAGTCGCTGCACCCGCCGGAGCCGCCGCCGCCGGAGGTCGTCGAGGGGCCGCCGCTCTTCGATCCCGACGACGACCTCGAGCCGGATCCGGATCGCCCGGCCCCGGACGATCCGAACCGCTGGCGGCTGCCGGTGTTCCGTGGGCTCGTCGGGCTCGACGTCCGCAACCGCACGGCGTCGATCGCGCCGAACAGCTCGAGTTCGCGCTTCGATGCGGACTTCTTCCCCGCGATCGCGGTGCAGCTCGAGTCGCATCCGCTCTCGGGCATGAGCGGGCCGGAGAGCGGCCTCTACCTGAGCCTCGACCTCGCGTTCAGCGCCGGCATCACCTACACGAACGCGATCGACTTCCAGCCCTACCCGCTGAACACGTACTACGCCGAGGGCAACGTGGGCTACGGCGGGATCATCGGGAACACCGTCGAGCTCGGCGGCACGCTGGGCTTCGGGGTGGACGGTGTCGGCCTCGGGCAGATCCCCACGCGGCCGCCGGTGCCGCGCAACGATCTCGAGTTCCCCTCGGTGGAGTACCTGTACGCCCGCGTCGGCCTCTACACGCGGATCCGGCTCTACCAGGATCTCGTGCAGCTCGAGGGCGGTGTCGGGGGGCGGATCCTGATCTCGCCCGGCGAGATCGGGAGCAACCAGGGCATCTGGGACGACGGCTACGCGAACGGCGGCGGCGTCGACTTCGACCTCGGCCTCGGCGGGGTGATCGACCCCGGCTTCACCTATGCGGCGCGCTTCGGCTTTGCCGGCCACTACCTCTCGTTCTTCGACGGGGCGCGCATGTCGGAGAGCGCGACCGACGAGGCGTTCCACATCCACCTGCTCATCGGATGGGCGATCTCGCCCTGACGGCCTCTTCGCGGCGTCTCTTGGCGGCGTGCTAGGCACGCGGGCCCGGCGTGCTCTTCAACAGCCTCGATTACCTCGTCTTTCTGACGGTCGCGCTTGCGGGCTACTGGGGCCTGCGTCACCTGCGCGTGGCGAGGCTCGTGCTGGTGCTCGTCCTGAGCTGCCTCTTCTACGCGACGAGCAGCCCCTGGTACCTCGGCCTCATCTTCTTCTCGACCCTCGTCGACTGGTTCGTGGCGCGCTCGATCGCCGGCAGCGAGGAGGACGCCCCGCGCCGGCGCTGGCTCGCGGTGAGCGTGGTGGTGAACCTCGCTTTGCTCGGCTTCTTCAAGTACGGCCTGGCCGAGGATCTGATCCGGGCGCTCGCCCGCGGCGGGGTGCTCGATCTCGATCCCGACCTCGTCGCGATCGGCCTGCCGGTCGGCATCTCGTTCTACACCTTCGAGTCGCTCAGCTACTGCATCGACGTGTACCGCCGGCACTGCCCGGCGGCGCGCACGCCCTTCGAGCTGCTGTTCTTCATCACCTTCTTTCCCAAGCTCGTCGCCGGCCCGATCGCGCGGCCGGCCGAGCTGTTCCCCCAGATCCAGGGCGAGCCGCGCCTGAGCCGGGATCAGGTCTCGGAGGGGCTCTTCCTCATCCTCACCGGCCTCGTGAAGAAGGTGATCTTCGCCGACTTCGTCTCGATCAACCTCGTCGATCGGGTCTTCGAGCGGCCGGACGGCTACACGTCGGCGGAGGTCGCCGTCGCGCTCTACGGCTTCACGCTGCAGATGTACGCGGACTTCTCCGGCTACACCGACATCGCGCGCGGCTCGGGCAAGCTCTTCGGCATCGAGCTGCCGGAGAACTTCGAGCGGCCCTATCAGGCGCGGAGCCCGGCGGAGTTCTGGCGCCGCTGGCACATGACGCTCTCGACGTGGCTGCGCGACTACCTCTACTTCCCGCTCGGCGGCAGCCGCCACGGCGAGGCGCGCACGTACCTGAACCTGTGGCTGACGATCTTCCTCATCGGCCTCTGGCACGCCTCGCGCACGACGCTGCTGAACTTCCTCCTCTACGGCGCGCTGCAGGCGAGCGCGGTGGCGCTGCACCGCTACGTGAGCCGGCGCTGGCCCTCGGCGGGTCCCGACCCAGGGTGGCTCGTCGCGGCGAAGGTGCTCGGCACGATGCAGTTCGTGGTCTTCACCCGGATCCTCTTCCGGGCGCGCGACCTCGAGAACGCGGGCGAGGTGTGGGACCAGCTCGTGCTCGGCACCGGGGGCATGGCGAACGTCGCTCCCTGGCTCTGGGCGGCGCTGCTCGTGGGCTTCGCCGCGCACTACACGCCGCTCGGCTGGTACGCGGCGCTGCGCGCGCGCTTCTCGGCGCTGCCCGCCGCCGGTCAGGGCGCGGTGATCGCGCTGGTCCTCGGCCTCCTGCTCTTCGTGGCGAACGGACAGACCGTGCCGTACATCTACTTCCAGTTCTGAGCCGGCCGCGCACCCTCGCATGGGCAAGAAGCACCCGAAGACCGCGCCCGCTGCGACCGCCGAGGCTCCGCCCGTCGCCGCCCCGTCTGCCGAGGAGGCGGACGGCATGGACTCCGCGCGGGCCCTGCCGCCCGATCCGACCGCCGCTGGCCTGCGGCACCTCGCGGCGGCCGGGGCCGTGTTCGCCGGGCTCACACTCCTCACCTACGTCGTGCCGCCGCTCGAGCGCCTGCGCCCGTGGTTGCCGGACGAGCCGGTGCCGGTGCTCCGCTTCTTCCTCCCCGAGGCGGAGACCGAGCTCGCCGAGACCGCCCCGGAGATCGCGCACCTCGAGGAGCTCGCGCTCGAGGAGCCGCCGCCGCCGCCGCCCGAGGCCACGCTCACCGTCGCGCCGGAAGAGTACGCCGAGCTCACCACGCCGATCGAGGATCCGAGCGGCGCGCTCCGCGCGTTCCACGCCGCGCTCGCCCGCACCGCGCGCGATCGGGCCGAGGGCTCGGGGGGACGGCACCTGACGCGCATCGCGCACTTCGGCGACTCCACGATCGCGCTCGACGGGATCACCATGACGGTGCGCGAGCGGCTGCAGACGCGGTTCGGGGACGGCGGCCACGGCTTCGTGCTCGCGGCGCGCGGTTCGCTGCCCTACCGGCACCACATGGTGCGCCACGAGTCGGAGGGGAGCTGGCGCCTCTTGGACCTCACGCACCTCTCGCTGTCGGATGGGCGCTACGGGCTCGGCGGCGTGCAGGCGCGGGCGGTGACCGGAGCCGAGGCCTATTTCGCGACCGACGACGACGGGGCGGTGGGCAATGCAGTCTCCCGCTTCGTCGTGCTCTACCAGCGGCACGAGCGCGGCGGGCAGTTCCGCTACCGGGTCGATGAAGGCGCCTGGACCGAGGTCGACACGCACGGCGAGGACGCCGAGGACGCCGCGCTCGAGATCGACGTGGAGGACGGGCCGCACCGGCTCGACCTGCGCGCCTCGGGCCATGGCGAGAGCCGGCTCTACGGCGTGGTGCTCGAGCGCGACGGCCCGGGCGTCGTCTACGACTCGCTGGGCATCGTCGGGGCGCGGGCGGCGCGCATGCTCGGCTTCGATCCCGAGCACCTGCGCGGTCAGCTCGCGGCCCGCGGCACCGATCTGGTGGTGATCGCCTTCGGCGGCAACGACGCCGACGACGAGCGCAGCGAGGAGGACTTCCTCGCGACCTTCCGCGAGGTCGCGCGCCTCGTCCGTACCGCGCGGCCCGAGGCCTCGTGTCTCCTCGCCGCGCCGCTCGATCAGGGCGAGCGCGACGAGCGCGGCCGCGTCCGCACGCTGGCGCCGGTCGAGCGCATCGTGCGGGCGATGCGGCAAGCGGCGCGCGAGGAGGGCTGCGCGTTCTTCGACACCTTCACCGCGATGGGCGGCGCAGGCTCGATGGGCCGCTGGGCCCGCCGGGGCCTGGCCTCGAGCGACTACCGCCACGCGACGCCCGCCGGCTACCGCATCATCGGCCAGCTCTTCTACCAGGCCTTGCTGCGGAGCTTCGCCGAGTGGCTCGCCGCCGGTGAGCCGCCCCCCGAGCCCCGGTCCCCCACCCCGAACCCGGACCCGGACTCGGCCCCGGTCTCGGACTCGGCCCCGGTCTCGGCCCCGGACTCGGACTCGGCCCCAGCCCCGGACTCGGACTCGGCCCCAGCCGCAGACCCGGCCCCGGCCCCAGCCCCAGTCCCGTCCCCGGCCCCACCCCCGCCTCCGGCCCTCCCCTTCGGAACCCTCTCATGACCCCCGTCCGCCTCACCCTCCGCAAGGACGTCGCGGGCAGCCTCCGGGCCGGCCACCCCTGGCTCTACCGCGACGCCTGCGCGCCGTTCGCCGCGCCGGCCGGCGCGTTCGCCGAGCTCCTCGACCGGGACGGCAGGTTCGTCGCGAGCGGCTACCTCGACGAGGGCCCGATCGCGCTCCGGGTCCTCTCGCTGCGCCGCGGCGAGGCCCCCGCCAGCGTCATCGAGGCGCGGGTCGCCGCCGCGATCGCGCTCCGCGCCCGGGTGGTGCCGCCCGAGACCGACGCCTACCGGCTGATCCACGGCGAGGGCGACGGCCTGCCGGGCATCGTCGTCGACCGCTACGCCGGCCACCTCGTGATCAAGCCCGACGGCGCCGCCGCCGAGCGGGCGCTGCTCGGCCCGGTGAGCTCGGCGCTCTCGGCCCGGCTGCCCGAGCTGTCGCTGCTGGTCCGCCGCGGCCGGGGCGCGGGCAAGACGACGGTGGCGCTCTCGGGGACCGTGCCCTCGGGGCCGATCGAGATCCGCGAGCACGGCATGATCCTCCTCGCCGACCTCTCCGAGGGACAGAAGACCGGCCTCTTCCTCGATCACCGCGACTCGCGCCGCCGGGTGCGCGCCTTGAGCCGCGAGCTGCGGGTCCTGAACCTCTACGGCTACGTCGGCGGCTTCTCCATCGCCGCCGGCCTCGGCGGTGCGCTCTTCGTCGAGACGGTCGACGTGGCCAAGGGCGCGGTCGCCCTCGCCGCGGAGGGCTGGAGGCGCAACGGCCTCGATCCCTCGGCCCACGTCGCGACCGCGGCCGACGTGCCGGCGCGGCTGAGCGCGCTGCGCGAGGCGGACGCGCACTTCGACCTGATCGTCGCCGACCCGCCGAGCTTCGCGCCGAGCGAGGCGGCCGTGCCCGAGGCGATCAAGAGCTACCGCAAGCTCCATCAGGCGTGCCTGCGCCTGCTCGCACCCCGCGGCTTCTACCTCGCGGCGAGCTGCTCGAGCCACATCGACGAGGGCACGTTCCTCCGGACGCTGCGCGAGGGCAGCGAGAAGGCGGGCGCCCGCCTCGGCGTGCTCGAGCGCTGGTCGGCGCCGGCCGATCACCCGCGCCTCGTGGCCTTTCCCGAGGGCGATTACCTGAAGTGCGTGCTCACGCGGCGGCTGGCCTGAGATGGCCCTGCTCTCGGTCGACGACGTGCATACCTCGTTCGGCGCCAAGGAGGTGCTGCGCGGGGTGAGCCTCGCGATCGGCAAAGAGGAGCTCGTCTCGATCATCGGCGAGTCGGGCACCGGCAAGAGCCTGCTCCTCAAGCACCTGGTCGGCCTCGTCCCCGTCACCTCGGGCACGATCACCTTCGACGGCCGCGACGTGACCCGCCTGAAGGAGCGGCAGTGGGTCGAGATCCGGCGCCGCATCGGCATCGTCTTTCAGGGCGCCGCGCTCTTCGACTCGCTGACCATCTTCGACAACGTGGCCTATGGCCTGCGCGAGCAGCGCATCCTGCCCGAGAAGGACATCCCCCGGCGGGTCGCCGAGTCGCTCGAGCTCGTGGGCCTGCCCGGCATCGAGCCGATGGTCCCGGGCGACCTCTCGGGCGGCATGCGCAAGCGCGTCTCGCTCGCGCGCGCCATCGCGCTCCGGCCCGAGGTCATCCTCTTCGACGGGCCCACCGAGGGCCTCGACCCGATCAACGTGACCCGGGTGAACCGCCTCATCGACGGCCTGCGCAAGAACCTCGGCATCACCGTCGTGCTCGTCACCCACCAGATGGAGAGCGCGTTCGAGGTCTCCGATCGGCTCGCCCTGCTCGAGGGCGGCGTGTTCGCGCTGGTCGGGCCGCCGAAGGAGCTCGCGGGGCGGGACGATCCGCGCCTGCGGGCCTACGTGCGGGCGGCACGGGCAGCCCGGGGCCAGTGAGGGCGACCCGCGGGATGGACGGGCCGCGGGCGCTGCGGCCGGTCTTTGCTATGCCTCGCGGCCCCGTGCGGTCCTTCTTCCCGCTGACCTTCCTCCTCGCTGGGCTGCACCTCGGGTGCGGCGCCGCGGCGCCCGCCGAGCTGACCTACGGCGAGAGCGCGCGGCGGGACTACGAGCGGGCGATGGAGGCGTACTCGGACAGCGACTGCCTCACCGCGCAGCCGCTCTTCCAGCACGTCGTGCGCGAGTACGGCTACAGCCGCTACGCCGCCCTCGCAGAGCTGCGGGTGGCCGACTGCGAGCTCTCGCAGAACCACTACACCGAGGCGATCCGGCGCTACCGCTCCTTCGTGCGGGCGCGTCCGACCCACGAGCGGGTCGACTACGCGAACTTCCAGATCGCGCTCTGCTACTTCCGGCAGATCCCTGCGGACATCTTCCTCACGCCGCCGCCCGAGGAGCGGGACCAGAACCCGACCCGCTCGGCGCTGCGGGTCGTGCGGCGCTTCCTGCGGGACTACCCGCGGAGCGAGCACCACGACGAGGCGCAGCGGATCGAGCGGGACTGCCTCCGGCTGCTGGCCCGGCACGAGCTCTACGTCGCGGGGTTCTACTTGCAGCGCGATCGGCCGCTCGCGGCGGTCGGCCGGCTCGAGTACGTGCTCGCCGAGTACCCGGGCAGCGGCCTCGATCCCGACGCGCTGCTGCTCCTCGGGCGGACCCGCCTGCACATGCGGGAGCGGGAGGTCGCCCGGCGCACCTTCGACGACCTCGTCGCGCGCTTTCCCGACTCGCCGGTCGCCGATCAGGCGCGGCGCTACCTCACGGAGCTCGAGGCGAATCCCTCGATGGCGGAGCCGCTCGACGCCTTCGGCCGGCCCATCGACGCGGACGCGGCCCGGCCGGGCCGGGGCGCCGTTCGCTCGCGCGAGGACGACGAAGAGGAAGCAGCAGAGGAAGAGGAAGCAGAAGCCGCGGAGCGCGCCGACTGACCTTCCCGGCGGTGGGGGACGTCGGGCGGGGTGCGCGTGGCTGGCCGGAGTGAAGCGGGCCGCGTAATGCTCCGTCCCTCTGTTCCGGGAGCTCCGATGACGCACCTCCGCCGCGCCCTCTCGCTCGTTGTCCTCGTCACGCTGTCGCTCGGCGCCGGCGCGCTCGCGGCGGCCCAGGTCGGCGAGCTCGAGCGGCTCGAGGCCGCCGCCGACGCCGCGCCGCGGGACGCCGCCGCGGCACGGGCCTACGGAATGGCGCTGCTCCGGGCCGGAAGGCACCGCGAGGCGGGCCGGGCCCTCGACCGGGCCGCCCGCCTCGCCCCGCGTGGGGCCCTCGAGCCCCTCTTCGACGCCGCGCGGCCCGCCTTCGACGCGGGCGATCACGACGCCGCGCAGCGGGCGTGCCGGGCGCTCGGCCGCGTGAGCAAGACCGCCGTGCTCGCGTACGTGTGCGATGCGCGGGCCGATCTGGTGTGGAACCGGTCGGCGCGCGCGTTCGAGGAGATCGACGCGGCGCTCGCGATCGAGCCGGGACACTTCGAGGCCCTCTTGGCGCTCGGCGATGCCCACCGCCTGCGCGGGGCGTTCTCCGAGGCCGAGAGCGCGTACGGGCGGGCCGCGGCGGCGAGCCCGGGCTCGGCCGAGCCGCACCTCGGGCTGGGCCGCCTCTACCTCGCGGCCTCGCGCCCCGCCGACGCGGTGCGGGAGCTGCGCCAGGCGCTCGCGCTCGATGGCACGTGGCCGGCGGTGCAGTACGAGCTCGGCCGGGCGCTGCACGCCGAGACCGCTGGCTCGGAGGAAGCGCGGCGCCTGCTCGAGCAGGCGAACGCCGGCCGGCCGGACTGGGTCGATGCGCTCGTGGCGCTCGGCGAGGTGCGCCTGGCGGCGTCCCTCGGCACCGAGGCCGAGGCCTCGTTCCGCGCGGCGATGGAGCGCGACGACCGCTCCGCCGCGGCGCACGTGGGCCTGGGCCGGGCGCTGCTGCTCCGGGGAGAGGCCGCCGCCGCCGAGGCGCCGCTGCGCCGCGCGCTCGAGCTGGTCGCCAACGACGCAAGCGCGATGCTCGCCCTCGGCGACGTGCTCGCGCGCACCGAGCGCGAGGAGGAGGCGTTCGAGACCTACCGGCGCGCGACCGACCTCGACCCGCGGAACCCCGAGGGGCTGCTGCGGGCGACCCGCCTCGCGCTCGAGCTGCGGCGCGACGTGCTCGCGAGCGCGTTCCTCGACCGGATCCTGGCGCGCACGCCCGATCACGCCGCCGCGCTGGCGCTGTACGGAGACGTGATGAGCGCGCGGAGCGACCGCGAGCGCGCGCGCGACTACTACACCCGGGCGCTCAGCGGCTCGGGGCCGGTGGACCGCGCGCACTGCGAGACGCGGCTGCGCGAGCTGGGCCGCTGAACGGGGCCGCTGAATGGGGCCGCTGAACGGGGCCGCTGAACGGGGCCGCTGAACGGGGCCGCTGAACGGGGCCGCTGAACGGGGCAGGCATGATCGTCGGGGCCCAAGGCGCGCGTGAGCTGTAGTAGGGTGCGGCCGTGATCGCCGTCGTCGCGCTGGTCTCGCTCGCCATCGGGCTCGCCGCGGGCTTCGGCCTCGGTGCGCGCCGGGTCCAGCACATCGAGCGGCAGGGGGCCCGGACCGAGGCGCTGCTCCGCTCCCACGTGCTGCCGGTGCTGAGCCGCCGGGCCGCCGCGCTCGGCCTGCCCCGGCCCGCGGGCGAGACCCCGCTCGAGGCGGCGCTCGACGCCGCCGGCCGGATCCAGTCTGCGGAAGATCAGCTCGCGCTCCCCTTCACCGACACGCTCGAGCTGCAGCGCGCCGAGCTCGGCCCGCTCGCTCGCCGGCGCGAGGGCTGAGCGGCGGCCGGACCCGGCGGAGGCGTTCGCGCTGTCAGTTGGAGGGCGGCCGCGGCGTCGGGGGCGCATGGCGATCCTGCATGCTCCCCGTCCGCTGCTCTCCGATGCCCTCGGCCGCCCCGCGGCCAACGACGACATCGCGCACTGGCTCGTGACCACCTCCGCCACGCTGTTCCGGCTCGCCGACCACCGGGCCCGCGCCAGCGTCCATGCCACGAGGAAGCGCCGGAGCCGCGCGGCGCCGCCCATCGCGATGCCGCTCCTGACCCATCCCGATCCCGAGGTGCGGCTGCTCGCCGAGCTCGCGGGCAAGCTCGGCGAGGCGGCCGAGCAGCTCGCGCCCTCGCCGCAGCAGCTCGACGAGATCCCCTTCTGACCGGAGGCCGCCGATCCGCCGGCGAATCCGTCGGCAAATCAGCCTGCGGAGAGCTCGGCGAAGCTCTGCCGGAGCGAGCGAGCGGCCGCGGCGAGCGCGGGCTCGAGCGCCGAGCGCCGGCGCCAGACCAGCGCGATCGTGCGGGCGGGCGGCTTCGGGGCGAAGGGGCGGATCCGCAGGGCGGCGTGCCGGTTCTCGATCGCCACCGCGATCCGCGGCAGGACTGTGAGGCCCCCTGCCGCGGCCATCTGCACCAGCGTCGGGAGGCTGGTGGCGCGAACGCTCGCCTGCTCCGCCCCGCTGCGAGCGCAGAACGAGAGGACCTGATCGCGAAAGCAGTGACCATCGTCGAGCACCAGCACCGGCTCGTCCGCGAGCTCGCTCGGCTTCACCGCGCCCGACGCCCGAGCCAGGGGGTGGCCGTCGCCGACGCCGAGCACGAAGGGGTCCTTGCCGATCACGGCGTGGGGCAGCTCGGGGAGCTCGGCCTCGAGGGCGAGGATCGCCCCGTCGAGCTCGCCGCGCTCGAGCTGCTGGACCAGCAGCGGGGTCTTCTCCTCGTGCCAGCGCACCGCGAGGCCGGGAAGCTCGGCGCGCAGCCGCGGCGCAGCGTGGGCGAGCAGGTAGGGGCCCACGGTGGGGATGATCCCGAGGCGCAGGCTCCCCTTCAGCGGATCGGCGAGGGTCCGGGCCCGCTCGAAGAGCGCATCGGCCCCGAGCAGCAGATCACGGGCCTCGGCCACGAACGCCTCGCCCGCCGCGGTGAGGGAGACCGAGCGCGGATCCCGCTCGAAGAGCCGGACGGCGAGCAGGTCCTCGACGAGGGCGATCTGGGCCGAGAGCGAGGGCTGGGACACGTGGCAGTCGGCGGCTGCCCGCCGGAAGCTGCGGCGGTCGGCGACGGCGACGACGTACTGGAGCTGCCGGAGGGTGACGGGGTGGGGCGAGCGCCGCATTCCGGGATGGCTACCACGCCGCCGAGACGGGAGCGGCAGAGCGATGGCCCTGCTCAGGGCGGGCCGGTCCGGGCGTGTCCGTCCGTCCCGCCGTCGGCCTCGATCCCGCCCCCGTCCTCATCCTCCTCGGCGAGGTGGTTCTCGAGGAGCCACGA
>Ga0209985_10002579_pt1 | contig 16214 bp, 12 predicted proteins | sample NOAtaG_FD_187305 | JGI IMG/M metagenome (GOLD analysis project Ga0209985, IMG submission 187305) | Freshwater lake microbial communities from Lake Erie, under a cyanobacterial bloom - NOAA_Erie_Diel6S_1000h metaG (SPAdes) (version 2) | ecosystem: Environmental > Aquatic > Freshwater > Lake ...
CTGCGGCCGCTCCCTTTGGAGAAATGCGTCTCAGCCCTCGCGGGAGATCACTCGAGCCAATCGCGCGCCTTCAGCCGCTCGTCTTTGAGCGGTCGCGGCTGCGGCCGCTCCCTTTGGAGAAACGCCGCGCGAGTGAATCGCGCGGCGTTCCGGAATGCGTCTCAGCCCTCGCGGGAGATCACTCGAGCCAATCGCGGCTCTTCAGCCGCTCGGGCACGTAGGTTTCCGTGACGTAGGAGATGTCTTTGGTGATCAACGACTCGACTTCCATCTTGAAGCCGTTTGAGAGGAGCGCGTTGATCTCCTTCTGCCAGCCGCGGTGACCCTCGAACCACGGGTAGGCGAGGATCTCCCGCGCGCGCTTGATGTCGTTGTCGGTGAGGTCGATCTTCACGGCGTCATCGAGGCCGCACTCGCGGAAGTCCTTGGCGCGGATCCCGAGGAACTTCGCATCGGGAATCGCCAGGCGCGAGCTCTCGAACGCAAGCGAGATCGAGCCCTGCTTGATGACGCTGTAGATGTAGTGTCCCCACGGATCATTGTCGAGCACGCAGATGATCGGCAGCTTCAGCTCCTGGTTCAGCCGCTGCAGCAGCCGCCGGCATCCACGTGGCGGCTGTCCGGCGCCGTGCGTCAGAATGCAGTTGTTCTTCTCCCAGAAGCGGTCCTCGTTGAAGCGGTTCCACACCGTGCCCTTCTCGACATGCAGGACGAACTTCGCCTCGCACTTCTTGAACTGGATGATGTCGGGCTCGACGATCGACGGCAGCGCGTAGCCACCCGAGCCCATGCGCCGGCAGTCGATCTCGTCGCCCTTGTCGACGATCGTGATGTTGCCGACCATCGAGCCGCGGTTCTCGGCGAAGACATGCAGCTCCTCGCGCAGGGCGCCGAGCGCGACCTCGAGGTCCTCGAGGATCGGGTCCGACTCGTCCTGCGTGTCGAAGGTGTTCTCCTTCGTTCCTGCGACGGTGTGCTTCGCCTTGTAGAAGACGCCACGAAGGCTGCTTGTCTTCTGCGCCTCGATCAAGTCCTTGATCGTGCTCGCGTGCAGCATCGTCTGCATGAACTGCTTGGCGGTCTTCAAGTCGAAGAGCGGCCGCTCCGCGGTCGCATCGCCCATCTCGAGGATGCCCTTCTTCTTGTTCCAGAGCGTGTTCGACTTCGTGCGCGTCGGGATCTCGACGATCGGCTCCCTGCCCTTCAGCGAGCGCTGCGCGATGTCCTCGGCAAGCGCAAGAATCTTCTTCTGCGTCGCGACGTCGCGCTCCTTCATGCGCGCGGTCGGTCCGCGGCCGCCGCCCTGTTCAGTCGTCTTCTTTGCCATGGTTCGTTCCCTTCGCGCGCGTGACGCGCGCGTCAATCATCGCTGTCAGAACAAGCGCGGATCGTCGTCGGAGAAGGGCTTCTTCCTCGACTCCGGCTTCGGTTCGGCCGTGGCGCGCGAGGCGAGGTCCTTCTTGGTCACGATGGCGGGCGCGCCTTTCGCGGCCGGCTTCTCCGCAGCCCTCGGTTCAGCCTTCTCAGCCTTCTCCGCCTTGCTCGGCTTGGCCGGCTTCGCATCCTTCGCACCCTTCGCCTTCGGCGCGTCGAACACAGGCGGCGCGATCGGTGCCGCGCTCTCGATCGGAGCGATCGCGCTCTCGACCACGATCACGCCCTCGCCGAAGTCGTCTTCGTCGTCCTTCACCACGCGGCCATCCTCGTCGAGCTCCTGGTCCGCGATCGCGGTCTTCCGGCGCGCCTGCTCAAGCAGCGCGTCGTAGATCCGCTTCGCATCCTCGCCGGTGATCGCGTTGAGCGCCTTCGCGATCTCGCCGATGTAGCGCTCGAACACGTCGCGGCGCTCGCCCTCGCGTCGCATCTTCTGGCGCTTGCGCAGATAGGTGCCGAGCTTGCGGCCGCACTCCATGAGCGCAAGCCGCATTTCCTTCCGGATCTCGTCGTAGTCGGCGATCGCCTCCTTCGACTCGCTGGTGAACGGCACCCACACGCTCGCCATGTGGATCATGACGACGAGCGGGCCGATCGGAAGGCTTCCTCGCGGCTGCTGCATCGCGTAGTTCTTCCACGGCGTCTCCTCGACCGCCTTGAAGCTCGAGCAGGCGCTCTGCTGGAAGAGAAGCGGCACGCGGTTCGCGAAGCGAATCACGCGCGCGGCCTGGTCGCCCGGCAGGTCGCCGCCGAAGGCGATCGCGGCCTCGATCTGGAACGGGCGTCCGCGATAGACGGCCGCCTCGCGCGTCGACGCCGCGTAGAACTCGGCCTTCACGCCCTTCAGGAGGCCTGCGAGCAGCTGCCGCACGCCGATCGGCGCGAGGCAGTCCGTCGGCGGCGGCGCGAGCCGCTCGTCCTCGAACACCTTGAAGAGCTTCTCGACCTGCTGCGGCTCGACGTCGCCAGCCTTGGTGCGGCTCGTCGCGCCGATGGCGCTACAGAACTTGCTCGCGGTGTTGGCGGACACGCGGCAGAAGCGCGTCTGCAGGAATTCGTAGAGGCTCCCCTTCTCGCTCGCCTCGTAGTCCTTCAGCATCTGGAGCAGGATGCCGAGCTCGATCCCCTTCGGATGCGGCTGGATTTCCTTGGTTTCAGGCGGAAGCTCGGTCACGCCGCGCGGGAACACCGTGACGCCGCCCGTCTCCGTCGTCTGCGCCGGGGCGTCGGACTTGCCGCCTTCCGCGGCCGCCGAGCTCGTCCCTGGAAGAAGGTCGTCGACCTCCTCCTGTGCGACGCGCGACGGCGGCACGAACACGATGCGCGCGTGCGGATTCGCGATCGCCGTCAGTTCGAGGAACTCGTCGACCGAGCCGCGGCCCTTCTGATACTTGCCCTCGAGCTCGATCGACACGCTCGTGCCGGTCGCGAACACGTCGGGCGAGAGGAAGACGCCCTCCTGCGACAACTGCTTGGTGCCGGCGCTCAGACCGCGGAGGCGCTCCGGTGGAAAGTCCTTCGTCTCCTTGTCGAGGGTCACCTCGGCTCGGTTCGTCTTCGTGTTCATCGCCAGCTCGATGTGGTGCGCTGGCTGCTTTGCGTTCGGCTTCGTGTAGATGAGCATCGGACGGCCGGTCGTGATGAGGCCGTTCATGCCCGCCGCCGAGATGCCGATCCCCTGCTGGCCGCGCGACATCTTCAGGCGATGGAACTTCGAGCCGTAGAGCAGCCGGCCAAAGATGTTCTCCACCTGCTTGCGCACGATGCCCGGGCCGTTGTCGACGATCGTGACTCGGTAGCGCGACTGCTTCGCCGTCGCTGGCCGCTTCGGCTCGAGGTCCTCGATGATGACGGCGACGTCGGGCATGATGCCCGCTTCCTCGCACGCGTCGAGCGAGTTGTCGACCGCCTCCTTCACCGTGGTCAACAGCGCCTTGCGAGCGTTGTCGAAGCCAAGGAGATGGCGGTTCTTGACGAAGAACTCGCTGACCGAGACTTCCTTCTGCCGGGCCGACATCTCCTCGGCCGTGGCGCCTCGACGTTGCTTCGTGCTTCCCTGCGCGGGCCGTTCCTTCACTGCGCTCTCCATCGTGTGGACTCCCGGCGTTCCGTCGCCGCTCAACTCCCGACATTATCCGAACCGCACGCGCTCCGGCGGCCATGCGCGATTTCCGCAGGATTTCGACCAACCGGAGGACTTTGCGCTACACTCTCCGCCCCTCAATCGCACCAAGACCGGAGAGACCACATGGAAACCACGCTCATCATCCTCAAGCCGGACGCCGTCCAGCGCGGCCTCATGGGCCGCATCATCAGCCGCCTCGAAGACAAGGGGCTCCAGATCGTGGGCGCCAAGCTCATGCAGATCTCCCCGGAACTCGCAGCCACCCACTACAAGGACCACCAGGGCAAGGGCTTCTACAACGGCCTCGTCGGCTTCATGACGAGCTCGCCCGTCCTCGTGATGGCCGTCCGCGGCATCGGCGCGATCACCATCTGCCGCGGCATGATGGGCGCGACCTTCGGCTCGAAGGCGGCCGCCGGCACGATCCGGGGTGATTTCGGCGTCTCCAACTCCTTCAACCTGATCCACGGGTCGGACAGCCCCGATGCCGCCGAGCGCGAACTCGGCCTCTTCTTCAAGGCCGGCGAAGTCCTCGACTTCCCCCGCGCGGCCGACCGCTGGGTGTACGACAGCTCCTCCGGCAAGGCGGAGTGACGGGAACGACTTTCGAGGACCCCCTTCGGCGGGCCACCGCCGGAGGGGGTCCTTGCGTTGGTGCTTCCAACCATTGCGCCCTCAGACGGGGCGAATGACGAAACTAGGCGGCCATTTGCCCGTATATGGGCGGGCGGCATACATCCAGTTCGGACGGACGGAGAGAGCCCTCGCCTGCATCTCGGGCGCGGTGCAATGTCGGGCTGAAATCTGGATTTTGTAGTCCGAGAATCTGTACTCGTGCCGTTTGTGCGGACGCATCCCCTATTGGGGGCATCGGCAACGGAAAGCGTGCAAGGAATGGTTGCGAACGCGCGATTCCGCATCGGAAGCATGAACATTGGCGAACGGGTCAGCGTTTCTGTAGGTCTTTGGACGGCGCAGATTTGACAGGCGTGGTGGGGCTTTACGCCGAGATGGCGGTGAAATCCCGCTTCCATGGCCGGTCCCAACGTGTTGTGATAGGTCCTCCCTTTGCTCAGGGGAGAAATTCAAGAAATCAACGCGGCAGGACCAACTGCCCGTCGCCAGAGGGCGCCCCGGCCGGGTGGTAACCGGGGAGCTTCGGAAATCAGTGCCACTTCACCTGCGCGGGGAACGCGGGGGATGGAAAAGATCGGTCTTCTTCAGCGAACGCACGCGAAAGCGATACGAACGTTGTTGATATCCGGGGATTACGGTTCGGCGAGTTCGAACGCCTTGCCCAGCGGCTTGAACTCGCGCTCAGGATTGCACGTCAGGAGGATCCACCCATGCGTGACTTTGCGACCCCACACTCCGGGATTTCCCGCCCAAACCCCTCGCGGGTCGACTCGCCGCTGGCGCGTGCGCGCAAGCGCTCCGGCGTTGCTGTTCGCTCTGGCGGGTCGATCGAGGCGAAGCAACCGACCGCCAAGGTTGGCGTGGCTGCCGATCTCTCGGATGGCTCGACGCGCGGGAGCCGCGCGCTCGCCCCGCTGACCGCCTCCGAGGAGCGCATCCTGAAGAGCATCCTCGCGGAGCCGATGGACTACATCGATCACCCCGAGTTCCACCTCGAGGGCGCGACGGAGCGCATCTACGGCATCGCCGAGATCGAGCGCCCGGACGTGACGTGGTACCGCCCGCTGATGGATGACTTCATCGCGGCGCGCAGCCGCTCGATCCGGACGCCGAAGTCGCAGTCGACCATCCTTCTCACCGGTGCGCAGGAGCGCATCCTGTTCATGAAGTACAACTTCGCTCGCTTCAGCATCTCCGAGATCCAGAAGCGCGCTGCGTCCCGGGCCCTGACACTCTCCGAGGCCCGCGACGTGCTCCGCTGGCACACCATCGCCGGCCAGTACCGGGAGCAGATCGCCGAGACGAATCTCGCGCTCGTCTTGGCCATGGCCAAGCGCGTGCGCCTCTCGGAAGTGGACTTCGCCGATCTGATCGGCGAGGGCAACATGGCCCTGATGCGCTCGGTCGACAAGTTCGACTGCGGCCGAGGCTTCAAGTTCTCGACGTACGCCTGCCGTGCGATCCTGAAGGCTTTCAGCCGCCACGGCATCAAAGTCACGACCCACAATCGACGCTTCGGCTCCGAGTACGACCCGGCCCTCGAGCGCTCGAATCACCTCGAGACCGTGCGAGCCACCCACGAGCGCGAGTGCGCGGACGAGGTGAAGCACATCGTGACGGCGAACAAGGCGGACCTCTCGGAAATCGAGATCAAGGTCATCAGCCACCGTTTCGGCATCGACGCCTCGGTTGCGCTTGCAGCACTGGGTTCGACGGACTTCACCCCCGCTCCCTCGGAGACGGCCCAGCCGCTCACGCTCGAGCAGGTCGGTCAGGTCATCGGCGTCACCAAGGAGCGCGTGCGTCAGATCCAGAACAAGGCTCTGGAGAAGATCCGCTCGGCGCTTCAGGCCGCGAACCCCGACGCCGCCCGAGAGATGGCGGACGACATCGCGGCCCGCGAGGGCCGAGTGGGTCCGAGCCCGAACTGACCCTCGGCGCCGGAAGGCCGTCTGGCCCATGAGCACAGCATCAACCGAACGCCGGCATCCGTCGGCGTTCGGTTGCTTTTGCGCGTCTCTCGCTACACTCAAACGCCCATGTCGACCACGCACGCCACCCACGGAACGAAGGCCAGGACCGCGAAGGTCTACGACTCCCCCGCAGCGGCGCTCGCAGGCCTCACGCGCGACGGCATCACCGTCGCCGTTGGCGGTTTCGGGCTCTGCGGCATTCCCGAGCAACTCATCATCGCTCTGCGTGATTCCGGGGCGAAAGGCCTCACGGCCGTCAGCAACAACGCCGGCGTCGACAACTGGGGCCTTGGGCTCCTTCTGCAAACCCGGCAGATCCGCAGGATGGTGTCGAGCTATGTCGGCGAGAACGCCGAGTTCGAGCGGCAGTTCATGTCGGGCGAGCTCGAACTTGAGTTCAACCCCCAGGGGACCCTTGCCGAGCGCATGCGCGCCGGTGGTGCCGGAATCGCGGGCTTCTACACGAAGACCGGCGTAGGAACCGTGGTCGCTGAAGGGAAGCCAACGATGGAGTTCGATGGCGAGACCTACGTCCTCGAGCGCGGGATCCGCGCCGACCTGTCGCTCGTCAAGGCCTGGAAGGCCGATGAGGCAGGGAACCTCGTCTTCCGCAAGACCGCGCGGAACTTCAACCCGATGGTCGCGATGTGCGGGCGAGCCTGCGTGGCCGAGGTCGAGGAGATCGTCCCATTGGGCGCCCTTGATCCCGATAACATTCACACTCCAGGGATCTACGTCGACCGCATCGTCCGCACCAGCCCTGAGAAGCGGATCGAGCAGCGGACAGTCCGCTCGCGATGAGATGAACCCGGCCATCCTGTCGGGCTCGAACACCGTTGCGGGAACGTCCTTAAAAAGTTATCGAGCCCGCATTCTCGACTTCACGCCCGTTCGATCCGATGGTCGAAGACCTCTGTCGGGTGTCTCGGCGTGCGCCGTCCCGACACCGCGATCTGTCCCGGCAACCGCTCCGTCCCATGCGAATCGCATGCACTCACTCAAGCGCTGCATCAGAATCGCTTTGAGTTCGTTCAATAGGTTCCAAATCGGCAACGGAGCGCCCAATCTGCTGGAACAATCTCCGCTCCGCGCTTCGTGACCCGAAGCGCAGGCTAGCCTCAACCAGTCTTCGAAGGAGTCAAACGTGAACCGCCCAACCCGCTCCAACCTCGCCGTCAGCTTCCGCGTTCGCCTCGTCGCCACAGCGATCGGCATCGGCGCGACGCTCGCCATGGCTCCGAGCGCCTCGGCGCAGTTCGGCGGCCGCAGCGGCATGGCGTCGATGTTCACTCCCGACTTCCTTCCGCGCGACCTGCCGGTGTTCGTCGACGCCCTGACGCTCGAGGAGTGGCAGCGCCCGATCCTCGAGCTCTTGATCGACGAGTACGGAACGAACTTCAACACCGCTGCCGATGGCGTGCGCTCGCGGATGGGCAACCTGAAGGACGCGGCGGGCGCGAGCCCGGAGCGCGTGGTCGAGATGATCAGCGCGCCGCTCGTCTCCTGGATGGATGAGAAGAAGAAGCTCCGTGACGATTTCCTCGCCAGCGTGCGAAGCCAGCTCAGCGAGAACCAGATCGAGCAGTGGCCGCGCCTCGAGCGCGCCCTGCGCCGCGAGAAGAGCCTGCCGCTCGGAGAGCTGTCCGGCGAGTCGCTCGACCTGACGCTCGTCCTGCGCGAAGTCGACGCTCCGCCGGTCGCCCTCGACGCGGCCGCCCCCGCGCTCGAGCAGTACGAAGTCCGTCTCGATGAGACGCTCGCCGCCCGCGATACCGCGCTCGATGCGTCGGTGGCACCTCTCCTCAAAGCGATGTCCTCGAGCGACGTCGACCGCGGCATCGCCACGCAGGAGAGCATCATGCAGAAGCGCATGGCTGTCCGCGCCACGCAGGACGAGGGCCTCGCCGCGATCCGTGACGCCCTTGGCGGCGAGTACGGAGCCGAGTTCGAGCGCCGCGCCATGCAGAAGGCCTTCCCTCAGGTCTACCGTCCCGACCCGATTACCCCGCTCTTCGAGGGCGCGCTTGCGCTTCCAGATATTGCGGAGGAAGTGCGGACGTCGCTGACCTCGCTCCAGTCGCAGTTCGACGCCGAGCATGACGTCGCTCGCACGGCGCTGGTCGAGAGCTACCGCGTGAGCGAGCCGCGCGAACCGCGCCGCCGCACTGAGATCGCGCGCCAGCGCGCCGCCGGAGCCACCGTCCGCATGGGCGATGCGCCCGAGGTCGAGCAAGCGAAGGCCGCGCGCGAGGAGCTGTACGAGAAGTACCGCAAGTTGCTCTCCGAGACCTTGACCGAGGAGCAGCTGCAGGCCGTCCCCGGTCTGTCGAAGTTCACCGAACCAGACCCCGCGCAGGTTCGGGCCGCGCAGCAGGCGGCGGAGCTCCAAGGTGGTGGGAAGAACCGGAAGCCTGGCCTCGGGGCGCCCGTCGCCGACGACGCTCCGACCAGCATCGAGAAGACCGAGCCGGGCAAGCCCGAGGGCGGCGCCAGCGGCGGCTTGCAGACCAGTCCCGATGGAGCCGGAGGCTCGCCGAAGAAGAAGGGCGGCTGATCGGGGTGCGCACGGGCCCTGCCGCAACGCCGGTCGACGCGATTCGAATCCGCGTCGCCAACCGGCTGAAATCTCCGTCCTTTGAGGACGGAACCGACCGCTTGAAACGTCCGCCGTCTGACGATCGCTTGCACGCCCCGGAGACCTGAAGCTGTGGAGATGAACCGAACAGAGAGCATTGGCTCCACGACGCTGACGACTGCGGTGAACGGTCGTACTGTGCAGGCGTCTTCGCAGGACGAGGCCGTCCGCGAGCGGTGCACGCTTCTTGGAATCCAGTGGCTTGAGAAGGCGCCGCCGTCCGACCCCGGAGCGGCCGAGCTCCTTCCTCCTGAACTCGCGGTACGACTCGGCGCCGTGCCGATCGCGGTCGAAGGGCAGCGCATTCTCGTCGCGATGCTCGACCCGCTCGACACCGCGGCGGTCGACGAGATCGCAGCCGTCACCTCGAAGGCCGTCCGCCGCGTGGGCCTCGAGGCACCCGCGTTCCGCGAACTGATGCGCGACCGCTACGGCACCACCGCCGCGCGCATGGCCGAGACGCTCGCCTCGGACGACGGCATCGCCGCGGCGACGGGCAGCGAGCACAACCTCGACGCCATCGAGGCGGACGACGTCCACCGGATGGCCGAGCAGCCCACGCTCATCAATCTGGTGAACCTCATCCTGCTCGAGGCGATCCAGGGCCGCGCGTCCGACGTGCACGTCGAGCCCTTCGAGAGCGAGCTCCGCGTCAAGTACCGCGTCGACGGCGTCCTCGTGTCGCAGCCGCAGCCGCCGAAGCACCTGCAGGCCGCGCTGATCGGCCGCATCAAGATCATGGCGGGCATGAACATCGCCGAGCGCTATGTGCCGCAGGACGGCCACATCACGCTTCGCTTCGAGGGCCGCAAGGTCGATATCCGCGTGTCCACGGTGCCGACCCTCTACGGCGAGTCGGTCGTCATGCGCATCCTCGACAAGAGCTCGCTGCCGCTCGACCTCGTGAGCCTCGGCATGAGCGAGCCGCATCGCGCGATCGTCGACCGCATGATCGAGAAGCCGCACGGCCTCGTGCTCGTGACTGGCCCGACCGGCTCCGGAAAGACGACCACGCTCTACGCGGCGCTTTCGAAGCTGTACGACCCGCGCAAGAAGATCATCACCATCGAGGATCCCGTCGAGTACGAGCTCAACGGAATCAACCAGATTCCGGTGAACGCGAAGCGCGGCCTCAGCTTCGCGACCGGCCTGCGCGCGATCCTCCGTCAGGACCCCGACATCGTGTTCGTGGGCGAAATCCGCGACACCGAGACCGCCGACATCGCGATCCGCTCCGCGCTCACCGGTCACCTCATCTTTTCGACGCTGCACACGAACGACGCGATCTCGTCGGTGGGCCGACTCGTCGACATGGGCGCCGAGCCGTACCTCGCCGCGAGCGTGCTCGAAGGCCTGCTCGCGCAGCGTCTCGGCCGCCGCCTCTGCACCGTCTGCAAGGAGTCGCGACCGATTGCCGAGGAGACCGATCACCGCCTCACCCCGGAGGAGCGGCGCAAGTTCAGCGGCCGCCAGATGGTGGGCGCCGGTTGCGAGAAGTGCAACGGCAGCGGATTCCGCGGCCGTCTCGGCTTCTACGAGATCGTCCGCGTCAACTCGCAGCTGCGGGCGGCGATCGCCCAGAACCGTCCGGTGCACGAGCTGAAGACCCTGCTTGACCCAGAGTTCATCACGATGCGAGAGGACGGCATGCGCAAGGCCGCCGCGGGCATCACCACCATCGAGGAAGTCCTGCGCGCCACGCAGGATGTCGAGGACTTCGGCGCCGAGATGGCGTCGTCGTCTTCGTCACGCAAGAGCAGCTGATCGAGCCCCATGCCGTCGTTCCGATACCAAGCCATCACCGCAGACGGCGCCGTGCAATCCGGCTCGCTTGTCGCTCCGGACCGCGCGAGCGCCGTGCGCATTCTGGCCCAGAAGGGCGAGACGCCGCTTGAACTCGAGCTGAGCGCGGCCGACGCGGCCGCGGCCGCCGGCAAGCGCGTGGTGCGCCCCACGATCTCGCGCGCCGACCTCGCGGACCTCATGCGCGAGCTCGCGACCGCGCTCGAAGCAGGGCTTCCGCTGATGCAGGCCCTGCGAACCGTCCGCAGGCAGGCGGCGACGAAGAACCTGCAGGTGATCCTCGACTTCGTGATCGAGCGCGTCGAGGCGGGCGTGCCGCTGCAGCAGGCCGCGAAGGAGTACGGACGGCCATTCGACGACATGACGACCGGCATGCTGCGCGCAGCAGACGCCTCGGGTCGCAACGCCGAGATCATGCACCAGCTCGCAGATCTCCTCGAGCGCTCGGTGGAGCTGCGGCGCGAGATCGTCGGCGCTGTGATCTATCCGTTGATGATCGCAGCGCTCATCGCCGTCAGCGTCGTGGTCCTCATCGTCTTCGTGCTCCCCCGCGTGATGAAGCCGATCCTCAGCGCGAGCCTCGAACTGCCGCTCCCGACGGTCATCCTGATGAACGTCTCCGACTTCATCTCGTCGTGGTGGCTTGTGATCCTCGGCGCCATCGTGATGATGGTGGTCGCGGCCCGGAACTGGCTCGCCGACCCGATGAACCGGCTTCGCTTCGACGAGTTCCTGCTGCGCCTGCCCGTGGCGGGCCAGCTGATCCGCGACATCGCCGTCGCGCGCTTCACGCGCACGCTCGGCACGCTCGTGTCGGCGGGCATCCCCATCCTCAGCGCGCTCAAGATCGTGCGCGACACGCTCGGCAACGCGGCGCTCACCCGCGCGGTCGACCAGGTGTCCGACAAGGTGACGACCGGCCAGTCCCTTGCCGATCCGCTCGAGCGGTCGGGCCACTTCCCGCCGCTTCTCATCCAGATCGTGAACATCGGCGAACGCTCGGGACGCCTCGAGCAGATGCTGCTCCACGCCGCAGGCAGCTTCGACCGCCAAGTGAACAACTCGCTCAAGATCTTCACCCGCATCCTCCCGACCATCCTCCTCATCGTGATGGCGCTCGTCGCGAGCTTCGTGCTCGCCGCGATCCTCCTCCCGATCATCGAACTCCAGAAGGCGGTCGTGTGACCCGCACCGGCGCGCCGGGCCTCGCCAGGCCCTGCGCCCAGTCGATGCACCCCGCGCCATGACCAGATCACCGCACCGCCGGGCCGCTCCGGCCACACCCCAGAGCACGACCATGAAGAACACACGATCCAACTCCCGTCGCTCCCGCCGCATGGTTCGCCGCGGCTTCAGCCTGCTTGAAGTCATCGTCGCCGTGACGATCATCGCGCTCTTCGCGGCGCTCGTCGCGCCGAGCCTCCTCAACCGCGTCGGCGGCGCACGCGTCGACAAGGCGCGCGTCGAGGCGAACTCGATCGCGCAGCAGGTGCAGATCTACCTCACCGACACCGACGCGTCCTCGGTGGGCGACGACTTCACGCTCGAGATGCTCGTGCCGAAGTACCTCCAGTCGACCGACGACCTGCGCGACCCGTGGGGCAACTCCTACGTGCTCGACCGTCCCGGCTCGACCGGCCGCGACTTCGACATCGTGAGCCTCGGCGCCGACGGCGTGCGCGGCGGCGAGGGCGACAACGCGGACATCGTCCACGGCAAGGAACGCAAGAAGGCCGAGTGACCGCGGAAGGCGCATGATGAAGACCGGCACGAACCAGCGACCCCGAGCCACGAAGGCGCGTCGAGCGCGCCGCGGCTTCACGCTGCTCGAGCTGATCGTGGCGTCGACGATCCTCGTGATCATCACGACGGTGGCGCTTCCGCGCTTCCTCGTGGTCGAGTCGCAGCGCGAGGAGAAGGCGATCATCGCCGTCGAGGACCTCATGCGGATGTACGCCTTCCGAAACACGACCGGCATGCAGCAGGTCAGCCTCCACCACGACGGCGGCGCGCGCACCATCTCGCTCTGGATCATGGACCTGAACCCGGCGGACCTCGATGGCCCGCGCATCTGGCAGCAGGACCGCCTGAGCACGGCGGTCGAGTTGCCGGAGGGCATGACGGTCGATCGCGCTCTCGCGGACGGCGAGCCCATGTCGGACGACGGGTGGACCATCGCGACGAATCCGGATGGAAGCCGACCGCGCGTCGAGATCATTCTCGTCGGACGCGAGAAAGAAGCGCATCTGGTGCTCGAGACGTACACCAACTCGCCTGTCCGGGCGAACGATCCCCGCGCGCGCGTGCTGCAGCCGATCGACCTCGACGCGGAAGGCGGAGCGTACGACCCATGGTGAACGCGCGTGCCATCCGCGACACGTCGATCGCGCGCGGCGCAATCCGCGCACGACGTGCGCCTGCGCTGCGTGGCTTCGCGCTCATGGACGCCGTCATCGCCGGCATCCTTCTCTCGATCGGCATGGTCGCCGTGCTCGGCGTCGCCGGACAGGCGCTGTCGCTTGCCCGCCGTGGCGAGGTCGACGTGCGCGCGGCGGCCGCGCTTGACGAACTCCTCTCCATGGTCCTCACGGAAGGGCCGCGTGACTTCCCCGACCTGCACCCGGTGTCGGGCGGCTTCGAGGAGACGTCTCCGTTCGTCGACTTCACCTATTCGATCCGCATCGATCAAGGCGGGGCCGGTGTGCCGGCCGAGGTCGAGGTCCTGCTGATCCACGACACGGGCCGCACCTACACGGTCACCACCCGCATCGCTGAGAAGCGCGGCGAGGAGCCTGATCCCATCCGGACGCCGGTCGAGCCGATCGATCGCGACGAACGCATCGCCGAGAAGGAGGCGCGCCGTGAGAACAGCTGACGTCCGACACGTGACGTTGCGGCGAAACATTGGCAGCGCCGCGCGGCGGCGGGCCGGGTTCACCGTGATGGAGCTTGTGATCGCCATCAGCGTGGGCGCGATCGTCGTTCTCACGATCGGCTCGGTGCTGATGCGCGTCGCGAAGACGCGCGACATGACGCGGACGCGGCTCGATGCAGTGAGCCGCGCGCATCTTGCGCTCGACACCATCCGCGCGGACATCGCGTCGACGGTACGCGACGAGGATCTCTACAACACCCGCGTGCGCCTGCTCGACGGCGTCGCATCGACCGGTTACGGAGTGTCGGACCGAGACGAACTCCTCATCTACAACAACCGCCTGCGCCCGATGAAGCGCGACGACTACCAGGGCGAGGGCGGCGAGTACGAGTCGCAGTACCGCGTCGAGCCCGGCAGCGACGTGCTCTGGATGCGGCGCGACGCGGTTCCCGATGAGAACGGCGAGGGCGGCGGCATGGCGATACCGATCGTCGATGGCGTCGTCGCCGTCTCGATCGAGGCCTACGACGGCGAGTCGTGGTACCCCGATTGGGACTCCGACACGATGGGCCTGCCGTGGGCGCTTCGCGTGTCGGTGACGGCTGCCGGCGGACCGACCGACGGCGTCGACGCGCTGAACCTTCCGCCCGTCGTGACGCTGCGCACCCAGATCGCGATCGACCGCATCGTGCCTCCGCCAGAGGACGAAGAGGCGATGGAATCCGAGGACGGACTCGGTGAAGAAGGCGCCACCGGAACTGGCGAGGATGGTGCGAACGGCGCAGATGGCGCTGGTGGCCCCGGCATGGGTAGCGGCGAAGGTGTCATCCCCGGCGGCATGGGCGGACCGGGCGGCGGACCTGGCGTCGGACCTGGCGGCGGATCTGATCGTCCCGGTCGACCCGGCAGCGGTGGCCTTGGAACTGACGGCGTTGGCTCCATCGGCGGTGGTGGCGGCGCTGGCGGTGGCGGTGGCGTCTCGAACCGCCCGAATCGACGCCCGAACGGCAATTCCGGCGGCATCGATCGCGTGGAGACTGGTGGCTATGTGAACAACGGCTTCTCAAGCCAGCAGGGTGGCGCGCGAGGGTCGAGGCGTTGAAGCGCTCTCGCACCACACGCTCGCTGCGCCGCGGATCCGTGATCGTGCTCGTGATCTGGGCTGTCGCCATCGCGGCGGTGCTCATTGCCGCGGCGCAGATCTTGGCATTCCGGCAGGCGGCGATGGGCCGCGAGGCGCTGGCGAAGGTCGAGGCGCGCTGGGCCGCGCGGGCGGGCATCGAGGAGTCGATCGCGATCCTCGAGTACCACACCGAGAACCCCGACCCCTCCGACGCGCGCCAGATGTTCAAGGATCTGACGCTGGCCGCGACCGGCGACCTCGGCTCGGGCACGTGGGAGATCAGCCACGTGGAGGACGGCGTGCGCTTCCTCGGCCCGCAGGACGAGCATGCCAAGATCAACGTCAACACCGCCTCGCGAGCCGTACTCCTTGAGATCGCGAACATGTCGCCCGACGTCGCCGACGCGATTGTCGACTGGCGCGACGAGGACGACAACGCTGGCATGATGGGAGCGGAGTACGAGTTCTACACGGGCCGTGACCTCGGCTACGAGCCGCGCAACGCGCCATTCCGTTCGATCGCGGAGGTCGAGTTGGTCGCCGGCGCCTTCCCCCGCTTCGTGCGCGGCGAGGACCAGAACCTCAATGGACGACTGGATCAGAACGAGAACGACGGCGCACTGAGCGAGCCGCCCGATGACGCGGATGGCGTTCTCGACGCAGGCTGGTCTGCGGTGCTGACAGCCCGAACGGTCGGCAGCCTGATCGGCGCTACCGGTGAAGAGCGGCTGAATCTCGCAGAGGCGAGCCCGGACGAAATCGCCGAGCGCTTCGGCGTGACCACCCAGCAGGCGGCGCTGCTTTCCCAGTTCGCGACGGGACCGAACGCACGCCTCGAGATGCTGCTTGTCCAAGACCTGAGCCAACTTGCCACCTCGGCGTCCGGCGGGCGCGGTGGCCAGCCCGGCGGCGCACCATCACGTGGTGGCCGAGGCGGTGCTGGCGGCCGCGGCGAGGGAATGGGTGGCGGCGGCGGCGGCGGCGGCGGCGGTGGCGGCGGTGGCGGCGGCGGCGGCGGCGGTGGCGGTGGCGGCGGCCGGGGTGGAAACGGTCCTTCCGACTCCGGCGGCGTCGATCGCCCCAGTTCGGGCGGTGCCGCTGGGGGCGGTGGCAACTCCCGTCCGTCCCGCAACAACCGTCCGACCCGAATCACGCCATCCATCTCGTCGGCGATCGAAGCAGACGGAGGGGCTTCGGGCTTCATGCTCGCCTACGCGCCGCAAGCCCAGCCGCAACAGCAATCGCAGGGCCAAAGCGGGCGCAGTTCTGCGGGAGCGGGATCAGGAGCGGGAGCGACCGGCCAGGGCCGCGTCCAGAATCTCGACCGACAGCAGCTCCGAAAGATCTTCCAAGAGGGCTACATCCGGAACCAACGCAACCCGACCCCTGTCGGCAAGGTGAACCTCAACACGGCGCCGCTGTCGGTCCTGCGGGCCATGCTTCCCGAAGACCCGATTTCGGCCGACGCGATCGTCTCGATCCGTTCGGCCAGTTCCTCCGGGCTTCTCGCGATCTCCGATCTCCTCGACTCAAATAGAATCAGCCGCCAATCGCTGACCGCGATTGCCCAGTATGCCGATACCCAAAGCTACGTGTTCACGATCACCAGC
>Ga0209985_10002582_pt1 | contig 16209 bp, 13 predicted proteins | sample NOAtaG_FD_187305 | JGI IMG/M metagenome (GOLD analysis project Ga0209985, IMG submission 187305) | Freshwater lake microbial communities from Lake Erie, under a cyanobacterial bloom - NOAA_Erie_Diel6S_1000h metaG (SPAdes) (version 2) | ecosystem: Environmental > Aquatic > Freshwater > Lake ...
CCAGAACTGCGCCTGCTCCGCATCGCCCGCGCCCGGGAACAGCTGTTCGACGCGGCGCACGATGGCCTCGCAGCGCACGCGGTTCAGGTCGCGGTCGTAGCCGTTGAACTCGGCCGTGCCGGCGATACGCAGCCGGTTGCCGAGGCGCGAGAACACGAGCTTGTACTCGTCGTCGGTCAGCGAAACCTGGTGCGCCAGGGTCTCGTCCTTCACCGGCATCGTGACCGAGTAGCCCTTGGCCGGGTAGATCGGCAGCAGCAGGCCCAGCGGCGCCGCCAGCAGCGGGCTCAGGCTGCCCATGGCCAGCAGGTAGGCATTGGCGCGGATGCGGCGGAAGCGGCCTTCGGCGTCAGTCGCCTCGACATGGTCGATGGCGCCGCCGGCCACGCGCAGCGCGGTCACGGTGTGGCTCATGCGGAACTGCACGCCGTCGTCGATGCAGCGCTGCACGAGCTGGCGCGCAAACTGGTTGGCGTCGCCCGACTCGTCTTCGGCCGTGTACGTGGCCCCGGCCAGCTGCGGCCGGATGTGCCGCAGCGCCGGCTCGATGGCCACGGCCTCGTCGGCGCTGATCACACGGCGGTCGCAGCCCAGCGCGCGCATCTGCGCCGCCGGGACCTCGGCCCCGTCGAACTCCTTCTGGCTCGTGTAGAAGTGCAGGATGCCCTGCGTGCGCTGGTCGTACTCGAGGCCGCGCTCGCGGCGCAGGGCCTGCAGCGCATCGCGGCTGTAGGTGCCCAGGCGCACGATCTGCTCGATGTTGTGGCGCGTGCGGCCCGGCGTGCATTCGCGCAGGAACTGCAGGCCCCACAGCCACTGCCGCATGTCGGCGCGCAGGCGAAACAGCAGCGGCGCGTCTTCCTTGCCCAGCCACTGCAGCAGCCTCAGCGGCGCGCCCGGGTTGGCCCAGGGCTCGGCGTGGCTCACCGAGATCTGGCCGCCGTTGGCGAAGCTGGTCTCGGCCGCGGGCGTGGCCTGGCGGTCGAGCACCGTCACGTCATGGCCGAGCTGGCGCAGGTAGTAAGCGGAGGTGACGCCGAGCAGCCCGGCGCCGAGGATCACCACGTTCATGGGTTGGCTCCCGTCTCGGCCGTGCCGAGGAAACGCTGCGCCAGCCGCACCCAGAAGGCGCTGCCGACGGCGATGTTGTCGTCGTTGAAGTCGTAGCCCGGGTGGTGGACCATGCAGCCGCCCGGTTGGTCGCCGTTGCCGATCAGCAGGTACGAGCCCGGCACGCGCTCCAGCATGAAGGCAAAGTCCTCGCTGCCGGTGAGCGGCGGGCCCTGCAGCGTCACGCGGTCGGCGCCCACGAGCTCGGTCGCCACCTGGCGCGCGAAGTCGGTTTCGGCGGGGCTGTTCACGAGCACCGCGTAGCCGCTGCGCCAGTCCACCGTGGCCTGCACGCCGAAGCTCTGCGCCTGCGCCTCGGCCAGCGCGCGGACGCGCCGCTCCAGCAGCGCGCGCACGCCGCGGTCGAGCGCGCGCACGCTCAGCTCCAGCGTGGCCGTGGCCGGGATCACGTTGTTGGCCTGCCCCGCGTGCAGCGCGCCCACCGTCACCACCGCGGCCTGCAGCGGATCGACGTTGCGCGACACCACCGTCTGCAGCGCCATCACCAGGCTGGCCGCGGCGACGATGGGATCGGCCGCGTGCTGCGGCATCGCGCCGTGGCCGCCGGTGCCGGTGAGCGTGATCGTGGCGTAGTCCGACGAGGCCATGGCCGCCCCGTCACGCAGCACCAGATGGCCCTGCGGCACGCCCGGCATGTTGTGCATCGCGAACACGGCGTCGCAAGGGAAGCGCTCGAACAGGCCGTCCGCCATCATCCGCAGCGCACCACCGCCGCCTTCTTCGGCCGGCTGGAAGATGAGGTGCAGCGTGCCGTCGAACGCGGCCTCCTCGGCCAACTGGCGCGCGGCGGCCAGCAGCATGGCGGTGTGGCCGTCGTGGCCGCAGGCGTGCATCAGGCCCGGGCGCTGGCTGGCCCAGGGGCGGCCGCTGGCCTCAGGGATAGGCAGCGCGTCCATGTCGGCGCGCAGGCCCAGGCGGCGCGGGCCGGTACCGCGCACCAGCGTGCCGACGACGCCAGTGCCGCCCACGCCACGGGTGACCTCGTAGCCCCAGTCCTCGAGCTTGGTCGCCACCAGCGCCGCGGTTCGGTGCTCCTCGAAGGCCAGCTCGGGGTGCTGGTGCAGATCGCGGCGCAAGGCCACGAACTCGCCGATGCGGGCCTGGAGCGCGTCGAGCAGGTAGGTCATGTCGGCCTCCGGCGCGCGGCGTGGCTTACTGCGGCTGCAGGTTGATCTGCCGGGCGATGGCGCGGTAGCGCGCGGTCTCGGCCTCGAAGAACTTCGCCGAGTCGGCCAGGCTCATCGGCGCCGCGGCCAGCTGCGTCTGCGCCGCCAGCGCGCTGCGCACGGCCGGGTCCTGCAGTGTCTTGCCGATGGCGGCGTGCAGGCGCTGCACCACGTCTTCGGGCGTGCTCCTGGGCACCATGAAGCCGGTCCAGATCTTGAACGCGAAGTTCTTCAGCGCCTGGCCCTCGCTCACCGTGGGCACGTTCTTCAGCAGCTCCGAGCGCTGCGCGCCGAGCTGCGCGATCACCTTCAGCCGGCCCTGCTCGGCCAGCGCGCCCATCGAGGCGCTGTACACGAGCACCGCGAAGTCCACCTGGCCGCCGGCGATGTCCTGCAGCAGCGGCGCGTTGCCCTTGTACGGCACGTGCGCCAGCTGGATGCCGGCCTGGGCCTGCGCCTGCTCGAGGATCAGGTGGTACAGCGAGCCGATGCCGACGCTGCCGTAGGTGAGCGGGCGTGCCGCCGACCTGCGGGCCAGCGCCACCAGCTCGTCAACGCTGTTGACGCCGAGGTCCTTGCGCGTGACGAACACCATCACCGCGTCGGCCACCGGGTGCACGAGGCGGAAGTCCTCGGCCTTGAGCCTGACCGCGGCGTTGGCCAGCGGCGAGAGGATCACTTCGTTGGGCGAGCCCTGGAACACATACTGCCCGTCGGCCGGCGCGGCCAGCACCTTCTGCGCACCCAGCGCGCCGGCCACGCCGCCGAGGTTCTCGACCAGCACCTGCTGGCCCAGCGCCTGGCCCAAGGGCGTGTTGAAGATGCGCGCGATGGCGTCCGACGGACCACCCGCCGGGTACGGGACCATCAGGTTCACGGGCTTGCCGGACGCGCCCTGGGCGAAGGCGGCGGCACTGGCGGCCAGCAGGCCGGCGAAGACGAACAGGCGGCGAAGCGAACGGGGCAGCAGCATGGCGGGCACTCCGGTTGGGGGCGCCGGGACGGCGCGGTTGGGGACCTCGGAGCGAACTGTCGGCCGCGTGCGGCTGCGCGTCCAATGCATTGTTCTTTGATTTACGATGAGTCCGACTCATGCATTTGGAGCCCGGCCCATGACGCTCGTCCAGCTGCGCCACCTGCTGTCGCTGGCCCGCACGGGCTCGTTCAGCCGCTCGGCCGCGGCGCTGTTCATCACGCAGCCGGCACTCAGCCGCAGCATCGGTGCGCTCGAGGCCGAGCTCGGCCAGCGCCTCTTTGACCGCATCGGTCGCCAGAGCGAGCTCACGCCCTTCGGCCGCGAGATGGTGGCGCGCGCCGACGAGCTGGTGCTGGCCGCCGACGACCTGCGCGAGCGGGCCCGCCGCCTCGGCCGCGCACGCGGCGCCGAGGGCGGCGGCGAGGCCGGCCTGCTGCGCGTGGGCCTGGGATCGGGCCCGGGCGCGATGCTGATGACGCCGCTGCTGCTGCGCTGTGCCCAGCAGCACCCGCAGCTGCAGCTGCAGGTGGCGCGCGCCGCCACCGAGCAGCTGGTGCAGGCGCTGCGCGAGCGCACGCTCGACGCCCTGGTGGTGGATGCGCGCTCGCTGCGCCCCTCGCCCGACCTCGACACGCGCGACCTGCACGAGATGCGCGGCGCCTTCCTCGTGCGCCGCGGCCACCCGCTGGCGCGCCGCCGCACGCCGGCCGAACTGGCGGCGCTGCGCCAGTACCCGATCGCCAGCACGCCGCTGTCGGACGAGGTGGCCCGCGTGCTGGTGGAGCGCTACGGCCCGCAGGCCCACCCCGACGTGCTCGTCACGCTGCGCTGCGACGAGCTGCCCAGCCTGGTGGAGGTGGCGCGCCGCAGCGACGCGGTTCTGCTGGCCATCCGCGCCGCAGCGCCCGATCTCGTGCCACTGCGCGTGGCGCCGGCGCTGGCGGCCACGGCGCGCTTCGGCCTCGTCACGCTGCGCCGCCGCACCGAGCCGCCGGGGCTGCAGACGCTGCGCGCGCTGATGCGCGAGTGCCTGGTGGACCCGGCGGCCTGATCAAGCCGCGGAGCCCGCTGCCGGTCAGCCCACTTTGGGCTTGGCCTTCGCCCGCGGGTGCGCCGCGTCGTACACCTTGGCCAGGTGCTGGAAGTCGAGCTTGGTGTAGACCTGCGTGGTGCTGATGCTGGCGTGGCCCAGCAGCTCCTGCACGGCCCGCAGGTCGCCGCTGCTCTGCAGCAGGTGGCTGGCGTAGCTGTGGCGCAGCATGTGCGGGTGCACCTTGGTGGGCAGGCCGGCCTGCTGCGCCTGCTGCGCCAGCCGCAGCCGCAGCTGGTTGGGGCTCAGGCGCGTGCCGCGCAGGCTGACGAAGAGTGCGCGCTCCTCGGCGGCGGCCAGCGTTGGCCGCTGCGCCAGCCAGGCCTGCAATGCGGTGACGGCCGCCGCGCCCACCGGCACGCTGCGGCGCTTGCTGCCCTTGCCGAGCACGTGCGCGGTGGCGCCGTCGCGGTCTTGCAGGTCGAGCCAGCCGGCGGCCTGCGGGCCCCCTTGCACATCGAGCCCGAGCAGCTCGCCGATGCGCAGGCCGGCGCCATAGAGCAGCTCGCCGATGGCGTGGTCGCGCGCGGCCAGCGCCGCCGCGTGCGGCCCCTCGCCGGCCAGGCCCGGGTGGGCTGCGAGCACCACGGCCTGCTGCACGCTCAGCGCCTTGGGCAGCGGCTTGGGCGCCTTCGGCGGGCGCAAGCCGTCCACCGGGTTGGCGGCCACCTGGCCGTGCTGGCCCCACCAGCGGTACAGGCCGCGCCAGGCCGCCAGGGCGATGGCGATGCTGCGCGGCGCCAGGCCGGCTGAGCGCAGCTGCACGACGAAGCCGCGCAGGTGGTGCACCTCGGCGCGCTGCAGCGTCACGCCTACGGCGGCAGCCAGGCGCTCCAGCCGCACCAGCGCCTCGGCGTACATGGCCAGCGTGCGCTCGGCCAGCCGCCGCTGCACGGCCAGGTGCTGCAGGAAGGCCTGCAGCTCGGGCGATGACGGCGTGGCCATCGCGCGCGGCGGGGCCTCAGGGCGCCGGAGCGGGCGCGGCCGGCGCCACGAAGGGCGCGCGCAGCCGCGACAGCGAGGCGCTGGCGACTTCGCCGATGCGCATCAGGAAGTCGGTGCCCATGTCGGCGGCGTAGCGCGTGGGGTCGGGCGAGGCCAGCACGAGCAGGCCGAAGCAGTGCTCGCCCTGGCGCAGTGGCAGCATCGCCAGCGACGCCACCGTGGCGCCGTCGTCGAGCCAGCGCACGGCCTCGAAGCCGCTGTTGGCGCCGCAGTAGGGCAGGCTCAGGCTGGCGGCGAAGGTCTTGGCGTCGTCGCTCGCGCCCTGTGCCCAGGGCTCGCCGGCGAACTCGGGCGCCAGGCCCCACAGGCGCAGGCCGGCCTGCGGAATGAGGAACTCGTGCTTCAGCGTCTCCACCAGGCGCGCCGGCAGCATCGCGGCGTCGGTGGTCAGCAGCAGCCGCCGCGTCGTGCGGTGGATGCGGTCGGCGATGGTGAGGTTCTCCTGGCCGTGGCGGATCATCTCGACGATGCGCATCTCCAGGCCCTTGATGCGCTCGCGCAGCATCTCCATCTGCCGCTCCTGCAGCGAGACGGCCCGCTGCCCGTGCGGGCTGGTGAGCGTGATGCTGGCCATGAGCTCGGCGTGGCGCTCGAAGAAGGCCGGGTTGTGGGCCAGGTACTGCGCGATGTCGGCTTCGGTGATGCCGGCGATCGGGCCACCAAGCTCAGGGGTCTGGGTCACAGTTCGATTTCTCCTCGGTAGACGGTCTCGGCAGGGCCGGTCATGAACACGGAATCGGCGGCGCCGCCGGCCCAGCGGATGCGCAGCGCGCCGCCGCGCGTGTGCACCTCGACGTCGCCGTCGAGCCAGCCCAGGCGAATGCCCGCCACCACGGCGGCGCAGGCGCCGGTGCCGCAGGCCAGCGTCTCGCCCGCGTCGCGCTCGTGCACGCGCAACTTCACTTCGCGGCGCGACACCACTTGCAGGAAACCCACGTTCACCTGGTTCGGGAAACGCGGATGCCGCTCCACCAGGGGCCCGATCTGCGCCACCGGCGCGCTGGCCACGTCGTCCACCCGCGTGACGGCGTGCGGGTTGCCCATCGACAGCACGGCCCAGCGCCAGGGGTCCACGCCTTCGAGCGGCCAGCGCTCGAAGCCGCCCTCGATGCGCGCACTCAAGGCGCCCGGGTCGAACGGAATCTCTTCATGGGCGAACACCGGGCGGCTCATGTCCACGGTGACGCGGCCGTCGTCCTCGAGCACCAGCTCGAGCACCTGGTTGACGGTGGCCACGCGCACCCGCCGCTCGGTGGTGAGGCCCTGCTCGTGCACGAAGCGCAGGAAGCAGCGCGCGCCGTTGCCGCAGTGCTCGACCTCGTTGCCGCTGGCGCCGTTGAAGATGCGGTAGCGGAACTGGATGCCGGCCTGCGCGGCGGCGGCATCGGCCGCCTCGACGGCCAGGATCTGGTCAGCGCCGATGCCGAAGCGGCGGTCGCCCAGGTGGCGCAGCTGCTCGCGGCTCAGCGCCAGCGGCGCCTGCGTGGCGTCGAGCACGACGAAGTCGTTGCCCGCGCCCTGCATCTTGGTGAAGGCCAGCTTGGTGTGCGCCATGAAGGCGCGATTATCCCGCCCAGGCCGGCGCAGTGAAGGCTCAGTGACGACTCAGCGACGGCGCAGCGCCGCCCCCAGCAGCGCCAGGCCGCCGAGCATGGTCAGCACGGTGGGCGCCTCGGGCACCTCGACGACCATGAACTCCAGCGCGTAGTTCGCCGTGCCGACGCCGGTTTCCTGCACCCACAGGCTGTAGCTGCCGGCGGGCAGCGGCACCGTGAAGCCGCTGGAGTCGTTGGCCGAGAGCGACATCACGTCGAACAGATCGCTGCCGATCTGGTCGGGCCCGAACAGCGTCCAGCCCAGCAGGCCTGCGGCGCTGAAGGTGTCCACGGGCAAGGTCAGCTGGCTGCCGGCCTGCAGCCCGATAAAGGCGCCGGCGCCAGGCAGGGCGGTGGTGCCCGGCAGCACCATCAGCCCCTGCAACGCGTAGCCGGCGGGCACGGTGAAGTGCAGGTAGTCGCGGTCGACGACACCGCCGGTGCGGCCGGTGGTGCCGAGCAGCTGGTTGCTGCCGGCCACGAAGGCCGCGAAGCTGGGCGCCAGGCCGTTGCCGGAGAGATCGCCGTTCACGGACTCATCCCAGGCCACCGCGGCCTGGGCCGTGCCCGCCGCCAGGGCGAGGGCGGCCGCCAGCGCGAGGGCGGAAGTCTTGAGGACAGGGCGGTTCAGGCTCATCGGTTCACTCCTGGGTCACATTTTTGTCTTGCCGAACATGATGCGGCCAGTGGCGCGTGCACGCCACAGTGCGAATGCGGGGGTGCGCGCCGGCCAAATCAGTCGTAAGTCAGTCGTAAATCGATGGCGCGCCGGGCGGCCGGGCCTTGAAGCGCTTGTGCACCCACAGGTACTGCGCCGGCCGCTCGCGGATGGCGTCTTCGATGTAGCGGTTCATGCGGGCCGTGTCGGCCTCGGCGTCGTCGGTGGGCCAGTCGGTCCAGGGTTCGCCGAAGATCACGCGCCAGCCCTGCCCGCCGGGCAGCATCTCGGCCACCACCGGCTGCACCGCCAGCCCCAGGCTGCGCGCCAGGCGGCTGGGCGCCAGCAGCGTGGCCGCCGGCTGGCCGAAGAAGGGCACGAAGGCGGCCCCGCCGAGGCCGAAGTCCATGTCGGGGGCGTTGAAGAACACGCGCCCGCGCCGGATGCCGCGCACGATGGCGCGCGCGCCCTCGTCGCGCTTGAGGAACTCCGCCAGGCCGAAGCGGCCGCGGCCGCGCAGCAGCGCCGCGTCGAAGACGGCGTTGCTCTGCGGCGTGTACACATCCAGAACCATGCGGCGCTGGAAGAGCTGCGTCGCCGCACCGGCCACCTCGAGCGCCAGGAAGTGCGGCACCAGCCACATCACCGGCCCGTCATGGCGCTCGGCGAAGCCGACATCGCCTTCCACCCGGATGAGCCGCCGAAGCCGCTCCGCCGGCGCATGCCACAGCAGCCCGCGCTCGAGCAGGCTGCGCGCCAGCAGCGCAAAGTGTTCGCGCACCAGCGCCTCGCGCGCGGCCGCATCGAGCTCCGGCAGGCACAGCGCCACGTTGGCCAGCGCCACCCGGCGGCGACTGCCCGCCAGGCGGTGCAGCAGCCGGCCCACGGCGCGGCCCAGCGCCGCCTGCAGGCCCAGGGGCAGCAGGTGCAGCAACCACACCAGCGCGAGCAACGCCCGCGCCCCCAGCCGGCCCATCAAGGCGCTGCCTCCGGCGGCCGCGGCTGCTTGAAGCGGTGGTAACCCCAGAGGTACTGCGACGGCGCGCGCGCAATCTGCCACTGCATCGCGCGGTTCAGCACGGTGGCGGCGGCCAGCGTCCAGGCCTGCTCGTCGCCGCCCGCAGGCCAGGGCGGCGGCAGCGGCTCGGGCAGCGGGGCGAGGTGGATGTCGTAGCCGCCGCCCTGGGGCCGGCGCGTCACGGTGATGATCAGCAGCTCGCAGCCGGTCTGCAGGGCCAGCCGCGCGGCCAGCGTCATGGTGTAGGCCGGCTCGCCGTAGAACGGCGCCCACACGCCCATGCCGGCCGGCGGCACCTGGTCGGGCAGCATGCCCAGGGTCTGGCCGGCCTTCAGCGCGCGCATCAGCTGGCGCACGCCCGACACATTGGCCGGGGCCGTGAGCAGGCCCGGGCGGCTGCGCGACCGTTCCATCATGCCGCGCAGCCAGGGCTGGCGCGCCGGGCGGTACAGCGCCGTCATCGGCTGCTGGGCGCCCCAGCGCTCGGCGTAGGCCTGCGCCGCCACCTCGAAGCTGCCGAGGTGCGCCGTCAGCAGCATCAGGCCGCGGCCGCGGGCCAGTGCGGCGTCGACAAGCGCCTCGCCCTGCCACGACACCGGCTCGGCCAGGGCCTCGTCGTGCGGGCGCAGCCACAGCCGGGGCAGCTCCATCACCATCTTGCCGGCCTCGGCCACCGAGCGCCGGCGGTCGGCCTCGCCCACGCCGGCGCGGCGGGCGTTGGCCACCAGGCGCCTGCGGTACACCGGCGAGCCGATGTACGCCAGCCAGCCCAGCAGCGCACCGGCAGCGTGCAGATGCCGCAATCGGCGGCGGGCGAGCCAGGCAAGGAAGGTGGGCAGCACAGGGGCGGTGGTTATCATCGCCGGATCGCCGAGTTAAAGGACAACTTGCGGGGCGATCAGCGGGGCCGAAGGATACCGAGGCGCCGCAGGGTGTGGTCAGGGCAGCATGCCGTGGCCGGCCAACCAAAACCGCTAAAGCGTTCGCCGCGGGCAGCAGTCTCTGAGCAGCGACGACGCAGTTTCACAGACCCTCTTTCACAGGAGCCCCACCGTGGCGAGCGATTTCCTCTTTACCTCCGAGTCCGTTTCCGAAGGCCACCCCGACAAGGTCGCCGACCAGATCTCGGACGCCATCCTCGACGCCATCTTCAAGCAGGACCCGCGCTCGCGCGTGGCCGCCGAGACGCTCACCAACACCGGCCTCGTGGTGCTGGCGGGTGAGATCACCACCAACGCGCACGTCGACTACATCCAGGTCGCGCGCGACACCATCAAGCGCATCGGCTACGACAACACCGAGTACGGCATCGACTACAAGGGCTGCGCGGTGATGGTCTGCTACGACAAGCAGTCCAACGACATCGCCCAGGGCGTGGACCACGCCAGTGACGACCACCTGAACACCGGCGCCGGCGACCAGGGCCTGATGTTCGGCTACGCCTGCGACGAGACGCCCGAGCTGATGCCCGCGCCGATCTACTACGCCCACCGGCTGGTGGAGCGCCAGGCCGAGCTGCGCAAGAGCGGCAAGCTGCCCTTCCTGCGCCCCGACGCCAAGAGCCAGGTGACGATGCGCTATGTGGACGGCAAGCCGCACAGCATCGACACCGTGGTGCTGAGCACGCAGCACAGCCCCGACCAGAGCGAGAGCATGACCAAGCTCAAGCCCAGCTTCTACGAGGCCGTGATCGAGGAGCTCATCAAGCCGGTGCTGCCGGCGCAGTGGCTGCAGAACACGCGGTATCTCGTCAACCCGACGGGCCGCTTCGTCATCGGCGGCCCGCAGGGCGACTGCGGCCTCACCGGCCGCAAGATCATCGTCGACACCTACGGCGGCGCCTGCCCGCACGGCGGTGGCGCCTTCAGCGGCAAGGACCCGTCGAAGGTCGACCGCTCGGCCGCCTACGCCGCCCGTTACGTGGCCAAGAACGTGGTCGCGGCCGGCCTGGCCAAGCAGTGCCAGGTGCAGGTGGCCTACGCCATCGGCGTGGCCAAGCCGATGAACGTGACGGTCTACACCGAAGGCACCGGCAAGATCTCCGACGAGAAGATCGCCCAGCTCGTGCAGGAGCACTTCGACCTGCGCCCCAAGGGCATCATCCAGATGCTCGACCTGCTGCGCCCGATCTACGAAAAGACCGCGGCCTACGGGCACTTCGGGCGCGAGGAGCCGGAGTTCACGTGGGAACGTACCGACAAAGCCGCTGCGCTGCGCGCAGCGGCTGGCCTGTAAGGCCACCACCCAAGCCAGCCGCTTCGCAGCGGCTGATGGAAAGGGCGACGGGAGTCGCCCTTTTTCGTTTGCGTGGCCCACGAGGGGCGGTCGGCCCACCATGGCCTCGGCCTTCGGCTACTGGGCTTCGACAGGCCTGTCCTGAGCTTGACGAAGGGCTCAGCCCGAACGGGATTCACCCCCGTTCGCACTGAGCTTGTCGAAGTGCTCGCGGGGGCTTCGACAAGCTCAGCCCGAGCGGAGCCTGGCGGTGACCGAGCGAGACCAAGCTCGGCCCAAGCAGACGTGTCGAGCACCGCATCGCGGCACTCGATGCGGTCCAGCCGCTCCAAACCGTCGGCCGCGCCTCAGGGCCAGCCCCCATCGTGGGCCGCGCGATTGCGGGCATCATGACCGCTCCATGTCCGCGAAGCCGTACCTCGGACCCATCCGCTATCCGCGCCCCCTGGCCGCTGGCAGCCGCGTGGTCGTGACGGCTCCGAGCTCGGGCGTCGAGCCGCCGCTGCACCCGCGGCTCGATCTCTGCCTGGCGCAGCTGCGCGCGCAGGGCTTCATCGTCGAAGAAGGCCAGTGCCTGCGCGCTGAACAGGCCAGCGCCAGCGCGCCAGCAGCCGAGCGCGCGGCCGAGCTCGAGCGCACGCTGATGCGCGACGACGTCGATGCCGTCATCCCACCCTGGGGTGGCGAGCTGGCCATGGACATCCTCGACCGCCTCGACTGGGGCGCGCTGGCCCGCACGCGGCCGAAGTGGGTGCTGGGCTACAGCGACACCAGCACCTGGATGCTGCCGCTGACACTGCGCCTGGGCTGGGCCACCGCACACGGCCCCTGCCTGATGGACCTGGTGCCGGCGCAGGACGACGCCCTCACCCGCGGCGCGTTACAGGCCCTGCACCTGGGCGAAAACGGCGTGCTGCGCCAGCGCCAGAGCCGCGCCTGGCAGCGCCAGTGGTCGGACTTCGCCACCGCCCCGGCCAGCAGCTACACCCTCACCGAGCCCACGCACTGGCGCTCGCTGCACGGCCGCCCGCGCGAGGCCTTCGACGGGCGCCTCGTGGGCGGCTGCCTCGACACGCTGATGCACACCGCCGGCACGCCGCACGCCGAAGTGGCAGCCTTCATCGCCCGCCACCGCACCGAGGGCGTCATCCTGTACCTCGAAAACGCCGAGCTCTCGCCCACCGGCCTGGTGCGCGCGCTGCACCGGCTGCGCTGGGCCGGCTGGCTCGAAGGCCTGTCGGGCCTGCTGATCGGCCGCAGCCCCGCGCCCGACACCACACGAGCCCACGAACTGCGGCACGAAGGCGCGCTGCGCCAGGCGCTCGGTGCGCTGCCCTGCCCGGTGCTGCTCGATGTCGACATCGGCCACTTGCCGCCGCAGCTGGTGCTGATCAACGGCGCCCATGCGCAGCTGCGCTGGACGGCCGAGGTGGCCAGCCGCGACGGCGGCCTGCACGGCGGCGGCGAGATCGTGCAGCGCCTCGACTGAGCGCAGCCCGCCACCCCCGCATCGACGTGCCGGTTTCTCTCGACGACCTGCGCCGTCACGCGGTGGCGCGCAGCCTGTTCCAGGCGCGCTCGCTGCCGCAGGCGCTGGCGCGCCTGGGCTTCGTGCAGGCCGATCCCATCCGCGCGCCGGCACGCGCGCAAGACCTGACGCTGCGCCTGCGCGTGCCGGGCTACCGCGCCGGCGAGCTGGAAGCGCGCTATGCGAAGCTGCCGATCGAGGAAGACTTCTTCGTCAACTACGGCTTCCTGCCGCGCGAGCTGGCGGCGCTGATGCACCCGCGCACGGCGCACACAGTGTGGCCGAAGGCGCGCCGGGCACAGGCCGAGGCGGTGCTGGCGTTCATTCGCGAGCGGGGCGTGGTGCACCCGAAAGAGGTCGACGCCGCCTTCGACCACGGCCGCTCGAAAAACTGGTTCGGTGGCAGCAGCCGCGCCAGCACGCAGCTGCTCGACGGCATGCACTTCCGCGGCCTCGTACGCACCGCGGCGCGCGAGGGCGGCGTGCGCCTGTACGCCGCACGCGAGCCGCACGCCGCGCCCGCCGACATCGACAGCGCGCTCGACCGCCTGGCCGACGTGGCGGTGAACCTGTACGCGCCGCTGCCGGCGAAGAGCCTGTCGATGCTGCTGCGACGCATCCGCTACGGCGTGCCGCAGGCCACGCCGCGCATGAACGCGCTGGTGGCGCGCACACAGGCGCGGCTGCCCAGCGCCACGGTCGACGGCCAGCGCTGGTATTGGCCCGCCGGCGAGAACCCCGCCAGCCGGCGCCACGGGGCGGTGGACGACGACGACACGCTGCGACTGCTGGCGCCCTTCGATCCCATCGTCTGGGACCGGCAGCGCTTCGAGGCGCTGTGGGGCTGGGCCTACCGCTTCGAGGCCTACACGCCGGCGCCGAAGCGGCAACGCGGCTACTACGCGCTGCCGCTGTTGTGGCGCGGGCGGGTCATCGGCTGGGCCAATGCCTCTGCGGCCGAGGGGCGGCTGGTGGTGGAGCCGGGCTTTGTGGCCGGGCGAGCGCCGCGGGATGCCGCCTTCAAGCCCGCGCTGCGCGACGAGGTGGACCGGCTGGCGCAGTTTCTCGGCTCAGCACCCCGTTCGCCCTGAGCCCGAACGGGTGCGCGGCCGTTCGGGCTGAGCTTGTCGAAGCCCTGTTTCGATCAGCGCACCGCCGGCTCCAGCAGACGCAGCGTGCCGGCGTCGGCATCGAGCTCCGCCGGCACGCCCAGCGGCAGTGTCCACTTCGGGCCGATGTGGCCGAAGGCGGCGTTGCGCAGCACCGGCACGCCGAGGCCGCCGAGGTGGTCGGCGAACACCTCGTCGAGCGTCAGCGTGCCGTAGCTGCCCTCGCTGGGCTTGCAGTTCGTGAAGCCGCCCAGCACCACGCCGGCCACGCGGGCCAGGTGGCCGCCCAGCACCAGCGTCGTGAGCATGCGGTCGACGCGGTAGATGTACTCGTTCACGTCCTCGAGGAACAGGATCGCGCCCGTCAGGTCGGGGAAGTGCGGCGTGCCGGCCAGCGAGGTGAGCACCGCCAGGTTGCCACCCTGCAGCGGCCCGCGCGCCACGCCGCCGCGCAGGGGCCGTGGCAGCAGGCCCTCGGGGTTGCGCAGCAGCGGCGCCTCGGCGGCCATGGCGACGGCGCGGAAGTGCTCGGTGGAGAACACGTTCCAGTCCGAACGCGCCAGCGGCGAGTGGAATGTGACCAACCCCGTGGCACGGTGCACGGCGCTGATGAGTGCCGTGAGATCGGAGAAGCCGCCCAGCAGTTTGGGGTGGCGCGCGATGAGCCCGGCATCGAGCAGCGGCAGCACGCGGTTGGCGCCCGAGCCACCGGTCACGGCCAGGATGCCGGCGATGCCGTCGTCGGCAAACATCGCGTGCAGGTCGTCGGCGCGCTGCTGCGGCGTGCCGGCCATGTGGCCGTAGCGGGCGCGCAGATTCGGCGCCTCGCGCGTGCGCAGGCCCAGCGCCCGGATCGCGGCATGCGCGCGTTCGTAGGGCTCGTCTTCGTGCAGGGCGCCGCTGGGGTTGATGAAGCCGATGGTGTCGCCTTCGCGCAGGCGGGGCGGGCGCAGCAGGGGGAGCGTCATGCGGGCGTCATGCAGGTTCAGGTCTTCTCTGCGGCTCGATGTCGACCGACTCGAACCAGTTGTTCCAGAACAGGGGCCGCCGATAGCCCACCAGCCACGGCTGCACCAGCGCGGTGGCCGCGAGGTGGGTGCGCAGCTTGTAGGGCATCCAGGCCACCGTCAGGCGCTTGGCGTGGTCGAACAGGGCCTCGCGCTCGGGGCCGTCGGGCAGGGCCTGCAGGCGTTCGAGCGTGGCGTTCATCTCGGGCAGGTCGAAACGCGCCAGGTTGATGCCGCCGGAAGCCTTGCCCTCGTAGCGCAGCAGGCCCTCGATGCCGTCGGGCGCGCTGGCGCGGCCGCTCACGCTCCACAGCATCAGCTTGCCGGCGCGCGCGGCCTTGTACTGCTCGGGCCACTGCGCGGTGCGGAAGAGGATGCGCAGGCCGATGGCCGACATGTCGCGCTTCATCAGCTCGTCGAAGCGGCGCATCTCCTGCGCCGGCTGCGTGGCCATCTCCAGCACGAAGGGCTGGCCTTCGGGGGTTTCGCGCCAGCCGTCGCCGTCGCGGTCGCGCCAGCCGTACAGCTCCAGCAAGGCGCGGGCGCGCGCCGGGCTGTACTCGCTCATCTCGCTCTTCCACGCCGGGTGGAAGCCGCTCAGGTGCACCGCCACCGGCGACTGCGCCGCCACCGCCGAGCCGTGGCGCAGCAGCTCGATCTCGCGCCGCACGTCGATGGCCAGCCCGATGGCACGGCGCAGCGCCACACGCGCCGGCGTGTAGCCGCCGACCAGCGGATGTTCCATGTTGAACATCGTGTAGTACGTGGTCGGCAGCACGGCGCGGTCGGCGCGGATGCCGCGCTTCCTCAGGTTCGGCGCCAGCTGCCCGCCGGGCAGGGCCACCGGCAAGAAGCCGTCGGGCAGCTCGACCCAGTCGTGGTCGCCGTTCAGGAAGGCCAGCCACATCGGCTGCTTCTCGTCGATGACGTCGATCTCGACGCGGTCCACCATCGGCAGGCGCCGGCCCTTCAGGCGCGCCAGCACCGCCTGGCCCTCGATGTCGTCGGCAGCGGGCTCGGCGTCGTAGAGCACGGTGCGAAAACCCGGGTTGCGCTCCAGCACGATGCGCGAGGAGCGCCGCCACTCGGCCAGGCGGAACGGCCCCGTGCCCACCGGGTGCTGCATGCTGAGCTCGCCGTGGGCCTCGATCACCTCGCGCGCCACGGTGGCGGTGGAGGCGCTGGCCAGCCACTGCGGGAAGCGCGGGCGCACGGCCTCGAGCTCGAAGCGCAGCGTGTGGCGGTCGAGCACCTGCAGGCCCTTGATCGGGCGGTCGTAGGCGAAGGGCTGCTTGCGCTCGATGGCCTCGCGGCGCAGCGTGGCCAGGCCGGCGATGCCGATCTGCTCGGCCGCGCTCCAGCCCGGGCTCTTGGTGGCCGGGTCGGCCAGGCGCTTCAGGCTGTAGGCCACGTCGGCCGCCACCAGCTCGCGCGGGCCGCCGCCGGTGGTGGCGCGCGTAGTGGTCTGGAACGCCGGGTCGTCGGTGAAGTGGATGCCGGGCTTCAGCCGCACCGTCCACACGCGGAAGTCGTCGCTCGGCTCGGGCAAGGCCAGCGCGGTGCGCGGGCGCAGCTTCACGGGGCGCGCCAGCGGGTCGAACTCCAGCAGCGTCTCGAAGATGTGGCTCGTGATGCGCAGCGAGCGCACGTCGCCCACGCGCGCCGGGTCGAAGCCGGTTTCGCTTTCGCTG
>Ga0209985_10002588_pt1 | contig 16185 bp, 15 predicted proteins | sample NOAtaG_FD_187305 | JGI IMG/M metagenome (GOLD analysis project Ga0209985, IMG submission 187305) | Freshwater lake microbial communities from Lake Erie, under a cyanobacterial bloom - NOAA_Erie_Diel6S_1000h metaG (SPAdes) (version 2) | ecosystem: Environmental > Aquatic > Freshwater > Lake ...
AGCAGTTCAAGGCGGCGGACCGATGGGCGTTGATGCTGCGCTACGTCAGCGACAGGATCGCACCCACCCTCGGGCCGTTCAGACCACCGACTGGGCTACCGGCGACGGGGTAACTGCCGGATTTAGGCTGATGGCGCTGGGGCTGGCGGGCGTGGGACTCGCCCGTCGCGCGAGACTGGCCGCCGGCGCCCGATAGCGCGGTCGTTTGCGCGGCGATTGACCCGCTCAAGCTGCTGGGCTCAACGTGTGAGCCAGTGCGACCCGAGTGCGACCCGGGGTCAGGTCTTTAGTCTGAACCCCTCAAGTGCGATGACCCGGTTGTGTGGTCAAGGCGAGAAGGCCTCGATGAGGGCGCCCGGGACAGCGGCGAAGTGCTTGACGTTGCCGGTCAGCACGGGCAAGCCGTGCTCAAGCGCGGTGGCGGCGATGAGGGCATCGCCCATCTGAAGCCCGTGGCTTAGGGTCAGTGCTTCCATCAGCTCGGTGGCCCGCTTCGTGATGGCCTCTGTGAGAGGAAGCATGGTGGCCTGGCGGCGCTCAAGCATCTTCTGCACCGCGATGAGTTCGGCCTTGTTGCGCATGCCCTGCAGCACTTCAAGATAGCTCACCGCAGAGATGGTGAGCGAGGGCAGTCGATCGAGCCGGCGCGTCGCCTGCGGGTAGCCGCGCAGGTGCCAGATCAGCACATCGGTATCTACGAGCATCCGCGCACCGGCATCAAGGTAGCTCGTTGCGCGAGCCGTCGCGGTTGAAGCGCGGGGCGCGTACGCGCCGGATGTAGGCCTGCACGTCGGCCAGGTCGTCGCGGTCTCGCCAGATGCCGAAGGCCGGATCGTCGGTCACGAACTCTTCGGCCGGCGCGCTGGCCGGCTCTTCCTCGATGCGTACCGTCACTCGCGCATACAGCGCATCGACCAGTCCATCGCCGAGCTTGTCGCGCCAGGCCTGCGGCAGCTCAGCTACCGGCACGTGCTCAATAACGACTGCATTCATCTGCAACTCTCCGTCTCAGTGGCCCTGCTGCGCCTGCACGGCCTCGATCACGTCGGTCACCGCGCGGTGGTGCGGCTTGGGCGAAGCGCTGATGCGCTCCGGTTGCAGCAGCAGCTTGGGCGCCGGCCCGCGCTTGAGCCATGGGAGGGCAAGCGCGCTGCAGGCCTGACGGTACTCTAAGACACGGGAGCGGCAAGCCGTCCAGGCGGCGCGCATCTTCGAAGTCGCCGCTGTGCTTCAGACCCTCGTATTGCTTGACGGCAGCGGTGTTGCCCAGACGCTCGGCAAAGCCTGTGTCATGCAGACCGTTGACCAACCCTTATCAGTTGTCGCATTACACCCCCCGCTCCGGCCACGTTGCCAGCAGCAGCCCGGCCAGCGCCAGCGCCAGGGCGACACCGTGTACGGCGGTGGCCACTTCGCCGAGGACGAGCACGCCAATCAGCGCGGCGCTGATGGGCAGCAGCACGGTGAACACGCCGGCCCGGGACGACGGGACGTGCGCAAGGCCTTTCATCCACAGCCAGACGGTCACGACGCTGGCGGCGACGGCGTAGAACAGCAGCAGGGCCCAGATCGGCGGTGTCACGGCCTGGAAGTCGAAGCTCATCGCTTGCCAGATGCCGAACGGCGTGACCAGGGCCAGGCCCCAGAGGTTGATGAAGGCGCTGATGCGGCGCGGCGACACGGCGCCGGTCAGCTTCTTGCCGATGACGACGTAGCTCGCCTCGCAGAGCACGGCCGCGAGCAGCAGGGCGTAGCCCCAGGTCGATGCGGCGGGGGGTGCGGCCCCGCCTGCGTCGCCGACCTGAGGCGTGCGCGCCAGTGCCAGCAGTGCGATGCCGGCCATCGCCAGCGGGATGGCAATGGCCACACGGCGCGAGATGCGTTCGGCCAGGACAACGCGCGACAGCACCGCCACGGCCGCCGGGATGGCCGCCATCACGATGCCGGCGGCCAGGGCCGACGTGAGCAGCACGCCGTAGAGCATGCAGATCGAGAACATGAAGTTGCCCAGGAAGCTCTGCCAGAACAGCAGCACCCGCATCCGGCGCGGCACTGGCACCACGTCAGCCGGCGTCGCGCGCAGCCAGGGCAGCATCACCACCGCCGCCAGGCCGAATCGCAGCCAGGCCAGCAGGAAGACCGGGAACACCGCGAGCAGCAGTTTCGACAGCCCGACGTACGAGCCGACCAGGGCCATGCTGCCGCCCAGGCAGGCATAGGCGACCCAGGGCACGCGCGCAGGCGCTGTCATGCGGCGCGAGCCGCCGGGGGCTCAGAACCGAGCGGCATAACGCTCAAGCTCCCAGGCCCCGACGTGGCGCGCGTGGGCAGTGGCCTCGTCGCGCTTCAGACTCAGGAACTGCGTGCACAGCTCGGTGCCAAGCGCATCGCACAGCACGGCATCGGCCTCCAGCGCGTCGCACGCGTCGTGCAGCGTCTGCGGCAGCAAGCCGATGCCGCGCCGGGTCAGATCCGCCGGGCTGCAGTCGAACAGGTCGTCGGCCGTGCCCGGGCCCGGGTCCAGGTGGTGGTCAATGCCGTCCAGGCCAGCCGCGATCAGCGCCGCGCTGGCCAGGTAGGGGTTGGCGCTGGCATCGGGCAGTCGCCACTCGAAGCGGCCGGGCAGGGTGCGTACGAGTGCCGTGCGATTGTTCGGGCCATGGGCGATGCTGGCGGGCGCCCAGGTCGTGCCCGAGATCGACTCGCCGACCGTCAGCCGCTTGTACGAATTGACCGTCGGCGCGGCCAGCGCGGTCAGCGCCGGGGCGTGGGCCAGCACGCCGGCGACAAAGCTGCGGGCCAGCGGCGACAGTTCGGCCGAGCCGTCCGCAAACAGGTTGACCGCGCCTTGCCACATCGACACGTGGAAATGCAGACCGCTGCCGGGCTGGTCGGCAAACGGCTTGGGCATCATCGAAAAGACCGCGCCTCGTTCTTCGGCCAGGGCATGCGCGGCCTGCTTGAAGAGCATCAGCGCATCGGCACTCGCCAGAACCTCGTCGAAGGCGAAGTTCACCTCGTACTGGCCGTGCGCGTCTTCATGGTCGAGCTGCAGCACGGTCAGTCCGGCGGCTTCCAGCGCGGTGCGCAGGGCGTGCAGGAAGTCCGCCTGGCGGGGCAAGGACTTCAGGTCGTAGCTGGGCTTGGCCAGGCGGTCGCGCGGGTCGGCGGGCTGCCAGTGACCGTCGGCAGTCCGGTGCAGGAGGAAGAACTCCGGCTCGATGCCGGTCTTCAACGTCCAGCCCCGCTCGGCCAGACGCGCGGTCTGGCGCTTGAGCGTCTGGCGCGGGCAGGCGACAAAGGGTTCGCCCGCGACAAAGCCGTCGGCCACGGCCAGCGCCACGCCGGGCCACCAGGGCAGCGGCATCGGCGGCCGGGTTGGGTCGATGCGGGCATAGAACTCGGACCGGGGCCCCGTGCGTGGCAATCCGGTGCCGACGATGCTGGGCCCGGCAAAGCCGGCGCCTGTCGTCAGCACCTCGTCCATTTGCGCCAGCGGGACCAGCTTGCCCTTGGCTACGCCCTCCAGGTCGGCGAATCGCACGAGCAGCGTGTGCACGCCGGCGTCGGCCAGCCGGCGCTGCCAGGCATGGGCCTCGGCGGTCATGCCTTGTCGATCCGCACCCAGGTCGTCTTGAGCTCGGTGTATTTGTCGAAGGCGTGCAGGCTCTTGTCGCGGCCGTTGCCGCTTTGCTTGTAGCCGCCAAAGGGCACGGTGATGTCGTCTTCGTCGTACTGGTTGACGTGCACGGTGCCGGCGCGCAGCGCACGGGCGACGCGGTGGGCGCGGTTGATGTTGTCGCTCCAGACGCTGGCCTGCAGGCCGTAGCTGGAGTTGTTGGCCAGGCGGATGGCCTCGGCCTCGTCGGCGAACGGGATCACCGCGGTGACCGGGCCGAAGATCTCCTCCCGGGCGATCTTCATGCCATTGGCGACGCCGGCAAACACCGTCGGCTCGACGTAGAAGCCACCGCTGTCCTGGCGCACCTGGCGGCCGCCGACGACGAGCTGCGCGCCTTCGTCGCGCCCGGCCTGGATGTAGCCGAGCACGGTGCGAAGCTGCGTCTCGTCGACCAGCGCGCCAAGCTCGGTGCCCGGCTCCAGCGGATCGCCCGGCGGGTACTTGGGGGTCTCGGCCGCCAGCAGCGCAGTGAACTCATCGGCGATGCTGCCGTGCACCAGGATGCGGCTGGGTGCGTTGCAGCTTTCGCCCTGGTTGAAGAACATGCTGCCGGCCACCGTGCGCGCCGCCCGGCCGAGGTCGGCAAAGTCGTCGAACACGACAAAGGCCGACTTGCCACCGAGCTCGTTGTAGACGCGCTTGAGGTTGGACCGGCCGGAATACTCGAGCATGCGCCGGCCGGTCCGCGTGCTGCCGGTGAAGCCGATCGCGTCGACGTCCATGTGCAGCGCCAGCGCCTCGCCGGCCTCGTGCCCGTAGCCCGGCACGACGTTGAACACACCCGGCGGGATGCCGGCCTCGACCGCCAGCTCGGCCAGCCGCATCGCCGTGTACGGGCTTTTCTCGCTGGGCTTGAGAACGACCGAATTGCCCGCCGCGATCGCCGGGCCCAGCTTCCAGGCGGCCATGATCATCGGGTAGTTCCAGGGCACGATGGCACCGACCACGCCCATCGGCTCGCGCACGATCAAGGCCAGCGCGTTGGACCCCGTGGGTGCGATCTCGTCGTAGACCTTGTCCACGGCCTCGGCGTACCAGGCGATGCAACGTGCCGCGCTCGGCACGTCGACCGCGAGCGAATACTGGATCGGCTTGCCCATGTCCAGCGTTTCCAGCAGCGCGAGTTCGTCCTTGGCCGCCAGGATCTTGTCGGCCCAGCGCAGCATCAGCCGCTTGCGCACCGCCGGGGGCTTGCCGGCCCAGCGCCCGTCGTCGAAGGCGGCGCGCGCGCTGGCCACTGCGTCGTCGACGTCGGCGGCGCCGCCTCGGGCCACCGCGCCCAGCAGACGGCCGTCGATCGGCGAATGCTTGTCGAAGCTCTCGCCGCTGGCGCTCGAGCGACGCTGACCGTTGATCAGGATCCGGCCGTCGAAGGCGAGGGCCGCGGCACGGTCATGCCAGTTCACGGCGGCTGGCATGGCAGGCCTAGAAGCTGACGACGACCGAGCTGCCGATCAGCAGGTTGTTGTTGCGCGTCTCACCCGTGCGCACCTTGCCGAACACCGGCTGGTTGGAGCCGTCGTAGCGGACCTCGAACTTGAAGGTCGTGTTCTCGTCGAACAGGTAGTTCACGCCGGTCGAGATCGCCCAGCGGTGGGCACCGACGCCCGGACCGCGGGCGTACTCGCCCAGGCGGTTGATGCCGCGGCCGATGCCGTTGACCGTGTCGTCGGCGGTGTAGCCGAGCAGGCCGCCACCGTTTCGCCCGTTGCGGATGTAGTCGACCCGCAGCAGGGCTTCGGTCCGGGGCGAGAGCTTGTAGCCGACGAGACCGGAGATGCCGTACCAGCGCGAGTCGCGCAACTGACCGTCGCTGTTGAAGATCGCCGCGTCGTTCTGCTGGCCGAAGCTGACCTGGCCGAACACGCTCAGGTCGCCGCGGATGAAGTAGGCATCGGCTTCGAGCAGTGTCAGGCCGGTGTTCTTGCCCGCTGTGGCGAACGGCGTGTCGACGAAGATCGGGTCGCCGTTGGCGTCGACCTGGCCCGAGTCGGCCGAGTAGGTGCCATCGGCGGCAAAGTTGTAGGCCTTGCCATGCAGCGCGGTGAACCCGAAGCCGCCGAACTCGCCCTTCGAATAGTCCACCCGTGCAATGGCCACCGGCTGCTTGTTGCCCGGGGCGTAGCGAGCGGAGTTCATGTTGGCGATGCCGGCGCGGATCCACCACTTGCCACGCGTGATGTCCAGCACCGCGCCGGTGTAGGCGGTCGGCGCCGTGAAGTCGAACAGCAGGTTGTGGGTGATCAGCTTGTTGCCGGCCGGCAGGGTGATCTCGTAACCCGTCCAGTCCGGGATCTGGCCGAGCCAGAGCCGGGTGTTCAGGTCCGACAGCGGGATCGACACCGTGGCCTCGTGCACGATCGAGTTGTTGATCAAGGCCCCGGTGCCACGCTCGGGGGCCAGGGTCAGCCGCCACTTGACGCCGTTGTCGGTCTCCTTTTCGAGGTCCAGCACGGCCATGCCGAAGTAGCTGTTGTCGTAGGTGTAGCGCGCGCCGCCGTTGTTCAGGAAGACGAAGCCGGCGTTGTCGTTGTTGCGGTTGAAGATCCAGGTCGGGTCGATCTGGCCGGAGATCTTCAGGCCCTTGTAGCCCTGGTCGGTGAAGTTGTCCTGCAGCGATTCGGTCTTGACCGCGATGCGGTTGAACTCCCGTGCCTGCTCCGGGGTCATGCCCCATTGGCCCGGTTGCGGCGCGGGTGCCGCTGCAGGCGTGGCGGCCTTCTTCTCGAGCTCGGCGACCCGGTCGCGAAGGGTGCGGATCTCCTTCAGAAGGTCGTCGAGCGAGGGCGCGGCCTGCTGGGCATGGGCCGGAAGCAGCGCTGCCGCGGCGGCAAGGGCCAGCAGTGGGCGGGCGAACTGGGGGGCGGGTCGGCCCGGGCGGAAGGTGCTCATCGTGTCGCTCCTGTGCAGGGTTTCTTGTGGCGGTCGGCTGAGGGGTGGGGTCAACTGCGCGAGGCCAAGGCCAGGTCGCGTTGGCGCTGACGTTCGCGGTGGGCCAGGGTCCAGCTTGCGGCGAGGATCCCGATCGAGACGATCACGACGATGACGGTCGCGATCGCATTCACGCTGGGGTTCAGACCCAGTCGTGCACGCGAGAAGATGACCAACGGCATCGTCGTCGAGCCTGGCCCGCTGAGGAAGGCCGAGATCACGACGTCGTCCAGCGAGATCGTGAAGGTCAGCAGCCAGGCCGAGACCAGCGCCTGGGCGATCATCGGCAGCGTGACCAGCCAGAACACCTGGTGCGGCCGCGCGCCGAGGTCCATCGCGGCCTCTTCAAGCGACGGTGGCATGGCCTGCAGCCGGGACTGGATGACGACCGTGGCGTAGGCGATGCCGAGCAGCAGGTGGCCCAGCCAGATGGTGGCCATGCCACGTTCGGGGAACCCCAGCGCGCGCTGAATCGACACCAGCATCAGCAGCAGGGACAGGCCGACCACGACCTCCGGCATCACCAGCGGCGCACTGACCATGCCCGAGAACAGCGTGCGCCCCTTGAAGCGCCTGTACTTGACCAGGGCGTAGGCCGCCAGAGTGCCGAGCACCACAGAGCCGCAGGCCGTGAAGAACGCGATCTTCAGGCTCAGCCACAGCCCGGAGAGCATCTCGGTGTCGCTGGCCAGCTGCACGTACCACTTGAGGGTGAAGCCGCGCCACTGGTTGGGCAAGGGCGAGTCGTTGAACGACAGCACCACCAGCGCCACGATGGGCAGATAGAGGAAGAAGAACCCGGCCGCCAGCCAGCCCCGCGCAAAACCGCGGTTGAAGCCGTCCCGGGTGGCGAAGAAGGGTCGGGCCATGGTGTCGCCGCGGGGCTAGCGCCCCTTCTCCTGGGCCTCGGCCTGGTACTTGTTGAACACCGCCAGCGGCACGATGATCAGCAGCACCATCACGATCGCGACGGTCGAGGCCAGTGGCCAGTCGTTGTTGGAGAAGAACTCGTCCCAGATGACGCGGCCGATCATCAGCGTCTCCGGGCCGCCGAGAAGCTCGGGGATCACGAACTCGCCGACGCAGGGGATGAACACCAGCATGCTGCCGGCGATGATGCCGGCCTTGGACAGCGGCACGGTGATCTTCCAGAACGCGACCCAGGCCGTGGCGCCGAGATCGGCCGCGGCCTCGAGCAGGCGGACGTCCATCTTGGCCAGGTTGGCATACAGCGGCAGGATCATGAACGGCAGGTAGGTGTAGGTCATGCCGAGCACGAGCGAAAACGGCGTGTGCATCAGCTGCCCGGGTGTTCCGATCAGGCCCAGCGCGTAGAGCACATGGTCCAGTCCGAGACCGACGATCACCTGCTCGACCCAGCCGCCTTCGGACAGCAGGCCCCGCCACGCGTAGACACGCAGCAGGAACGAGGTCCAGAACGGCAGCATCACCAGCATCAGCAAGGTCGGCTGGATGCTGGGCCGGGCGCGTGCCATGAAGTAGGCAAACGGGTAGCCGATCAGCAGGCACAGCACCGTGGTCGCCGCGGCATAGCGCACGCTCGACAGGTAGGTGCTGAAGTAGAGCGGGTCCTGGGCAATGAACGCGTAGTTGCCGAACTTGAGCGCCAGCGTCAGCACGCCGTCCTGCCAGGTCAGGACGTCCTTGAAGGTGACGGTCTCCATCTCCGACAGGCTGATCTTGCCGACAATGAAGAACGGCAGCGCGAAGAAGATCAGCAAGAACAACATCGGCAGCGCGATCACGGCCACCCGGCCGCTGAACCAGCGCTGGCGAAGGGTCTGCAGGGCGGCCATCGCGGTCAGGCCGTCAGCACCACATGGGCCGACTCGGACCATTGCGCCCAGACCGTGTCGCCCCAGGTGAAGTGCTCGTCCTTGTGGCGCTGCGTATTGGCCTGGCTGACCTTGAGCATCGCACCGCTGGCGAGTTGCAGCCGGTAGACCGTGAAGCTGCCGAAGTACGACATCTCCTGCACGGTGCCCTGGACCTGGTTGTGCTCCCCCTCGGGCTTGGTGCCCGACAGGAAGATCTTCTCGGGTCGCAGCGCGACGGTGACCGCCATGCCTTCGGTACCGGTGATGCCGTGGCCGACGTAGTGCTTGCAGTCCGCAGAGCCGATCACGCAGTGGTCGGCCGCGTCGATGTCCAGCGTGCCGTCCATCATGTTGACGTTGCCGATGAAGTCGGCAACAAAGCGCGTGGCCGGGGTTTCGTACAGGTCTCCGGGCGGCCCGATCTGCTGGAACTTGCCCTCGCTCATCACCGCGATGCGCGAGGCCATCGTCATGGCCTCTTCCTGGTCGTGCGTGACCATCACGCAGGTCACGCCGACCTGCTCGACGATGTTGACGAGCTCGATCTGGGTCTGTTCGCGCAGCTTCTTGTCCAGCGCGCCCAGCGGCTCGTCGAGCAGCAGCAGCTGCGGCTGCTTGGCCAGACTGCGCGCCAGCGCGACGCGCTGCTGCTGGCCGCCGGACAGCTGATGGGGCTTGCGCTCGGCGTATTTGCCCAACTGCACGAGCTTGAGCATGGCTTCGACCTTGCTGGCGATCTGGTCCTTGGCCTGACCTTCACGCCGCAGGCCGAACGCGATGTTGTCCCACACCGTCAGGTGCGGGAACAGCGCGTAGCTCTGGAACATCATGTTGATCGGCCGCTCGTAGGGCGGCATGTCGGCCAGGTCCTGCCCCGCGAGCAGGATCTGCCCGGAGCTGGGCGTCTCGAAGCCCGCCAGCATGCGCAGCAGCGTGCTCTTGCCGCAGCCCGAGGGGCCGAGCAGGGCGAAGATCTCGCCCTTGGCAATGTCGACGCTGACGTTCGCGACGGCTCGGAAGCTGCCGTAGTCCTTGACCACCTCGCGGATGCGCAGGAACGCGCCGTCCGCCGGGGCTGCCTCTGGCTTGCCGGTCATGCCGCGCTCACAGCCCGGTCTTGAAGGCGGTGTAGGTACGCGTCATCAGGCGGCGCATGTCGTTGTTGAGCGAATCGGGCGCCACCATGCGCGCCATGTCGGCAGGAGACAGGAAGACGCTGGGGTTGCTCGCGACGTCGGCCCGCACGTGCTTGCGCGACTCGAGGTTCGGGTTGGCGTAGAAGACCTTGTTCGTCAGCCCGGCGTGGACTTCGGGGCGCAGGATGTAGTCGATGAACTTGTGCGCATTGCCGGGCCGCGGCGCGTCGGCCGGGATCGCCATCGTGTCGAAGAACAGGACGCCCCCGTTCTTCGGGATCAGGGCCTGGATGTTCTGGCCGGTCTTGCCGTCGATCGCACGCTGGCGCGCGATGTTGATGTCACCGCTCCAGCCCAGCGCCAGCCCGATCGAACCCGAAGCCATGTCGTTGATGTAGCCCGAGCTCGAGAACAGCGTCACGTGCGGGCGGATGCTCTTCAGGATGTTCGCCGCCGGGGGATAGTCGGCCGGATTGCGGCTGAACGGGGGCTTGCCCATGTAGTGCAGGACCGCGGGCACGACCTCGGTGGCCGAATCCAGGAACGAGACGCCGATGCTGCGCATGCGGCTGATGTATTCGGGCTTGAACAGCAGGTCCCAGACGTTGTCGGGCATCGGCAGGTTGCCCAGCGCGCCACGCACCTTCTCGATGTTGATGCCCACGGTGGTGAAGCCCCAGAGCCAGTTCACCAGGTGCTCGTTGCCGGGGTCCATCTTGGCGAGTTGGGCCTGGACGGCGGGGTCGAGGTTGCGCAGGTTCGGGATCTGGGCCTTGTCGAGCTTGCGGTACAGCCCGCCGTCGATCTGCAGCTTGGCCCAGTTCGACGACGGCACGACGATGTCGTAGCCGGTCTTGCCGGCGACCAGCTTGGCGTGCAGGATCTCGTTGTTGTCGAAGTTGTCGTAGCGCACCTTGATGCCGGTCTCGCGCTCGAAGCCGCGCAACGTGTCGTCCCCGATGTAGTCGGACCAGTTGTAGACGTTCAGGACCTTTTCCTCGGCGGCCTGGGCCCAGGCCGGGGCGGCCAGGGTCGACGCGGCTGCAGCGGCGCCGAGGACGAGGTCCCGGCGGCGGATGGCCGGGGCGGAACAAGCGGTCGCATGGGTCATGGTGCTGAGGTCTTTCGGGTCACGAGGTTCGAGGGGCGTTCGAGACGGGGAAGGCGTTCCGGCCAAGTCTAGGGCAGGCCAAAAGGCCTAATCACCCCATCCAACCCTGCCGTTGCGCATCCGCCAATGTCAGGTCCAGGCAGCGGTGGATCAGGGCCATCATCTGGTCGATCTGCTCGCGCGTGATCACCAGGGGCGGTGCCACGATCATCCGGTCGCCGACCGCACGCATGATCAGACCCTCGCGGAAGCAATGGCCGCGGCAGACCATGCCGATCTCGACCGACTCCGCGAACGGCAGGCCACGCGCCTTGTCGCGCACCAGCAGCAGCGCGCCCATCAGGCCGCAGGTTTCGGCATCGCCGACCAGCGGGTGCTCCAGCAGCTCCCTGTAGCGTGCCGCGAGGTAGGGGCCGACATCGTCCCGGACGTGCTCGACCAGCCGCTGCTCGCGGATCAGGCGGATGTTGGCCAGTGCCACCGCGCAGGCCACCGGGTGACCGCTGTAGGTGTAGCCGTGGTTGAACTCACCGCCGCGCTCGATCAAGACGTCGGCGACGCGGTCGCCGACCATGACGCCACCCAGCGGAACGTAGCCACTGGTCACACCCTTGGCAAAGGTCATGAGGTCGGGCTTGACGCCCATGGTCTCGCAGCCCCACCAGTTGCCGGTGCGGCCGAAGCCGGTGATGACCTCATCGGTGACGAGCAGGATGCCGTGGCGGCGACAGATCCGCTCGATCTCGGGCCAGTAGGTGGCGGGCGGGATGATCACCCCCCCGGCGCCCTGGATCGGCTCGCCGATGAAGGCCGCCACGCGGTGGGCGCCGATGGCCTCGATCTTTTCTTCGAGCCAGCGCGCGGCGACGAGACCGAACTCGTCACGTGTGAGTCCGCGCTCCCGGCCATGCTGCCACCAGTACGGTTGCTCGATGTGCACGATGCCCGGGATCGGCAGGCCGCCCTGGGCGTGCATGCCGCTCATGCCGCCCAACGAGGCGCCGGCCATGGTGCTGCCGTGGTAGGCGTTGTGGCGGCTGATCACGACCTGCCGTTCGGGCTGGCCGAGCAGGTCCCAGTAGCGGCGGACCATGCGCACGATGGTGTCGTTGCCTTCCGAACCGGAGCCGGAGAAGAAGACATGGCGGAACTGCGGCGGCGTCACCTCGGCCAGCAGTTCGGCGAGTTCGATGGCCGGTGGCGTGGCGGTCTGGAAGAAGGCGTTGTAGAACGGCAGCTTGCCCATCTGCGCGGCTGCAGCGTCGACGAGGGCCTGCTGGCCGTAGCCGACGTTGACGCACCACAGACCGCTCATCGCGTCGAGGATCTTGTGGCCGTCGGTGTCCCAGAGCCAGATGTTGTCGCCGCGTTCGATGACGCGCGAGCCCTTGCGGGCCAGGGCCTGGAAGTCGGTGAAGGGATGCAGGAAGTGGGCCGCGTCGGCGGCTTGCCAGTCTTGGGTCGTTCGGGTCATGGTCGGCTCGGGCTCGGGTGTCAGACGTGCAGCAGCAGGTGCTCGCGTTCCCAGGGCGAGATCACCTTCATGAACTCTGCGTACTCGACCTCCTTGATCTCGGAGTACACGGTGACGAAGCCTGCGCCGAGCACTTCGGCCAGTTCCTTGTCCTCGCGCAGCAGGGTCAGCGCCTCGCCCAGGCTGCGCGGCAGCTGGTGTTCGCCCAGGTAGGCGTCGCCCTTGCATTCCGGGTTGGGCTCGATCCGGTTGCGGATGCCCAGCCAGCCGCAGGCCAGCGTGGCGGCCAGCGCCACGTAGGGGTTGGCATCGGCCCCGATCACGCGGTTCTCGATGCGTCGCGCCTGGGGCTCGGCGACCGGGCTGCGGATGCCGACCGTGCGGTTGTCGGTACCCCACTGGATGTTGATCGGCGCGGCCGTGAAGCGTGCGAGCCGGCGGTAGCTGTTGACGTAGGGCGCAAAGAGCGCCATCGCCGACGGCAGGTGCTTCTGCAGGCCGCCGATGTACCAGAAGAACTCCTTCGACGGCGTCCCGTCGGGGTTGCTGAAAATGTTGCGCCCGCTGGCCTTGTCGACCACGCTCTGGTGCACGTGCATCGCGCTGCCCGGCTCGCCCGCGATCGGCTTGGCCATGAAGGTGGCGAACATGTTGTGGCGCAACGCCGCCTCGCGCACGGTGCGCTTGAACAGGAAGACCTCGTCGGCCAGGCCCAGTGGCGCGTCGTGGAAGAAGTTGATCTCCATCTGCCCGGCGCCGACCTCGTGGATCAGCGTGTCGACGTTGAGCTCCATCTTCTCGCAGTAGTCGTAGACGTCCTCGAACAGCGGGTCGAACTCGTTGACGGCGTCGATGCTGTAGGCCTGACGCGAGGTTTCGCTGCGACCGCTGCGCCCGACCGGCGGCTTCAGCGGAACGTCCGGGTCGGTGTTGCGGGCGACCAGATAGAACTCCAACTCCGGCGCGACCACCGGCTGCCAGCCGACATCGGCGTAGAGCTGGCAGATGCGGCGCAGCACCGACCGTGGTGCGTAGGTCACCAGGTTGCCTTCGCGGTCGTAGCAGTCGTGGATGACCTGCGCCGTCGGGTCAGTGGCCCACGGCACGATGCGCACCGTGCTCGGGTCGGGCCGCAGGTGCATGTCGCGATCGGTCGGGCTGATCACGTCGTAGTACGGTCCCTGCTCGGGGAACTCGCCGGTGACGCCCATGGCGACCACGACCTCCGGCAACCGCATGCCGCGGTCTTCAGTGAACTTCTGGCGCGGCAGGATCTTGCCGCGGGCGACGCCCGTGAGGTCGGGCACCAGGCATTCGATCTCGGTGACGCGGCGCTCGTTGAGCCAGTGTTCGAGGTCGGTGAACGTGAAATGGGACTTGGAGGCTTGGGTGTTCATGGTCGGGGTCGGTGGTTCGAGGGCGGGTTCAGGCCAGTGCCGGAACGCTCTCGGGCAAAGGGCCCCGCACCCGGTCGCGGTACTGTCGAACGGCCGCGCCAAACGCCAACAGCAGCTGCATCGACACCGGGTTGCCTGCCGCCTGCCACTCCGGGTGCCATTGCACGCAAAGGTTGAAGCCCGGGGCGGCGGGCTGACTGAAGGCCTCGATCAGGCCATCCGGCGCCAGGGCCTCGACCCGCAGGCCGTGGGCCAGGCGCTTGACGCCCTGGCCGTGCACCGAGTTCACGGTGATCGGCCCGGGGCCGACGATGCGCTCGAGCAGGCCCCCGGCGACGACGTTGACCTCGTGCGCCGGAGCGTAGTTCTGCGCCGCGCTGTCGCCCGCGCCACGGTGGTCGGCCAGGCCGGGCTGCTCGTGCACCGCCTGGTGCAGGCTGCCCCCGAGCGCGACGTTGGTCTCCTGCGTGCCTCGGCAGATCGCCAAGAGGGGCAGGCCGCGTGCCAAGGCAAGGCGGATCAGCGGCAACGTCCACGCGTCCCGCTGGGGGTCCAGCGGCAGCGACTCGTCGTCAACCTCTTCGCCGAAGTGCGAGGGATGCACGTTGGACGGCGATCCGGTCAGCAGCACCCCGTCGGCCACCGCGAGCAACGCCTCGATTTCGTCTGCACTGGCGGGCGGCGCGATCAAGGGCAGGGCGCCCGCCAGCCGAACCGCGTCGACGTACTTCCGGCCGGCGATGTGAAAGGGATGCTCGCCGAGCATGCGGTTGCAGCTGGTGACCAGCACCAGCGGCAGACCGGGAGATCGTCCACGCGGTCGGGGTTCCAAGGTCATCCTCATCGGTCAGCCCACCAGATCGCGAAGCCGGTACCAGGCCATGCCGAGCACCAGCGCGGGTGTGCGCAATGCCGCCCCGCCGGGAAACCGGCGGTGTTCGAGCCGCGCCAGCAGGTCGAAGCGACCGGCATCGCCTGCCATCGCCTCTGCGACCAGGCGCCCGGCCAGCCCTGTGAGTGCGAGTCCATGCCCGGAAAAGCCCTGCAAGTAATAGACCCGGCCCGGCGCACCGGGTCGGGCGATCCGACCTTCGGCATCCAGGCGGCCGAAGTCCGGCGCCCGCGACATCGTGATGTCGACGAACCCGCCCCAGGCGTACTCGATCTGCGTGCCGGCCAGTTGCGGAAACGTCGCCACCATCCGTTGCCGCATGCTGTCGGCCAGGTCGGCCGGGGTCCGCGTCGAGTAGCTGACCCGGCCGCCGTAGAGCATGCGGTGGTCGGCCGTGGGTCGAAAGTAGTCGAGCACGAAGTTCGTGTCGCAAACCGCCGCGCCGCTGGGCACCAGTGACCGCGCCAACGCCAGTTCGAGCGCCTCGCTGCACGCGATGTAGGTGCCGACCGGCATGATGCGCGGTGCAAGTTCCGGGGCCAGCGCACCGAGATACACATTGCCGGCCAGCAGCACCTGACCGGCGACCACGCCGGCGCCCGCAGCGGTGCGCAGATGCACCGAGTCGGAGCGTTGCGTCCAGGTCGTCACTTCGCTGTTTTCGTGGATCCTGACCCCGGCCTCGGTCGCGGCGCGGGCCAGGCCCAGGGTGTACTTCAGCGGATGCAGGTGGCCGCTGCGCGAGTCGTGCACGCCACTGTGGAACCGTGGGCTCGCGATCCACCGCGAAACGTCGGCGGGCGCAATGCGATCCAGCACATAACCGTAGTCCCGCTCCAGGGCGTCGGCGGCCAGAGCCAGTTCGCGTCCCTTGCGGGCCCCGACGGCCAGGCCCAGGTAGCCGTCGCGCCAGTCGCAGTCGATGCGGTGCTCGGCAATCCGCTGTCGCAGCACGGCCAGCGCTTCGATCGTCATGTCCCAGACGCGGCGCGCCTCGCCCAGGCCGAGCTGCGCCTCGATGACCTGCTGCTCGCAGGCCAGACCATGGATCGCCTGGCCGCCATTGCGACCGCTGGCCCCGAAACCCACGTGCCTGGCCTCGAGCAGCACAACGTCAAAGCCCCGCTGACGCAGGTCGATCGCCGCACTCAGGCCGGCCAGGCCGCCCCCGACCACTGCGACATCGCATCGCACGTCAGCCGTCAACGCCGGATGGCTCGCGGCGCGCGGCGCCGTTGCGGCGTAGTACGAATGGCGGGTCAGTTCCCGGTCGGTTTCGGCAAACGGCATGCGGTCGAGTTAGGCGCTAGGCAGGCCCTCGGTGATGGTGTGATCCGGCGCGTGTCGGGCGATGTTCAGACCGCACGACGCAGCGCGGTGCGCAGGGTGTCGACGATGCGGTCGATGTGCGGCTTCTCGATGATCAGCGGCGGCGAGAGCGCCACGATGTCGCCGGTGGTCCGGACCATCAGGCCCTGCTGCCAGCAGTCGAGGAAGATTCCGAAGGCGCGCTTGGTCGGCGCGTCCGCGATCGGTTGCAGTTCGATGCCGCCCACGAGCCCGAAGTTGCGCACATCGATGACATGGGGCTCTTCCCTGAGCGAGTGGATGGCATTGGCGAAATACTCGCCGATCTCGCCACTGGCGCGGGTCAGCAGGCCTTCTTCCGCGTAGGTGTCCAGCGTGCCCAGGCCGGCCGCGCAAGCAAGCGGGTGGCCCGAGTA
>Ga0209985_10002589_pt1 | contig 16185 bp, 12 predicted proteins | sample NOAtaG_FD_187305 | JGI IMG/M metagenome (GOLD analysis project Ga0209985, IMG submission 187305) | Freshwater lake microbial communities from Lake Erie, under a cyanobacterial bloom - NOAA_Erie_Diel6S_1000h metaG (SPAdes) (version 2) | ecosystem: Environmental > Aquatic > Freshwater > Lake ...
AACCCCCCATCGATTTCCAAACCAAATCTGAAATCTCTTATGTCTCCACTCTCCACAGTCTCCAGCTGGCTGAGGCACAGGGCCACAGAGGCAGGCGGCGGCAGCTCAGCAGCTGCCTCAGTGCCTCCTGTCCTCGGGTCCTGACCTGAGCCTCAGTGCCTCATGCCCTCAGGCCTCATCAGAGTCAGAGCGTCGCAGGAAGACTACGACGAGCGTTTTACGCGTAATGACCTCAAAAATCTCATAGAATGGAGCGTAAAAACGGGAAAACTGCCGGCTTCTTTGGGAGTAAAAAAAGTTTAAAAACAAAATGAAAAAGTTACCTTTCACATTTTCTTTTTGTATGTTTAGTCTGACATCGTTCTTAAATAAAAATGTTTACTTTCCAAGCAAAATATCTGGTCAAGACTTGGTGCCGACATCATTGCACATTTTTTTACTTCTTTTCAAAAGATTTAAAAAAAATTGTTTGACTTTCGGATGATATTGATTAGAGTAAAGTCTGCGTAAAAGCTTTAAATCCTAAAGCATCTTAACATTGTCGCATAGATTTCTGAATGGCAAAAATCATGCTGAGCTGACCCTGGTGACGAGTGGTAGACGAAACCAAGGCAATGAAGCCATCCATCCAGAAGGTGGGTCAGGCTCAGTGTTTGATCCAGTGTTTTGGATGCAGATTCGACTTATCACCCTGATGCGGATCCGGATCAGACTTTTCACCTTGATGCGAATGCGGATCCGGATCCAGATCCTAGTTTCCAAATATAGGGTCAAATCCTTGAAAAGTGCTCCCACTTAGGGTACCTACTATTTGCAGGCTGTTTTGACTTGTCTTTTAAAGGCGGCTTGATACCTCCAGAAGCGTCCTCTTTAAAGTTTTGTTGAACTTTTCTTAATGTCTTGATAAGTTGATAGATGATAGTCGAAGTCCTGTGCCTGTCATGAATTGACCTGTACCTTGTACTTGTTCGGTACGTCTTCAGAGAAGTTTCTTTGTTGTAAAGTATCATCAGCTTTGTAACGGAACCTCTTGTTAAAAAACTGTAATGATATGTTCATTTCTTAGAGTCCTTATTGTGAGGCTCCGGCAAAGAGTGAGGGTTCTTTTTCCTGCACCACGCATCTCCGGGCAGACCCGGAGCCCTACCAATGGCTGGACAAGCTGGAGGATTATTGCCGCCAGAGAGGCATCGCCGCGCCCACTTTCAACTTGAAAATGGAGGACGGCGCGTGGATCTGTCGGATAGAGGTGGCCAGACTCACTAGCGAGAGCGGCCCCCAGAAGTCTGCCTCGGACGCGAGAGGCCGGGCCGCCCAGAACTGGCTGAGCGAACACGTCGGCGGCCGCTGTCACACTGAAAAAGGCGCCAGTTCGGTCTTTGACGACAGCGACGAGGAAAACGGCCGGCCGGCGCCGGCTTTAGCTGGCTCTGCCACGGAACCGGTTCCTCCACCAGTCGACATTCGGAATCTGGTCGGCTCTAAGGTCTTCGATTATGAATCTGACGAGACGGGGAGCGGGAAAGCGGCGAAGATAAAAACCAAAATGAAAAATCGGACGCGGCCTCTCCAGAAAGAGGCCAAAAGGCGACAGTGGAGGAGGCTTGCCAAGATGAAAGAACGCATCCAGGACCTCGTCTACACCAGTGAGGAGGAGGAGGATGGAGTGAGCCAGAAGAAACAGGCAACATCCAAGGCCGGCAAAACAGGAGGAGCTGGGACGAAGAAGGCTGCGGCGTTGGATATGTCCCAAAGACGGATGGATGGATTCCTCACCAGGTACAGCGGGAACAGAGCCATTGACATACTCGTAAGTCAGCTGCTTGAGATGCCCGAGGAGCCAACTCCCAGGGTAGAGATGGATGAGGAGGATCTGCTCCAAGAGGAGCGTTTAAGGGTCCTGGATGCCAAACTGGAGAGGTGAGGACAGTTGTGTAGTTTTGTTGTTTTTGTACATGTCTTCTTGTTCTTGGAAGCCTCTGAACCATTTCTTTATGCCAAATGGTACCAGAGTAAAAAATAATACCATAAGTTTATGTTTTGTATACAAAAACAGTGTTGCGGATCCGGGATGTTTTTCCCGGATCCCGGATTCGAATTTTACCATCTCAGATTCAGGGTCAAAAAGATACCGGATCCCGGATCCAGAGCCGCGTAAAAAATTTAAATATTTTTAACACAAGAAACTGTTTCTAAGTTTTCAGAATTATCCGGTATGTTCAACGCAGATCCGTATCCCTTGATTTTGTACACATCCAGCCAGGTTCCCGTATCCAGTAGACGGTACCTGATCCGGATCCGCAACACTTGAAAAAACCTTTCTGTGTTGGAAAATTTTCCAAAATTGTCGCGCTTTCTTTTTGTTGAAACCAAAAACCCAAAAAATGCGCACCCGGATCCATTAGCCTTAGGTGCGGATCCGGCTCCGGATCCTTCTTTAATCAAGCAATAAAAGTAAAAAAACCTTCATTCCTACTGTTTTGTGACTTCTCTATGACTTTTTATCTTGAAGGCCATTGAAGAAAATACCAGGATCCGGATCCAGATCCAGAGTAGGATCCGAATCCAGAGCTGTATCCGAATCCAGAGCCGGATCCGAATCCAGAGCCGGATCCGAATCCAGAGCCGGATCCAAGTCCGGTGTCGGATCCAAATCCGGATCCTTTAGCCAGAGGTACGGATCCGTGGTATCCAAATCCGGAGTCTGATCCGGATCCGTTAGCCAGAGGGACGGATCCGCAGATCCGGATCCGTACCAAAATGTCACGGATCCGCAACACTGCTTAAAATGTTAAATCATTCGGAATCAGACCACTAAAATTTGTAGTCTAAATCCGAACTCTACTTTTACCTCAAAATTTTACATCGTTCGGAATTAGACCACCAAAAATTTGTGGTTTAAATCCGAACGCTGTTTTGCTTAGTTTGGGGAGTAAATGCGAACAACCTTAGCAAAACTTGCATAACAGCTCAGTAAATTGTTAATAAAATGTACCCTATGTTATAAAAGACCATGAAAGTTGAAAAATATCTACAGTAGAATTTCTCTGGGTCATCACTCACTTTGTATGACTTTTTTATGGGGGGGGGGGGGTGTTTTTGAAAGTTTGAAAGTGTCATAATCCGAACTGTACCGCAAACTGCAGAAAAGGGATGTTTTATCAGGTTAAAAAAGGCTAATTAAAAACTAAAAATTGTTCTGTAAATTTAGGATGGCCCCTTTAAAATACAACTTTTAGAATGATAAAATGTTGACCGGATCTCTCGCTACAGATCTTTTAAAAAACTTTTTCGTTCGGAATTAGACCACAAATTCGGATTTACCCCATTTTACGGTAATTCGCGCGCGTCTTGGTCATTCTTCACCTGACTCGCGGAACGGTACCATAGGTACTGTACTTATTTAAAAATTAATAGATCGGTTTCAGTTGGGTGATTGGAGCTAGATCTAAATCATCTGATTCGGATTCGGATAAAACGGGGATTTTTTAGTCCGAGGTTCTGAATCTGTATCCGAACCCTTACTAAAAGTACCAGTACTGTATATGAGTAATTCCATAAGAACAGATTTTTTCGATGTTATAAGTAAATCTTCTTAAGGTGTTCATGATCTAATGAGCTGTTAGGCTCAACGAATAGAAAAACAAATGATTCTTATTCTTTGAAATGTTCTTGCAGGCAGACCAGAGAAAGGGAGGAGCTGGAGCTGAGGTGGAAGGAGAATGCTGAACTCAGGGATCGGCTTGAAGCTGGACTCAACAAGGAGAAGCTACAGCTCATGTTTCAGGTATCTTCGCAACGTTTTCAGTGTCTCACAAATAACAATAGTTCCCTACGATTACAGCCTTACAGGTATGTAACTAATAGATTATTATCTCAGAAGTTGTTGTTCTTACTACTGTAAGATATTGAGTGATTCAAGGTTAGTACGAATTCTCTTTTTGTTTGACTCTTTTTAGCAGGGTTGCCAGTCCGAGTTGATTTAATTGTTAATTTGAGGACCTGGGGGGGGGGGGGGGGGGGGGGGGGATAATCAGTTTCAAAAGCTAATTTTTCTTTTGGTGAGAAATATTTGTTTACAAATGTTAAAATATACTTCTTTTCACAATTAAAGTGCTTTGTTACGTCTGGATCCTGATGCAGTAACTCAAATAAATGCGGATTCATGGTTTTAGTCTCCTCAGCTAGAATATTTTTTATGTTGCAGGAAAATTTTGAGTATCTCTGTCGTATCTGGAACGGTGAGGCGGATTCCCAGCGACACCGAGACTTCCATTTCTCTGCCAAGGCAAGATAACAAGATAAGCAGTGGTTGGCAGTGTTGGGTCTCCCGGATCCGGATCCATAAGTTAGAGGTACGGCTCCGGCTCCGCATCCGTCTCTATTCTCAGAAGGTGTTGAGCTGACTGAAATAATGCTTGCAAAATTTTTTTTTACATCCTTAAGATCACTGAAGAAAGGAGTCGGATCTGAATCCATTTAGTAAGAGGTACGGATCTCAGTATCAGGATTCGGATCCGCACCAAAATGGCACGGATCCCCAACACTGGTGGTATGGAGAATTTTACACTGTACAGATGGTAGGGGTACCCGACATATTTGATAACTTCCATATTGCGGGGTCAGATCTGTTCCTCTTGAAGTCGAACTTCATCGAAGTTGTCTTAATTTTACTTTACTGGTACCGTTGCACAAAATCTACATTTTCAGATCAGAGCTTATTCACATCCAGATCCACAAAACTGCTAAAATGTACGACAGCGGTGCTTTTACTCTGACGGAACATTTTTTTAGACGAGGGACGCTTTGCGGCATTCTATGATTTTGGTCCCATTCACGGAGGACCAGTTGGATTGGACTATTGCGGAGATTACCAAGGTAAGCGATTGAATTGGTTCTCTTTGCTTGTCTGCTTTGCTGGGATGTATCTGCCCGCATCAAAAACCTTATGCACGGGGCCGTATAAAATATAAATCATAGGTGCATAAATAGTTAAAAGTTAGGGACCAAAATAATTATAAAATAAGTGATCGTTTTGGCCGATTTCATGGCTACTTGATCTGTATCCGGATCCGTATTGTTGCTGGATCCGGATACGGATCCGTTGCCGTTGCGGATCCGGGTATAGGATATCAAAATCAATACGGATCGATACTGATTTGCCGGGTCCGGATCAAAAACATAGATTTTAGGGAAGTCATTCCTGTGAGAAATCATGAAATCACAGAGATAAATTTGAGATATCAGGATCATCTTTTGTTTTCATAGTTTAGATCGTTGCTTGCTGGAGTGTTATCAGTATTTTACGCAGAAGTTCTTCATCTTAAAAAAATTCTGACATAATTAATTGAGGAACGAGTCTACTACACTAGCCCACTCCTGATAGAAGCGATGTCGAGTTTATTGGGGGGTATTAATCTCCTGTGTGACAGTGACAGGTTGACCAAAGAGGCGTATGGCGTTGCCTCTGGCCTCCTGGTCTCTAGTGTTGGCCATCTCCTTGGAGGACTTGGACTCTTTGGCGATGCTGTTGATGGTGGCCTCCTGGGAACCTTCTTCTCAAGGGCCTTAACCCTTGCTTGCTGCTTGGTCATGGAGGCCAGCTAGAAGAGGGCGAAGTCTATTTTTTTCTACTTGGAGGCATTTGGAGGGACAGTAAAGTGGTCGATAGCCATCGCTATGATAGATGAAGCGAGATGTGAAAGATAAATAAGGTCCTTGTTCACAGTTGTAGAGAAAAATTCTGAACTGAACTGAACTGAATAAATAAGCATATTCTGAATATTTTCAGGTCTGGATGAAGGACAAGAACGAAATGCGGAAGAACCATGAATACGTTTGGAGAGTCCTGATGCCAGAATGTTTCATCAAATTCTACATGGACTTTTTCCATGTGGACAAGGTGACCGCTGAAAGGAACATCCGTGAGACGCCACTCCGGCCAGAGGAGGATTTCATCTGTGAGGGAGACAGTCCGGGGGACAGAGACTCGGGACTAGGGGGGATGGCCGGCGAACACTGCTGACTGCCGTAAGAAATTTATCTCTGATATCAAGAGTTTCCTCTAACCATCTGAGAAACAGAGTGCCTGTGTATAAAGGTTGTGATACATTGTATCTTTGTAAATACTTTGTAACTTTGTAAATTTACGAATTTGTTTCCTATTCTTAAAAACTCGCTGGGGTCCAAATTTTTTGAGTTATACCCATCATTTTTTTGTGTAGTTTTAGAAGATCCTAAATAAGAAACCCTAAGATTTTTTGAGAATAATTAGAATATGAGAATAATTTTATTTTTTATTTTTTAGTGAAAAAACAGTCTTTGTAACTTTGTAAATTTACGAATTTGTTTCCTATTCTTAAAAACTCGCTGGGGTCCAAATATTTTGAGTTATACCCATCATTTTTTTGTGTAGTTTTAGAAGATCCTAAATAAGAAACCCTAAGATTTTGGTAAAGATGTAAGAATCCCAACGCTAGATTTTAGATTCAGAAGTTTTGCCAAAAAACCAGTTTTTTGGGATAGCGGCCCAAAATTCCTTTTGAGATGAGAGACCCTAAAACATTTTTTCACGTTTTTCAAGCTTCTAAGGTTCTAGGCAACCTTTAAAGGGTTAGCATCTAGAGAAATGCGCTATGAAAAAAATCACTTACAATGGCCAAAGGCGGAATGAACATTTTTTGATTGTCATCTATCATTCTTCACTGGTAAAAGACGCTATGAATGCTGCGCGCCTTTGTAAATTGCGCAATGGTGTTAAAAAAATGCCTCAATTTCTTCTATTTTCAATGGGAAAAGTTGGACCAAGTGCGCAGTGAATATATCCGCAGCTATCTAAATTGACTTCATAATTGGCAATTGAAAAGTACTAGGCGCTCTCATACTTTAAAGGGCCCTCAATCAATAGGGACGGGCGAATTTTGCTAAAACCCGATGCGACGATTCCTTTAAAATAGTCCTATCGAATGAGCCTAATTTCGGCCGGACCATCTCGCTTGGTGACAGTGCCTTCAATGTACAATATAAGCCTTTTTTTCTGGATAGAACGTATTACAGTAGTATTACTGTATTAGAAATCAATAGACCATAAACCAATTGAAAAAGATATTCTTGTTTTCTTGTTACTTCAATCAAATTCAAGTTTTTCTCTGTTGGCGCATTCATCATTAGTAACGGTAGTAATAGTATTGGAAATCCTGTTCCGAGTTTAAAAAGATATCATACTCGTTATTCGTTAGTCGTTACGGTACTTCTCTGTTGTCGGCTGTCGCGTGTTGCATTTACTCAGTAGTCAGTAACCGTACTGGGAATCCGGATAAGAGTTTTAAAAAACAACACCATTGAGCCCCATACTTGTTTTTCTCTGTTCACGCATTATTAGTAACGGTACTGTGGAAACGAGTAAAAAAAACACTGCCATGACAAACCGTCCCTGTTTTCTTTACCCCTGTCATTTATTCTTCCCTCATTTCATTGCCCCGAAAATTCAAAAGTCAACTCAATGGACAATGTGTGGAAACGAGTAAAAAAAACACTGCCATGACAAACCGTCCCTGTTTTCTTTACCCCTGTCATTTATTCTTCCCTCATTTTATTGCCCCGAAAATTCAAAAGTCAACTCAATGGACAATGTGTCCCTTGGGTTGAATCTCACAAGGCCAAGTTTTTTCGGTGCAATGTTAGTCCATCCCCGACCGATGTGTCCCCGACCGAAAAATTCTTAGATGTTGCATCCCTTGGACAAAGTGTCCCTTGGCTAATTTGCTCCTAACCGAACCATCCCATTCTTTTGATTTGATTGAACGAAGCGACACCCGACTTCCAAGTCTGCCGCGCGCTTTAGCGCTGCGAAGCGGTATGTGGGCCGAGCGTGCATCCGACGGAAGTGCGCCAATCCAATAAACCTGGTCAGGGGCATAGGCGAAGCCGGCCAGACGCCCCACTGATTCATTAGGCGCCGGAGGCCGACCGAGGCCGCGATAGCGGTCGACGGAACGCGGTCCATGGTCGGGACACAATATTCAAGGGACGCTTTGTTTAAGGGGCGCAACATCCAAGAACTTTCGGTCGGGGACACATCAACCTTGCATCGTTTTTTCTCATCCTCTAACTAACTCTGCGAAACTCAGGACTATTTTGTATATTCCCGGAAGATCGAAACGTGTAATGACTAATGACGACATAAGAAAACATTTAAACGTCTCAAAATTTAAACGCCACCACACTGTCGTCAATCGACCATGAAGCGTGAAATCATCCTCTCTGTACACATCGCACAGTGTTCCGGATCCGGGATCGAGTACTTTTTTGACCCCTGCTCCCGGGATGGGAGAAAGTCAGCATCCGGATCCGCGATGAACAACCCGGATCATATTATTTAGAGCTTAGAAACATTTTTTTTAGCTTTTTTGGGGGTTAAAATACTTAAATACTTTGATGAGGATCCGGGATGGAGACAGTTCGGATCCGGGATGGAAAAAGTCGGATCCGGGATGGAAAAAAGTCAGATAAGGGATAAACATCCCGCATCCGCCACACTGATATCGCAGAAGCAAAGACGACACGTCATTTTATTCCGCGGAGCTGAAAAGAAATACTGGGTATTATAATACCGGGATTTGATCAAATCTAAATATCTGTTTTGTGTCGTAAACTTATTATTGCTTTTTACCTAATCTTGTAATCTCTATGGTAGTGCGCCGGCCAGTGTTAAGCAAATACAATAGACGTTGTGTTATTTCCTTACTAATGATCAAAATGCATTGACCTCTTCTGCTCGTTCTTGCATTCAACATGGTAAAAAAAATTCTTGGGCATTTGTCTCATATTTATCATATAGGTTTTTTCCGGATCCCGGATCTCGGATCCCAAGACCATTTTTTAAGAGCTTTTTGACAATTTTTTTGGTAAAAAGTTCTATAATTCTTTGAAAATTGACCCAAATATAGTTCTTCAGCACTTCAAAACTAAAATAATTTACAATTTTGTGAAATTTGTGGCTACATTAAAAAGGTATGACAACTAACTTTTTTTCACCTCTCTTTTGTTTCTGTTTTGGGATTCGGGATGGGTACAAATCAGGGTCCGGGATCCGGATTCCGGATTCGCCACACTGGGAAGAGACTTTAATCCGCAAGTAATCACAATTAAGCATAAAAAACAACATAACAAAGAAAAAAAGCTTCCAGTTACATTTTACATTTTATATTTACTATCACAAAAATTGTTAACAATAGAAATTGCATATAATACAGTACAACAGGAACTCGGACTGATTCAAGTTTCTTTCCGTTCAGATTGTGGGATTGTGCAAGTGTTTGTGGAGTCGGAATCATCGTTTCTTTCTTCACTTTGTGGCAGTTCGGCTGTAGTTCTTGCAATCTCCCCCAAAACCTGAAATATTTACCGGGTATATTATTTTCTGTTTCTTACAAAATATTAGGTTGATTATTGTTTCAAGACGAATGTTAGCAGGAAGCCGTAATTTTTGGCGAACATAATAAAGGGACAGCAGCGTGAGTAATTGCACCTTTTTAAGTTCTTTTATGATGTTTTATCACAATTTCATGCTAACTTAAAACCCTGACAGAAGATACGACGATTTAAGACACCGATATTTTCACCGCCCATTTCTACGGCGTTCTCCCACTTCTGAGTGCCCTCGAAAATTAAGCGAAAAACAATCGTCTGCTAAGACAAAGATATCGCGATTTTATAAACCAAAAAACCAAAAATACCAGCCAGAACGCAGTGTTGCAGATCTGGGACAGAGAGCATGTACGGTACTTACGTGATCCATGACATAGCGAGGCATGTTGACATATAGCATGTACTGTACTTTACTACTTTCCTACCAGATCCATGACATGTTGATTGTTGAGGCATATTGCCAGAGAGCTTGTACTTACGTGATCATGACATGGCGAGGCAGGTTGACAGAGATCATGTGCTTACCTACCAGATCCATGACATGGTGAGATAAGTTGACAGAGAGCATGTACCGTAAAGTGCCCATATCCCGGACACCGCCCCTAATTTCGGACAAATCGGGCAGTTTCACGACGTTTCTCGCCGCAGGGAAAGTAAAAGACAAATATAAAATTTTAAAGCTTCTAAATTAAGTTTACATGCTATATTACAGGATTATGGTGTTAAATTTCCAATTTGTGCAGATTTTTTATGAACAAAATTGATTGTAAAAAAAGTGTTCGAAATATGACTCAAGTCTGTCCAAAATTGGCGCAAGGGCTCGGATTCTGGACAAAACAGAGTAAAATATTGGTACTGTCCGAAATTAGGAGCAGCGACCGTAATTTCGGACACGGAGATTTAAAAAAAAAGTGCCCAAGAGACCTAAAAACGTCATTTTTAACAATTTAGGTCCCTAGGGCCCACCTTCATACATGTTTTGTGTGAAGTAAATAATGTGCGCAAAAATTCTGTTGACAGTAAAAAAAACGTCGCAAAATCAAAGGTGTCCGAAATATGGGCACTTTACGGTACCGTACTTACGGTACGTGATCCATCAACCATGACATGGTGAGGCATGCTGACACTTGAGTCTTGACACATGGCATGTACTTACGTGACGTCATCCATGATATGGTGTGGCATGTTGACAGTGTGCATCTACTGTACTTACGTTATCCAAGACATGGTGCGGAATGTTGGCAGAGAGCATGTCCAGGATGAAAGAATCGCTACCGGTCAGCTCTAGGACATCTTGTAGGTTCTGTAGTCGCCACGCCTTTACACGTCTCATCAGGAGGGACCTGAAAAAAAATAATAATAAATAAAAGAAAATTGTGAAGCAAGCCCAGGTACCGCCTAGTATTTTTTTCAGTTTATTGACTAAATCCAGAATCCAGGCCTAGACTTTTTGACCAAATATATTACAGTAAAATATTCATAACTTCATAGAAAAAATGCTCTCTTTTTGTCCTTAGACGTCCCTCAAGGGCCTCCATACCGTAGTGGCCATTATATTATATGACTGTTCGGCTTAGCCCGGACAGAATGGGGCCACTTGGCAAACCTCTAGACAGCTTGGTACGGGTCCGTGGAACCTTATCCGGAATTTTAAAATATACTTCAAATAGGTAAAAGGTTCAAAAGTTAAACCATTGACCATTTAAGATGGTACAGTACCATACCCAAAAGAATTTTTAGTGATGAGCACGGGGTCAGGGTTTATTGCTACTAGATCCGGACCTGGTTCCAGCGGCCAGGAGTCAAATCAATGCAGATACGAATCCAAAAACACTACCATACAATTGGTAGTCAATTGTCATCAATGTCAACAACAGTATTGCGGGTCCGAATCCGTTTGGATCTGCATCATTTTGTTGGATCCGGATTGGTATCTACAGTAGAGCCTGCCCCGATCCGGATCAGTCCGCCACCTCTGAAGGACAGGCCAGGATGCAGGAAGCACTGGACAAACTGTGTGAGTGGGCAAGAACCTGGGGGATGCAGTTCAATGAGAAGAAGTGCAAGGTGATGTATGTTGGGCACAACACAAGGCAGGCATACTACATGAACGGGCACCAGCTGGAGAGGACTGAGACGGTACACCCACAAAACGTCAGGTTTCAAAACGTCAGGTTTCAAAACGTCTGGTTTCAAAACGTCTGGTTTCAAAACATCAGGTTTACAAAACGTCAGGTTTACAAAACGTCAGGTTTCAAAACGTCTGGTTTCAAAACGTTTAGTTTCAAAACGTCCATAGAGATAAAAGCTTCAATACAGCCAGTTTTAAATTTTTTTACTTATTAAACAAAAAGTATAGGAATTGCCAAGTTTGCATTCCTATTTAAAGCAAAGAGTGTGTCATTTTTACTTATTACTAGCGATTATGGTGATAGATGCCAAAACAACCCTCTATAATAGAGAATAAAACACAGCTTTTATCTTTTCTCTTTCTTTTTTTTCTTTCCTCTACCATCCGGCATGATATATCATTCTTTGCAGCTCTCTAGGAAGTCGATCTACGTCGCTTAAAATGAAAAGTGTTTCTATAATTTCGTCGATTTTGAATTATACCGTTTTACTACGTACACTGCTCATTATAACTGTTAACGTTTAATGTCTTTTTTTATCCATTTATTGAAATGTAAATAATTCTCCATCTTAAATGATTCCTTCCACTGTATCTGTCTACACCATGCGTATATGCCTTTGTGAACGGGAATGTAAATGTTAAAATGAAATAAACGTATTTACAGTTTAAAACACAGCCTGCAAACATGGCTGCAACAAAACCTGCGGATTTCCACCAACCACAAGTACAGAATATATATGGATGTTTTTTTTGCAACCGGACGTTTTGAAGACCTGACGTTTTGACGACCTGACGTTTAGTAAACCTGACGTTTTGTAAACCTGACGTTTTGTAAACCTGACGTTTCAGACGTTTTGAAACCGGACGTTTTGAAACCTGACGTTTTGTAACCTGACGTTTTGTGGGTGTACCCCAAACGGTGCTATCACAGCTGTCACGTGCCCTTCACTTCAGAGATAGGCACGTTTTTGTACGGCTGTACGTCCAGTATGTCAGGCCACATCTGGAGTTTGCTGTGCCTGCATGGTCCCCCTGGCAGGAGGGAGACAAGGAAGTCCTTGAGAAAGTGCAGAAAAGAGCAGTGAAAATGATTTCTGGACTGGAAGGAAAAACATACGAGGAAAGGCTGAAGGAAGTGGGCCTCCTCACACTTGAGGAAAGGCGCCACCAGGCGGACATGGTGCAAGCATACAAGATAGTGACAGGAAAGGACATGGTAAAGAGTGAGACTTGGTTCCAGTCAGTGACAGTGACAGGAAGGGCCACTCGCAGTGCCGATGACCCACTCAACATAAGGCCACAGGCATCCAGGCTGGACACAAGGAGACACTTCTTCTCACAACGAGTGGTGGAGAGCCTGAACAATATTCCTTCCAGCCCGAAGCAGGCCGAAACAGTGAGAGCCTTCAAAAATAGCTACAGAGACTATAGAGCCATGGCGGAAGGCACCGCTAGATGAAAGGAGAGGGACCGGATAGCTGTGCTGTGCTGACCGCAACCACGAGCGGACATCCTCTGATCGGCGCTACCGGCGCCATGGAGGATCACCCTACAAGTATCAAAGTAAGTAGGATCGGTATCCATTTCAACCAAATGTAACGAAATAAACTACACTTTTCCAGAAAATGTCGATATGATTAAAAAACTATGACATCTTTTACACCAATGAGAAAGAGGAAGCAGAGTAAACTTTCATTGATGAAAATCAAAGTACAAAAATTGTGGTTTTTCGCTGGTCACAAAAGTCGTCTATACCTGGAGAGATTCGGGATCATGATCCTGGCCAGCCTGTAGATGAGACCGATGACAGAGAGAAATGCCAAGCCCAGCCACCACATCCACAGCACCAGGAAGTACTTCTGTTGGAAAACTGATGACTTGAAAGTTGTCTTTAAAGCACTCTGTACCGTACACATCGATGGCACAGCCAAAGCGTTCGAACTGCATAGGATCAATCTGGATCAAACTGCACAGGAGCCCAAACTTTTTACCTTTGGTACGGTAGTTATTGATGATACAGTATTTTTTGTTGTTAGTCGGCATTGATAATATAGCCGTACCCTAGTAGATCCACTAAGCGTCGAAATTTTTTGTATGATTTTTATGATAATTGCAATTCTAGTCTCTCGTTAGCTAAAATAATGCACTGGGGCCTCTCGTTGGTCAAAACAACAGTTGCTAAGTCAACATTCCTGGTTGAAAAGGTTGTTGGAGAGGATGCAGAGGTAGTTCCTCCTGTCGATACTTCCTGTCTTTGCACCAATCCGAATGTAGCATGCCACCTGAAGAAGAAACGATTGAAAATATCTTAGTCAATGTACATTATGTACAACACTTATACAAGTAATCAAATTTAGCTCTATCTAGCAGGAAGTTCTGTGTGCGGCATAATAAGGCTGCTTATCTCTGGAAGTTGTACAATTGGTCCGTAGATCAGGAATATTATGTCCTCTAGTATAAATAGTAAATACTAGAGACCTCTGTGGAGAAGAGTTCACAGATGAGGTCGTGGGGTAGATACCTCTGTGCAGTGTTGCGGATCCGGGATGTTTAACCCGGATCCCGGATCATGATTTTTACCAATTCCGTATCCCGGATCTTGGATCTAAAAACAGCAACAAAAGAGAGGGGGGAAAACAAAAATTAGTTGCCAAACTTTTTTTTGTCGCCACAAAATAAAAAAATATAAACTATTTTATTTTTTAATGCTAAACGCCCAGATTTTAAAGAATTATATAACTGTTTACCCATAAATTTGTAACTGAGCTCTTAAAAATATGGGGTTGGGATCCGGGATAAAACCTATTCCGGATCCCGGTCCAGGGTCAAAAAGGCACCGGGATCCCGGATCCGGAAAACTGCCTCTGTGGGGAAAAGTTCACACATAGGATCGTGGGCCAGTCATTTTCCTTCTTCTGCTACCGTATAAAGTACAGTAGATAGGTACCTCTGTGGGGAAGATTTCACACATAGGGTCGTGGGTCAGGAATTTTCCATCCTCTCCAATCTGCTTCACAGACCAGATGTAGTCCAGAACCTCGCGTCCATACCTGAAAATTTTGCCTATATATCAGATTGTTAAAAAGCTATTGGCTCCGAGTTTAATTGTTCGTCTTTTTCTTAAAGGTACCGTCCGGCCAGATTGGATCTAAATGAGAGTGGTATCATTGAAAAGCCCATGAAAAGGACATCAACCGCTATATGTTTTTGATTTTTTAATTTCACTCTTGAATATTTTAAAAGACTTCAAAGTTCTGAGCCGCTTCATGCAAAATTCAACCCAATCCTCCTGCTTGTTCGGTTTACGGTTTGCATGTGCTCAAGCCGTAATCTTTTTTCACCAAACCGTATTCCATAATGCGGGAGAGGCAACAATTGTTCTTTGGATTACGGTTCGCAGGTAAAAGATTTCATCATTCCGTAACCCGAACCAAAATAGAGCTGCACTTTGGCGGATTTTTTCATCAAATGAAAGTGCGCCAGCCAATAGGAAGACAGCATTCTATGCAAACCGTGAACCGAACAAGCAGGAGGATTGGATTCAATTCTGTATGAAGCGGCTCAGGACTTTGACGTTTTTTAAAATATTCAAGAGCGTAAATAAAAAATTCAGTGTTGTGGAACCGGAACCGGAACCGGAACCGTAGGAACCGTAACTTTTTGACAAGTGGAACCGGAACCGTAACCGGAACCGTAACTTGGCAAAAAGTCGGAACCGGAACCGTAATTAATTACGGTTCCGGAACCGGAACTAGACATAAAATTATGTATTTGATTTCCTTCATTAAAAATATTTTCATTCACATTTTACCATAAATTTATTGGAATTTATGAACTTTTTCCTTGTAAAACAAATTAATAGTAAAAAGTCTAAAAATTTTCAAACTTTTTTTAGAAAAATTTGCTTTTTATGGTCTAGATATGGAGCTGGAACCGGAACCGGAACCGGAACCGTAACTTTTTCAAAAGTAGGAACCGGAACCGGAACCATAACTTTTCAAAAGTTGGAACCGGAACCGGAACCATAACTTTTCAAAAGTCAGAACCGGATCCGGAACCGTAATAAATAGTTACGGTTCCACAACACTGAAAAAATTAAAAACTTATAGCGGTTGATGTCCTTTTCAAGGGCTTTTCAATGATACCACTCGCTTTTAGATCCAATCTGGCCGGACGGTACCTTTTATTGATTGTCTTGTTTTTTTATATCTAAATGTACCGTCAAATGGGGTAATACCGTCATTGGCATTATTAATATCGTCACCTCAGTCACTCAGTGCCAAAATATTTGGGCATAACTCCAGTTCTAATGAATTTTATCAGTTTGGCGTAAAAAGATAGTAGGCTTCATTCAAGTCAATACGCTATTGACAACACTCCTTTGTTTCTTGGAAAAACCAACAATCTGACGGTTTACAATGCTCACAAGGCTGTGATCTATACTTACTGTGAATACTTTCTAAAGAAATACAAATAAACAATGCCTGTAAATGAGAAAATACTAGTTAGAAGTTTTCAATATCTATTTTCTCTAAAATCTATAATTTACGCTATTTTGTCGTCGGCAATGTTGCACGAAAATCACGCTGTTTTTTGGGGAAAAAATATAGATTTCCGGGGGGGGG
>Ga0209985_10002591_pt1 | contig 16181 bp, 16 predicted proteins | sample NOAtaG_FD_187305 | JGI IMG/M metagenome (GOLD analysis project Ga0209985, IMG submission 187305) | Freshwater lake microbial communities from Lake Erie, under a cyanobacterial bloom - NOAA_Erie_Diel6S_1000h metaG (SPAdes) (version 2) | ecosystem: Environmental > Aquatic > Freshwater > Lake ...
GGCCGCGCGCCCGCCCGTACAACCGGTCGTGGGGCAGCAGGTCCAGCCGCAGCTCGCCGCGGTACACGGGCTCGAGGTAGCGGAACTCGGCGTCCAGGCCCAGCCCGCGGCGCGTCGACAGGCGCGGCGCGAGCGTCGCGTCGCGGTTGGGCGCGAGGTTCCAGTACCAGGGCACGGAGACCTCGACGCCGCTGCGGTTGTCGAGGTTGACCGACGGCGGCAACCACCCGGTCTTGCGCGTGTCGCCGAGCGGGAAGCTCAGCGCGGGCAGCGCCAGGATGGGCGTGCCGAGGAAGCGCAGCACCGCGCCCTCGGCGATGCCCTCGTTGGCGTCGACATCGATCAGCACGCGGTCGGCCCGCAGCACCCAGTCGGGCTCGACCGCGCCCTCGGTGCCGTCGCGCGGGCAGCTGGTGTAGCTGGCCTGCAGCGCGCTCGAGCGCCCTGGCCCCAGGAAGTCGATGCGCACCGCGCTGCCGCCGGCGCCCAGCGCCGGCAGCTCGAAGCGAGGGTCGAGGAAGAAGCCCTCGAAGCGCTGCACGCGCAGGTCGAGCTCGCGCCCCGTGTAGATCGCCGCCGGGGTCTCGATGCGGACGCCGCCCACCGCGCCGGCGCGGTCTTCCGCGCTGTCGTAGGCGATGCGGTCGGCGCGGATGACGAGGCCACCGCGCCGGAACTCGACCTCGCCCTCGGCCACCGTCGTCAGCCCGGGCTGCCCTTGCAGCGTGCGCGCCTGCAGCACGATGGGCAGCCGGCGCGCGGCGGCCCCCCGCGGCGGCGCCTCCAGCACCGGGCTCGGCTGCAGCGGGGGCTCCGTGGACGTCGCCGTGCCGCGCGAGGGCTCGGCCGCCAGGGCCCTTGCAGGCGACGGCTGAGCCCCCGCTGCCGCCCTGGGCGCCGGGGCCGCGCCCGCGGCGGGTGGCGGCGGGGCGTCGGCCTGCGCCGTCGCGCTGGCGCCGAGCAAGGCCCCCGCCGCGGCGAGCAGCAACGCGTTCGTCGCGGTCGCCCGCGGCGCGGTGGGGCCCTGCAGTCGCTGGGAGCGGTGGCGGACGCGCGGCACGGGGCGGTCGGGTGGGCGACGCGCAGGGCGCCGGGGTGGGCTGCGAGCGGCGCAGGCGCTCCAGCCACGACACGGGTGTCGTCGGCCGCGGCGCGCGCAGTCGCTTCGTAGAATGTTAGCTGCAACTCCTCCGGCACCCCCGCCCGCTCTGGCGCGAGGACGCGACTGTCCGTGCCTGCCCGCGCCAAGCCGCACTCCACCCTAGCCGGGCCGCCGCGCGAGCGGCCCGCAGCTCCGCTGCCATGAGCCTCGAAACGGAAGCCATCGCGTGGCCCGACGCGGTCCGTCGCGACGTCTTCGAGCGCTGGCTCGAGGGCGTCGCCGCGTCGCACGCGCTCGACGTCGGCTCGCTCGCGCCGGCGTCGGCCGACGCCAGCTTCCGCCGCTACTTCCGCGTGCAGGGTGCCCACGGCTCGCGCATCGTGATGGACGCACCGCCACCGCTGGAGGACGTACGCCCGTTCGTGCACGTGGCCGGGCTGCTCCAGGCGGCCGGGCTGAACGGCCCGCGCGTGCTCGCGGCCGACGAGCAGCAGGGCTTTCTGCTGCTGACCGACCTGGGCCGCCTCCCGTACCTCGACGCCTTCGGGCAGGCTGGCCCTGCGGCCATCGACCGGCTGATGCGCGACGCGATCGAGGCCCTGGTCTGCTGGCAGCAGCGGGTGCCGGCCGCGGCGCTGCCGCCGCTCACGCGCGAGTTGCTGCGCGCGGAGCTCGACCTGTTCCCGCAGTGGTGCGTGCAGCGCGAGTTCGGCGTCGCCTGGACCGACAGCCAGCGCGACGCCTGGGAGCGCACCAGCGAGCGGCTCGTCGCGCATGCGCTGGCCCAGCCCCGGGTGGCGGTGCACGCCGACTGGATGCCACGCAACCTGATGGTGGCCGATCCCAACCCGGGCATCCTCGACTTCCAGGACGCGCTGGCCGGGCCGGTCGGCTACGACATCGCCTCGCTGCTGCGCGACGCCTTCGTCAGCTGGGACGAGGAGCGCGAGCTCGACTGGGCGATCCGTTGGTGGGAGGCGGCACGGCGCGCCGGGCTGCCGGTGCCGGGCGACTTCGGCTCGATGTGGCGCGACATCGAGTGGACCGGGCTGCAGCGTCACCTCAAGGTGCTCGGCATCTTCTGCCGCCTCGCGCATCGCGACGGCAAGGGCCGCTATGTCGGCGACCTGCCGCGCTTCTTCGGCTACGCGACGAAGGTGGCGCTTCGCTACGCCGAACTGAAGCCGCTGCTAGGGCTGCTCGAGCCGCTGTCGGGCGCGCGCGTGCAGGCCGGCTACACCTTCTGAAGGCGCCTGCGGCGCACCAGGATCGGGCGCGATGCTGCACAGGATGCTGGGCCGCCGGCCCTATGCCGAAGTCGAGGCGGCGATGCGCGCCTTCACGCAGGAGCGTCGGGCGCGCGTGCGCGATGGCGGCGGCGCCGTCGAGGACGAGCTGTGGCTGGTCGAGCACGACCCGGTGTTCACGCAGGGCGTGGCCGGGCGCGAGCAGCATGTGCACGACGCCGGCGCGATTCCCGTCGTGCGCACCGACCGCGGGGGCCAGGTGACCTACCACGGGCCGGGCCAGGTCGTGGCCTACCCGCTGGTCGACCTGCGCCGGGTCGACGGGCGCGGCATCTTCGTCAAGGAGTACGTGTTCCGGCTCGAGCAGGCCGTGCTCGAGACGCTGGCGCGCTTCGGCGTGACCGGCCACCGCGTGCGCGGCGCCCCCGGCATCTACGTGCGCCTGGCCGATCCGTTCGGCCACGGACGGCTCGAGCCGGACGCCGCCGACCCGTTCCGCGGCCTGGGCAAGATCGCCGCGCTCGGCGTGAAGGTGAGCGAGCACTTCAGCTATCACGGCCTGGCGCTGAACGTGGCGATGGACCTGCAGCCGTTCTCGCGCATCGACCCCTGCGGCTACCGCGGGCTGGCCGCGGTGGACCTGGCCTCGCTGGGCGTGCACGTCGCCTGGCCCGACGTCGCCGCGGCGCTGGCCGAGGCGCTGGCGCGCCTGCTGGCCCGGGGCATGCCCGCTCCGGCCCCGGCGGCCCCGGCGGCGCCGCGGGAAGGCCCGCAGGGGTAGACTGCGGGTTTGCCCTCAGTCACGGACCCCTCGCGATGGACGCGCCCCCGGCCTACGACCCGACCGCCAAGCAGAAGGCGCAGGCCAAGACGGCGCGCATCCCGATCAAGGTGGTGCCCGCCGGCGAGGTGCTGAAGAAGCCGGACTGGATCCGCGTCAAGGCGGGCAGCCCAAGCACGCGCTTCTACGAGATCAAGCAGATCCTGCGCGAGCACAAGCTGCACACCGTGTGCGAGGAAGCCTCGTGCCCGAACATCGGCGAGTGCTTCGGCAAGGGCACGGCCACGTTCATGATCATGGGCGACAAGTGCACGCGGCGCTGCCCCTTCTGCGACGTCGGCCACGGTCGGCCCGACCCGCTCGACGCCGACGAGCCGCTGAACCTGGCGCGCACGATCGCGGCCCTCGCGCTCGAGTACGTGGTCATCACCAGCGTCGACCGCGACGACCTGCGCGATGGCGGCGCGGCGCACTTCGTCGAGTGCATCCGCCGCACGCGCGAACTGTCGCCCGGCACGCGGATCGAGATCCTGGTGCCCGACTTCCGCGGCCGCGACGAGCGCGCGCTGTCGATCCTGGAGGCCGCGCCACCGGACGTGATGAACCACAACCTCGAGACGGTGCCGCGGCTGTACCGCGAGGCTCGGCCCGGCTCGGACTACGCGTTCAGCCTCGGGCTGCTGAAGAAGTTCAAGCAGCGCGTGCCCGGCGTGCCGACCAAGAGCGGACTGATGGTCGGCCTCGGCGAGACCGACGACGAGATCCTGCAGGTGATGCGCGACATGCGCGCGCACGACATCGACATGCTTACGATCGGCCAGTACTTGGCCCCGAGCGGCCACCACCTGCCGGTGCGGCGCTACGTGCACCCGGACACCTTCGCGATGTTCGAGCGCGAGGCACGCGCGATGGGCTTCGTGCACGCCGCCGTGGGCGCGCTGGTGCGCTCGAGCTACCACGCCGACCGGCAGGCGCACGCCGCCGGCGTCGGCGCGCGATAGCGCGCCGCGCGCAAGGGCCCTCAAGTCGGCGCGCCAGCGGCCGACAACCGAAGTGCCGCGATCGTCCCGGGCGAGGCTGATGCCGTCCCGACGAAGTCCGCTGCCGGCGCACCCGCCGGACCGGGCCTCACGCGAGCAGGAGCACGACCCATGCGCAACGAAGGCGTATCCGGCCCGCTCGGCCGGCCATCGCAGTGGATGCCTCTGGACGAGGACGGGCCGCTCGACCTCGACGGGGCCTGGGCCGACGAGATGGCGCCAGCGCGGCGCACCATGCAGCGGGCCCATGCCCGGCATGTCCCGGCATGGGACGACGCGCTGTCGCGGCCGCGCGCGGGCGCCGCAGCCGCCACGCCCGCCGACGCCATGCACGAGCAGCTGCTGCAGCTGCACGCGCGACGCGACCCGGCCCACCCGGTCGAGGCGACGCTGTCGCGCACGCGGCTGCAGATCGGGCGCGATACGGTCGAGCTGTCCGTGCGCAGCGGTCTCGGCGGACGCGTCCACCTGCTGCAGGCCGGCTCGGACGGATCGCTGGACCTGCTGTTTCCCAACGCGATGGACGGCGACAACCTGATCGAGGCCGGCCGGATATCGTGCCTGCCGCGCCCGGGCTGGCGGATGCTCGCCGGCGGGCCGCGGGGCCGCTCGCGACTGCTGGTCGTGGTGACCGGCGTCGAGTGCGAGCTGCAGTCGCTCACCGGCGGCAGGCCGGGGCCGCTCGTCCGCCCGTTCACCGGGCCCGAGGGCCGCGCGCGCCTGCTGGCCTGGGTCGACCGTTGCACCGCATCCGAGCGCCCGCGCGCCTTCGGCAGCGCGCTGCTCGAAGTGGACGAGCACCCACCCGCGCACTGAGACGGAGCGAGGGCCCCCGGGCCTCAGCGGCTGCCGGGGACGGCCTCTCGAACCCCGAGCTGCCGGGGCAACGCGGCCGGCGCTACTGCGTCGGCGCCGGGCGGGCGATCCGCGCGAGCTCTTCCTCGCTGATCGTCTCGAACACCTTGACCACGCGCTGCACGCCCGGCACCGCCGCGGCCACCTCGGCGCCCCGACGACCCTCGCGCTCGGTGACGCGGCCCATCAGGTAGACGACACCGCGTGCGGACACCACGCGGAAGGCGTTGGACTGCAGGTCCTTGGCGTCGATCAGGCCTGTCTTGACGCGCGCGGCGAGCAGGCTGTCGCTGCTGCGCACGCCGAACGACGCCGCCCCAGCGACCGCGAGCTCGTTGACGACCGTGCGCACGTTCTCGACCGAGGCCACCGCCTTCTCGACCGCCGCCTTGTCGCCCTCGGTGGGCACCTCGCCGGTCAGCAGCACCAGCCGGTTGTAGCTGTCGACCTCGATGCGGCCCAGCGTGTTCAGGCCGCGCGCCACGCTGCGCGCGCGCAGCTCGATCGACTGGTCTTCGAGCTGGATGCCGGCGGTGCGGCGGTCGGTGACGACGAGCCCGGTGCCGACGACGGTGCCGCCGACCAGCAGCGGTGCGCAGCCTGCCAGCGGCGCCGCGGCCAGCACGGCCGAGAGGGCCACGGCGGCGCGGTGGCGTGGTTCGATCATGGCTCCAGGTCCCCCATCAGTTGAAAGTCGATCGCGTCGCACAGGCAATGCAGCACCAGCATGTGCACTTCGGCCACGCGGGCGGCACGTTCGTGTGGCACCGCGACCAGCACGTCGCTCTCGGCCAGCAGCTCGCGCAGTTCGGCCGCGCCGCGGCCGGCCAGCACGACCAGCGTCATGTCCTTGCCGCGGGCGGCGGCGATCACGCCCGCGCTCTCGCCCTCGCCGTTGTCCAGCAGCAGCAGCACGTCACCCGGCAGGCCGAGCGCACGCACCTGCGGCGCGGCCCGGGCGGCCGTGGCGCCGAGCGCCAGCGCCGCCAGCGGCGGGCGCTCGCGCTCGAAGCGCCCGACCAGCAGCTGCGCCAGGTGCGGCGCGAGCAGCCGGCCGGCGCCGCTGCCGAAGATCATCACCTTGCCGCCGCCGGTGATGGCGCCGAGCAGGGCCTGCGCCGCATCGGCGATCGGCCGCGCGAGCGGCTCGGCGGCCTGGAACTTGAGGTCAGCGCTGTCGAAGAAATGCTGCTGGATGCGCTGCTCGAGCATGGTCATGGATCATATGACAGGGGTCTGCCTGCGCCGGTTCCGCGCCGGCCGCGGCTCAGTGGCGGTGAAGGCTCGCGCCGCATCGGCACCGGGGTGACCGGGCCTCACCCGGCGTCGAAGGCGCCGCGCAACCACTCGAGCTGCCCGTCGTCGATGGCCACCACGTCGAAGCGGCAGGGCGGCGGCGCCGGCAGCGTGCGCAGGTACTGCTGCGCCGCCCACACCAGCCGGCGCCGCTTGGCGACGCCGACGCTGGCCGCCGCGCCGCCGTGCGCCGCGCCGCCCCGGGCGCGGACCTCGACGAAGACCAGCGTGCCGTCGCGCTCACGCATCACGAGGTCGATCTCGCCGCCGCGGGCCGCCGGGCCGCGCGCGACTCGATAATTGCGCTGCACGAGCCGCAGCCCCTGCGCCTGCAGGTGCGCCAGCGCCATCGTCTCGGCGGCATCGCCGGCCCGCTGGCGGGGTGTGCGCGGCCCCGCAGGCGCCGGCGCCGCCGGCGCGTCCTCCGGCCCGCGTCGCGAAGGCAGCCACCGCTTGAACATCGATTCCTCCCTGCTGCAGGCCGCCGCTGCCGCCGCCGCGGGCGGACAGCGCTTCGAGCCGGGTGCACTCTACGTGGTGGCCACGCCGATCGGCAACCTGGCCGACATCACGCTGCGCGCGATCCACGTGCTGGGCAGCGTCGTCGCCGTGGCCGCCGAGGACACGCGCGTCGCGGCCCGGCTGCTGGCGCACCTGGGGCTGCACAAGCCGCTGCTCGCGCTGCACGCGCACAACGAGCGCAGCGCGGCGGAGTCGGTGCTTGCCCGGCTGGCGCAGGGCGAGGCGGTCGCGCTGGTCAGCGACGCCGGCACGCCGGCCGTCAGCGACCCCGGTGCGCGGCTGGTCGAGGCGGCGCGGTCGGCCGGTCACCGTGTCGTGCCCGTGCCGGGGCCGAGCAGCGCGCTCGCCGCGCTCAGCGTCGCCGGCGATGCCGGCCCGTCGGCGGCGGGCAGCGCGGGCACGCCGCCGCCGGCAGGCTTTCGCTTCGTCGGCTTCCTGCCCGCCCGGGGCGCCGAGCGCGACGCCGCCCTCGAGGCCCTGGCCGCGGAGCCGGCGACCACGGTGCTGTTCGAGGCCCCGCACCGCATCGCCGCCCTGGCGGACGGGCTGGCGGCGCGGATGCCGGCGCGACGCGTGACGCTGGCGCGCGAACTCACCAAGCAGTTCGAGACCGTGCACACGGCAGCCGCAGCTGCGCTGCCGGCATGGCTGGCCGAGGACGCCAACCGGCTGCGCGGCGAGTTCGTCGTGGTGCTGCACGCCGCGCCCGCCGCGGCCGCGGCCGACGCGCTGCCACCGGCGGCCCTGCACGCGCTCCGGGTGCTGCTGCGCGAGCTGCCGCTGCGGCAGGCCGCGGCGCTGGCTGCCGAGATCGCGGGTGCGTCGCGCAAGGCCCTCTACGCGCAGGCGCTGGCCTGGCGCGAGCAGGGCGCGCGGGACGACGCGGTGCCCGGCGGCTGACCGACGGCGGAGCGACCCGGCCGGCGCGCCGGGTCGCACCAGTCACGGCACCGATGACCGCACCGGTGAAGCAACGGCCCGGCGCCCTTGCAGCACTGGTGAGTTGCTCAGCTCGACGCCGGCTTACGCAGGCGATCGTGCTTCTGGCGGGCGATGTCGGCGCTGGCGGCGTCCTGCGCTGCGTGCAGCCGCTTGCGCTCCTGCCCCGTGACGACCCCATCGGCCTTGGCCCGGTTCTCGGCGCGGTCGACGTGCGCCTGCTGCCGCTCGAGCCGCAGTTCCTCGCGCCGGGTCAGCTGGCCGCTGGCCGCGCCCTGGTCGATCCGCTGGCCCTGTGCGGCCTGGCGCTGGTCGATGCCGGGTGCGCCCGCGGCGGCGGGGGCCGGTACGGCCTGGGCGCAGGCGGCCAGGGCGGCGAGGGCGAGCGCGGTGGCGGAAACAACGCGATGCAGCATGGGGGACTCCTTCGTCCGGGGCTGGGGTTTCGAGCCCGGTCGACTCCGGGGCCCGCGAGCGCCGGAGCGGCGCGTCGTGACGGGTCGACGCGGGCGCGCGGAGCGGCGCGCACGGGGCAGCGTGAAGCTGCCGTAAAGATGTACGAAGCCGCGGCGTCCGCCCCGGGTGCCACCCGGCGCCACCGAGGCCCGGCACCCCCCCTCCTACAATCCGTCGCTTCCTTCCGTCCCGGGAACCGCCGCGATGATCTCCCGCGAACCCACGCTCGAACGCCTGGCCATCGCCGAGCAGCTGATGCTCGCGCCGTTCGACCTGTCGGAGGCCGTGGTCGCGCGGGCGCTGGCCGCCATCGGCGAGCACCGCATCGACGACGCGGACCTGTACTTCCAGACCACGCGCCACGAGGGCTGGAGCCTGGAGGAGGGCATCGTCAAGAGCGGCAGCTTCAGCATCGACCAGGGCGTGGGCGTGCGCGCCGTGTGCGGCGAGAAGACCGCCTTCGCCTACAGCGACGACCTGAGCGCGGCCTCGCTGATGGAGGCCGCGCGCACGGTGCGCACGATCGCCGCCTCCGGCCAGCAGCGGCGCGTGAGACTGGCGCGCCGCCCGCGCCCGGCCGCCAGCCGGACGCTCTACGCGCCCACCGACCCCATCGCGACGCTCGACAGCGCGCAAAAGGTGGCGCTGCTCGAGAAGGTCGAGCGGCTGGCGCGCGCGAAGGACCCGCGCGTGGTGCAGGTGATGGCCGGTCTGGCCGCCGAGTGGGATGTGGTGCTCGTCGCGCGCGCCGACGGCACGCGCGCGGCCGACGTGCGGCCGCTGGTGCGGCTGTCGGTGACGGTGATCGCCGAGCAGGACGGCCGCCGCGAGGTGGGCACCGGCGGCGGCGGCGGCCGCCTCGGCCTGGGCTGGTTCACCGACGAGGTCATCGGCGGCTACGTCGACAAGGCCGTGGGCGCCGCGCTCACCAACCTCGAAAGCCGCCCGGCGCCGGCCGGCGTGATGACGGTCGTGCTCGGGCCGGGCTGGCCGGGCGTGCTGCTGCACGAGGCGATCGGCCACGGCCTGGAGGGCGACTTCAACCGCAAGGGGTCGAGCGCCTTCAGCGGCCGCATCGGGCAGCGCGTCGCGGCCCGGGGCGTGACCGTGCTCGACGACGGCACGCTGCCCGACCGCCGCGGCTCGCTGAACGTCGACGACGAGGGCCGGCCCACGCAGCGCACCGTGCTGATCGAGGACGGCGTGCTGCGCGGCTACATCCAGGACGGCCTGAACGCGCGCCTGATGGGAGCCCGCCCCACGGGCAACGGCCGCCGCGAGAGCTACGCGCACCTGCCGCTGCCGCGGATGACCAACACCTACATGCTGGCCGGCGACCGCAGCCGCGACGAGATCGTCGCCAGCCTGCGGCGAGGCCTGTACGCCACCAACTTCGGCGGCGGCCAGGTGGACATCACGAGCGGCAAGTTCGTGTTCTCCGCCAGCGAGGCCTTCTGGGTGGAGAACGGCCGCATCCAGTACCCGGTCAAAGGCGCGACGATCATCGGCAGCGGCCCCGAGGCGCTCAAGCACGTGACGATGATCGGCAACGATCTCGAGCTCGACACAGGCGTCGGCGTCTGCGGCAAGGAGGGCCAGAGCGTGCCGGTCGGCGTCGGCCAGCCGACGCTGCGCATCGAGCGGCTGACGGTCGGCGGCACGGCGTGAACGCGCCGCGCGAGGAGCCCTCGCCCGTCGCGGACATCGGCTTCGGCGACATCGAGGCCGCGGCGGCCCGGATCGCCGGGCAGGTGCTGGACACGCCCTGCCTGGAGAGCCGCACGCTGTCGCAGATCGTCGGCGCGCAGGTGTTCCTGAAGTTCGAGAACCTGCAGTTCACGGCCAGCTTCAAGGAGCGCGGGGCGCTGAACAAGCTGGCGGCGCTGCTCGAGGGGGGCTCGCGGCCGCGGGGGGTGATCGCGGCCAGCGCCGGCAACCACGCGCAGGGCGTCGCGCACCACGCCGCACGCCTCGGGCTGCGCGCGGTGATCGTCATGCCCGAGCACACGCCGACGGTGAAGGTCGAGCGCACGCGCGGCTTCGGCGCCGAGGTGGTGCTGCAGGGCGCGACCTTCGACGAGGCGCGCGACCACGCCCTGGCGCTGGCCGCGCGCGAGGGGCTCACCTTCGTGCACCCGTTCGACGATCCGTTCGTCATCGCCGGGCAGGGCACGATCGGCGTCGAGATGCTGCGCGAGCAGCCCTCGATCGACACGCTCGTCATCGCCGTCGGCGGCGGCGGCCTGATCGGCGGCATCGCCACCGCCGTGCGCAGGCTCAAGCCCTCGGTGCGGATCGTCGGCGTGCAGACCGAGCGCTTCCCGGCGATGTACGACGCGATCAAGGGCACGCGCCACACCCAGGGTGCGGGCACGATCGCCGAGGGCATCGCGGTCGGGCAGCCGGGCCGCATCACCGAGGCGATCGTGCGCGGGCGCGTCGACGACCTGATGCTGGTCGACGAAGGCGACATCGAGCAGGCCATCCTGATGCTGCTCGAGATCGAGAAGACCCTGGTCGAGGGCGCCGGTGCCGCCGGGCTGGCGGCGCTGCTGCGCGAGCCGGCGCGCTTCGCGGGCCGCAAGGTGGGCCTGGTGCTGTGCGGCGGCAACATCGACCCGCTGCTGCTGGCCGCGATCATCCAGCGCGGCATGGTGCGCGCCGGCCGCCTGGCGCGCATCCGCGTCGGCGCGCGCGACCTGCCCGGCGTGCTGGCCCGGATCACCGCCGTCGTCGCCGAGGCCGGCGCCAACATCGACGAGGTGCACCACCAGCGCGCGTTCTCGACGCTGTCGGCGCAGAACGTCGAGGTCGAGCTCGTGCTGCAGACGCGCAACCGGGCGCACATCGACGACGTGCTGGCCCGGCTGACCGCCGCCGGGTTCGAGGCCGCGGCGTACTGAGGCCGCGCCGGCGGCGCAGCGCCGGGCGACGACCGCTTGCGCGCCATGGATCGCGTGCTACATTCCATGGTCATGCGCGTCGCAACCTACTTTGCGTACTTTTGGATCTCGCCCCACCCGGCGGCTGGAGAGCCCTGAGCACGCGAAAGCGAAGCGAAGCACCCCAGACGAACCGCCGGCAGCCCCGGCGGTTTTTTCTTGCCTGCACGACCCGAAGCGAGACCAGCCGTCATGAGCCCCAAGCAAGCCTCCGCCGTCGACGAGCGCCTGGCGCTGTCGGAGAAGACCAGCCAGACCGACGACCAACGCATCCGTGACGTCACGCCGCTGCCGCCGCCGGAGCACCTGATCCGCTTCTTCCCGATCGCGGGCACACCGGTGGAGGCGCTGATCGCGGGCACGCGGCAGACGATCCGCCGCATCATGAACAGGGAGGACGACCGGCTGCTCGTCATCATCGGCCCGTGCTCGATCCACGACCCAGCCGCGGCGCTCGAGTACGCGCGGCGCCTGAAGACCGAGCGCGACAGGCACGCGGCCGACCTCGAGGTCGTGATGAGGGTGTACTTCGAGAAGCCGCGCACGACGGTCGGCTGGAAGGGCCTGATCAACGACCCCTACCTCGACGAGAGCTACCGCATCCACGAGGGGCTGCGCATCGCGCGCCAGCTGCTGGTGGACATCAACCGGCTGGGCATGCCCGCCGGAAGCGAGTTCCTCGACGTGATCAGCCCGCAGTACATCGGCGACATGATCGCCTGGGGCGCGATCGGCGCCCGCACCACGGAGAGCCAGGTGCATCGCGAGCTCGCCTCGGGGCTGTCGGCGCCGATCGGCTTCAAGAACGGCACCGACGGCAACATCCGGATCGCGATCGACGCCATCCAGGCCGCGATGCGCCCCCACCACTTCATGTCGGTGCACAAGAACGGCCAGGTCGCCATCGTCGAGACCAAGGGCAACAAGGACTGCCACATCATCCTGCGGGGCGGCAAGGCGCCCAACTATGACGCCGGCAGCGTGGCCGCTGCCTGCGCCGAGATCGAGGCGGCCCGGCTCGACTGCCGGCTGATGATCGACGCCAGCCACGCCAATGCGAACAAGCAGCACGAGCGCCAGGTCGGCGTCGTCGCCGACGTCGCCGGGCAGGTCGCGGCGGGCAGCCGCTGCATCTTCGGCGTGATGGTCGAGAGCCATCTGGTCGCCGGCAATCAGAAGTTCACCCCGGGCCGCGATGACCCGGCCCGGCTGGAGTACGGGCGCAGCATCACCGACGGCTGCATCGGCTGGGAGCAGAGCGTCGAGGCGCTGGAGACGCTGGCGCAGGCGGTGCGAACGCGGCGCCTGCGCGCGGCGGGCTGATCCGGCGCAGCCGGGCGCGGCCGGGGCACGCAGGCACCGCGCATACCCGCCGCCATGTGTCCGCCCGGTTGGGGCACGGCAGAATCGACCTCCACCACAGCGTCCCCGGAACCCGCCCATGGAACCGCCCGTCCTCGCCCCGACCACCGTCTCCAAGATCCACCTCGTCGGCGGGGAGAAGGGCGGCGTCGGCAAGTCGATGCTGTCGCGCCTGCTGGCGCAGTACTTTCTCGACCAGGGCATGCCCTTCACCGCGTTCGACACCGACCGCTCGCACGCGACGCTGTCACGCTTCTATGGCGCGCACGCACAGCCGGTGGTGGTCGACCGCTACGAGGCGCTGGACCGCATCGTCGAGAGCGCGATCGAGCAGCCGGGCCGCCGCGTGCTGGTGGACCTGGCGGCCCAGACCCACGAGCCGCTGGTGCGCTGGATGGACGAGTCGGGCGTGCTCGACATGGCCGACCTGTCGGGCCTGGGCATCCACTACTGGCACGTGATGGACGCCGGGCGCGACTCGGTCGACCTGCTGGCCCGGCTGCTGGACGGCTTCGGGCAGCGCGTGCGCTACGTGCTGGTGCTGAACCAGCTGCGCGGCGAGGACTTCGGCCAGCTCACGCGCTCGGGGCTGCTCGAGCGCGCGCGCGACCTGGGCGCCGACGCGATCACGCTGAAGAAGCTGCACGACGCGGTGGCCACGAAGATCGACGCCCGCAACTGCAACTTCGCCAGCGCCCGCGCCAGCGGCGGCGGGCTCGCCGGCGACGGCCACGGCCTCGGCCTGATGGAGCGCCAGCGCCTGAAGCTGTGGCTGTCGCACGTCAACGCCGAGATCGCGCGCATCGGGCCCTGAGGCAGGGCGGGCCGGCAGCGGGCGGGCCGCCCGTTGCCCCGAGGCGGCGGCTCAGCCGCCCAGGCGCTGCAACCGCTCGCTCTTCCAGTAGACGTCGTCTCCGCCCTTGCCGTCGAGGTTGGCGCGGTTGAGCACGCGCGCCAGCACGAAGAGCAGGTCCGACAGCCGGTTCAGGTACTGGCGCGGCGCGGCGTTCACCGGCTCGGCGGCGGCCAGGTGCACGAGGGAGCGCTCGGCACGGCGCGCGATCGTGCGGCCGACGTGCGCCAGCGCGGCGCTGCGCGTGCCGGCCGGCAGGATGAACTCGGCCAGCCTCGGCAACGCTGCGTTGTAGTGGGCGAGCGCAGCATCCAGCCGCGCCACGGCCTCGGGCGCGAGCAGCGTGTAGCCCGGGATCGACAGCTCGCCGCCGAGGTTGAACAGCTCGTGCTGCACCGTGACCAGCAGCTCGCGCACGTCGTCGGGCAGCGGCTCGGCGAGCAGCACGCCGAGCGACGAGTTCAGCTCGTCGACGTCGCCCATCGTCATCACCCGCAGGTCGTCCTTCGGCACCCGCGTGCCGTCGCCGAGGCCGGTGGTGCCGTCGTCGCCGGTGCGGGTGGCGATCTGGGTGAGGCGGTTGCTCATGAGGGGCGCGATGCTAGCAGCGTGCCCTGGCCGGGCGTCGGGCGGGGGCGGCCGCACGAGGCATGGCGGGCTGTGGATCAGCCGGTCAGGCGCACCGCCATGCGTTCGAGCCAGGGACGGCGCCGCCAGGCCTCGTCGGCGCGGTCGGCGAACTCGCGTCCGTTCGCACTGAGCCGGTAGTAGCGCGCGCCGCGGAATCCCGCAGGGTTGTCGAACTCGTGCACGAGCCCATAGTGCACCAGCGGACGGTGCGCGGTGTGCAGCAGAGCTCCGTCCAGGACAAAGCTGTTGCTCCCCTCACCACCCTGGACCAGCACGCGGCCGTTGCGAAGGGCGCGCAGTGCATCGATGAACTCGCCGCGGTCGGGGATCAGGCTCGACGTCATGGACATGGGCGGGTGGACGATCGGTCAAGTTGGATGGACCAGTGTAGGAGCCCTTCGCTGATCTGTCATGGACAAAACAGCTGCGCTGGCATGCCAGCACTCGCAGTGGAGCCGGCTTATCGGGTAGACCCTGATATCGGCAACAACCGCGCTGCGTCCGAGCCGCGCCATCCGGGCTACCCTCTCACCTGCGGAGTCTGGCGCGCGATCTGTGTCACGCGCGGACCCTGATCCGGAGACCCGAGGATGAACGCCCCGCACGACCTGTCCCCCGCCGCCGCGCAACGCCCGCTGCCGGCACCGATGCTCGCTGCGCTGCGCGCGCGCTTCGGCGAGCGCTTGTCGACCGCCGAGGCCGTGCGCGCGCAGCACGGCCGGGGCGAGTCGGTCTACGACGCCCAGCCGCCGGAGGCCGTGGTGTTCTGCCGCAGCACCGAGGAGGTCGCCTTCGTCGTGGGCCTGGCCGATCAGCACGCGGTGCCGGTCATCCCCTTCGGCGTCGGCAGCTCGCTCGAGGGGCACCTGCTCGCGGTGCAGGGCGGCGTGTGCATCGACCTGTCGGGCATGGACCGCATCGTGCAGGTCAATGCCGAGGACCTGACGGTGACGGTGGAGGCCGGCGTCACGCGCGAGCAGCTCAACCGCGAGATCCGCGACACCGGCCTGTTCTTCCCGATCGACCCTGGCGCCAACGCGTCGCTCGGCGGCATGTCCGCCACCCGCGCGAGCGGCACCAACGCCGTGCGCTACGGCACGATGAAGGACAACGTCCTCGCGCTGACCGTCGTCACCGCGCGCGGCGAGGTCATGCGCACCGGAACGCGCGCCAAGAAGTCCAGCGCCGGCTACGACCTGACGCGCCTGTTCGTCGGCAGCGAGGGTACGCTGGGCGTGATCACCGAAGTGACGCTGCGCCTGTTTCCGCTGCCCGAGGCGGTCAGCGCGGCCACCTGCACGTTTCCCAGCATCGACGCCGCGGTGCGCACGACGATCCAGATCATCCAGATCGGCGTGCCGATCGCCCGCTGCGAGTTGCTCGACGCGAACGCGATCCGCGCCGTCAACCGGCACAGCGGGCTGACGCTGCCCGAGGCGCCACTGCTGCTGATGGAGTTCCACGGCAGCCCGGCCGGCGTGCGGGAGCAGGCCGAAACGGTGCAGGCGCTGGCACACGAGCATGGTGGCACCGAGTTCCAGTGGGCGACCACGCCCGAGGAACGCACCAGGCTGTGGACCGCCCGCCACAAGAGCTACTTCGCCGCACTGCAGAGCCGCCCCGGCTGCCGCTGCCAGAGCACCGACACCTGCGTGCCGATCTCGCGCCTGGCCGAGAGCATCAACGAGAGCGTGGACGAGGCCGAGGCCTCCGGCATCCCGTACTGGATCGTCGGCCACGTCGGCGACGGCAACTTCCACCTGAGCTACCTGTTCGACCCCGACGACCCGCGCGAGGTTGCCGAGGTCGAGCGGTTGAACGTCTCGATGGTCCGTCGCGCGCTGCGCCTGGACGGCACCTGCACCGGCGAGCACGGCATCGGCCTGCACAAGATGGGCTACCTGGTCGAGGAGACCAGCCCCGCGGCGCTCGAGGCGATGAAGTCGATCAAGCGCACGCTAGACCCGAAGAACATCATGAACCCGGGCAAGGTGCTCGCGCTGTAGCGCAGCCGGCCTCCTGCGCGCGGGGGGGGGTTGTCGATCAACCCGGCGCCGGCACGCTCCAGCGCCGGCCGACGTCGCCGCGGGCATCGACGCTTTCGAGCTGCACGCCGAAGCCCCACAGCCGGGCCACGTGGCGCAGCACCTCGTCGG
>Ga0209985_10002592_pt1 | contig 16181 bp, 10 predicted proteins | sample NOAtaG_FD_187305 | JGI IMG/M metagenome (GOLD analysis project Ga0209985, IMG submission 187305) | Freshwater lake microbial communities from Lake Erie, under a cyanobacterial bloom - NOAA_Erie_Diel6S_1000h metaG (SPAdes) (version 2) | ecosystem: Environmental > Aquatic > Freshwater > Lake ...
ACTGCCATTGGTTACGCCACCGAGGCCGGCATGGGCATGCACTACATCAGCAAGGCCGGAAACGTGCACCCTTTGAAGGCATTGGGTTGGCAATACGGCAATGCGCAAGACTGAGCGCGGTGCATTCACTGGAAAGGGTTAATTTTCGGGCATGGGACAACAAGGCCGTTTGATCATCATCGGGTTGCTGGGAGCCGGTGTTCTCTTCCTGTTTGGCTGGTTGTATTCCCGTTCGAACCGCATGCTGCAAACAGAACGCGATCGCCTCGATGCCGAAATACGCGAACTCCACAGCCAGATCGGCCAGTGGAAAACGAAGGAATTGCAAAGCCGCAAAACCCGCGACAGCCTGTCTGCCGTACTGCAGCCCTACCTCGGATACGAGGCGCTGCTCCGCGCCAACATGAAACGCGACGAAGCCTATGCCGCGCTACCCTTCAAATACGGCGACAAGGTATTGCTCCTCCCCGATTCGGCGCGCGGCATGATCAGCGAGGTGATTATGGGAGGAAATCCATGGAACTATTACATCCGCTACAAAGTGATGTTGAAAGGCGGCAAGGAAAGCGAAGTTTATCCTTCCCAATTGATCGCCGCGCCCTGAATACAATTCCCCTGTCTGCCACCCGTTACATAAACAATGTCCAGTTTTCCCCTTAAAACCCTCTTTTTCGCGGCTTTGTGCCTTGCCGGACGGACGATCCATGCGCAGGATGAACATTACAGTTTCAACAAAGGCGATTGGTTCGTGAGCGCCGGCGCGGGCTTCCCCAACCAGAACGGATTGCTGTTGCGGCCGGTGCGGAAGGAACTCAATTTTGAATACAAGGGCAGCGGCCCCTTTCATTTCAAAGCCGAATACGCCATTCTGGACAACCTGGGCGTTGGCATCAGCTACAACCGCGTGGCGTTTGAAGCGAGTTGGAAGGTGAACAATCCGGACCTCGCGAAGGCCTTCGACTACCGGCTTACCTATGCCAGCAACAGCCTGATCATCCGCCTGAACGGGCATTATCCGGCCGCACCGGGCCTGGACATTTACGGCGGTTTCGGGGTCGGTCTCAAAACCGGACGGCCGAAGCTCGTGAGCGACGACCCGGCAAAGAAGAGCTGGACCTTCCCTTTCACTTTTCCATTGGGCGCCGAAGCAACGGCCGGCGCGCGTATTCGTGTGGCCGATCCCTTGTACATTTATGTGGAAGCCGGGCTGGCGAAGAGCTTTGTGCAAGGCGGTTTGAGCCTGCGTATATGATATGCGACCCGGGAAAATCCGGGTCGGGGATGCGGTGAACATGTAGGACGGCGTCTTCGTACCCCAGGCAAATAAACTCGGTAGAAAAGTGAACAAATCGCGTTGGTTCAGTCTAGTCCCATACGGGCATCAAATTACCAGGATGGTAATCTTCGCAGGGCTAGTGGAGCCTTAGTACTTCATTCTGTGAAGCCTAGTTGGTTTTCCGCCATGCCTGACTTGTATTTACGGAAAGTTCAATTTGATTAACGAGGTTATGAAATAGTTTTTCCTTGGAATGCAAAAGAGAAATATTTTTATAAGTAGTGTACAATCCGAGTTTTCTGAAGAAAGGAAAGCGCTGAGTTCTTACATAAGCGCCGACCCTTTGCTGGGCAAGTTTTTTGAGCCTTTCCTTTTCGAACAACTCCCTGCTATCGATCAACGGGCTGATGAATTGTATTTGAATGAAATAGCCCATTGCGATATTTATCTTGGATTGTTTGGCAAAGCCTATGGTTCCGGGAAGCAAAAAGACTTCTCGCCTACCGAGCAAGAATTCGACGAAGCCACAAAACTGCATAAAACACGCCTGATTTTCCTGACCAATGACAGCCCCGAGCAACGGGATGCGAGGCAGAATAAGCTTATCGCAAAGGCTCAGGAAGTGGTGGTGCGCAGGAAATTTAACCATGTGGAAGAGTTAAAATCTGCGGTTTACGCCTCGCTGGTACGCTATCTGGAAGAACAAGAAATCATCAGAACCAGTCCATTTGATGCGAGCTTTCACCCCAAGGCCGGCCTGGAGGATATTGACACAGACAAACTCCAGTCGTTCGTAAAATTGGCACAGTTGAAACGCGGCTTCCCGCTCCCTGAAACAGCTTCGGCTGAGCAAATACTAACACACCTCAACCTATATGATTCGGGCAGACTTACGCATGCTGCGCTGCTCTTATTTGGGAAAGCGCCACAACGGTACTTTATTAACTCGGAAGTGCGGTGTGCATCTTTTGCAGGATACAGCGTACAAAAGCCAATCCCATCCTACAAGGTATTCAAAGGCAACTTATTTGAACTGGTAGATCAGGCGCTCGAGTTCGCTCTGAATAAATTGGATTACCGCATTGAAACGCGTGCAGAGCAAGTTTCCATCCCCGGCAGTTATGAAATCCCGATGGCTGTGGTAGCAGAAGCCATAGTAAATGCGATAGCGCACCGCGACTACACCAGCAATGCCAGTGTTCAGGTAATGGTATTCAGAGACCGACTTGAAATTTTGAATCCCGGCGCATTGCCTATCGGCTGGACAACAGAAAAGCTGAAACAGCTACACAACTCCGTTCCGGCCAATCCTTTAATAGCGCAACCGCTATACCTTGCCGGGTATATCGAGCGCATGGGCACCGGAACTACGGATATACTTGAAAAATGCCTTTCTGCAGGACTTCAGGAACCTCAGTTTATCCAGACAGAAGAGTTTCGTACGATTCTTTACAGAGCAGGAAAAGAACAAGCAGGGGAACAAGTAGGGGAACAAGTAGGGGAACAAGTAGGGGAACAAGTAAAAGTTTTGTTGCTCATTACTAATGATGAAATGTCTGTACTTGAGCTTATGACGGCGCTGAACTTAAAAGGTCGAAGAAACTTCTTACAACATTATTTATATCCTGCACTCGAAGCGGCCTTGATGGAGCGAACTCAACCTGACGCGCCGAAGAGCCCCAAGCAAAAATACCGCCTCACGACCAAGGGGATGGCTGTAAAGGCAAGGCTTATTAAACAGACCTGAATTTACAACCTGCCTATGCCGCCGCGTGAAGGATAGCAGCGGAAAACCCGCAGCGCAGCGAGGATTTGCAGCGGATAGCCTGCCCCCGAACCTGCCGCAGCGCAGCAAGGCAGGTTCGGGGGCACGCCCTAAGAAGGATTCCGGATCAGAATTCGGCGTAACCCAATGCGGTACCGATGAGTGTGGTGGTGCTGGCTTTCTCGACGCGGACGCGCACCAGGTCGCCGGGCTTGTAATGCTCCTTGGGGAAAATGGTGACGATATGCTGGTCGTTCTTGCCCATCCAGTCGTTGTCTGAACGCTTGGAGCGGCCTTCGACCAAAACCACCACTTCCTTGCCGATGAACTGCTGGTTCTTTTCGCGGCTGATGCGGTTCTGCAATTCGATGATTTCCTGCAGGCGGCGGATCTTGGTTTCCTCCGGTATATCGTCGGCGTATTTGCGCGCGGCCAGGGTGCCGGGGCGTTCGCTGTACTTGTACATATAGGAAAAGTCGAACTGCGCCCATTCCATCAGGCTGAGCGTGTCTTGATGCTCTTCCTCCGTTTCGGTGCAGAATCCGGAAATGATATCGCATGAAATGCCGCAGTCGGGCAGGATTTCGCGGATCATCCGCACCTTGTCCATATACCATTCGCGGGTATAGTTCCGGTTCATGAGGTCGAGGATGCGGTCGTTACCGCTCTGCGCCGGCAGGTGGATATAATGGCAGATATTGCGGTGGCGGGCCATGGTATGCACCACTTTTTCGGTGATATCGCGGGGATGGCTGGTGCTGTAGCGGATGCGCATATCGGGCACGGCCTGGGCAGTCATTTCCAGCAAGTCGGCAAAATCTACCGCGCTGGCCTTTTCTTCCTCGCTCAACTGCCTGTATTCCTTCTTCGGTCCGCCGCCGAACCAGAGGTAGCTGTCTACATTCTGCCCGAGGAGGGTGATTTCGCGGAAACCTTCGTGGCGCAGGGCCAGGGCTTCCTGCACGATCGACTGCGGGTCGCGGCTGCGTTCTCTGCCGCGGGTGAACGGAACCACGCAAAACGAACACATGTTGTCGCAACCGCGCATGATGCTGATGAACGCGCTCACGCCGTTGCTGTTCAGGCGCGTGGGCGCAATGTCGGCATAGGTTTCTTCGAGGCTCAGCAACACGTTGATGCTGCGGCGGCCGTCTTCCACTTCGTTGATCAGGATGGGCAGTTCGCGGTAGGCGTCGGGACCGGCCACGACATCGACGAGTTTCTCTTCTTCGAGCAGTTTCTCTTTGAGGCGTTCGGCCATGCAACCGAGGACGCCGATGATCAGGTCGCCTTTGCGCTTCTTGTTGCCGCGCAGGTGCTTCAAACGCTCGCGGATGCGCTGTTCTGCATTGTCGCGGATGGCGCAGGTGTTCAGGAAAATGACATCGGCTTCGTGTTCCTCGGTGGTCGGGCGGAACCCGTTTTCCTGCATGATGGTGGCCACGATCTCGCTGTCGCTGAAGTTCATGGCGCAACCGTAACTTTCAATATACAAGCGGCGTTCGCGAACGGGCGCTTCGGTTTGGATCAGGGTTTCTTGTTCCATGCAAAGAAGTGCAAAGTTACAACCCGCTGTGCATTTGCCTTTCCCTGCTCCCATGCCCCTGAATCCTTGCTTTTGGAAGGAATGCATCGCAGCCTGTCGCAATAGAACGGACGGCCATTCGTTCTTTTGTGCAAACCATGCGTTCCCTTACCATCGTTCTCTTCGCCCTGCCGCAGGTACTGGCCGGACAGTTTTCCCGCTATCCGGTTTATATCCCGCAACAACAAAGCGGGAATATGTTCATCTCGTCCAACAGCCGCGCGCTGCCCTTGGGCAACAAAGCCGACAGCATCCTGCAGGCAAAAGGCGTGAAGGAAATCGGCATCCGCGGCATCAGTTATGCGTTGGACAAACCCGGCAAGATCAGCGGGAACGACAGCCAGCACCTGTGGTTCAACGCCGCAGGCAAGCTGGTACGGGAACAAAACTTTGATTTCAGCCGCAAGGGCCGCATCCAACCCGGAATTGAAAAGACTTTTACCTACAACGCCGAAGGCCGCGTAGTGGAAAGCACCTGGGGCAAAACCGGTTCCAGGGGCCAATCCGGATTCGTTTACCGCTATACCTACGATGAAAAAGGAAGGGTTGTTGTGTCGGAAGGGCTGCGCCTGAAAGACCGCAAGCTGGAATACCGCAGCACCTATACGTACGACAGCTCCGGACGTTTGTTGTTGCGCCGTACAGAAAACACGAAGCGCGAAACCTCCCGAATGGAATACGAATACCATCCGGATGCGGGCATCGCGAGCACCCGTTCTTACCGCAACGGGAAGCTGAAGGAAACACAGTTCTTCACCTGTGACCCGCGCGGGGAAGACGTGAAGAAATCGACCGTATTTGTGTGCCGGGAAAAACGGGAACTGCCGAATGGCACGCGCCTGGAGATTTCACAGACCGACGATCCGAAAAATCCGGAGAAGCAGATCATTTGCTACGACAGCCGGAACCGCTTGCTGTACCTGGAGATTTACGAACAAGGGAAGAGCACGGCGTATTACGGATTCTACCGCAATTTCGGACCCGACGGCACCATCGAGCGCAATGTGCGGCGCTATGGCAAAGAACTGCGGGACAGTTCGGAACAAATCGCGGTACTCAGTACAGATGGCGGCCATCAGCTGGAAACCCGCAGTTTTCAGACGCGGAAAGGCAAAAGGGAGCAGTTGCAGGAAATCCGCCGCAGCTATGCCAACGGCCTGCCGGTGCGCAGCGAGGAAACCTATTTCAATACCGAGCGAAAGCGATTGCTGACGTACCGGTATCTCTGAGACCGGCGGCTGCTTTTTAGCCCGCTTTTGTGTTACTTCGCAGGGCTTACATGAAACGCCTTCTGAAGAGTCTGCTCGCCTTGTGTTTACCGGCGGCCCTGTTTGCGCAGGAAAACAAGAGCGAAGACAAAGGAACCCTCTCCGGCAGCTTGATCCTGTCGCATCAGATGTACGACCGCGACGATGCCATCGGTGCCAATACCCTCGTGTACAAGACCACCAAGAGCAGTACCGATGCCTGGCTCTACCTCGATTATAAAATCAAGGGTTACCGCTTCGCGATGCGCTATGACCTGTTCAACAACACCCCCTTGCTCAATCCGCAAGACGCTTACTCGGCCAACGGCATCGGCTACTGGCAAGCGGCCAAAAAGATCGACAAGCTCGACATCACCGTAGGTTATTTCTACGACCAGTTCGGCAGCGGCATCATTTACCGCAGCTACGAAGTGCGGCCCCTGGGTTTGGATTTCGCCACCCAAGGCCTGCGACTAGAATACAAATTCAACGAGAACACCACGGTAAAAGGCTTCACCGGCATGCCCAAGGGCGATATCGGCAACCGTTTCGGGGTGAACCCGCAGGTGATGAAAGGCGTGAACCTGGAGCACCGCCAGTCGGCCGGGAAGTTCGGCGACTTCGATCTGGGCGCCTCCTTCCTGAACCGCACCCTCGACCGGGCTACAATGGGCGCGTTGGTTGAAGAAATCAATTCCTACGATACCAGCCAGCGCTTCTTCCCCAAATACAATGTCTATGCCTGGAACGCCTACGCTTCCTGGTCGTGGCGCAATGTGCGCGTGGGTGCCGAATACAACCGCAAGAGCGCGGAAGCCTACGGCAACCTGCGCGGCACGCTCGACAGCGCGAACGGACAAGTCTTGCTCTGCAATGTGGAATACTCCGCAGCCGGCTTTGGCAAGAACGGCGGCGGCAGCCTGGGCCTGAACCTGCAATACCGCCACATCGACCGCTATTCGCTGCGCTATACCCCTTTTCAGAATGTGCAGCAGCCCTTGTACGGATTCATCACCTATCTGCCTTCCCTCACCCGCCAGAATGCATACCGGCTCCTGGCGCGCTATCAGGCTCCGGCGCAGGATCTGGGTGAAAATGGCATCCAGGGAGAACTGGTTTTTACGCCCAAGTTCGGCACGACGTTCAATGTCAATGTGTCGAATGTGAAGAGCCTGGCTTCGAATGGCGACAGCGGGCGCGTAATCCGCCTGTACGAAGAATTCTATGTGGACTGGCAGCAGACCTGGGGCAAGAAGAAGAAGATCCAAACCAAGCTGGGTCTGCAGACTGTATACTACAACCAGGCGCGTTACGAACAGGAGCCCGAGTACGAGCCGGTGCAAACGCTTACGCCTTTCGGCGAGGTGACCGTAAAGCTCCGCAAGAAACGCAGCGTCCGTTTCGAATGGCAATACCTGCACACGGATAAAGACCAGGGCAGTTTCCTGAACACGATGCTCGAAGTAAACATGTCACCTTATTGGAATATTTCGGTTGGCGACATGGTGAACACCCGTCCGCACCGCTATGCGAACATGATCATCGAAAACCGGGTCATCCACTACCCCACTGTTTTCACCAGCTATACGGTGAAGAATTCGGTATTCACGTTTGCCTACCTCAAGCAGCAGGCCGGTGTGAATTGCGCAGGCGGTATCTGCCGTGTGGAACCGGCGTTCAGCGGGTTCAGGTTTACGGCGAGTACGAATTTTTAAGGCAGTCTGCACGGATAAGCTGGCAGGCATTTGCCGGTTTACGCAGCGAGACTGGAATATGTAAGCTGTATTCCACCGAAGCTTTATCCTGCTGGGATACAAGCTTGGTTGAACACGGAGCAATGGCAGGTTACGGCTTGTGCAGTACCTGCGGGACGTGACGGACCTTCGGGGCGGGATACATTCGGGATCGTGACGCTGCCACCCGGCCGCTGTGCCTATTGCCCCTACTCCTTCACCGCCTTCAGCACCTGGCTATGCCCGGCCTGCCGGATTTCGATGAAATAGATCCCGCTGGCCAAACCGGCTGTTTCGAGGTTCAGCTGGTGGCTGCCGGCGCTGAACCGGCCGCTTGCCAGTTTCCGGATCTCCATGCCGCCGGCATTGAGCAAGCGTATTTCGGCCTGTCCGCTGGCCGGGGCAATGAAATGCAATGTTGTATGATCGCCCATCGGGTTGGGAAGACAACGCGCCCCCAAAGCAGCCGCAGTGCTGAATTCGGTCGTTGAACTGAGAATCGGCACATCGCTGCGGAGTAACACGAGGCGGTTGGGCGACTCGGTCATGGCGTAAATCTTGCCATCCGGCGCCTGGCGGATGTCGCGGAAGCGCGCGTAACCGTTCATGCTGCGGGTGGCTTGGATCTTCTTGTCGTCTTTGAGTTTGAGCCAGTGTATATGCGTGCCGGCCAGGGCACCGATCAGGATATCGGCTTCATTTGCTGCCTGCCCGTTGCGAACAAACGCCATGCCGCTGGGCGCGATAGACGGAACCCAATACGTGAGCGGCAATTGCATACCCGGCAGGGTGGTATCGGGGGTGATGCGCGTGCCGTCGTAATTGATGCCGAAAGTCACAGCTGGCCAGCCATAATTGGTATTGGGCTTGATGAGGTTCAGCTCGTCTCCGCCCCTGGGGCCGTGTTCGTGGGCGTAAATTTCTCCGCTGACCGGATGCATGGCCATACCCTGGATATTGCGGTTACCCCAGCAATAGATCTCCGGTTTGCTGTTTGGCTGTCCGACGAGCGGATTGTCAGACGGAACGCTGCCATCGTCGTTGAAGCGAAGCACCTTGCCGAGATGGGTATTCTTATCCTGGGCTGTTTCAGGCAAGCCCCGGTCGCCGACCGACATATAGAGGTAGTTGTTGCGATCGAAGACAATCCGGCTGCCGAAGTGCTGGCCTGAATTGCGGATGGGCAAAGCGCGGAACAGCTCCATGAAGCTGTCCAGCCGGTTGCCCTGCAGCTTGCCTCTGCCCAGCGCGGTGGTCTGTCCGCCGGTGGCGTTCACGGCATACGTCAGATACACAAAGCCATTGCTTGCGAATTGCGGATGCAGCGCCACATCGAGCAGACCTCCCTGTCCGTTTTGTGAAATGGCCGGCAGATTGATGATCTCGCTCAGCGCATTCTCTGCGATCTTGTAATGGAAGAGTTTGCCCTGTTTTTCGGTAAACAGGATTTCATTGCTGTTGATGAAGGTGAAGCCCCAGGGCGCGGAAAGGTTGTTCAACAGCACTTTTTCTTCGAAAAGCTGCGGCGACTGGGCCTGCACCGGCACTGCCCGAAAAAGCAGCAAAAGCGCAAAAGTGGCGATACACCTGGTCAGTCGCACCCTGTTCTGTTTGTGCTGTCGTTGGGTTGTATATGGGTAGTTTGGGTTCATATCGGCTTGATTGAATGTGGGTTGTGCGATATTACAGGCATGTATTCCGGCAAACCGCGTAGCGTTAAGCCGGATAAGCCGTGGTAAAATCAAACGGCTGCAAACTATCAAAAGGACAGAAATAAAAGCCGGGTGGATTGTCAGAGGACATTCAAAACTGCCGCCTCACACCCACAAACACCCTGCGGCCTTGCATGCTGGCATAATTGTAGGATGCGTCAAAAGTGTAGCCATTCGGGTTGTTGAGTCCTGTCTCCTTGTCGAAGGGATCGAAAGGGCGCAGCAATGGGTCGCGCGGAGTGAAATTGAGCAGGTTCCTGATGCCGGCATAAAACTCCGTACCGCTGCGGCTCTTGCGGATAAACTGGAGATTGAGCAAGCCATGCCAGGGCGAATATTCCGGCCGAAAATCGTTGGGTACGATGGGCAGCCGCATGGGACTGAACAGGCGCCCGTTCACGTCGAGCGACCAATTGTGGTTCAAGGGCTGGTGAAACTGCAGGCTGGCGCTGAATGGCGGCGTATGCACCTGCTGCTCACTGCGCATGGTTCCGGTGCTGTCGGCTTCCGTGAGGCTGACGTCGAGCAGGGTAATACCCAGGTTGATGCGCTGCCCGCTGCGGTGCTGCCGCTCGAAGTCCATGCTCAGACCGCGGCTGAGTGCAAAACCATCCAGGTTCTCGTAAATCACCTGGTCAGGATGCGTGAAATAATCGGCCACGATCTTGTTGCCGAAGCGCGTGTAGAACATCGAACTTTCCCAACGGAAAAAAGCCCGCCGGCCGGTGAAAGTCCGCACATAAGACAACAAGCCCGACCACGACCGCTCCGGGTCCAGGGCTTCCCTGAACACCACCCTGCGCGAACCGCTGAGGGCTGCATGGTCTTCCGTAAACACATTCACCACCCTGTAACCGCTGCCGATATTGAAGCGCAGGTTGTGCGGACTGCCGGACGGTTTGTATTGCATGGCCAGGCGCGGGCTCCATACCCAGCCATGCACGGGATCGTAATCGCTGCGCAGGCTGAAATTGCTGCGCCAGCTGCGGTTCCATTCCTTTTCCAATTGCACAAAAGCCCCCGGCAAGGGCATGCGTTGCACCTGCGCGGTGACAGGCGTATTGTCGTCGTAGCGGGTGAAGCGGAAAGGCAAACCGGCCAGCCATTGCCAGCCGCGGAACGTGCCATCCCACAAGAACTGGGAAAAGAAGATGCTCTGCCTTGCGTTGAAGGGCAGCAGTCCGTAAACTGAACCTTGCCTATGGTCGATGAAGGAAAACTGCCAGCGCGGCCGGCCCAAAACACCCAGTTCAAGCGCGCCCAGCAATTCCGTTCTGCCGGTGCGTATGCGTTCGCCATACACCGAGTCGGTGCCGGCAAACTGTTCTTCCCATTGCATTTGCCCGCCCCAGCGGTATTCGCCGAAACGGCGGAATGCAAAACTTGCCTTTCTGCCATCGGCCAGCGGCAGGCTCATTTTCTGAAAGAAACTGTAGCGCTGTTGCACCGGTATATCGGCAAAGCCATCGCCGTTGCGGTCGAAGGGCCGGCTCATGGAAAAACCGTGGAGGCTGCTGAGCATGCGGAGGTTTCCGATGCGGTAACCTGCGCCCAGGTCGAGGCTGTGTTCGGCATCGCTGCTGAGGCTGTAATCGGCCGTCCAGCGCGTTTTGTTACCCGGTTCGCGGGTGATCAGGTTGATTACACCGGCCATGGCTTCAGAACCATACAAGGCCGAAGCGGCACCGCGGATCACTTCAACGCGTTGCAACAAGCTGTTCGGAATGCCCATCAGTCCGTATACCGTGCCCAGGCTGCTCATCAAGGGCATGCCGTCGATGGTCACCAGTGTATACGGCCCTTCCATGCCGTTGATATGGATATCGCCGGCGCTGCAGACATTGCAGTTCACCTGGGGTTGCAGGCCGTTCACCATTTGCAGCGATTCAAAAATATTCGGCCCCGGGTTGGCGCGGAGGAAGCTTCGGGTGAGCGTTTCGACCGGCACCGGGCTTTCGCTGCGCTTCACCGGCTTCAGGGTTCCGCTGATCACCAGCTCGTCCATGCCGGCGCTGTCGGTCTGCGCCGCAGCGATAGCCGGAAGGAACAAGATCAGGAAGGATATTTTTAGCCTATACGAAAACATGATTTCGGATAGCAAAAGTATTTTATTCTGCTTGTAGAACAAGTGTTTTTCGACGAGCCTTAGAGAATTGACCGCCGGGCAACAAAAAAGCCGGCTCGCACCGGCTTCCTTGCATAGGGGAAATATGGGATAGATTCAGAGGGTTCCGCGTCTGCGCTGTTCTTCTTCAATGCTCTCGAACAAGGCCTGGAAATTGCCTTTGCCGAAACTTTTGGCTCCTTTGCGCTGGATGATTTCGAAGAACAAGGTCGGCCGGTCTTCCACCGGTTTGGTGAAAATCTGCAGCAGATAGCCTTCTTCGTCGCGGTCGACCATGATGCCCCAGCGCTTCAGTTCTTCCATGTCTTCTTCAATGATGCCCACGCGCTCCCGCACGGTGTCGTAGTATGAACCGGGCACATAGAGGAATTCCACGCCGCGGCGGCGCATTTCAGAAATGGTAAATACGATATCGTCGGTGGCTACGGCGATATGCTGGCAACCCGGACCGTTGTAGAAATCGAGGTATTCTTCCACCTGGCTCTTCTTCTTCCCGATGGCTGGCTCGTTGATCGGGAACTTGATGCGGCCGTTGCCGTTCGACATCACCTTGCTCATGAGCGCCGTGTATTCGGTCGAAATGTCTTTGTCGTCGAAGGTTACCAGGTTGGTGAAACCCATCACATGCTCGTAGAACGAGGACCATTTGTTCATGGCGCCGAGCTCAACATTGCCTACCATGTGGTCGATGTATTTGAGCCCGACCGGCGTTGGGCGGTATTCCGTTTGCCAGGCTTCAAAACCGGGCATGAAGAGGCCTTTGTAGTTTGTGCGCTCCACGAACAGATGCACGGTATCGCCGTAGGTATGAATGCCGGAACGCACGATTTCGCCGTTTTCATCGCGCAGGGTTTCAGGCTGCAGATAAGGTTTGGCGCCGCGCTTCACGGTTTCGTTGAAGGCCGAAACGGCATCGTCAACCCAGAGGGCAATCACTTTCACCCCGTCGCCGTGCTGGCGGAGATGTTCGGCGATCGGCGATTGGCTGTCGAGCGGCGTAGTAAGCACCAGCCTGATCTTATCTTGCACCAGCACATAGCTCGTGCGGTCGCGCAACCCGGTTTCCAGACCGGCATAGGCCAGTTCCTGAAAACCGAAAGCGGTCTTGTAATAATGGGCGGCTTGCTTGGCATTGCCCACGTACAATTCGACGTAATCGGTGCCGTTGATGGGGAGGAAATCCTGGGCGGTTTCAAAAATCTTCGTGCCCTGGTATTCGAAATTCTTGACCGCGGTGAGGTCGGGTGTCAGCGTATCCATGGAAAGTTTTTATGCGTGTTGGGGTTCGTCGATCCAGCTGAGGTAATAATTGTCCACTTCAAGTTCGAGTGCCGTGCGGGTAATTTTCACCGGATTGAAAGGGTCAATCATCACGGCCATTTCTTTGGTTTCTTTCTTGCCGATGCTGCGTTCGATCGCGCCGGGGTGCGGACCGTGGGGAATGCCGCCCGGATGCAAGGTGAGCTGGCCTTTGCCGATATTGTTGCGGCTCATGAAATCGCCATCTACGTAATAGAGGATTTCATCTGAATCGATATTGGAATGGTGATAAGGCGCAGGAATGGCGTCTGGATGGTAATCGTACAAACGTGGCACGAAGGAACAGATCACGAAGTTGCGCCCTTCGAAAGTCTGGTGCACCGGTGGCGGCATGTGGATGCGGCCGGTGATGGGTTCGAAGTTGTGAATGGAGAAGGCGTAAGGATAATGGTAACCGTCCCAACCGACAACATCGAATGGATGGTTGCCGTATACATAAGGGAACATGGTTCCTCTTTTCTTGATGAAGACCGGGAACTCGCCTTCCTGGTCGATGGTCTGCAGGTTGCGCGGCCGCACGATATCGCGTTCGCAGAAAGGCGAATGTTCGAGCAGCTGTCCAAATTCGTTGCGATAGCGTTTCGGGGTGAAAATCGGGCCATGCGATTCCACATACAAGAGCCGGTTGTAGTTGTTATCGAAGCGAAACTGGTAGACGGTTCCGCGGGGAATCACGATATAATCGCCCGGCACGAAAGGCAGTTCGCCGAACATGGTGTACAAGGTGCCGCTGCCGTAGTGTACGAAGATGAGTTCGTCGGCGTCGGCGTTCTTATAGAAGTACTCCACATTGCCGCTCGGAGCTGCGAGGCCGATCTGCATATCGTCGTTCACGAACAGGGTATGCCGGCTTTTGAGGTAGTCGTGGTGTTCCGGAATTTCGAGGCCTTTGAAACTCAGGCTCCGCATGTTGTTTTCGACGGCGATTTCAGGCTGAACGGAATACTCCATGCCGGCCCGGGTAACCCGTGTGGGTGGATAGAGGTGATAGACGAGGGAAGACATACCGCTGAAACCCTGGGTTCCGACAAGTTCTTCCTGGTACAATCCGCCGTCGGGCTTGCGGAACACAACGTGCCGCTTGGAGGGGATGCTTCCTGATTCGTGGTAAACTGGCATGCTTGCAGAATGATGCAGCGAAGGAAAAAAAGGTCAGGCCGGCTCAAACTGACCGGAGTCAGAGACGGATATGACTTTCATTGGCAGTTGAATACCACAGCCTGCGCAGGTTTTACCCGTTCAAAAAACTAAATTCGCGGCTGAACAAGATCCATGGCATTCGATTTAGACCTCATCAGCAAAGTGTACGCCGCAATGCCGGCGCGGGTTGCTGCCGCTCGCGAGAAGCTGGGCCGCCCCCTCACCCTGACCGAAAAAATCCTCTACAGCCACCTCTGGGAAGGCGGTATCAGTGAAACCTATGAGCGTGGCAAGAGCTACGTGGATTTCGCTCCTGACCGCGTTGCCATGCAAGACGCAACTGCCCAGATGGCTTTGTTGCAGTTCATGCAGGCCGGCCGCCCCAAGGTAGCCGTACCCAGCACCGTACACTGCGACCACCTGATTACCGCCAAGGTAGATGCCGAAACCGATCTAAAAACTGCCAACGAAGAAAGCCGCGAAGTGTACGACTTCCTGGCTTCCGTTTCCAACAAATACGGCATCGGCTTCTGGAAGCCCGGCGCCGGTATCATCCACCAGGTGGTACTTGAAAACTACGCTTTCCCGGGCGGAATGATGATCGGAACCGACAGCCATACGGTGAACGCCGGCGGCCTCGGCATGATCGCCATCGGCGTCGGCGGCGCGGATGCCTGCGACGTAATGGCCGGCCTTCCCTGGGAACTCAAATGGCCCAAACTGATCGGTGTGAAGCTCACCGGCAAACTGAATGGCTGGACTGCACCGAAAGACGTTATCCTGAAAGTAGCCGGTATCCTCACCGTAAAAGGCGGAACCGGTGCCATCGTGGAATATTTCGGTGAAGGCGCCATCAACATGAGCTGCACCGGTAAAGGCACCATCTGCAATATGGGTGCTGAAATCGGTGCCACCACTTCAACGTTCGGTTACGACGACAGCATGGAGCGCTATCTCCGCGCCACCGGCCGCGCCGAAATTGCAGACATGGCCAACGGCATCCGCGAACACCTCACCGCCGACGCCGATGTGTACGCCAATCCTGAAAAGTACTTCGACCAGGTGATCGAAATCAACCTGAGCGAACTCGAACCCCATCTGAATGGTCCCTTCACGCCCGATCTGGCTACGCCGGTAAGCAAGATGAAGGAAGTGGCTGCGGCCAACGGCTGGCCTACCAAAGTGGAAGTCGGACTGATCGGCAGCTGCACCAACTCCAGCTACGAAGACATCAGCCGTGCCGTGAGCCTCGCCCGCCAGGTGGCAGACAAAGACCTCAAAACCAAAGCCGAATTCACCATTACGCCCGGCAGCGAGCAGGTGCGCTATACCATCGAACGCGACGGCTTCCTCGATGTATTCGACAAGATCGGAGCCACTGTTTTCGCCAATGCCTGCGGACCATGCATCGGCATGTGGGACCGCATGGGTGCTGAGAAGCAGGAGAAAAACACCATCGTTCACAGCTTCAACCGCAACTTCGCCAAGCGCGCCGACGGCAACCCGAACACCTTTGCTTTCGTAGCCAGTCCTGAACTCGTTACTGCCCTGGCCATTGCCGGCGACCTTACCTTCAATCCGCTCACCGACACGCTCATCAACGAAAAAGGCGAGCAGGTGAAACTCGATCCTCCGAGCGGCGACGAATTGCCGGCCAAGGGTTTCGACGTGGAAGATCCCGGATATCAGGCGCCCGCAGCCGACGGCAGCTCCGTTCAGGTAAAAGTGAGCCCCACCAGCAACCGCCTGCAGCTGCTCGATCCTTTCGCAGCCTGGGAAGGTACAGACCTGAAAGCCCTGCGCCTGCTCATCAAAGCCAAAGGCAAGTGCACTACCGACCATATTTCTATGGCGGGTCCCTGGCTGAAGTTCCGCGGTCACCTCGACAATATCTCCAACAACCTGCTCATCGGCGCCATCAACGCCTTCAACGACAAGGCCAATGAAGTGCGCAACCAGCTCAGCGGTGCGTACGGTGCGGTTCCTGCCACCCAGCGCGCTTACAAAGCGGCCGGCATCGGCACCCTCGTGGTAGGCGATGAGAACTACGGCGAAGGCTCCAGCCGCGAGCACGCAGCCATGCAGCCCCGTCACCTCGGTGTACGCGCCGTGCTGGTAAAGGGCTTTGCCCGTATCCACGAAACCAACCTCAAGAAGCAGGGCATGTTGGCGCTCACCTTTGCCAATAAGGAAGACTACGACAAGATCCGTGAAAACGACACCATCGACATCCTCGGTCTGACCAGCTTTGCTCCCGGTGTGCCGCTGCAGGTGGTAT
>Ga0209985_10002595_pt1 | contig 16168 bp, 11 predicted proteins | sample NOAtaG_FD_187305 | JGI IMG/M metagenome (GOLD analysis project Ga0209985, IMG submission 187305) | Freshwater lake microbial communities from Lake Erie, under a cyanobacterial bloom - NOAA_Erie_Diel6S_1000h metaG (SPAdes) (version 2) | ecosystem: Environmental > Aquatic > Freshwater > Lake ...
CGAGCATTTTCTTTGCGGACTTGATCGTGTCGGCATGCCCGAGGTCTTTGAGCTTTCGGATGATGAACGGCTGGTAGAGTTCCAGAGCGATTTTCTTGGGCAATCCGCACTGGTGGAGACGCAGGCGTGGTCCGACGACGATCACCGAGCGGGCCGAGTAGTCGACGCGTTTTCCGAGCAGGTTTTCGCGGAACCGACCTTGCTTGCCCTTGATCATATCCGTCAGGGACTTCAGCGGTCGGTTGCTGCTTCCGAGCACTGGGCGTTTGCATCGACCGTTGTCAAACAGAGCATCGACCGACTGCTGAAGCATTCGTTTTTCGTTGCGGATGATGACTTCAGGCGCGTTGAGATCGACCAGCTTGCGCAATCGGTTGTTGCGGTTGATGATCCGTCGGTAAAGATCGTTAAGGTCGGAGGTTGCGAAGTTCCCGCTGTCGAGAAGGACCAGAGGGCGCAGGTCGGGTGGAATGACGGGGATAACGTCGAGGATCATCCATTCGGGACGATTTTCGCTATCTCGGATCGATTCGACGAGTTTGAGTCGATTGATCAATTCCTTTTTGCGTTGCTTGCTGCTGGTCTCTTGGAGCTCCGTTCGGAGGACTTCGGAGAGCTTGATCAGGTCGAGGTTCTGGAGAAGCTTACGAACGGCTTCGGCACCCATATCGGCTTCGAAAGCATCGCCGTGTTGGGCTCGGGCTAGTCGGTACTCTTCTTCGGTCAGGAGTTGTTGCGCTTCCAGGTCGGTGGTACCTGGATTGATGACTACATAGTCTTGGAAGTAGATCACTTTTTCCAAGCTAGTGGTCTTCATTTCCAGCAGGTTACCAAGTCGGCTTGGCATGGCCTTGAAGAACCAAATGTGGGCGACAGGGGCGGCCAGTTCGATGTGTCCCATGCGTTTGCGTCGGACTCTCGAGTGGGTGACTTTGACCCCGCAGCGATCGCAGATCATCCCTTTGTACTTCATCCCACGGTACTTTCCGCAAGCGCATTCCCAGTCCTTTTCAGGGCCAAAAATACGTTCGCAGAACAAGCCGTCTTTTTCGGGACGGTAGGTTCGGTAATTGATCGTCTCAGGCTTTTTGACTTCTCCAAATGACCAGGACCGGATGTCTTGCGGTCGGGCCAGGGAGATCTTGACCGAGGTGTAATCGTTGACGCGATCGTAGGTGGCTTCGGCAACAGTACCCATGTAAGGAATGCTCCAGGGAACGGATATCTAAGAGTGATCGGATGTTGGTTTTGGGTGAGCGATGAAAAAAGGGTCGAATTACAACCGGCGTTTTTCGAGTCGCATGTTTAGGGCAAGGCCCCGGATTTCGTTGGTCAACACGTCGAAACTTGCAGGAGTCCCAGACTCGAGCGTGTTTTCGCCTTTGACCATCGATTCGTAGATCTTGGTTCTGCCTTCGACGTCGTCGCTTTTGACCGTCAGGAGTTCTTGGAGGATGTACGCAGCACCGTAAGCTTCCAGAGCCCAGACTTCCATTTCCCCAAAGCGCTGGCCACCGAAGCGGGCCTTGCCACCGAGAGGTTGTTGGGTGATCAGCGAGTAAGGGCCTGTGCTTCGAGCATGGACCTTGTCGTCGACCAAGTGGTGGAGTTTGAGCATGTAGATGTATCCGACGGTGGTCTCTTGCTCCATTTCCTCGCCGGTCCGACCGTCGAAGAGTCGGATCTTTCCGTGCCTTGGCAAACCTGCCGATTCGAGTGCATCGTTGATGATTTCTTCCGATGCACCGTCGAAGACCGGTGTGATGGCTTGGAAGCCGAGCATAGCACCGGCCCATCCCAAGTGGGTTTCAAGAATCTGACCTACGTTCATGCGGCTAGGAACCCCCAGCGGATTGAGCATGATCTGGATCGGGGTACCATCTGGCAAAAAGGGCATATCCTCGACCGGTAGGATCTTGGAGATAACCCCCTTGTTGCCGTGCCGACCGGCCATCTTATCGCCGATGCTGATGACCCGTTTGGTGGCGATGTAGACTTTGACCATCTGCAACACACCGCTTCGCAGTTCATCACCGCGCTTCATGCTGTTGGTGCGTCGATCGCGAAGATCCAGGGCTTCCTCGACCGAAGGCCACATGTTCTTGTGGACCTTCTTGACTTCCGCGTGCAGGCCCGCATCGAGCCGATTGAGCAAACGAGACAGGTTGAATGTCTGGGCTTTCTCGGAGATATACTTTGGGTCTTGGCCACCGGTAAGCGGGGTGCCATCCTCGTCGGTCAACTTGCCACCGATGACCTTTTCGAGCTCTTCGGCGAAGACGACAAACGCCGTCGCAATGTCCTTGTTGCCTTCGGTTTCGACAAGCTTGAGTTCTCGTTCGAAGTTCTTTCGTTCTTCTTCGGTCAGGCTCATGCGGCGAGAGAACTTCTGGGTGTCGATGACGATCCCTTCGACACCGGAGCTGACTTCGAGGGAGTCGTTTTTGACGTCTTCCCCGGCCCGTCCGAAGATCGCGTGCAGGAGTTTCTCTTCAGGGGTCAGTTCGGTCTTGCTCTTCGGCGAGACTTTTCCAACCAAGATATCCCCAGGGCGAACGTACGTGCCGACTTGAACAATCCCGGACTCATCGAGGTTTCGAAGGGCTTTTTCGCTGACGTTGGGAATGTCCCGGGTGAACTCTTCGCGACCGAGCTTCGTTTCGCGGATCTCGACGTCGAATTCCTCGATGTGGATCGAGGTGTAAACGTCCTGCTTGACGAGTTCTTCGCTGATAATGATGGCGTCTTCGTAGTTGTAGCCATCGAAGGACATGAAGCCTACCAGAACGTTCCTGCCGAGGGCCAATTCGCCCAAATAGGTCGAGGCACCATCGGCGATAATTTGACCTTTTTCCACCTTGTCGCCGATTTGGATAATCGGCTTTTGGTTCAAGCAGGTCCGCTCATTGAGGCCTTGGTACTTTTTCATGTGGTAGATATCGGTGCCGACTTCGATGCGGGTCGCATCGACGAACGTCACCTTACCGGCGCGGCGTGCACGCACCACCATGGATGAGTTTTTCGCCACCTCTTTTTCCAAGCCGGTTCCGACGATCGGCGGTTCGGCAACCAGCAGCGGAACGGCTTGTCGTTGCATGTTCGAACCCATCAACGCGCGGTTCGCATCGTCATGTTCCAAGAACGGGATCAAACCGGCCGAAACTCCGACCATTTGGCAAGGTGAAATGTCCATGTACTGGACGGCTTCGGGGACCACGATTTCAAAATCGCTTCGGTGACGGGCGATCAGACCGGGGCCCGAAACCAACACCGAATCCTTGACGGCCAAGTCCGCCGGTGCGATGTAGGCATCGGACTCCTCATCGGCACGTAGCCACACGACGTCATCGGTGACTCGTCCCTCGGAAATCTTGCGATAAGGTGAGATCAGGAACCCGTACTCATCGACCGCAGCGTAGATCGACAGCGAGCTGATCAGACCGATATTGGTACCTTCAGGGGTTTCGATCGGGCATATTCGACCGTAGTGCGAAATGTGAACGTCGCGAACTTCGAAGCCGGCTCGTTTTCGGTTCAAACCGCCTGGTCCAAGGGCCGAGAGACGTCGCTCGTGGGTCAGTTGGGATAGCGGATTGGTTTGGTCGACGACCTGCGAAAGTTCTCCCCGACCGAAGAAGTACTCGATCGCTGCCGAGATGCTCTTTTGGTTGACAAGCGTACGTGGTGTCATGTCCTGAACATCCTTGACACTCATGCGTTCTTGCACGGTGCGTCGGAGCTTCAGGAATCCTTTGCGGAGTTCCTCGCAAGCCAGTTCGTCGATGGTTCGCAGACGACGATTTCCCAGGTGGTCGATGTCGTCGAAACGGGCCGAACTGTCTTGGTCGAAAAGGTCGATCAGGTACTTGATCGAAGCGATCAAGTCTTCTGGTCGCAGGGCCATTTCGTCTTCGGGAACAGCCAAGCCGAGCTTGCGGTTGACTCGGAAGCGACCAACCCGACCGAGTCGGTAGCGGTTGATATCGAAGAATTTCTCATGGAACAGTTGCTTGGCTTTCTCCAGTGCCGGTGGATTGCCCGGTCGGAGTCGCTGATAGATTCGGAGCAAAGCTTCTTCGTGGCTCGCGGTGTTGTCCTCTGCCATCGAATTGAGCAAATACGGGACCTTGGGCGCTTCCATGACCTCGACGGACTTGACTCCGCAGGTGCAGATAACATCTCCGATCGCCTTGGTGATCTTGTGGCCGGCTTCGACGATGATTTCACCAGCCCGCTCATGATCCGAAGGGAAAACAACGTCATCGCAAGCGATCTTGTTTTCGATCTTGGACAACGAACGCCCATCGCTGATTTTTTCGGATTTCACCTCGTAGAAAACCGAGAGCATGTCGGTGTTGGTGCTGAACTTCGGCGACATAGCTCGCAGCAACGTGATCACCGAGAACTTGCCCGATTGGTCGATCCGAACTTGTAAGGAGTCTTTTTTCGTTACATTGATTTCGATCCAACTTCCGCGTTCAGGAATCACGCGGGCGGACGGGAGTTTGCGATCCGAAGTTCCTTCGGACTCCTCGACGAAATCGACCCCAGGGGAGCGGTGGAGTTGGCTTACGACGACCCGTTCGGCACCGTTGATGATGAATTCACCACCGCCGAGCATGATCGGAATATCGCCCAAAAACACCTCTTCTTCGAGAGGTTGTTGACGGTTCAGTCGCAACCAAACCTTCAATGGCTTGCCGTAGGTCAGCCTCAATTGGCGGCACTCTTCTGGAGTGTAGCGGGGCTTGCCTAGTTCGAAACGCAAGTACTCGAGCGAAGCGGTCCCGTCGTAGCTCGTGATCGGGAAAACTTCTCGCAAAACCCCTTCAAGGCCCTGGTTCTTTCGCTTGTCAGGTGCAATATCCTCCTGCAAAAAGGCTTCGTAGGAGGCCGTCTGGAGCACCGTCAGGTTCGGGATTGGGAACTGACTGCGACCCGATCCGAAAACCCTTGTCTCTGAGGTCTGCAGTCGTCGCTTCGATGATGTCGCCATAACTGGAAAGTTCTATCGGTTAAGGGATACAAGCACTCGAAATTGGGAAGGAAGGCTCGATGCACTCGACTCAAGCGGTCGAGGGCAACACAGGAGTGACGATCGAAAAGGAGCCTAAATTTCCTGATCGCCGGTGGGGGTGCTTCAAGCTTTTGGCCTGAAAACACTGCGGGGACACGCAACGGGGGTGATTCGGCTATCTGGCCGTAGAATCAATGGCTTCATTGAGAATCCTCCGTACTCGTAAAATCCGTACTCATAAAGACAGGGCGCAATCGGACCGCAGCACACATCCATTCCTGCGAACTCCCGAGGCGAGAAGAAACGTTTTCGAAAAGACCGACCGGTCGGCGACCTTCGGAAACTTTGGCTCTTTGAGGAAAATGATCTCGGAAAACCAAAGCAATCCCCCCTGCCGCATCGAAATTGTTTAAATTCAAGCTGTCGCATCGCCCAAGTGCGTCCTGGAATCCAACGAAAATTCCGCCGACTCCAGTTCCAGCTAAGTCCCCTAGTTTAGCAACGCTCCTGGTTCTCAAAAGGCCACTTAGTTTAAAATCAAGACTTTTCCGGAAATTAATCGCAAAATGGCACTGTAATAGCTAGGAGCGTCGGACGGATCAGACGGATCGGACGGATCGGACGGATCGGACGGATCGGACGGATCGGCTTTTATCCCGTGCGATTTGATTTTCCTAGCAAACCCTGTGTTGGAGCCCATTTGCCTTTAGGCTATGATTTCGGAACGTTGATTTTAGCCTGCCAACCCTTGGAACTACCTCTGACCCCTTTGTCCGTACTTTTATGACACCTATCGTCGTACCTGCTGTTGGTGAAAGCATTTCCGAAGTCCAAATCAGCCAATGGCTCAAAAAGGAGGGGGAGTGGGTCGCCGCCGGCACCGATTTGGTCGATCTCGAGACCGAGAAGGCTTCCGTGCAGGTTTCGGCTCCCGTCGATGGGATCCTCCTGAGGATTCTCAAGCCGAACGATCAGTTTGCTGCCGTTGGCGAGGCGATTGCAGAGTTCCAGCCGGCGGCCAAGTCGGCCGCAAACGCCCCCTCCGCACCGGCCCCTGCGGCAGGACCAGCCTCACCTGCCCAACCTGCTGTGGTCGCAACGGCAGGATCTACAGGATCTAATGGTGACGTGCGAGTGATGCCCGCGGCCCGCCGCATGGCCGGGGATCTTGGAATGAGCCCCGAGTCGATTCCCGGCACAGGGCCTGGCGGGCGGGTATTGAAAGAGGACGTCGCGAACGCTTCGTCTGGACGAAGCGTTCCCGCAGTTGCACCGGTTGTCGTATCGCCGGCCCAGGCACCGGTAGTGGTTCCTGCGGCCACATCGATCGCGGCCACATCGATCGCGGTCCAGCAGGGTTCGCAGAATCGGAGCGAGGAGGTCAAGCCGATGAGCATGATCCGTCGCACGATTGCGACACGGCTAGTTCGTGCTCAGCACGAAGCGGCGTTGCTGACGACTTTCAACGAAGTCGACATGCAGCCAGTCATGCAGCTTCGCAACAAATACAAAGATGCTTTTCTTGAAAAGCACGGCACGAAGCTTGGATTCATGTCGTTCTACGCCAAAGCGGCATGCGAGGCTCTCAAGCGTTACCCAGCGGTCAATGCAGAGGTCCGAGGAAACAACATCGTCTACAAACAGTACTACGATATCGGTATCGCGATCGGCGGCGGCAAGGGGCTAGTGGTTCCTGTCTTGCGAAATGTCGAGCGTATGAGTTTTGCAGACATCGAGCGTACAATCGGGGAATTTGCCGACTTGGCCAAGAACAATCGTCTCATGCCCGAGGATCTCGAAGGCGGGACCTTTACCATCAGCAACGGCGGGATCTACGGGTCGCTCCTATCGACTCCGATTGTCAATCCACCCCAGAGCGGGATCCTCGGCTTGCACTCCATCCAAGAGCGTCCGATTGCGCTCAACGGTCAGGTCGTGATTCGCCCGATGATGTACTTGGCCTTGACCTATGACCATCGCATCATCGACGGACGCGAAGCGGTCTCGTTCCTCAAGACGATCAAAGAAGTGATCGAGGATCCAGCCCGACTTTTCCTGGAACTCTAAGAGAACGCCTTTTTCCATGATGCAACTCGGTTTCGTAAGCGCGATTGTTCCGGAGCTGAGTCTCGCGGAAGTCATCGAGCTAGCCGCATCGATCGGATATCAAACCGTCGAGCTGATGTGTTGGCCCCCGAGCAAGGCGGATCGTCGCTATGCGGGTGTGACCCACGTGAATGTTCAGGAGCTGGGCGATCGGGATGTTGCACAGATCCATCAGCTATTGGCCAAGCATAAGGTTGGGATCAGCGGCTTGGGCTACTACCCGAACTGCTTATCCTCGGACCTTCAGGAGGCCGAACGGTGCTGTGAGCATCTCAAGCAGGTGATTGCAGCGGCTCGACGATTGGGAGTCCACCAGGTCAATACCTTCATAGGACGCGATCACACCAAGAGCGTCGAGGACAATTGGCCCAGGATGCTCAAGACTTGGGGGCCGCTGGTGGATTTTGCTGAGAAACACTCGGTGCGCATTGGGATTGAGAATTGCCCGATGATTTTCACTGCCGACGAATGGCCAGGCGGTAAGAACATCGCCAGTTCGCCCGCGATTTGGCGGCGGCTTTTTTCCGATCTTGGGAGTCCTCACTTGGGGCTCAACTACGACCCCTCCCACTTGGTTTTCCAGCATATGGATTACCTCAAGCCGATTCGAGAGTTCATCGATCGGATTTATCATGTGCATGCCAAAGATGTTCGGCTCGATTCCCATTTGGTCGACGAGCATGGAATCTTCGCGCACCCGAACTTGTATCATTTCCCCAAGCTTCCTGGTTTAGGAGATGTGCAGTGGGGAAGGTTCTTTTCGGTATTGAGCGATGCGGGTTATCAAGGTCCAGTGTGCGTGGAGGTCGAGGATCGAGCTTATGAAGGCTCGCTTGAAAACCGCAAATCGGCCTTGGTGCAAAGCCACCGATACTTATCTCAATTTATGCCGCTCGAGCGACCCGCGATGGGCCTTTGATTCAGGCCGATCGCTACATGCCCCGTAGTAAATGCCCCATAGTACATGCCCTGAGTCTTTTTCGTTGATTATTTTCCTTTCCTGTTGGTCTTTGCATCGAACCGAGAAAAACGATGGCCACTGAGCATAGTCCTGACCCCAAAGCTCCCAAGCAAATCGCCAATGTGATGAACGAAACGCGGGTCTTTCCGCCGAGTAGCGAATTTTCGCAAAATGCGGACATCGGGTCGATGGATGCTTATCAAGCTCTCTACGACGCATCGATCGCCGACACCGAAAAGTTCTGGGAAGCCCAAGCTCGTGAGCACTTGCACTGGTTCACACCCTTTACACAAACGCTCGATTGGCAAGAGCCGCTTGCCCAGTGGTTCATCGGTGGCAAGACGAATGTTTCCTACAATTGCCTCGATGCGCATGTGCAAGCTGGTCGGGGGGATCGGGTTGCGTTCCATTGGGAAGGCGAACCGGGGGATACCCGCACGATCACTTATGCGGAGCTGACCAAGGACGTATGCCGCTTTGCTGCGGCCTTGACCAAGCTTGGGATCGAAAAAGGAGACCGCGTGAGCATTTATATGCCCATGGTTCCGGAGCTTCCCGTAGCCATGCTCGCTTGTGCGAGAATCGGTGCGATCCATTCGGTGATCTTTGGTGGCTTTAGTGCCGAGGCCATCGCCGATCGGAATAACGACGCGCAGGCCAAGTTAGTCATTACGGCCGATGGTGGTTGGAGGCGTGGGAAGCTTCTTGCCCTTAAGCAAACCGTCGATGAGGCCTTGGCGAAAAGTCCGAGTGTCGAGCACTGCATCGTGCTGCGTCGGGCAGGCAACGAACCGACGATGCAGGCCGATCGCGATCTTTGGTGGCACGAGATCACGGCCGATTCCCCCGATCATTTTCCGGCCGTCGAGCTAGATAGCGAGGATCCGCTTTTCATTCTTTACACGTCGGGTTCGACGGGGAAACCCAAGGGTATCAAGCACACCACGGCCGGTTACAACCTGTATGCCAAGCGAACGTTTGAATGGGTCTTTGATCACAAGCCCGGGCAAGACATCTTTTGGTGCACGGCCGACTGCGGTTGGATCACCGGTCACAGCTACATCGTTTACGGACCACTGTCGGCCGGAGCGACCCAAGTCCTCTATGAGGGGGCACCGAACTGGCCTGCCGAGGACCGTTTTTGGGAGCTGATCGAGAAGTACAAAGTGACCATTTTGTACACAGCCCCGACGGCCATACGCGCGTTCATCAAGTGGGGGGATCACCATGTCGACAAGCACGACTTGTCGAGCTTAAGGCTCCTTGGGAGCGTCGGCGAGGGGATCAACCCGGAGGCTTGGATGTGGTACTACAACAAGATTGGGGCGGGTCGTTGTCCGATTGTCGATACGTGGTGGCAGACCGAGACTGGTGGGATCATGATGTCCCCGTTGCCTGGCGCGATTCCCTGCAAACCCGGTTCGTGCACCAAGCCGCTTCCTGGGATCGTTCCAAGGGTTCTGCATGCGGATTTGAGCGACGTCGGGACCAACGAGGGAGGGATGCTCTGCATCGAGAAGCCATGGCCGGGGATGCTCCGGGGTGTATGGGGGGATGACGAGCGATTCAAGGAAACGTATTGGAAGAAAGTCCCGCAGATGTATTTGACGGGAGACAACGCACGTCAGGACGAGGACGGATATTATTGGATCATGGGACGGATCGACGATGTGATCAACGTATCGGGGCATCGGCTCAGCACCATCGAGATCGAAAGCGCCTTGGTGAGCCATCCGGCGGTGGCAGAGGCTGCGGCGGTGGGCAGGCCTGATGAGATCAAGGGGCAAGGGATAGCGGTGTTTGTGACGCTCAAGAATCACGCGCCCGATGAGTCGATCCGAGACGAGTTGAAGAAGCATGTTCGCAAGGAGATTGGAGCTTTGGCGGTCCCTGACGAGATCCGATTTACCACGATGTTGCCCAAGACACGGAGCGGCAAGATCATGCGTCGTCTTTTGCGCGACATCGCATCGGGCAAAGAGAATGTCCAGGACACCTCGACGCTAGAGGATTTCAGTGTTTTAGCGAAACTTCGCAGCGACGAAGAAAGCTGATCGACGAAGCTCGGATCGCTTTGGACTTTGGGGGGGGGCTGGCCGCCTTTCCGCGTCCATACGAGCCCAGACGAGCCTCACCTATCCTAGAAACGTGAAATCCCGCATCACCTAGCAAGCACCATTTCGATTTATTTTGCCTACTGGCAAGAGGCGACCGCTACCGCAACCACTCTGAAGCATTTTACGATTGAGATTTGGTTGAATCTCCCCAGGTCTTGTGGTAAATTGGGTTTTGTTGGGTTATGGTAAAATCAATGGAACATATGTTTTGCTAAATCCAAAGACTCAATCACGAAATAGGTGACCTAGTGCGAAGACGGATCTACATTCCAAATGAGGTTCGTCAGAGCATCAAAGATCACATTCAACACGCAGTGGAAAACGCACGGGATGGTTACCTGTCGGCAAATGAAGACGAGGATACCATGACGGGGCACCTAGGAGCCCTTCTTAGAATTGGAAAGCAAAGCGTCTCGGTGTCACAGTCAGAAATTAGTGGAGACTGGAAATGGTCGATCGACTACTTCAAGTTTCGAGGTCGAGGTCCCAAGGCGACCGAAAAAACGATCGGCGCTGACGGCGTGTTTGAGTTGCAACTCAGTATCGGAGCCCGCGAAGAAATAAAATCCCTGCTCTTCCAGTCAAAGATGGATTTGTCCCGCGACAAAAGCCTTGCTGAGCAATGTATTAGGTTGTCGACATGGCGCGAGGCGGCATTTGTCGTAAACTACAAGCATGATGCGTTTGAAGCGTTCTCAATCGATGATGTGATTCGGTCACGCGGATCTCGCCCTAAATCGTCTACCTCATTGGCGGATTATCTTTGTGACAACTTTGTCGATTGCTTGGTCGGTGACAGCGATCTCCTTTACGACGCTAAATCCAGAAAACTTCAATGGAGAACAATAGACGGCGAGGTCGTGGCCACAAGTTTTTCCCTAAAGCAACGCATTTCCGTGAACGTTGAGGCACCAAAAATTGGTCGCCGAGATAGCAAGATTGATAACGTGATTCCAAATGGAGAGATTCATAACTATCGCATGGAAGCGACAGAGGAGGAGATTCTTTCTGTGTCCACTCAACATACAGCAGACGAGCTAAAGGCCGCAATGCGGTCTCTTTCGCTAGTGTATCATCCCGACTACAGTTCTGCTTTTGACAGTCTTACTCAACAGATACTCAAACGCCGCATGCAAGAAATAAACAAGGCATACGAAGAAGTGAAAAATCGCAGGAAATAAAAGCAAGGGGTAGAACCAACGATTGCACCCATGCGGCGATCGCGTGCACTGACAAATCAATGATTTACCTCGCCGCTGGGTGAATCGAGTCGTTATTTACTGAAGATTATGGGAACCAAAACAATCGAACTTCGCCAAGCTCTCGCATCCAAGACTCGCGATGAACTCAACGTACTCGGGCGACGCATGAGTATTGCAAACTACCGGCGTCTAACGAAAGAACAACTGGTTGAAACGCTTATTGCGGTTCCATCGTTGCCAAAGCAAATGCGAATATCTTGGTGGGATTTGCATCACAATCACGTCTACGGTCTCGCCTCAGTGCTCGGTTTGGTACTCGGTGTTGCCTTCTATTTTTGGCCACTGATTGTACCTCCGGTCGTGGCTCGCAACGAGGTTGCACAGTTTAATCGGTATGGGAGCTTGTCCCTCAACCTTGAGCGCCGTAACGCACTACAAAACAAGACGTTTGCTGCATGGATCGCGCGAACTCAAACTCTCAAGCAGAGATATTCGACGGATCAACTGCCATCCAAAAGTGAATACGAGGACTTTATCTTGCAATTCACTGAGTTTGCAGAGGCCACTTTTACACCACTGCAAATAAAGAGCTTTCAGGGTTTGGAGTCCGGCGTGGGTGGCGAGATGTTCCGGTATCCGGACGATCTTTCGGATGATTCTCAGCAGCAACTCACTCAACTAGCATTAATCGAATACTGGCTCAAACACTATACTGAACTAAACCTGAAATCAGAAGAACCAATCGACCCCCGGAAAATGAGCGTTTGATTACGAACGCAGGGAAAAAGTCGGGAAAGTGTGCCCCGTTTCAGGGCACCCTCCCCACACCACCACGTCATGCGGGTGCACACCGGGCGGTCAACGACGATCATCAAACTCGGCCCATGAGCTCTTGAGACTCAAGACTCTTTGCTCGGCTAACGCGTCAGCCACAGACATTGGGAATACACTCAAGGCTAGTTTCTCAAGCGCCGCTAAAGCGATATCATCCGCTCGGACTGTTGATCCTATGGTCCTCATGCTTGCGGAGTCCGGTAAGCTCGGGTCTCCTGGCGTGCGGTGGTTCCCTCGCGACAAGGCGCTTGATGGCTCTTCAATGTTCTTCATTGCTTGCTCCTTCCTGTTTCCACTAGCATTCGATAGGCGGTGATGCCGTTTCTGGGGCGTTCGTGTTGTTCGGCCCAATCGCCTGACTGATTCGGCGGTGTAGGATATTCCTGTTCGCAGCGTCGCAGATTTGGTGGAAATGCATCCGAGTAGGGTGTAACGCTCCGACGCCGTCGGACAGAAACGGCGCTTACCCAACCATTCGCAGGCTTCCTTCCCACGCTCGGTCGCCCTCGCGCAGTTGCCCTCATCTCGTGCTTGTTCTCTTGAAGGTGTAATTTGGTATACTAATCTGCTAGAGATTCCTATCTCTCACAGGGGACCGGTCCAATGTGGACGGCACCCCACTAACTCAATGCCCATGACGGGCGTACCAATAGGGTCTACAGAAACGGGGGACCCGCCCCTTCCCGATGGAAAATTAACTTGTCACCGCTTGGTCGTCGCTGGCGTTTCATTGAAGGGACCCGCATGCAACTAGCACTCGTAAACGATGAACGAATTGAAGCGTACTCAGGTGGTCGAGGTTTCTGTCCCGTTTGTGGATCCGATGTGATCGCAAAATGCGGCCCACGAGTCCTGCACCACTGGGCGCACCATCGCCCAAAAGACTGCGACCCTTGGTGGGAAAACGAAACGCAGTGGCATCGCGATTGGAAGAATCTTTTTCCACTTGCATGTCGCGAGGCATCTCATACCGCGCCGGATGGTGAGATACATCGTGCGGACATTAAGACGCCTACTGGAATCGTGATTGAGGTCCAGCACTCATCAATGACAGATGCTGAACGCCAGTCACGCGAACAATTTTATCGCAATCTCGTTTGGGTGATTGACGGTCGTGATTTTCGGAACAACTTCGAAATCTATCATCGACTACCGAGTCCCCAATCGGACATCGCGCAAGACCTCATATGGTCAAAGGCAAAACGCCACATGAACGGCTCGATTGCCGGGATGTTCTTCCGATTTTCTGAGGCGAGAATGAAAAACCCCAATATAACCAAAGCAGAAGTACGATCTGGCTGGATCCATGACATTCATGAAATTCAATCTGAAGTTGATGCCTGGTACAACGGATACCATCAATTCGATTGGGTCCGTCCGAGAAAAACGTGGCTAGATGCAGCGTGCCCGGTATACATCGACTTCGGCGATGATAAACTGGTCAAACTGGATATCTACGATGAGTCCGGTTTGAAGTGCATAAGATATGTTTCAAAACGAAAATTCGTCCACGATGCTATGGTTGAATCCTACGCGGTCGACATCGCTACTCGCTTTTACCCTTTACCAGAAAACGTGCAATGACTAAGCGATGCACCCAAGTCGCCGGTCGACCGTCAATTTGAATCATAGTTTTTTCGCGGCGATATGGGTGATCGCCGCCGTTATTCCCCACGATGACTTCGCTATTTTGATGAAACATCCGAAATGTCCTTTAACCTCCCACCAAATTGCGTCCTCAAAGTCACAAAGGGCGACTGGCCCTACATTAAGTACCCAGCACGGGTAGTCGCTCAAGCGAAACTTAGTCCGCAAGACTATTTTGAGCCGGTTGATCCTCAGGCTCCGCGCTCGTGCGTGCCTGCTGGTGGTCGCGGCTTCTCGTGCATTCTCGACTCAAACTCCGGCAAGATGTTCACTCGTGGGCCTACCATGTTTCCCCCGATATCCGTGACCTTTGACATCAACGGCGGCAACTGGGATGTAATCTTCGATGGCAGGCTTATGCAGTTGACGCAGTCGATCGAACGGGAAGCCGACGTCGATGTCCTTCTGACTCACTTCCAGCAAACTGTTCCATTGCTCCTTTCGCTCTCAACTAGCCTCTCGATCTTTGCCGAGACTGTCGAGATCGCCATTGGAGATCACTTTGAAGCACGAGTTGAGACGTTGATACCAACGAACGGGATTCGGGTTGTTGATGCAGAGCATCGAGTCGACGAATTGCGAGCAGGCATCGAGATGCTCGGCTTCGCGCTGTCGTCAGGCAGGTTCATTCTCGCGTGCTCGTACTTGCGAGAAGCCCTCTTCTTTGACGCCGCGTACAACGAACACAACCCCTACCGGAACTCACTGCTCGTCGTCCTAAAGTGTGCCCAAGCGATCGAAGTCTTGTTTGGTGGACAGCGGGATATCGTTCGGCAAAGGTGTAAGGATTTGAAGGTAACAGATGAAGTCATCGAATCGCAGATTGTTCCGATTATCCTGGTGCGAAATAGCTTTGGATCAGCGCATTCTAGTTCATTCGTTCCAAGTCCTCGGCAAGGTGACGTGCTCCGTGAGTTTGCAAAGAGGAGTACTCATACAATTCGTCAACTTCTTCTGCAGATTTCCAAAGCCGACGCCCGTGCACGCAGCTTTCTTGATGGAAGCGTTGCACGAGATCGCGACAAGGATGAATTACTCATTAAATTGGAACAGCATCTGTCAGTCTCGCCTTGGTCGGTCGAAGGAGATACTGAATGGCGGCATATTGTTGTTCTTGATCCTCGCCTATCTCCTGCGGTTCGGCCGAGGGCATAACAAGGCGTTGCACGTGCGCTCTGGAGATGTGTTGAAGATACGTGGGAGCGACTCCCACCCAAGTGGCTCTTAGCCAGAGGTTTGGTACCGAGTGTTGCAACTTGGCTATAAGGGTTGGCTCGCCAACTTGTAGTGCCCGGTTGAAGCGTCCACAGAGAAGCGTACACAGAGAAGCCTACACGAAATGGTAGCGAGGATGAAAGGCAGGGGCTAGCGACCCCCCGGGTTGCCACTAGGCTGTCGAGTCCACTAGACTGTAGACTCCCAGGAGCGGATCAAGTAGAATCCACATAGTTCAGACACGGCGAAGCGACTTAGCCCAGCGCACAATCTATCCCCCCGTTCCGCTTCGCTCCAGTGGGGATGGATTGTTATTCGTTCGTCAGTCAACAATCCGAACCTATCTGTCATGAACACTACAGATTTCGACTCACACACTGCCCAAGTACGGTGCGATTGCGGCAAGACTTTCTGGAAGCTCAGTAGGCGTGATTGCCCCGATTGTGGTGCCGAACTGAGCCCGCTGAACTGTCGGCCTTTCGATCCAAATACGGGTGTCTCTGAATTTGCTGGCACGACCAGCAGGCCCACACGCTGGTTTCTCTACGCCGAAGAATTGGCACCGTATATTGTCGATGACCTCGCGAGGGCAGGAATTGTAAAACAGCGAGAATTGACTGAGGCTCGATTGAAGTTCAAATCGTCCGTTGCTAGAGAACTAGAGTCGCTCTACCGAACGATGGAGAACTCTAGCCGTCCTGAACGTGATTTCGTTGCATTTTTAACGGGTTTAGCGGTTCGTCGAACATTTAATACAGACAAGTTCATCAACGCTTTTGCTGAATTGTGTCAATCATCCAACTCTGATGAGAATCTCGTTGAAACCATTCGCAAACGCGTTGAAACGAAGATTGCTGCAGAAGAAGAGATTGTTCGATGTGTCAATCTCGTATTTGATGCAGTTTCCGATTGGTGTTCCAACGCTGCAGAGCCTATCAAAAAGTTCTTTGAAGAAATTGCGAAGTCCGATCGAGAAATAACTCACCAGGAAATCGAAGATTGGAACCAAAGGTACAACAGAGAGCTAGAGCTTCAGCGACAACGTCCGAGTCAAGCTCAGCGAGCATCT
>Ga0209985_10002597_pt1 | contig 16155 bp, 14 predicted proteins | sample NOAtaG_FD_187305 | JGI IMG/M metagenome (GOLD analysis project Ga0209985, IMG submission 187305) | Freshwater lake microbial communities from Lake Erie, under a cyanobacterial bloom - NOAA_Erie_Diel6S_1000h metaG (SPAdes) (version 2) | ecosystem: Environmental > Aquatic > Freshwater > Lake ...
CGGCGCGATGTTCGACCGCATCGCCCACCGCTACGACCTGCTCAACCGCGTGCTCTCCCTCGGCCTCGACCACGGCTGGCGCCGGCGCGCGAGCGCGGCGCTCGGCCTCTCGCCGGACGAGCGCGGCGAGATCCTCGACCTCGCGACCGGCACCGGCGACCTCGCCATCGCCATCGCCCGCATGCACCCCGCGGCGCGGGTGCTCGGGACCGACCCGTCCGCGAACATGCTCGCGATCGGCCAGACCAAGATCGAGGCGCTCGGGGGCCGGGTGCGGCTCACGGCCGGCGACGCGCAGGCGATCGAGGCCGCGGACGGCAGCTACGCCGGCGTCACCATCGCCTTCGGCATCCGCAACGTCCCCGACCGCGATCGCGCCCTCCGGGAGATGGCGCGGGTCTGCCGCTCCGGCGGCCGGGTCGTGGTGCTCGAGCTCGGCGAGCCGAACGTCGGCGTGCTCGGACCGCTCGCGCGCTTCCACGTTCGCCACCTCGTGCCGCGGATCGGCGCGCTCCTCTCCGGGGCGCGGGAGTACCGGTACCTGCAGACCTCCATCGCGGCGTTTCCGTCGGCGCCCGAGTTCGCCCGGAAGATGGAGGCCGCGGGCCTCGCGTCGGTCTCCTTCTCGCCGCTCACGTTCGGCGCCTGCACGCTCTACGTGGGGACCAAGCCGTGAGCTCCGGCCTCGACGTCGCGCGGCCCCGCGGCGGCCGAGCCCGGGCGGCGCAGGACCTCGCGGGTTTCGTCACCGACGCGCTCGCCCGCCCAGGCCGGGAAGGCCGCCTCCGCGCGCTGGTCTTGCCCCTGCCGGGTCCGCTCTCGAGCGGGGCGCTGCTCCGGGCGCTGCGGGGCGTCGATGCATGGCACCTGAGGAGCCGCGCGGCCCGACTCGAGCTGCTCGGTCTCGGTGCGACGGCGAGGATCGCGCCCGCGGGCGAGGACCGCTTCGCGGTGGTGCAGCGCGAGAGCGCGCGCTGGCTCGAGGAGCTCTCCGTCGCGCACCACCCCGATGCGCCGCGGCTGCCGCTGCGGGCCTTCGTGGGCTTCGCCTTCGCGCCGGGCGCGAGCGGCGCCGAGCCGTGGGAGCCCTTCGGCGATGCGCTCGCCGTGCTGCCCCGCTGGACCCTGATCCAGCCCGAGGCCGAGCGCGGAGCGCTGGTGCTCGCCGTCGCGGGGCGGCAGTCCGCGGAGCTGGCACTCGCCGAGCTGCACGAACTGCTCGCTGCCCAGCGCCCGGCCGAAGCGCCAAGCGGGCCGCGGCTCGCGCTCGAGCACGAGGCCAAGGGCCGCTACGAGGCCCGCGTGCACGATGCTCTGGCCGCGATCGCGCGCGGCCGGCTCGAGAAGGTGGTCGTGTCGCGGCGGGCGACCGTGTCGGGCGACACCGACCTCGATCCGGTGGCCGTCCTCGATCGCCTCGAAGGGAACGCCGGGCCGGAGAGCACCACGTACTTCGTGCGCCGTGCGGGCTCGGTGCTCCTCGGCGTCACGCCCGAGCGCCTCCTCGCCGTGCGCGGCACCTCGCTCGAGACCGAGGCGCTCGCGGGCACCGCGCGCGAGCCGAGCGCGCTCTCCCGCAGCGACAAGGATCGGGCCGAGCACGGCTTCGTGATCGACTCGATCCGCGGCGCGCTCGCGCCCTTCACGCAGGGCCTCTCGGTTGCGTCGAGCCCGGAGATCACCCCCGCGGGCGCGGTGCACCACCTGCGGACCCGGATCTCCGCGTCGCTGCGCCCCGGCACGCACCCGCTCGAGGTCGCGGCAGCCCTGCACCCGACGAGCGCCGTCGCCGGCACGCCGCGTCGCCCCGCGAGCGACTGGATCGCCCGTCACGAGCCGGCCCGGGGCTGGTACGCCGGGCTCGTCGGCTCCGTCGATCAGCACGCTGGCGCGGAGCTCGCGGTGGCGCTGCGCGGCGGGGTCATCCGCGGCGCGCGCGCGTGGGCGTTCTCCGGCGGAGGCATCGTGAAGGCCTCCGAGCCGGCCGCCGAGCACGAAGAGACGGCGCTCAAGATGAGCGGCTTTCTCCGCGCGCTCGGGGTGCCAGCGTGAGCCCGGCCAGGCGGCGCCTCGTCGTCGTCTCGCCGGGCAGTCGCTCGACGCCGCTCGTGCTCGCCTTCGCCGCCGAGCCCTCGTTCGAGCTCGTCGACGTGATCGACGAGCGGGCCGCCGCGTTCTTCGCCCTCGGCCACGCCCGCGCGACCGGCGAGGCGGCGATCGTGCTCGCCACCTCGGGGACGGCGCCGGCGCATTGGTATCCGGCGATCCTCGAGGCCGAGGCCGCGGGCCTGCCGCTCGTCTGCGTCTCGGCGAACCGGCCCACCTCGCTGATGGGGTGCGGTGCGCCGCAGACCCTCGATCAGCACGGGCTCTTCGGCCAGCACGTCCGCTTCTTCGCCGACCTCGGCGATCCGCGCGCCGACGCGGGCTGGCTGCGGCACGCCGAGCGCACCGTGCGGCGCGCGCTCGCCGCCAGCGCCGAGGGCCCCGTGCACCTCGACGTGCGCTTCGAGAAGCCGCTCGAGCCGAGCGAGCCCGCCGACGCGACCGACCTCGCGGCGCAGTCCGTCGCGGCCGCGCTCGCCGAGCGGGCTGGGCCGGCGATCTCGCTCGGCCCCCCCGCGCTGCCCGCGCTCGGTCGGCTTGCCCGAAGGATCGCCGAGGCCGAGGCGCCGATCGTGCTCGCCGGGCCGCTGCCGGTCTGGCGCGACCCCACGCCGATCGCCGCGCTCGCCGAGGCCCTCGGCGCGCCGCTCGCGGCGGAGTGGGCGAGCCAGCTGCGCGGCCCCGCGGCCCTGCACACCCTCGATCTGCTCCTCGGCACCGGCACCCTGCCGCCCTTCGACCTCGTCCTTCAGTTCGGCGCCACGCCCACCCCGAGCGCCTACGAGCGCTGGGTGCAGGCGGGCGGCCGGCCGCTGCCGCGCATCGCGATCGGCCGCGCCATCGCCGACGCCGCGGGCACCGCCGAGGAGATCGTGCTCGCGGACCCGTCGGAAGTCGCCGCCGCGCTCGGGGACATGCTGCCTGCGCGGCCCGCCCGCGCGCCGGGTGCGCTCTCGGCGCTCGAGCAGCGGGCCCGCGCCGCGATCGCCGCGGCCACCGACGCCGCGCCCTTCTCCGAGGGCGCCGCGGCGCGCGCGGCCTTCGCGAGCGTGCCTGCAGGCGGACAGATCCTCCTCGGCAACAGCCTGCCCATCCGCCTCGCCGATCGGCACGCGCACGCGGCCGCCAAGGGGATCGCGATCCTCGTGCAGCGGGGCGCCAACGGGATCGACGGACTCGTCGCCGGGGCGCTCGGCGCCGCGCACCGCGGCCGGCCCACGCTCGCCATCCTCGGTGACGTGACGACGCTGCACGACGTCGGCAGCTTCGCCCTCGCCCGTCGTCTCGACGCGCCGCTCGTGCTGCTCGTGCTCGACAACGGAGGCGGGCGGATCTTCGAGCAGCTCCCGCTCGGCGCGCGGGCCGATCTCGCCTCGGCGCTGCCGCACTTCACCACCGAGCACGGCGTCGCGCTCGCCGAGGTCGCGCGGGCCTTCGGGCTCCGTGCCGCGGTCCACGAGCGCCTCGACACGCTCGTCCCGGCGCTCGCCGAGGCCTTCGCGGGCGGCGGCACCACGGTCCTCGTCGCGCGCACGCCGCCCCACGACGCGGTGCTCCGCGAGCGGCGGATCCGCGAGCTCGTCCACGCCCTCCGATGAGCGGGCTCTGGCTGCACGGCTTCACCGGTTCGCCCGCGGCCTTCGACGCGGTGCTCGCCGCGCGCCCCGGACCGGTGCCGCCCTGCCGCCCGGCGCTGGCGGGCCACGGCCTCGCGCCGGCGCCGGTCGCGTCGTTCGAGGCCGAGGTCGACCGCCTGGCCGGGATCGCCGAGGAGGCCGGCCCCGGGCCGCTGCATCTGCTCGGCTACTCGCTCGGCGCCCGCTTCGCCCTCGCGCTCGCGCTCGCCTACCCGCGCCGCGTCCGGGCCCTCACGCTGATCGGTGCGAGCCCGGGGATCGACGATCCCGCCGAGCGCCGGATGCGCGCCGAGGCCGACGATCGGCTCGCCGCGCTCCTCGAGCACGAGGGGCTGCCTGCCTTCGTCGAGCGCTGGCAGGCGCAGCCGCTCTTCGCCTCGCAGGCCGCCCTGCCGGAGGCGCTGCGCCGCGCCCGCGAGGCCGAGCGGCTCGCGCACGTCCCGCACGCCCTCGCCGCCGCCCTCCGCGCTTTCTCGAAGGGCCGGATGCCCTCGCTCTGGCCGCGCCTGCCCGCGCTCGAGCTCCCGGTCACGCTCGTCGTCGGCGCCCTCGACGGGAAGTTCCTCGTCGAGGCCGAGCGCACGGCCGCACGGCTGCCGCACGCCCGCGTCGTGGTGGTGCCCGCAGCGGGGCACGACGTCGGCCTCGAGCAGCCCGCCGCGCTCGCCGCGCTCCTCGCCGAGGTCGGGGCGTGAGGACCCTCGTTTCCGCCGCCCGCCCGGTCCGGGCATCCTCTCGTCCTCCGCCATGACGGCCCCCTCCGCGCCTCCGCTCCCGCCGCCCGGCTCGCTCGGGGCGTGGATCCTCGCCGCGCGGCCGCGCACGCTCGTGACCTCGCTCGTGCCGGTGCTGGTCGGAGCGTCGATCGCCCTTGCGGCGGGCCGGCTCGCGGTCTTGCCCGTGCTCGTCGCGCTCGCCTCCGCGCTCTGCATCCAGATCGGGACGAACTTCGCCAACGACGTCTTCGACGCCGAGAAGGGCGCCGACCGCGAAGACCGGCTCGGTCCGGCGCGCACGGTCTCCTCGGGCCTGCTCCGCCCCGAGGCGATGCGGCGCGCCATCGTGGCGGTCTTCGGCCTCGCGGTGCTCCTCGGCGGCTACCTCGTGGCCTGCGCCGGCTGGCCGATCGTGGTGATCGGGATCGTGTCGATCCTCAGCGGCCTCGCCTACACCGGTGGCCCCTATCCGCTCGGCTACCACGGCCTCGGCGACGTGTTCGTGTTCGTGTTCTTCGGGCCGGTCGCGGTCTGCGGGACGAGCCTCGTCGCCTCGGGGAGCGTGCCCGCCGAGGCCGCGTGGGCCTCGATCCCGGTCGGCGCGCTCGCGACCTGCCTCCTCGTCGTGAACAACGTCCGCGACCGTGAGACCGACGTGATCGCGAACAAGCGCACCCTCGCCGTGCGCTTCGGCCGCCGCGCGGCCGAGCGTCAGGACCTCGCGCTGCTCGCGGCGAGCTACCTCGTGCCGCTCGGGCTCGCCATCGGCCTCCGGAGCCCGATCGTGCTGCTCCCGCTGCTCACCCTGCCGCTCGCGGTGCGTCATCACCGCGAGCTCGTCGCGCGCGAGGGCCGGGCCCTGAACGGCACGCTCGCCGCCGCGGCGCGCCTGCTCACCGTGCACGGCGTCCTCTTCGCGCTCGGGCTCGCGCTCTCGCGCTCGCTCACGCTGGGCCCATGACCCGGATCACGCTCGGGCTCGCGCCGCTGGGCGCCGATTTCGTCGAGCCGCCCGGCAACGCGCGGCGCGTCTGGCCCAGCCGGGAGGGCTGGCGGGTGCTCGCCGAGGCCGACGGTCGCTGCGGCGTCGGCGAGGCGAGTCCGCTGCCCGGCGCGTCGATCGAGCGGCCCTTCGACGTGCAGGAGGCGCTGCGCGCGCTCGGCCCGCTCGAGCTGCCACTCGATGCGCCGTGGACCGAGCTCGCGCCGCGCCTTGCCGCCCGCCGGATGCCGCCCTCTGCGCGCTTCGCCCTCGAGACCGCGGTCTTCGATCTCGCGGCGCAGCGCGCCGGCCTGCCCCTGGCCTCGTGGCTCCGCGAAGGGGCCGCCGAGCGCTGCCGGGTGCAGGTGCTCGTCGATCGCCTCGATCCCTCCGAGGGGCTGCTCGACGGCGCGCGCGCGGTGAAGGTCAAGGTCGGCCGGGTGCAGGGCGCGGAGGCCGAGGCGGCGTTGCTCCGCGCCTTGCGCGCCCGCTCGCCCTCGCTGGTGATTCGCGCCGACGCCAATGGCGCGCCGCTCGCCCCGCCGCTCCTCGACGCGCTGCGCGAGGTCGGCTGCGCGCTCCTCGAGGATCCTGGCTCGCCGGCTCCCGGCCTGCTGATCGCGCTCGACGCGCCCTTCGTCGACGACCCCGAGGAGGCCCTCGAGCGCGTCGCGCGCGGCGAGGCGGTCGCGGCGGTCCTCAAGCCCACGCTGCTCGGCGGCATCGGTCGCACGCTCGCGCTCGCCGACGCCCTCCGCGCGCGGGCCCCGGCGGTGGAGCTCGTCGTCTCGCACGCCTTCGAGTCCTCGATCGCGCTCGCGGCGTCGGCCCACCTCGCCCTCGCCCTCGGCGGCGGGCTGCACGGCCTCGCGCCCTGGCGCGAGCTCGAGCGCTTCGAGGTCGATGGCACGCCGATCGTGCCGCCCGCCTGGATCGGCCGCGCCGAGATCGTCCGCCCGGAGGGGCCGGGGCTCGCCGCGTGAGCCCGTTCTCGGTCCTCGAGGCCGCCGCCGAGGCCCCCGGCGCGCCCGCCTGGATCGACGAGGAGGGCGTCCTCGACTTCCGCGCCCTCGCCGCCGCGGTGACGCCGCTGCTCGGCGGGCTGCGCGCCCTGCCTGCGAGCGCGTGCCTCTCGCTCGTCGCGTCGCCCGAGCGCGGCTGCCTCGTGCGGCTGCTCGCGGCGATCGAGGCTGGCGTGCCGGTGGCGCTCCTGCATCCCCGCTGGACCGAGCACGAGCGGCAGCGCGCCGCGGCCGCGGCGGGGGTGACCGGCGCGCTCGAGGCGCTCGGGCCCGCGCGCGCCTCGCTCCACCGCCGTCCCATCGACCCCGAGCGTCCGCTCGCCCTCGTCTTCACCTCCGGGACGACCGGACGCCCGCGCGCCGCGCAGCTCTCGCACCGGGCGCTGGCCGCCGCGGTCGAGGCGAGCGCGGCGGTGCTGGGCTGGCAGGACGAGGACCGCTGGCTGCTCGCGATGCCGCTCGCGCACGTCGGAGGCCTCTCCATCGTGCTGCGCTGTCTCGCCGCGCGCCGTCCGATCGTGGCGGCCCGGCCCGACACCCTCGTCGCGTCCGCGGAGCGCCACCGCGCCACGCTCGTGTCGCTCGTGCCGACGGTGCTCGCGCGCCTGCTCGACGGTCCCCCGCCGCCGGCCCTCCGCTGCGCGCTGGTCGGGGGTGCCGCCTGCCCCGAGCCGCTCCGCCGCCGCGCGCTCGCGGCGGGCTGGCCGGTGCGCACCACCTATGGCCTCACCGAGATGTGCGCCCAGGTCGCGACCCAGCGCAGCAGCGAGGATTCCGGCGTCGGGCCGCCGCTGCCGGGCGTCGACCTCGCGCTCCGCGGCGAGCGCCTCCTCGTGCGCGGGCCGAGCCTCTTCTCCGGCTTCTCCGGCGAGCCCTCGCCGCTCGATGCGCAGGGCTTCTACGACACCGGCGACTTCGCCCGGCTCGACCCTGGCGGAAGCCTGCACCTGCTCGGCCGCCGCACCGACCTGGTCGTCACCGGCGGCGAGAACGTCTACCCGCTCGAGGTCGAGCAGGTCCTCGAGCGGGCGCCCGGGATCGAGGCCGCGTGCGTGTTCGGCGTGCCCGACCCGCGCTGGGGCAGCGCCGTCGCCGCGGCCCTCGTGGCCCCCGATCGCCCCTCCGCCGAGGCGCTGCGGGGCCATCTCGACACGTATCTCGCGAGATACAAGCACCCGCGTCAGGTCGCTTGGCTCGAGCGCCTGCCGAGCACCGCCGCGGGCAAGCTGGACCGCGCCGAGGCCGCCCGCCTCGCGGCGCCGCACCTCAGCCCCTTCTGAGCGCCGCGCTGCCGCCGGGTCGTGCGGGCCTCGTCGACCGCCCGCTGCCGGGTCGCGCCCCGCGTGAGCCGGCTGACATCGCGCTGGCGGCACCGCGACATGGTTGTCGGGGATCCGGGGCGCCGCCGCCAAGGCGCCGCGGCCCGACCGCGTCGAAGCGGCCTCGGCATCCGTTGTGCACAAGGCCTCTTCGTCGGCCGGCTCGGATGGACCGAAGCCCCGACCCACCGCCCATGCGCCACCTCTTCGACCTCCTCTACGAGTACCAGCTCCTCAAGGGAAAGCAGGATCACCTCGAGGTGCCGCTCGGCGAGGACGAGCGCGCCCGGCTGGTCGGGCTGGCCCAGATGCTCCTCGGCGAGCACGCCGAGAGCGGGCGCCGCGGGATGCCCCGGGTCCCGATGCCCGCCCACGTGGAGTTCACCCAGCCGGGCGGCTTCGAGTCCGGCGAGGTGAAGAACGCGAGCGGCTCCGGCCTCGCGCTCGCCACCCGCCGCCCGCCGGTCGAGGGCACCCGCATCGTGGTCCGCGTCGAGGACGCCCAGCACGCTGTGGAGTATTTCTTCCCTTGCCGCGTGGTGTGGCGCCGCCTCGGGCCGAGCGCCGGCATGGGCGTGAAGTTCGACGGCGTGCCGACCCGCAGCGGCCTCTATGCGACCGAGGACACCGGCGTCTGGCGCCGCACCCTGCGGCTCGGCGACGGACGCCGCGACGTGCAAGCGGCCTGACCACCGCGCGCGCCGCGGCGCGACGAGCCGCCCGTCGCCTCTTCGCGGGCCGCTGCATCGACGCGGCCTCGTTTCGGGAGTACCTCCGGTGCCCTTGCACGACGCCACTCCCGAGCTGCTCGGTCCCTCGCTCTTCGCCGCCTTCGAGGCCAAGGGCTTCTCCACCCTCACCGCCGTCCAGGCGGCCGTCCTCGAAGCGGACCGCGCCCGCGACTTGCGGGTCACCTCGCAGACTGGTTCGGGCAAGACCGTCGCCATCGGCCTCTCGCTCGTGCCGCTCCTCGAGACCCCGCGCCCGCGGCCGAGCGGCCCGTCGGCGCGGCCCCGCGCGCTCGTCATCACCCCTACCCGCGAGCTCGGCCGGCAGGTCGAGGACGAGCTGCGCTGGCTCTTCGAGCGGCTGCCCGCCAGCGTCACCGCCGTCACCGGCGGCGCGAGCTACCGCGACGAGCACCGGGCGCTCGCGCGGCAGCCCGAGGTGATCGTCGCGACGCCGGGCCGCCTCGTCGACCACCTCGAGCAGGGCTCGATCGACGCCTCGATGGTCGAGGCCGTCGTCCTCGACGAGGCGGACCGCATGCTCGACATGGGCTTCTCCGAGGCGATCGAGACCATCCTCGGCAAGACCCCGGACGCGCGCCGCACCCACCTCGTCTCGGCGACCTTTCCGCCCGACGTGCAGCGCCTCGCGGATCGGATCCAGCGCGACCCGCTGCGCCTCGAGGGCACGCGCCTCGGCGTCGCGAACGCCGACATCCAGCACGTGCTCTACCTCGTCGATCCGGCCGAGCGGCTCGACGCCCTCGTCAACCTGCTGCTCGCCCACGACGGGGCGCGCACGCTCGTCTTCACCCGCACCCGTGCCGGCGTGAGCGAGCTCGACGAGGCGCTCACCGACGCGGGCTTCGCCGTCGCGGCGATCAGCGGTGAGATGGCCCAGCGCGAGCGCACCCGCGCGCTCGACAGCTTCAAGCGCGGCAACCTGCGGGTCCTCGTCGCGACCGACGTCGCGGCGCGCGGCATCGACGTGCAGGACGTCACCCTCGTGCTGCACATGGAGCTGCCGAGCGATCCCGATGCGTACACGCACCGCAGCGGCCGCACCGGCCGGGCGGGCAAGAAGGGCACGAGCGCCGTGCTCGTCGCGCCACGCGAGCTGCGCCGCGCGGGCCAGCTGCTCGGCCGCGCGCGGGTGCCCTTCAAGCTCCTGCCGATGCCGACCCCGGCGGCGATCCGCAAGTCCGAGGACGAGCGCATCGTCGCGCGGCTCACCAGCGAGGCCGAGGGCGAGCTCGACGCGCGCACCACCGAGCTCGCGCGGCGCCTCGTCGCCGCGGCGGGCGATCGGCTCGAGGCGTCGGTCGCGCGGCTCCTCCACGAGTCGGGGCTCACCCGCGGCCCGAGCCCGCGCGACGTGCGGATCCTGCTGCCCGAGCCCGCGCGGCCGGCCCGGCCGGTCGGGGCGCGGCCGAGCGGTCGGCTCATGCCGGTCCCTGGAGGCCGCTTCGATGCTGGCGGCCCGCGGACCCACGCGCCGGTCACCGATCTGCCGCCGCCGGGCGGCGAGGCGCCCCGCCTGCCGCCGCCCCCGCGCGCGCCGCGCGCCGAGGGCGACTTCGCCACGTTCCAGGTGAGCTGGGGCATGCAGCACGGGGCCGATCCGCGGCGTCTCGTCGCGATCCTGTGCCGCAAGGGCGACGTGACGAGCGCGGAGATCGGCGCGATCCGCGTCGGCCCCACGAGCTCCACCGTCGAGGTGCGGCGGGACCGCGCCGAGCACTTCCTCGCCCACGCCACCCGGCCCGACGCGCGCGATCCGCGGGTCCGCGTACGGCCGCTGCCGGCGTACTGGGAGCCGGGCGAGGCGCCGCGCGGCGCGGCCCCCGAGCGCCCGCGCAAGCGCCCGAGCGAGGCCGAGGCGGCGCTGCCCCCCGAGCGGCCGCACAAGGGCGGCGGTCTTGGGCCGCCGCGCCGCCGCTGATCGCCGCGCGCGGCACCCACGAGGCCCTCAGCCCGCGAGGCGCTCCTCGAGGTAGGCCTGGGCCCGGTTCGCCTCGAGGTTGAACGCGAGGACGGTGATCACGACCACCACCGCCATCATCGCGAGCGGTGCGAGGAGCACCGGCTCGCCGGTGCGGGCGAGCCCCACCGCGGCCACCGTCGCGCCGAAGAACCACGCCCCGAGCACGATGCGGGTGACGAGAGCGAGCGACATCGTCACCAGCGCCCGCGTGCCGGTCGCGGTCGGCACGAGGCGTGCCCGCACGACCGGCAGGAACGAGTTCCGGTAGGCGATGCGGCGCCACATCTCGAGCTTCTGCCCGCTCACCGTGCCGATCCACGGCCGCACGCCCGCGGCGGAGAAGCCGGCAAAGCCCGGCGCGTCGAGCTCGCCGCCGATGCGGGCCGCGATCGCGTCCGGCGTGAGGGGCGACTCGATCACGAGCGCACGGAACGGGAGCCTCCACAGCGACACGCGCGGTTTTTACCACCTGCTCAGAGCAGGCGCTCGATCGCGGCGACGAGCGTGTCCATGCCCTCGCCTCCCAGGGGGAACACCCCCCGGCAGCTCCGGTTCCGGTCGACCAGGAGCACGCTCGTGCCGTGGAAGACGTCGTAGCCCGGCGCCGACTCGATCTCGCGGCGCGCCGGATCGGGCTGCAGGAACGCGGTGCGCAGCACGGTGCGGACCGTGTCGGGGTCGCCGGTGAGGAAGGTCCACAGCGTCGGATCCGCGCCGAAGCGCTCGCCGTAGCGGCGCAGGGTCGCCGGGTCGTCGTGCTCGGGGTCGACCGACAGCGAGACGATGCGCACCCGGCCGCGGTAGCCCGCGAGCCGGCCCTGCAGGTTGCCGAGCTGGGCGGCGAGCGTCGGGCAGATGCCGCTGCACGAGGTGAAGAGAAAGCTCGCGACCCACACCTGCCCGTCGAGGGCGCGCACCGCGAAGGGCTCGCCCGCTTGATCGACGAGCTCGAAGTCGGGCACCCGGAAGAGGCGCTCGAGCTCGGGGGACTCGCCGCCGCAGGCTGCGGCGAGGAGGAGGGCGGCTGCGAGCGCCCCCCGCACGTCAGCCCGCCGCGCCGGACGCCGAGGCGGCGCGCATCAGCCCGTCCACGAAGAGCGCGCCGTAGAGGAGCGGAAGGTACGCGAGCGAGGCGAAGAAGACCGTGCGGGCCCAGCGCACATCGCCCTCGGCGCTCGGCTCGGCGAAGAGCCCGCGCGCGGTCAGGCCGAGGAAACCCAGCCCCGCGACGCCCATCACGAGCAGGTAGGGCAGCCCGGCCTCTCCGAGCGGTACGAGGAGCAGCGAGACCGGCACCAGCGCCGCCGCCCAGGTGATCGCGTGCAGGCGGGTCACGAAGATCCCCCGCACCGCCGGCAGGACCTGGATGCCCGCGCGGGTGTACTCGTCCTTGCGGAACGTCGCGATCGCGAGGAAGTGCGGCAGCTGCCACACGAAGAGCACCGCGAAGAGCACCAGGCCGGGCGCATCGAGCGAGCCGGTGCGGGCGGTCCAGCCCATCAGCGGCGGCATCGCGCCGGGCACCGCGCCGACCAGCAGCGCGAGCCAGCTGTGGCGCTTCAGCGGCGTGTAGATCCACACGTACGAGACCAGGGCGAAGGCCCCGAGCAGCCCGGTGAGCGGGTTCACCAGCAGCGCGAGCAGCGGCACCGAGATCGCCCCGAGCAGCAGGCCGAAGCCGAGGGCGATCCGCGGCGCGAGGCGGCCCGCGGGCAGCGGCCGGGTGCGGGTGCGGGTCATGTGCCGGTCGCTGTCCCGCTCGAGCCAGCAGTTGAGCGCGTTCGCCGCCCCGACCACCAGCGTCGTGCCGAGCATCGCCGCCACGGCGGTGGCCCAGGGCAGCTCGCCGGGCGCGAAGTAGAGCGCGCCGGCCGCGGTGAGCAGCACGAGGACCGTGACCCGCGGCTTGGTGAGGGCCCAGAGCTCGCGCACGAGGCCGCTCCGCGGAGCGCGGACCGCGTCGGGAGCGGCGATGTCGCGGGGAGCGAGGGCCATCGGTCGGTCCGCTGCGGGGTCGGGCGGCAGCGGCGCCGCGGAGGTGTGCGGCCTTCCGGGGGACAACGCAAGATGCGGCGGGCCCTCGACGCCGCGCGGAAGGCGCCGGAGGATCGGGCGATGGCCGCCAAGACCTCCGCCGCCCTCGCCGTCGTGCGCGGCCCGCCTGCCGCCCGGCAGGTGCTGCTCGTCCATCCGGGCGGCCCCTTCTGGGCCCACAAGGACGAGGGCGCCTGGTCCCTGCCCAAGGGCGAGCTCGAGCCCGGCGAGGCGCCGCTCGCCGCCGCCCTCCGCGAGTTCGCCGAGGAGACCGGCCTGCCCGTCCCGGCGGGTCCGTTCCGTCCGCTCGGCGAGATCGTGCAGCGGAGCGGCAAGCGGGTCGTCGCCTTCGCCGCCGAGGGCGACTGCGACCCCGCCCAGCTCCGCTCGGCAGAGCTCGACGTCGAGTGGCCGCCGCGCTCCGGCCGCACCCTGCGGATCCCCGAGGTCGACCGGGCCGCGTTCTTCGGTCGGGACGACGCGCTGGCGAAGATCCTGCCGGCCCAGCGGCCGCTCGTCGAGCGCGCGCTCGTCCCCGGCGGAGCCGTTCGCTGAGCCGTCCGCTGAGCCGTCCGCTGGGCCGTCCGCTGGGCCTCAGTTCGAGCGCTCTTTCGCCGCGCGCTTGGCGTCCTCGAGGGCCCGGCGCACGAGATCCTTCACCGCCTGCTCGTCGACCGGTTCCGGGGCGCCACGCTCCCGCGGCGGCGCGCTCGCCCGCCGCGCCTTCGCCGCGAGCCGCTCCCGCACCGCCCGCGCGTGCAGGCCGGGGAGCTGGAGGATGAGGTGGCCGTCGAGCGGCGGAAGCGGGATGAGGTTGACGAGGATGAGGATCCCGTTCGAGTAGGTCAGCACCCGCATCAGGTCGGCGAGGTCCGGGCCGAGCGGCACGAACGCGGCGATCGGGACCGCCACCACCAAGAGGAGCATCTGCGCGAGCACCCCGCCGGTCGCGATGATCGCCTGCTGGTAGAGGCTCGGATAGCCGGCATAGGCGCAGTGCCCGCCCATGCCGTGCACGACGATCTCGCGCACCGAGAGGCCGTAGCGGCGCGCGAGCACCGCGTGCCCGAGCTCGTGCAGCAGGATCACCACCAGGTAGCCCGCCCAGGCCCCCGGCGCCCAGCGCAGGCCCGACACGAAGAGCATCCCGAGGACGACCGACCAGTGCAGCCGCACCGGCGCTCCCCGGTAGCGACCCAGCGTCAGGTAGCCGCGCGCCGACGACACGCTCCGAGCTTGGCCCAAAGAGCCGGGCGCGAGAAGGGCCGCCGCGCGGAAGCTTCCGCTCCCGGAGGGCGTACCCCTCTGCACTGCGTCACCACGATTCCAAGGTGTCGAACGAAACCATCGGCCGAACCTGCCGGCCCCGGCTATCTTCCTTGCAGCGCTTGCCCGTGAATGGGGAGGCGCCGCGCTTCGTTCTGCGTCTGCCCTGGAGCACCATGCGTCGTCTTGTACCGGCCCTCGTCGTCCTCGCTCTCCCCAGCCTCGCCGCCGTGGCCGAGGCGCAGTACATCGCCCCCGGCGCGAGCCCCCTCTACGGGAGCGGCACCGTGGCCGGCACGCCGCTCTTCCTCAGCGGGACGGCGATGGGCCCGGTGGACCTCTCGGCCGTCGACAGCGCCTGCCGCGGCTACGCCTCGGCGCAGCCCAGCCACGTGGTGAACTTCTCCGGAGGCATGCTCCGCCTCACCACCGAGGCCGACGGCGACACGACCTTCCTCGTCCGCCTCCCCGACGGACGGATGTTCTGCGACGACGACGGAGGCGACGGCTTCAACCCGCTCGTCGAGGTGTCCACGGCGCCGGGCCGGGTCGAGGTGTGGGTGGGCTCCTACGGCGGCTCGCCGATCCCCTACCGGCTCGTCGCGAACGGGGCGGCGGCGGCCCCCGCCGTGCCGAGCGGCGGCGGGATGTTCGCGAACGTGACCATCGGCCCGGGCATGCCCGATCCGGTGGTCGTCTCGGGCGCCTTCGGCGGCCCGGTGCCCGCCTCCTCGATCTCGTCGGGCTGCGCCGGCCACGTCTCGCCCAACCCGAGCCACCTCGTCACGGTCACCTCGTACCTCTCGAACCTCCGCTTCGTGGTGAACGGCGATGCCGACACGACGCTGCTCGTGCAGTGGCCCGACGGGCGCTTCTCCTGCAACGACGATGGCGGCGGCTATCCCCATCCGCTGGTCGAGGGCGGCACCCCGCCCGGGACGATCCGGGTCTGGGTGGGCGCCTACTCGTCCGGCGGCAGCGGCAGCTACGCGCTCGCCGTGACGACGAACCCGGCGGTCTCTGCGAGCGACATGACCGGCGGATCGCCGCCGCCGCCGCCGCCGCCGGTGGTCGTCGGTCCGCCGCCGGTCGTCAGCCCGCCCTACGCGGGCGGCTCGATCGTGATCCCGGCGGGCGCGGCGCGCGTCGATCTCGACCCGCGGATCCCGGTGACCCTCTTCGGCAGCGGCGTCTCGCCCACGGTGGCGATCTGGTCGCCGCGCGGCGGCCCGAGCATCGAGGTCGCGACGAGCCCGCGCGGCAGCATGGTCTCCATCGCGGTCAGCGTGAACGGTGTCGTGCAGAGCGTGGTGGAGGTGCCCGCCGCGCTCGCTGCTTCGGCGATCGTGACCGTCACCGAGCGCGCCGACCGCCGGCTGCTGGTGCGGGCCGAGCGGCCGCCGGGCGCCTCCGATCCCGGGGAGACGATGCTCTGGCTGCTCAGCTACACGAGCGGCGCGGTCGCGGTCGCCGAGTCGTGGGCCGGCAGCGCGTCCGAGCGCGGCCCGCGCTGGTCGCGCTGAGCCTCCGCCGGCCGCGCCGGAGGTGGGTTTCGCTCAGCCGAAGAGGGCCCGCAGTTCGGCGAGCCAGAGGCCCTCTTCGCTGGCCCCTTCGATCGGCCCGCCGGTCTCGAGGCTCTCGAGCACCGCGTTCAGCTCCGGGCCGAGCTCGGCGCGGCGCTCGTCGAGCACCGCGGCGATCACCGCGTGCGCGTCGCTGCGGGTGCGCGGCCGCCACGCCTCGGCGCGGGCCGCGAGGGATGGATCGGGCGCGCAGGGCTGCTCAGCGTCGTGCGGCAGCCCGGTCGCGTTCAGCGCGGCCATCACCCGCTCGGTGCGGTCCTTGTAGGGCAGGGCCGCGAGCTCCTCGGGCAGGATCGGCGCGCCGAGGTCGTAGTCCTGCCGGCCGAGGCCGAGCGGGAACTCGAGCCGGGTCGCGACGTCCTCGCGGGGCAGGCCGCGGGAGAAGCGCACCGGCACGATCGGCGCGCCGAGGGTGAGCGCGAGGTCGACGAAGACCCCGCTCATCTTCGTCACCGACCGGCCCGCCGCGGTCTGCCGCGTGCCCTCGACGTGGATCATCACGCTCTGCCCCTCGGGCCGCTTCATGCTCTCTCCGAGCTCTTGGATGATGCGGGGCAGGCTCGCCGGATCGCTCCGGTCGAAGAAGGCGATCACGCTGGGCTTCTCGGCCAGCGCCGGCCAGGCGAAGGAGTGCTCGATGAGCCGGCCGAGCCAGCTCTGGGCGTGCTCCTGCTTGGCGAGCGTGGTGGTCGGCGTGCCCACCAGCGCCGAGGCCGCGACCCCGAAGAGCAGCGACTCGATCCCCACCTGGTGGTTGCCGAGGAAGAGCACGCTGCGG
>Ga0209985_10002600_pt1 | contig 16147 bp, 12 predicted proteins | sample NOAtaG_FD_187305 | JGI IMG/M metagenome (GOLD analysis project Ga0209985, IMG submission 187305) | Freshwater lake microbial communities from Lake Erie, under a cyanobacterial bloom - NOAA_Erie_Diel6S_1000h metaG (SPAdes) (version 2) | ecosystem: Environmental > Aquatic > Freshwater > Lake ...
CCCGTTCCCATTCCGCCCTTACTCGATCCGCGGATCGATCCAGCGGTACAGCACATCGACGATCAGGTTCAGCGTGATGAGCATGGTCGAGAAGACCATCACCACGCCGATGATCAGGAAGAGGTCTTTGTTGATCACGCCCGAGACGAAGTGTTGCCCCATGCCGTTGATGTTGAAGACGCGCTCGATGACGAACGAGCCGGTCATGGCCATCGCCGTCGCGGGGCCGATGTAGCTCACCACGGGCAACGCGGCGTTCTTCAGCGCGTGCCGCAGGATCACCCGCGATTCGCTGACGCCCTTCGCCCGCGCGGTGCGGATGTAATCGGCCCCGAGGACCTCGATCATGCCCAGGCGAGTGAGGCGTGCGACGTACGCCGCGTACGGCAAACTCAGCGTGAAGGCGCCGAGCAGCGCGGTCTTGGGTGAATAAACCCCCGCGGGAACGATCCCCAGCCACACCGCGAAGATCATCAGCAGCACGGTGCCGATGACGAAGCTGGGCAGGCTGATCCCCACCAGCGAGAGCAGCAGCGTGAAGAAGTCCGCCGCGGAGTTGGGCTTCACCGCGCCGATGATCCCGGCCGTCAGCCCGATCGCCAGCGCAATGAGAATCGACGCCGAGCCCAGGGCCATGCTCACCGGCAAACTGCCCAGCAAAATCTCATCCACGCGCCACGCCGCGTCGGTCAGCGAGGGGCCCAGATCAAACACGCGCCGCACCGGCGCGGTTCGGCCCGCCTGAATCGCGGCCTTTTCAACCGCCGCCGCCTCGCCGCTGAGCGACTCGCGTACGTACTTCACACCCGTGGCGCTGTCGAGGTACGACCAATAAAAGCCCCAGAAACTCTCCAGGTTGTACTGGCGCAGCATCGCCTCCTGCACCTCCGCCGGCGGGCGACGACCCTCGCCCTTGTCCAGGGGCGAGCCGGGAATCTTCCACGCCAAGACCAGCGTCAGCGTATAGATCACCAGCAAGATCACCGGCATCTGGATGAGCCTTCGCACGATCAGCGCGGTCATGGCGTCCCTCCCGCGCCCGTCTTCAGCGCCGGACGCATCCGCATCGGCACATCAGGCCCGAGCTCATCGCCCATGATGTTCATCTGGAACGGGTACTGCTTCTGCCGCGGGTGCGGGGTGATTCCCGAGACCTTCCACGGATCGAAGAGGTACAGCAGCTTGTAGTGAAAGACCGGCGCCAGCGGCAGGTCCTCTTCCATCAGCACGCGCTCCGCCTCACTGAGGATCCGCATCCGCTCGTTCGGGTCGCGCTTGCTGTTCGCCTCGTCGAGCAGCGCATCGAACCGCGGGCTGGAGTACTTGCGGTCGTTGTTGCCGTCGTTGGTGCGGTTGAGATCGAGGAAGGTCAGCGGGTCGCCGTAATCGCCGAACCAACTGCCGCGTGAGATCATGTAGTCACCGTTCTTGAGCTTCTCGCGGAAGACCTTGATCTCGACCTGTTCGAGGCTGACCGAGACGCCGAGGTTCTGCTCCCAGTCCTGCTTGATGGCCTGGGCGATCAGGTCGTGCCCGCCCTCTTTGTTGAACAGGAAGACCAGCGTGGGCAGGCCCTGCCCCTGCGGAAAACCCGCCTCAACCAGCAACTGCCGCGCCTGCGCGATGGCCTGCGGATCCGGCGCACAGGGCAGGCCCTTGGGTGATTCGTACCCGCCGATGGATCGCGGCGGGATGAGCGTGCTCGCCGGCTCCTCGCCCGCACGCCGGACGTTTTTCGTGATGTTCGATCGGTCCATCGCCATCACCAGCGCGCGACGAACCCGCGCATCGCTCAGCGGGTTGACGCGCCCGTCGGGCAAGCGCGCCAGGCAGTTGAAGTTGATGAAGTACGTCCCGAAGCTGTCCATGGGCTGCAAAAACAACGCCTCGTCCCGCGGCAGCCTTCGATCGATCTCCACACGATCCAGCCCCTGGGCCTTGAGCTTCTCCACCAGGTCCTTGTGCTTCTTCAGGTACGCCTCGCGCCGCGCCACCAGATCGCCCCGGAAGGCCACGTTCACGTCCGTCAGCCAGTCCGCCGCCCCGGTCTGAAAAGCCAGCACCGCCGCGTTGCCGTCGGGCACGCTGGGCATCGAGATCGTGTTGAAGTGGATGTTCTTCGCGTCCCAGTAGTGCTCGTTCTTCCGCAGTCGCATCTCACGCTTGTAGCGCCAGTCCTCCAGCACGAATGGCCCGTTGCCGATCAGCACCCCCGGCTTCGTCCACCCAGAGTCGTACTTCACCATCCCCGTCACCGGGTCGATGCTCTGGAACCGATCCACCAGCGGCGGATAGACCGGGCCCATCACCTCGTACGCCAAAACCTCCAGCAAGTACGGCGTGGGCCTCTCCAACTCCATCACCAGCGTCCGATCGTCGGTTGCCTTCAACCCCACCAGCTCGTCAAACTTCGCCAGCGTCTGCTTCCACAGCGCTTCCGCCTCCGCAGGCCTGGCACGCCCCTTTGAAGCCGCCGCAAACTCGCTCTGCGCCTTCGCTCGCCAGTCGTAGAAGGCCTTGCCGCCCCTGATCAACTGGAACATCGAGATGTAATCGCCCGCCATGTCGGGCAGCATCCCCCGCCGGTACGAGTACACAAAGTCCGACGCTTTCACCGCCTGACCGTCGGACCACTTCGCCCCCGCGCGGATCGTGAAGGTCCACCTCAGGCCGTCCTCGCTGACGGTCCAGCTCTCGGCCGTCGCGGGCTTCTTGCGATAGTCCGCGGTGAAGTTGTCGTACCGCACCAACCCCTCATAGATGTTCGTCGCCATGCGCAGGTCGTGCATCCACGAGGCCTTGTGCAGGTCCAGCGTGGTCACCTCCGACCGCTCGATGTACACAAAGTCCGCCCGCGGCAGAGGCCGATCGATCAGCACCGCCGCCAGAAGCACCGCCACCAGCACCGCCACCGGCACGAGGAGTTTGAACATCGAACTCGCCCCGGCGCTCTGCGCGTTGCCCCCGCCCGGTACTTCACATCAGCCCGTCAATCACAACTTGAAACGATCACCCGCGAAGTTGAACCCCTTCACCACCACCCCGTTGCTGCCCAGCAGCCCGTCGGCCGCCTTCTTCACCCCGTCGCAGTTGCCCGACTTCAGCGGCTCGGAGAGCTTCGCCACCGGCGCCGACTTGCCCGAGGCGTCCATCGCCAGCACCAAAACCGCCTCCGCCGCCGCGGTCATCTGCTCCAGCGTCCCGCGATCATCACCCGAGACGGCGGGGCTATCGCACAGCTTCGCCGACAATGAGAGCAAGTCGCCCGCCAGTTCCACCATCGCCTTGCCGCCCTGACCGCTGATCGCCTGCCCGCCGGCGGAGCTGTCCGTAAAGACCGAGCGAGCAACCGACGCCGCCCGCAAAAGCCCCGCGAGCATCGGCGCCGGGGCTTCACTGCCGCCCAGACGTTTGACCTGCTTGTTCACCACGCCCGCCAGCGCCGTCAGCGATTGCACCCGCGCACCCGCGATGGTCGCATCGGGGATCGACGCGCCCGACTCCATCGCCAGCACCACACCCTCCAGCACGCGCGGGTCGGTCGTCGCAGCGCCCACCTCGCCCAGCTTCCCCAGCAGCGCGATCATGTCGCGGGCGCTGATGGCCGGGTTCACCTTCGCCGCGTCCAGCGTCGTGCGCGCCGCATAGCACGCGGCGTACTTCACGCCCGGACGCGCATCGTCCAGCGCCTTCGACACCAGCTTCAGCGTGTTCGCATGGGCCGTCTCGCCCGCCAGACGCACGGCATTCACCGCCACCAGCTCACGCTTGTCCGAAACATGCGCCTCCAGCACCGGGTAGAGCTGCTTCTGCAGCTCGGTGCGGAACGAGACCGACACACCCCCGGACGCCGCGGCACTCCGCAGGGGCTGCAAGATCGCGTCGCGCGACGTCTTGATGACCTTCGGATCGTCGCTGGCAAGCCCCGCGGCCTGCGCGTCGAGCCAGGCCTTCACCGCGCCGCGGTCGCTCTCGCTCAGCTCGCTCTTGCTCACCACGCCCGAGGGCAGGCTCTGTGCTCGCGCGACGCCCCCCGCCAGCGTCAGCAGCATCACCGAGGCCAGGACCGATCGCAGCAACACCCGAGCTTTGGTCGTCGTCATCATGTGTCCCTGTCGAACGCACCCAGGTGCGTCAAAGCTTCCATCACTCCACCAACCAAGACCGTCCGATCGATTCGCGATACGCCTCAGAACCACCGTCCGGCACGCCGAAGATCGACGTGCAGAAGATCAATCACTTCTCGCCGCCGCCGCCCTGCATCTTCATGAAGATGGGCATCATGCGGGCCATCAGCGTCTGCTGGAGCTTCTCCTTCGTGGCGATCGTGCCCGACTTCACATCCGCTGTCAGCCCGTCAAGGATCGGCCCGATCTCGCTCAACGCCGCCATCATGCCGGCCATCTGCGGCGAGGCCATCTCCGCGGGGAACTCCATGAACCACTGAGAACCTTCCTTCACGAACCGCCGGGGCATGCCCTTCTTGTCCGTTCCCACCACCACCCCGGCGCCCTCCGAGATGAACTGGTAATCCTCCACCGTCTCGTCGCTGTTCAGGCCCTGCGCCATCTGACCAAAGCCCGCGCCCGCCGGGCCCGCGGCCTCCTGCAGTCCCACCCCGAACTTCTCCTTGGTCGCCGCTTCCAATGCCTCGGCAGACTTCGCCAGACCCATCACCCCGCTCAACATCTTCTTCTGCTCCGGGGTCATCTTGATCGTGGACAGCGCACCCTCGAAGTCGTTCGCCTTCACGGCCGCCAGTTGCTTCTCAACCAGCGCCTTCACCTCCGCGATATCCGCAGCACCGTCCGATGCACCCGCCGGCGTCGCTCCGCTCTTCATCGTCGTCGCGGTCGGGGTCGGCGTCGCCACCGCGCGGTTCTCTGCCAAGGCCGCCAAGCGCAGGCTCAGCGCTTCCAAACGGGTCTTGACCGAGTCGCTGACCTTGGAGATCCCATCCAGCGAGTTCTTCGCGTTCTCGAAGGCTTCGCGCGCCGCCGCACCCGTCGCGAGGGCTTCCTGCTCGGCCTTCTCCGCCGCGTCCTTCAGGGCCGCTCCGTCGGGCAGCGCCGGGGTTGCGCCCGCCGCACTGCTGAGCACGCGTGCCAGACGGGCCGTGTCACGCGCCCGGGCCGAGGCGACCTCCGCGAGTTGGATCGAGTACGTCGCCACCGCGAGTTTCTGCGAGCCACCGTCGCCGTCGGTTGAAGGCACCTTCTTCGCCGCCGAGAGCGCGTCGCCGGTCTTCTTCGCCGCGCTATCCAGCGCCGCCGTCAGTGCCTGCCGCGTGGTGTTCAGCTCCGCGATGCTCTTGCTCACGTCCGAAGCGATCTTCGAGGCCGACTCCGACCGCTCGCGCGAGACCTCACCCGCCTGCGCCTGCACGGCCTTGAGCGCGTTGCCCGAGTCGTCGATCAGCTTCAGCGTCTTCTCCAGCGCGTCTTTCGCGCGCGTCAGGTCCGTCACCGTGCTCTGGAACTCGCCGGCGCGGGCGCTGATCTCGCCCGCCTTGCGCTCCAGCGCGTCGGCCTCACGCGAGACGTCCGCCGCCTGCTTGATGATCTCAAGGCCCTCGGTTGCGCTCTTGCCCTCGGCGCTGCCGCGGAGTTCAAGGGCCGTGCGACGCTTGGCCTTCGCCTGGTCCATGACGCTCTTGGCCTGAGCGTTGAGCTTGTCCAGCTCGCCCTGGTTCTTCGTCAGTTCGCCGCTGACTTTGCTCAGCTCCGCGGTCTTCTCCGCGCGCTGGTTGCTCAGGGCCTGCTGCTCCTTCGAGACATCCACCTTCCCCGCGGCTTTCGCGTTGGAAAGCTCGCTGACGTACATCGACACGTACCGCATCGCGTCCGCCGCCGACAGCGACGCCTTCGCATCGAGCTGCGCCGCGGCATCAAGCTCAAGCTCGCCCAGGCCCGCGGTGGCGCTGGCCCACATCAAACCCGCCGAGCTCGCCACGCCCGATTCGCTGCTATCTCGGAAGGAGGCGAGGGTCTTCTGGATCTCCTCAAACCGCTTCTTCCGCGCCTCGGCGCTGGGGCTGACCGCCCCGCCGTTCGCGGTCAGAAGCGTCATCTCTTCCGTGGCTTTCTTCAGGGCCTTCTGCCCCTCGGTGGTGCGGTCACACCCGCCCAGGGAGACCAGCCCCCCCGAAGCCATCACCAGGCCCAAGGCCAACACGATCCCCCGGACATTCACGCGAGCTGGCTTGCGGACGCTGCTGTGCATATTCAACCGTTCCTTCTTCTGCTTCCACCAAACGACCACCAACACCACGCCCCACCGCTGCCACCGCTTGCCCCCCCACCATCTGACCACCGGCCCTCTCAGACAGGCCGACGATCTTTCCAAATCGTTGCCGCACGACCGGCCCGCGGGCCCGAGCGTGCGCAAGCCCCTGAAGGGTCAAGACTTTAGCAGATTCCATCCGGCCCCGCGCGGCGAGCTTCTCCCGGTTGCCTGACCTTCTGCGCTTCCTCACCAGCCCCCGACGCGACCCCGATCCTTTCCACAGCGACCCAGGAACCCCACACATCCTGACAAAATCCAATACGAACGCCGCGACCGGTCGGGTTCACTTCGTCGGCGGATTCTCCGACGGAACCGTCCCGCCCGTCCCCGCGTGCGGCATCTGAGGCTCAAAGGGCCTCACAGGCTTGTACCCAACATCGTATTGAGGCCTGGGCAGGTACAACGCGTTGACCCAATCCGTGACGTTCTGCACCTTGCGATCGGTGCTCGACTTGATCGTGGGTTTCCACAAGTCCGCCCCCGTCACCGCGTCGATGACCGCCGGGTGAGGGCGGAGGCTGCGGTCCCGCGGCAGGCCCATTTGGATCAATGCCGAACGCTCGGGGTTCTCGGTGTCGATCAGCCCCTTTCCATCGCTGGTGCGGAAGCGGTTGAGGATGTAAAAGTTCGTGACGCTGGTCCGCTCGCTGGCGGGCTTGTTGGTGCTGAAGACCAGCCGCCCGCCGGTGGTGGCGCTGTTGTGGCAGCCGCTGGTGGCGCACCCGCCGATGATCAGGGTCTGCTGAACCTCATCACGGAATCGTCGGATGGACTCGGGGGTCTGCACGACCTTGACCTGCGGGTAAAACTCGCGGGCCCGCAGGCGGAACATCAAATCGAGAATCTTCCCCGGCCCCTCGCGGATCAGCGCTTCGCGCCCTTCCTTCGTCGTGGGCACCAGCGGGCTCTCGGCGTACTTCTGCAAAACCGCCTCCGCCACGCTGCGCGGGATCACCACCGACTGGTCTTTCTCCAAATCGACTTCGTACACCTTGACCAGCGCCACCTGCTCGGGGGTCATCAGCGGCGCGTGCCCGGTGTGTTCGACGGCGGCTTCCGTCGAAGTCCCGGCGGCGGCGTTCGCATCGGGTTCGTCGGCGTTCACACGCAAATCGACGAGATTCTGCACACGTTCGAGCGCCCGTCGGACATCCGGGTTGGTCGGCTGCCGCTGCCGAAGCGCTTTCACTTCGCTCAACGCCTCATCCAGCTTCTCCCGCGAGACCAGAAAGTCGATCAGCTCGATCAACTGCGGCACATCGTTATCGTCGATGTTCGCGCGCAGGCGGGCGTAGCGCTCCAGAACGGGCTCGAGAATTCGGTACCGCTCGACCTTCGCCGCCTCAAAGCTCGTGTCAATCCCCGCGATGCGGAGGACGAACTTCTCGTCGCTCTTGCTGACCAGAAAACCGGTGAACGAACGCCCGTCGCGGAGCAGCAAGACCGCCTCGGCAAGCTCGCCCGGCTCGGATTCGGGCTTCTTTGGTTCGGGGGCCTTGGGCGTTGGCGCCGGCGCTTGCGTGGGTGTGCTCGAAGCGGGCACACTCGCGGGCGTTTGAGCAACGACCTCGGAGGCGGGAATGCTCAGGACCGAGACCAGCAGCGTGCGCGCAAGTGCTTGGCGGAGAACGACTTGGGGCGGTTTGGCCATGGACATTGGAGAGGGGCATTGTCAACGAAGATCCCCCCCCGTGTCCAGCGGTGGCGGGAGAAAATTCCGGTTTGGCCATGCATTTGCGCCCAGAGCGTGCCAAGACCGATCGACCACGAATCATCCACAATTAACAAACATCCACCAAACACGAGATGAGTTTGGTGGATGCGTTGGTTTTCTGGATGAAGCAAGGCCTCGATCGGCTCAGGCGGCGCGCTTGGCAAGGGTCTCGGTGATGCGCTGGCTGAGCAGGTCGGGGGTGAAGGGCTTGATGACGTAGTTGTTCACCCCGGCCTTGATGGCCTCGATCACCCGGGCCTTTTCGCTTTCGGTGGTGACCATGATCAGCGGGGTGTTCTTGTTGGTCTGGCGGAAGTTCTTCACGAACGTCAGCCCGTCCATGTTGGGCATGTTCCAGTCCACGAGGATCAGCTCGGGCTGGAACGCGCCGACCTTGTTCAGGGCGTCCTGCCCGTCGCAGGCCTCTTCCACCGTGGTGTGCCCGAGCTGGGCGAGCACGGACTTCTGGATGTTCCGCATCGTCTTCGAGTCGTCGATAAGCAGGATTCGCATAGAAACCTCGCGTGAGTTCGATCTGCGTGTGATTCAGTGGTGATTCGTGCGTGGACCGGGAAAAACGATCAGGCGTTGGTGGTGGCGGCGGCGTCCGCGGCCGGGGCCTGGGCGTTCTCGCGCTGCGAGACGGCGATCTCGATGACAAACTGCCCGCAGTCGGTCGTCGCGGGGATCACGATGCACGGGACGTCCTTCGGGCGCGCCACGGTGTGGTTGCTGCCGATGACCACCGAGGGGCAGCTGATCTGGACGCGCTTCTTGCCCGCGAACATGCCCTTGGCGTTGCCGGAGATCATGTTGGCCAGCTCGCCGATGGCGTCGGCGAAGTCGGGGTTCTCGGCCTTCATCTCGGTCCCCGTGAAGAGCGCCACCAGACGCAGGGCGGTGGGCATGGGCAGGGAGATGACCACGTTGCCGACCACGTCGCCCGACATGCCGATGATGCCCGAGACGTCGTACGACAGCGCGGGGGTCATCTTGACGCTCGGGTCACCCAACTGCACGGGCAACTGCATCATCGTCGAGAAGACGTTCTGCACCGAGGCGATGAAAGGCGTGATGAAGGCTGGATCCATGATGGGGTTTCCTCTGAATGGGTTAAGCAGTACTTCGGTCGGAACGGGGGAGGGCTTCAGGGGTTCTGTGTGAAACCGTGCTGTTTGACGTCTTCAAACGCGTGTTCACGCGGCGGGGTTGGTGCCCGCGCTGCGGTCGGCGGCGATGTTGAATAGCCGCTGAACGTCGACGATGAGGGAGACGCCGCCGTCGTCGCGGACGGTTGCGCCGCTGACCGGCCCGCCTTTGTCGAGGAAGCGGTCGAGCGGCTTGATAACGACCTCCTGCTGGCCGATCAGTCGCGTGACCTGAAGGCCAACACGTTTATCGCCGCTGACGAGGACGACCGCGAAGGGCTGCGGGTTCTCGGGCGTCGCCTCGCCCTCGGGGACGGGGATCGACTTGCCGTCGGCCCCCTTGAACTCTGCGGGGCTTGCGGTCTTCTTGCTCGCGGCGCGAGCCAACGCCTGGGCCTTGAGCTCGGCGCCGAAGAGCTCGGCGGCCGACAGCAGCGGAAGCACGCTGTTGCGCAGGCGCATGACCGGGAAGCGGTTGATGCTGGCGAGCTGCGACGGCTCGGGCTTGACGATCTCGGTGATGCTCGTCAGCGGGACGGCATAGATCTCATCGCCCACGCCGACCATCATCGCGCTGAGGATCGCCACCGTCAGCGGGATCTTCACGCGCATGGTCGTGCCTTTGCCGACTTCGCTATCGATCTCGATGGTGCCCTTGAGCTTTTCGATGTTCGTTTTGACCACGTCCATGCCCACGCCGCGGCCCGAGACGTCGGAGATCTGCTCCGCGGTTGAGAAACCCGGCGCGAAGATCAGGCCCATCTTCTCGCGGTCGGTCATCGCGGCGACCTGCTGCTGGGTGACGATCCCCTTCTCCATCGCCTTGCGCGAGATGAACTCGGGGTCGATGCCCTTGCCGTCGTCGATGATGAGGATCTGCACGTGCCCGCCGGCGTTGCTGGCGACGAGGCGGATGGTCCCGGCCTCGCTCTTGCCCTTGCTCTTGCGGACGTCGGGCGGCTCGATGCCGTGGTCGGCGCTGTTGCGCATGAGGTGGACGAGCGGGTCGCCCAGCTCTTCGATGACGGACTTATCAACCTCGGTGTTGGCGCCCTCGATCTCGAGGTTGATCTGCTTGTTGAGCTTGCGTGCCAGGTCGCGAATGAGGCGCGGGTACTTGCCGAAGAGCTTCTCCAGCGGCTGCATGCGCGTCTTCATCACCGCGACCTGAATGTCGCTGGTGACGCGGTCGAGCGAGCTGGAAACTTCCGAGGCCTGCTCGCGGAGATTCTGCGCCAGACCGGCGTTCGCGGCGACCTGTCGCGCCACGGCCGAGACGCGGTTCTTTTGCAGCACCAGCTCGCCCACGAGGTTCAGCAGCGCTTCGAGCCGGTTGACTTCAACGCGGATGGTCTGGTCTGAGCCCGCGGTCTGCGCCACGCCCGCGGCTTGGTTGTTGTTCGCGGCCTGGCTCGCGGTGTTGTTGGCAGAACTCTGCGTGCCCGGTTGAGCCGAGCTCGACGCGGTGGAGGTCGCTTCGTGTGCGTCGTTGGATGCACCGCTCGCCGTCGCGGCGGGCGTGGTCGGCGTGGATGTTGCGGCGGACTGAGCGACGGGGATGTCCTCAAGATGGCTGAACTTGCCCACCAGATCGTCGATCGGACGCGAGACGAGCTTCTTCTGCGCCAGCCCGCCCTTCTGCTCGCGCAGAAGCGACACGACGCGCTGCGCGTCGGGCACCGCGCCGGCGATCTGGTTCTGCTGCAGAGAGCCGGCCTGCTCACCGAACTGCACCAGGCACTTCGCCAGGCGCTGCATGGGCTCGAAGTCGAAGAACTCCGCCGACTTGGTCAGCGATTCGCCCAGCTCGGCGATGGCGCTCGCGGCGGCGGGGCGGTCGGGGTCGCTCGTCAGGCGCGCGATCTGCGATTCGATCTGCGCCAGCGTCTGCTCGACGTCCTCGACCAGGAACTCCAGCAGGTCGGCCTTGCTCGAAGAGAGCTCCAGCGGCTTTTCGCTCAGGCCGCTGACGCTGTCGGCGGGCTGTGCCGGTGGCATGGGCATCCCCGGCGCTGGCGCGTTGTCGTCCGTGTTTGTCGGACGGTCGGCGCTGGTCGCCTTCGGTTGGCTCTCGTGGGCGGCGTGCGATGAGGCGGTCGCGGCGGCGCCCTTGCCCTCGCCAAGCTCCGTCAAGCGGGCGACGAGCTTCGCGTCGGGAACGGCCAGCTCTTGCCCCGCGCGGATGTTCACGAACTGGGCCTTGATCACGTCCACCGCGCTGAGCAGGTAGTCCATCGCGGCGCGATCGACGACGAAGACACGGTTGCGGGCGGCGTTGAGCGCACCCTCCGCCGCGTGGGCGATGCTCACCAGGTTCGTCAGCGCCAGGAAGCTCGCCGAGCCCTTGATGGTGTGCAGCGCGCGGAAGATGCGGTTGAGCAGCTCCAGATCCTCGGGCGTGCTCTCCAACAACACCAGGTCCTGGTCGAGCTGGTCGAGCAGCTCGCCCGACTCGGTCAGGAAGTCCTGCATCAGCTCTGGGTCAAAGTTCAGCTCGGCCACGTGATCCACCCTTTCTTGCTACTGCCCGTTCTTGCGTTGGTGCGTGCTGGTTTCCGTCCGACGTGTTGCCTCACATCACCGGTTTGCCCGTGACTTTCTGGTAGCAGAAGCCCTGGGGGATTGGGATCTGCACGAACGGCGTGTCGAGCCCGCGGAGCGTTTCGGAGTGCCCGATGAACAGCGATCCGTCGTCGTTGAGCTGATCGGCGAACATGTTCACCACCTGGGCCCGCATCGCGTCGTCGAAGTAGATCATCACGTTCCGGCAGAAGATCACGTCGAACTTCCCGAAGCGCTTGGCGCCCAGACGGTCTTTGAGGTTCAGCAGCTCGAAGTGCACCATCGAGCGGATGGCCGGGTCGATGGTGTAGTAGAGGCCCTGCTGGGTGAAGTAGCGTTGCTTGATGAGCTGGTTGGTTGAGCGGAGTGAGTAATCGGTGTACTTGCCGCTGGTGGCGACCTCAAGGGCTTTCTCGCTGATGTCGGTGCCGAGGATCTCGATCTTCCAGTCCTGCAGGCGGATGCCCATCGAGCGGTGGAGCTGCATCGCGAGGGTGAAGGGCTCTTCACCCGACGAGCAGGCGGCGGACCAGAAGCGCAGGCGCTTGGTCGCGGCGCGAGCCTCGATAAGCTTGGGCAGGATCGTGCGTTCGAAGACGTCGAGCTGCGGTTCGTTGCGGAAGAAGCTCGTCTCGTTGATGGTGATCTTGTTGAACATCTCCTGGAACTCGTCGTCCTTGTACGGGCCGATGGTCAGGAAGGAGATGTACTGGTCGTAGTTCTCGATCTCAAGCTCGACCAGGCGGCGGCCGAGGCGTGACTCAAGGACGTACTTCTTGTTGTCGGGGAAGTGGATGCCCGAGCGGTCGTAGATGATCTTGCGCAGTCGCTCGAACTGGGCCGCGTTCATCACGGGGTCTTTGACGGTCTGGATGGTGGAACTGCTCGCGTCGGGCATGTTGGCTCGTCCTTGCCTCTGATCTTGAAGTGTGCGGACCGGGTGTGCGTGGGTTGATCGTGCGGTTGTGTGCGCTGTTCGCGTGAGATTGGCTTGCACTTCGGCTCACGCAGCCTGCGACATCGCGCCGAGGCGTTCCTGATCGAAGAGCTTGTGCAGATCGAGCAGGATGAGCAGGCGGTCCTGCAGCTTGCCGACGCCGGCGATGAAGTCCGAATCCACCGAGCAGACCATGCTGGGGGCGGGCTCGACGATCTTGCTGCTGATGCGGAGCACCTCGCTGACGCGGTCGACGATGAAGCCGATGACCCGGCTGTGAACCTCAACGACGACGATGCGGCTCTGCTCGCTGTGGGCCTTCTGTTCAAGGCCGAAGCGTTTGCGCAGATCGACCACGGGGATGATCTTTCCGCGGAGGTTGATGACGCCCTCGACCTCGGGCGGGCTGCTGGGCACGCGGGTGAGCGCCATCATGCGGTTGATCTCCTGCACCGCGAGGATGTCGACCGCGAACTCCTCGCTGCCGAGGCCGAAGGTCACGAGCTGCAACTGCTCCCCGCCCTCACCGTCGGAGAGGTTGCTGTTGAGCTTCATGGAGTTCTCGCGCGTGTTCTGGGAGCTGGTGGTGTTGCCGGTGGGCTTGGTGTTCGACATCGCCGTCTCCTTGCATTGCGAACCGCGGTGAGCGCGCCGGACCCCGAGTCCCGCGCGACCGTGGGGTCGCTTGGCTTGCTTCGCAAGGACTATCGACGCGGCGGGGCCCGGCCTTCACGCGCGGGCGTGAAATCACTGATGGTTTCCTTGGTGGTCCGCTTTCCGCGTTGCGGGTGCGTCAGATAAACCGGGGCGTTCCGATCGCCGTGCGCATGAACGCGCAATCGCTGCATTGCAAGATGAATCGCCCGCTGCGATGGCGTATGCCGATCACGCCGCGGCCCGTGACGAACCACCCGCCCGCAGCATCGCGAGGACCTGCGCGATTTCATCTGGGTTCATGCTCGCGTCGGCAAAGCCGCCCTGCGCAACCGCCTTGGGCATGCCGTAGACCACGCAGCTGGGCATGTCCTGCGCGATGACCACGCCCTTGGCGAGCTTGACGTCCTTGCTGCCGAGCATCCCGTCATCACCCATCCCCGTGCAGACCACGCCCAGCACGCCCTTGCCGCGCACGCTCGCCGCCGAGCTGAACAGCTCGTTGACCGAGGGCCTGTAGAGCGCGGTCTTGGGTTCGGTTGAGACTTCAAGCTGCAGCGACGTTCCCGCGGACTTGATCCGCGTGTGCATCGCGCCCGGTGCGATGTAGACCTTGCCCGATTCGATCTTCATCCCGTGCTCGCCGTGAAAGACCCGCACGCTCGACTCACGGTCCAGCCGTTCCGCCAGGCTCTTGGTGAACATCAGCGGCATGTGCTGCGCGATCACCACCGGCACGTGCAGATCGCTCTTCAGCGCCGTCACCAGCGTCTCGAGCACCGGGGGACCGCCGGTCGAGCTGCCGATGACCAGCAGCGAAACGCTCGCGGGATCGACCTTGAACGTCCGCGCGGTCTGCACGGTGTTCTGCGCCGGCTGCATGCCGGCGCGGGCGGCCCGGTTCGCCGCGATGGCCTTGATCTTCGCGATCAGGTCGGCGCGCATGGCGTCGACGTTCAGCGAGAAGCTGCTGCCCTCTTTCGCGATCACGTCCGCCGCGCCCAGGCGCAAGGCCTGCAACGCCTCGTGACTGCCGGCGCTGGTGAGGCTTGAGCACATCAGCACGGCGGGCATCGGGGTCACTTCGCTCTTGAGCTGCTTCAACGCCGACAGCCCGTCGAGCACGGGCATCTCAACGTCCATCGTCACCACGTCCGGGCGGAGCTGCTTGCACAGCGCGATCGCCTCGGCCCCATCCTTACCCACGCCGACGATCTTGAGCTGCGGATCGCTTTCCAGCATGCGCCGCAGGGCCGTACGCATGAATGTCGAGTCGTCAACGATGACGATCCGCACCGTGCCACTGAACTGCTCGACTTTGTTCGTACCGGTTGCGGGTGTTGTCATGTGCGCGTGCCTTCAACGAGAATGGTCAAGCCCGGTCTCATCGCGGCGCACTCTTCGACCGCCGATCGGGTTGGCCATCTCCGCCCGTTCGTTCATCGGCCCGTCCGACCGGCCTGTTCAACGCGGTCGGCGAGATGATCGCGAGTCCGAGAACATCACGTTCTCCCAAGAACTCGATGCGGAAACCCCTCAAATCATCCGCGGAGATGCTGGAATTACCCTGAGGAGCAAGATCACCCCCTCTTCGTGGGTCGATATTCTGAAATATGATCGATTCGACCGTTCCAGTTTGGGTTATCGACGACTGCTCGCTGTCGGCGAAACTGCTCGAACGCATGATCGTCTCTTCAGGTGGCGAAGTGACCGTTTTCACCAAGGCGACCGAGACAGCGTCTCTGGCAAACAGCGGACATTGGCCTCTGCTTATCCTTATCGACCAGCAAATGCCCGATCTGCCGGGAACAACGCTCTGTAAGCGCCTGCGGGCGGCCGGGTATACCGGCGAGCTGGCGCTCATGTCCGCCTCACCCGAACTGATCGACGAAAACGCCGTACTCGGCCTGCGCGTTGATTGCATGCTCCGCAAGCCGATCGAGTTGTTGGTGGTCGGGATGCTGATCCGCAGGGCCAGGCGCCTGGGTCGGTCAGCCGCGGCGTGAGCTCGCTCGAAGCGATCAACACGAAGTTGTTGAAACGGATGGGGTCTTGACAAACGGAAGGCCCGGACGAGGACACACGCGTGAGCGCGGTCCCGCATGTACCGAAAATGCCCAGGAGAGGATTTGAACCTCCATGCCCTTGCGGGCGCTACCACCTCAAGGTAGTGCGTCTGCCAATTTCGCCACCTGGGCGGCGGTTGGGAGGGGAGCATATGCCCCCAAAACCATCGGAACAAGCCCGACCGGTTCGTCGACCGGCGCTCGAAAGCTACCTCACTTCCAACCGAAGACCGCCGCAAACCCAGCTCGATCCGACGGGCTTCAGTTCGGCAGGACCAGGATCGTCGCCGTCAGGCTGTCCTGAGAATCGACCGCGAAAGCCCCGGCCCCGATGGACCGCTGGATCTCCAGCGAGAACGTCTGTGTCCCCGCGGGCACGGCCAAGACCGCCGTCCCGCTGATGGTCAGGTGTTGACCCGACTGATTGAAGTAGAACGTCGTCCACGGCCCGACCGCGCTTCCGATCCGCGGACGGATCTGCCAACCGATGTTCGGCGCGGAGACAAACCCGGTGACCGACCAGTTGATCAACGCCCGACCGGCGCTCAAGTTCACCGACGCGGACGACCCCGGGAAGGTCACGGGCGTGCCCGAAACGATGTTCGCCGGCGTCTGACTGGTCACCGCGATCTGGAAAGTCCCCGGCGCGACGCTGATGGCCGTGGGAATGCCCGTCACGCCCGACCACGGCACGCTCTGCGCGGTCGTCGCGGTGGTCGCGGTTGTTGCGGTCGTTGCGGTCGTTGCGGTCGTTGCGGTGTCGGCCTGGTTTGCAACCAGC